>Ga0302156_10001631_pt1 | contig 19549 bp, 15 predicted proteins | sample I_Bog_N3_2_FD_193503 | JGI IMG/M metagenome (GOLD analysis project Ga0302156, IMG submission 193503) | Peat permafrost microbial communities from Stordalen Mire near Abisko, Sweden - I_Bog_N3_2 | ecosystem: Environmental > Terrestrial > Soil > Wetlands > Peat | place: Sweden: Abisko, Stordalen... | reverse complement strand
CACTCGAGGCCCGACACGGCGGCGCCACCGTCGACGTCTCTTCGCAGGCCGGGATCGAAGCCGTGCCAAACCGTCTGTCCTATGGCACGTCCAAGCACGGCGTCGTCGGTTGACCCGGGGCGTGGCGATTGCGATGGCGGCCCATGGCGTGCGCGCCAATGCCGTCGCGCCGGGCATGATCCGAACGCCGATGACGGATGCGATGTTCCAGGATCACACCAATGTCGCGCGCATCCGCAAAGCCCATCCCATCGGCCGAGAAGGCCAGCCCGAGGAAGTGGCGGCGGTAATCGCCTTCCTGTTGTCCGGCGAGTCCAGTTTCGTTACGGGAACCATCATTCCGGTCGACTGCGGCATGACGGCGGGCGCGGCCTCGTTCTGAGATCCGCAAGCATGCCTCGCCAGGCGACCTCTGCAGAGAAATCCCGATGGACGTCGGACGACTAGGTAGAGCCACCCTGCACGCTCGCGTCGAGCGTTGGGAGTGCGATTTCAACGATCATTGGAATGTGCGATTTTACGTACGCAGTTTTCACATGGCGGCTGAAGTCGTCGCCACGCCCCCCGGCGTAGTCAGCGTAGGCGCGGGCCTTGTGACCTCCCGCTATCTGCGTTTCCATCGCGAACTGTTCGTCAACGCTCCAGTGGAAGTGCGTTCCGTAATCGTGGCCGACGGGCCGTTCCAGGACTCAACGGTTCATCTGCTTTGCTCCGACGGTCGTCTTGCGGCGACCGCGATGGAGCGTCTGCCGGCGGTTGGGGCGACGCTGCCTCGAGCCAACGCCCACGATCTGGCCCTGGCGCTGCCTCGCCCGACATCGGCGACCGGCGGGGACGCCGCCGCCGCCGGCTTGCCGGCCACGGCGACACTCGGGCCCATTCGTCCGGCGGAACTCGATCACACCGGCGCGCTGCTTTGGGAAGAACTCATGCGCCGCCTCTCGCTAGCCGCGCATCAGCATGTCACGCGCCTGGGCTTCACCCCGGACTTCGTACGCCAGAGCGGAATCAACCGGATGTCGGCGGAAATGTGGGTCGAACGCCATGCGGAGGCCGTCCCCGGGACATGCCTGCGCGCGGACTCGCGCCTTTTGGCCGTGGGTCGGAAAAGCTTCTCAACCGAACATCGCATCGAAACCGAGGGCGGCATCCTCCTGGCTTCGATCCGCCAAACTCTCGTCGTGGTCGACCTGACGACCCGGCGCGTCGTCGAGACGCCCGAATTCCTGCGCGCCGCGATCGGTCAGATGCGTTGAGGTAAACTTGCGGTGCATAGCCTTTAGGCGGTTACCTCGGGGCATCTAGAACGGGACCGAAATGGGACCGTAATTCAAAGGACATTATCGGCATCATCGCCGACCATCTCAAATATCTTGATATTACAAGGAAATTCGTATCGGCGATGGCGTCCCGGAAGGGAATCGAACCCCTGACCCCAGGTTTAGGAAACCTGTGCTCTATCCTGCTGAGCTACCGGGACGCGTCGAAGTGCGCCAAGCATGACCTTGCGTTGTAGCGGTGCTATCGGAGGCCGAGAGGACGCCGACAGCGGAGCGCACGTAGCATGTTTTTCCCCTGCGCGCATCCCCGGAATTGCTTTGCGCCTCTTCTGGGCGCGGCTTTGGCCAGCGGCTTGGCATCCGGCGCGCTCGGCTGTGGGGCCATGACCGGCGAGGCGCGGATCGTCGAGGTGACGGAGCGGTTGGAGTTGAAGCTCGAGGATGGCCGGCTTCTGCGGCTTGCGGGGCTGGACGCGCCAGCGCCGGAATGGGCGCTCGACGGGCTTGCGGCGGACTGGGCAGACCGACCGTTGAAACTCGCCTTGCTCGCGCCGCGACCGGACCGATGGGGGCGGTGGCTGGCCGATCTCTCCGCGCCCGACGGCGCCTCGCTCACCGACGCCCTGATCCGCGCCGGCGCGTTGCGCGTAAAGCCAGAATTCGAGACGCGAAATTGCGAGGGGCCGCGTCTTTCCATCGAGCAGGACGCCAGGCGGCAAAAGCGGGGCCTGTGGCGCGAGCCCAACGCCATCCTCGCCGCCGGGGATGCGTCCGGACTGGCCGAATCGGAATCTCGCTTGACGATCGTCGAAGGCGAGGTGCGCAGGGTTGGCGAAGGCCGTTCGCGAGTTTATCTTGATTTCGGCGGCCGGGACGGCTTTACCGTCGTCGTCCAGCGGAAGGCGGAGGCTGCGTTCCAGCGCCGCGGCATGAGTTTGCCATCGTTGGCGGGGCATTTCGTCCGTGTGCGGGGCTATTTGGATAATCGATTCGGACCCCGAATCGAACTTGCCGATCCCTTGATGATCGAGCGCACCGAGGGCGTCGGAGGGTCTGGGCCGGGCGGATGAGAAAGTTTTTGTCAGACAAGGGGTTTCAGCGAGCGCTCCGGGCGGCGGCTTGGTCGTGGCTCGTCGCCATCGGCCTGGGCCTCGCGGGCTGCGCCTCGTTGGATGCGACCCCGCCGGCCGAAACGGTTGCAGCGGCGGCGGCGGTTTCGCCTTCGGCGCCGGTCAATCCCGAGCGCAAGCGGCTGATCGAGGCGTTCGGCGGCGAATATAGCGCGCCCGCAGTCGAACATTACCTCGACGACGTGCTCACGCGCCTCGCCAACGCCAGCGAGCAGCCTTCTGAACCCTATCGCGTCACCTTGCTCGACTCGCCGATCGTCAATGCTTTCGCGCTGCCCTCGGGCGATATTTTCCTCACCCGCGGGCTGCTGGCCTTGGCCAACGACGGCGCGGAGGTCGCGGCTGTGATGGCGCACGAGATCGCCCATGTCACCGCCCATCACGCCGCGCAGCGGGCGGAACTCGAGCGGACCGCGGCGCTGTTCACCCGCGTCTCGAATCAGGTGCTCGACAAGCCCCGCCTGGGCGAGGAAGAGGCGGCGCGGATGAAATTGTCGATCGCGCATTTCTCCCGTCAGCAGGAATTCGAAGCCGACAAGATCGGCATCAATGTCATCGCCAAGGCGGGCTTCGACCCCTATGCCGCCTCGCGCTTCCTCGATTCGCTCGGCCGTTGGAGCGCCTGGCGGGCGCAGATGATCGGGCTCGACGCCGCCGACAAGCCGGACATGATGGCGACGCACCCCTCTACGCCGGAGCGCATCGCCGCGGCGGTGGCGCAGGCGCGGCAGATCGCCCCGCCGGGCGTCGGCGAAACGGCGCGCAATGCCTATCTGTCGGCGATCGACGGCGTGCCTTTCGGCGACAATCCCGCCCAGGGCCTCGCGCTCGGGCGGCGATTTCTGCATCCCAAGCTCGGCTTCGCCTTCGAGTCGCCGGAAGGGTTCGCGCTGGAAAACCAGAGCGCGGCGCTGATCGGCGTCGGCGAGCAGGGTTCCCAGGCGCTGCGCCTGGATTCGATAGAGGCGAGCGACTCGACCACGCTCGAGGGCGCGCTGGCGTCAGGCTGGATCGAGGGCGTGCAAACCAATTCGATCGAGACGATCAAGGACGCCGATCTGCCCATGGCGGTGGCGGTGGCGCAGGGCCAGCAATGGAGTTTCAGGCTCGGCGCGATCCGCCTCAACGGCCGGATCTACCGGCTGATCTTCGCCGCTCACAGCCTCACGCCGGCCGTCGACGCCCGCTTCCTCGCCTCGATTCGCTCGTTCCACCGCATCACCCCCGGAGAGATCGCCGAGGCCCGACCGAGCCGATTGCAGATCGTGACGGCCAAGGACAGCGATGGGCCGCAAACTTTCGCCGACCGTATGGCGGTCAATCCCAGTCCGCTCGACCAGTTCCTGATCCTCAACGGACTGGAAAAGGGCGCGACGACGCCCGCGGGCGAACGCTTCAAGATCGTGACCAGATGAAATCCAGAAAATTGACCGGAAAGATCGTCGCGGCGACCCACAACAAGGGCAAGCTGGTGGAACTCCGCGAATTGCTCGGCCCCCATGGGCTCGAGGTCGTCGGCGCCGGCGAACTCGATCTCCCCGAGCCCGAGGAGACGGGTGACACGTTCGTCGCCAATGCCCTGATCAAGGCGCGATCGGCGGCGGAGCGCAGCGGTCTGATCGCCCTTTCCGACGATTCCGGGCTTTGTGTCGAAGCCTTGGACGGGGCGCCCGGCATTTTTTCCGCGCGATGGGCGGACGGCGGCGATTTTTACGCCGCTATGGAGCGCATAAGGCGGGAATTGGAAGCCGCGGGCGCGGCGCTCCCCTATCGTGGCCATTTCGTCAGCGCGCTGGCGATCTGCTGGCCCGACGGGCGCGTCGAAACCTTTGAGGGCCGCGTCGACGGCGACCTGATTTTCCCGCCGCGCGGGACCGCCGGCTTCGGGTACGACCCGTGCTTCAAGCCGGACGGATTTACGCAAACGTTCGGCGAGATGGCTTCGTTGCAGAAACACGGGCTTCCCCAGGACGGTTCGCCGGCTTTGTCGCATCGCGCCCGCGCGTTCCAATTGCTCGAAAAGGCCTGCCTGTGAGCCAAGCCGCCAAATCGCCGGCGCTGCCGCCCTTGCTCAAGCTTTTGCTCGAGCTGGGGCCGCTCGCGCTGTTCTTTCTCGTATTCGCCAAATTCGGCATCTTCGCCGCGACCGCGGTTATGATGGTCAGCGTGATCGTTACCCTCGGCGTCTCCTACTGGAAGCTGGGGCGCATCCCGATAATGCCGCTGGTGACCGCGGTCATCGTCATGGCTTTCGGCTCGATGACCCTGATCTTCCACGACGAAACCCTGATCAAGATCAAGCCGACGGTGCTTTATCTGCTGTTCTCGGCGGCGCTGTTCTTCGGCATCGTGTTCAGGAAGCCGATGTTGCAAATCATGTTCGACGGCGCGTTGCATCTGACGGAAGCGGGCTGGCGCATCCTCACCTGGCGCTGGGCGTTGTTCTTTCTCGTGCTGGCGGGACTCAACGAAGCGGTCTGGCGATCGGTTTCGACCGAGCACTGGGTGACGTTCAAGTCGTTCGGCTTCCTGCCGCTGACGGTGATCTTCGCCCTCGCTCAGGCGCCGCTGATTTCGCGCTACGAGGCGAAGGGCGAGGAAGAGCCGGAGGCGTTTTAGTGGGGCGCGACGGCGAGGCTAGGCTGCCAAAGCCAACAATCGTCAACGCGTTGTCGCGCTGGCGAAGTACCCGTGGGTAAACTGTGATTAATTCCCTTATATGGCGGTGGAGGTACAGAATGCCCCGGTGGCCCCCGGCTGTTTTCGCCCTCGCGAACGGCTATGAACTCAAGCCCCGTATGCTTCTCCGAGTCCCCCATGCCCGCCTCGCCCCTCGCAACCGCCCGCCTCCTGCTCGTCATTTCCGGCGGCGTCGCCGCCTATAAGGCGCTGGACCTGATCCGACGTCTGCGCGAGCGCGGCGCCAGCGTGCGGGTGGTGATGACGCCCGCGGCGAAAGAGTTCGTTTCGCCGATGACGGCGGCGGCGCTGAGTGGGGCGGCGGCGCGCGAGGACCTTTTCAGCCTGACGGACGAAGCGGAGATGGGGCATATCGAGCTTTCGCGCTCGGCGGACCTGATCGTCGTCGCGCCCGCGACCGCGCATCTGCTGGCGCGGATGGCGCAGGGGCTCGCCGACGACCTCGCCTCGACGCTGCTGCTGGCGACCGACAAGCGCGTGCTGGTTGCGCCGTCGATGAACGTGCGCATGTGGCTGCACCCCGCGACGCAACGCAATTTGACGACGCTGCGAGCCGACGGCGTCGCCTTCGTCGGCCCCAATGAGGGCGAGATGGCCTGCGGCGAGTTCGGCCCGGGGCGGATGGCCGAGCCGCTGGAGATCGTCGCGGCGGTCGAGGAATTGTTGAAGACGCCCACCGCCCTGCCGCTCGCCGCAGCGCCGAAGCCGGCCGGGCCGCTGACCGGGCGCCGGGTCGTGGTCACGGCCGGGCCGACCTATGAGCCCATCGATCCGGTCCGTTTCATCGGCAATCGATCGTCGGGGCTGCAGGGTTACGCGATCGCGGCCGCCGCCCGCGCCGCCGGCGCTGAGGTCGTGTTGGTTTCGGGGCCCGTCGCCCTTGCCGATCCCAAGGGCGTGAGTCTGGTGCGAGTCGAGACGGCGCGGGAAATGCTGGCCGCGGTCGAGGCGGCGTTGCCTGCCGACGTGTTCGTTTCCGCCGCCGCGGTCGCGGATTGGCGCGTCGCCCACGCGGGCGAGCAGAAGCTGAAGAAGGGCGTCGACGGCGCGCCGAGCCTGACGTTGATCGAGAACCCGGATATTCTTGCCACCATCGGCAAATCGGAGAGGAATCGGCCCAAAGTGGTCGTCGGCTTCGCCGCCGAAACCGAAAACGTCCTGGAAAACGCTCGAGCGAAATTGGCGAGAAAGGGCTGCGACTTCATCGTTGCCAATGACGTCTCGCCCCATAAGGGTGTGTTCGGCGGCGCGCATAACGAGGTTAACATCGTTTCGGCGGAAAGCTCCGAGGGCTGGCCGCGCATGGCGAAAGAGGGCGTGGCGGAAAAGCTGGTCGAGAGGATCGCCCGAAACCTGGAGTAAGCCCCGTGACAAAAGTAAATTTTCTCCGCTTGCCCCACGCCGAGGGCTTGCCTTTTCCACGCTATCAGAGCGATGATGCGGCAGGATTGGATTTGATCGCCGCGATTCCCGGTGGGCGTCCAGTGATCTTGGAACCTGGCGAGCGCGCGCTCATACCGACCGGCTTGGCAATCGAGCTGCCGAAGGGGTTTGAAGCGCAAGTGCGTGCTCGCTCCGGGCTGGCGTTGCGCCATGGCGTAACGGTTTTGAACAGCCCAGGAACGATCGACGCGGATTACCGCGGCGAGATCGGGGTCATACTTGTGAACTTTGGCCAAAAACAATTTGTTATCGATAGAGGCGAACGGATCGCCCAGCTTGTCGTTGCTCGTTTTGAGCGCGTCGAGTTGGCGTTCCAAGAGGAACTGAATCCAACCGCTCGCGGCCCGAATGGATTCGGGTCCACGGGACGGTCGAGCGAAGGAGAACTGTAAAATGAATCTGCTGTCCCGGCGCAGCATGCTCGCCATCGCGGCGGTAGTGGATATCGCCTTGCATTCGCGCACGTCGCCAGTGGCGGCGAAGGCGCTTGCTTCTCGGCACAAACTTCCCCCGCGCCATCTCGAAACCCTTCTGCAAGGCTTGGTGCACGCCAAGATCCTGAAAGGCGTCCGTGGACCGCGGGGCGGCTATGAACTGGCGCGAGAGCGGCGGCGGATATCGTTGGGCGAAATCGTACGCACGGCGGTCAGCCTCAGCACGGCCGATCCCGACGATTTCGCCGCACATTCAAAGTTGCTCGACAGAGTGATCGAGCCGAGCGTGAAAAAGGCCGGCGAGCCGTTTCTTAAGGAACTGGACGCCATATCTGTCGAGGACCTCTGTGAAACCGCGGAGAAGAAGCACGTCCTGGAAGAGGAAAAAGCAGGAGCCGATTTTGCCATTTAGAAGTTGGTAAACAACTCTATATACAAAAACAGTCGTCACAGTGTAGTGAGGGGCCGATGAGCCCAGTAACATTGTGGCGATGGAGAAGCGGCAAATGACGGAAACACAGGGGGCAAAGCCCGCCGGTCGCGGCAAAGTGTACGATTCGATCACGGAGACGATCGGCGACACGCCTATCGTAAAGCTGAGCCGCGTTGCGCGGGAAAAAGGAGTCCATGCCGAGCTGCTGGCGAAGCTGGAGTTCTTCAACCCGATTTCGAGCGTCAAGGACCGCATCGGCGTCGCCATGATCGATTCGCTGGAGGCCCAGGGCAAGCTGACCCCAGGCCGTGGCGTGATCGTCGAGCCGACCTCCGGCAACACGGGCATCGCACTTGCCTTCGTCGCCGCGGCGCGAGGCTACAAGTTGATGCTGGTCATGCCCGAATCGATGTCGATCGAACGGCGCAAGATGCTGGCGTTGCTCGGCGCCGAGTTGGTGTTGACGCCCGCGCCGCTGGGCATGAAGGGTGCTATCGCCAAGGCGAACGAGATCGTCGCTTCCACCCCAGGCGCCGTCATTCCGCAGCAATTCGAAAACCCGGCCAATCCGGAAATCCACCGCCGCACGACGGCCGAGGAAATCTGGAACGACACCAAGGGCGAAGTGGACATCTTCGTCTCCGGCGTCGGCACCGGCGGCACGATCACCGGCGTCGGACAGGTGCTCAAGGCCCGTAAGCCGAGCGTGAGAATCGTCGCGGTCGAGCCGGAGGACTCGCCGGTTCTGTCGGGCGGCGCGCCGGGCCCTCACAAGATTCAGGGTATCGGCGCGGGCTTCGCCCCGCTCAATCTCGACAAATCAATCATCGACGAAATCGTGACGGTCGGCAATCAGACCGCGTTCGATACGGCGCGGCTGGTCGCTCGACTCGAGGGTGTGCCCGTTGGCATCTCCTCCGGCGCCGCGGTCGCCGCCGCGATCGACATCGGCCGCCGGCCTGAGAACGCAGGCAAGAAAATCGTCATCATCATCCCCTCGTTCGCCGAGCGCTATTTGTCTACGGCGCTGTTCGAGGGCCTCTGATCGACTCGGGGCGCGCGCACGGCCCCGCCGCGAGCGGGGCCGCCCTCAGGAGCGAAACAGTTCGGTATAGGCCTCACGCAACTGCCGCTTCAGCAATTTGCCGCTGGGGTTCTTGGGCAGCGATTCGGCGAACACCACGCGCTTCGGCGCCTTGAACGATGCGAGCTTACGGTGGGCGTATTCCAGGACTTCGTTTTCGGTCGTTTGATGACCGGCCTTGGTCACCACGACGGCGACGACGGCTTCGACCCAGCGCGGGTGCGGCACTCCAATGACGGCGATCTCCGATATGGCCGGCATCTGATAGAGCGCCTCCTCGACCTCGCGGCTGGCGACGTTTTCGCCTCCCGTCTTGATCATATCCTTCTTGCGGTCGACGACGGTGATGTAGCCGTCGTCGTCGATCACGGCGAGATCGCCGGAATGGAACCAGCCGCCTTCGAACGCCGCCGCAGTGCGCTCCTCGTCGCGGAAATAGCCGATCATCAGATGCGGTGAGCGATGCACGATTTCGCCGATCTCGCCGGGTTTCACGTCGCGCATTTCGATGTCGACGACGCGACTCTCGACGTTGAGCACAGGCCGACCGGCCGAGCCCGGCTTGCGCAACTGATCCTCGGGCGCGAGCATCGTCGCCAGAGGCGCGATTTCGGTCTGGCCGTAAAGGTTCCAGAGCCGGACGTCCGGCAGGCGGCGCGCCAGTTCCAGCAGCACTTCCACCGGCATGATCGAGGCGCCGTAGTAGCCCTTGCGCAGGCTCGATAGATCGGTCGCGTCGAACAGCGGCGAGCGCAGCAGGGAGATCCACACCGTCGGCGGCGCGAAGAACGAAGTGACGCGGAAGGTCTCGATCAGCGGCAACAGGTTTTCCGGAATCGGCCTCGCTGTGATGATGTTGGTTGCGCCGACATAGATCGAGGGACCGAAGAACACGTCCAGCTGCGCGCAATGATACAGCGGCAGGGCATGCAGCGTCAGGTCGTCGCTGGCGATGCTCGCGTCGACGATGCAGGACACGTATTGCGCGATGATGGCGTCGTGCGTCAGCATCGCGCCTTTCGGCAACGATTCCGTGCCGCTGGTGTAAACGATCTGCGCCAGATCGCCCGCGGTAAGGTCGGCTTGCGGGACGGCGCCGTGCGTTGCGGCGAGCACGTCGAAATCCACCATGTCGATCTGCTTCTCGCTCTCCTCCTCGGACGGCAACCAGATCAGGCGCTCGACCTCTGGCGCCTGGGCGCACGCAGCGCGCGCGGTTTCGGCAAGGCCGCTATCGGTCGCCAACAGGCGCGCTCCGGCGTGTCGGAGAATGAAAGCGACCTCTTCCGGCTTCAGCATGAAATTGATCGGCGCCAGCACGGCGCCGAGCCGCGCCAACGCGAAGCGAAGGGCGGCGAAGGCGTGAGAATTCCGCGCCAGGATGGCGACGCGCTCGCCCTTGACCACACCGAGCCCCGCGAGACCCACGGCGAGCCGGCCGACGACCGCGTCGAACTCGGCATAGGTCCATCGGGTCCGTCCGCACAGGATCGCAAGTTTTTCGGGCGTGCGCGCCGCGCTGCGACGCAGCAGGTCGGCAATCGTTTGACGACGGATCAGGGAGGTCATGCCGGCGTTTCCTCGTGTTTCTCTCGTTGAGCGCTTCGCGCCAGTTTGGCTCGAGCCGAGGTCCTGGACAAGACAAAGCCCGGAACCTTGGGTCCCGGGCCGCGCCGCTTTCAAACCGTCAATCGACGGTTCAGCCCTTGTTCTTCTGGTAGACGTCGACATAGACGGCGGCGAGCAGCACCAGACCCTTGACGACCTGTTGCCAGAATATGCCGAGGCCGATCAGCGACATGCCGTTGTTCATGACGCCCATGAACAGGGCGCCGATCACCACGTTCATCACCTTGCCGACGCCGCCCGAGGCCGAGACGCCGCCGATGAAGCAGGCGGCGATGACGTCGAGTTCGAACGAGTTGCCCGCGCTCGGCGTCGCCGAATTCAGTCGCGCCGCCACCACGAGGCCGGCCAGACCGGCCAGCAGCCCCATGTTTACGAAGGTCAGAAAGGTCAGACGTTCAGTCTTGACGCCGGAAAGCTGAGCGGCGAGCCGGTTGCCGCCCAGGGCATAGATGCGACGGCCGGCGACCGAACGGGTGGTGAGGAAGCCATAGAACAGCGCCAGCGCCGCCATGATCACCAGGATCACCGGCAGGCCCTTGTAGAGCGACAAGTCCCAGGCGATGCCGATGATGATGACGGCGAAAATCAGGTTCTTGAAGATCAGCAGCGCCAGCGGTTCCGGATCCATCCCTTCCGCGCGGGCGCTGAGCCAGCGGCGCAACGCCATCACGAACATGATCAGCGCCCCGGCGATACCGATGATCAACGAAAGCCACTTGATGTGCGCCCATTCCGGCAGGGCGCCCTGCACGGCGCTGATGTCGGTGATGTCGGGAATGAAGCCAGATGCAATATTTTGGAAGCCCCTGGCGAACGGGCCGACGAACTGCCCGAGCAACAAATTGCCGGTGAGCCCGCGGAAGATCAGCATGCCGCCGAGGGTGACGATGAAGGCCGGAATTTTCGCGTAGGCGACGAGATAACCCTGCGCGGCGCCGATCGCGGCGCCGATCACCAGCGCGATCACGATGACGATCGGATAGGGCATTTTTTCATAGACCATAAGCGACCCGGCGACGCCGCCGACGAAGCCGACGATCGCCCCGATCGAGAGGTCGATGTGCCCCGCGACGATCACCAGCAGCATGCCCAGCGCCATGATGACGACGTAGGAATTCTGCATCACCAGATTGGTGACATTTACCGGCGAAACCGACGTGTGGTCTTCGGTGATCACGTAAAAGAACAACACGATCAGCAGCAACGAGCCAAGCAGGCCATAGTCGCGCAGATTGTCTTTCCACAATTGCGCTCGCATCTCATTTGCGGAATTGGACGTGCTGGGGGAGCTGGATACGGCGTTGGGTTGTACGCTCATGACTGGGCCCCGTATTGGCGCATGATCGACGCCATGATTTTCTCCTGGCTGGCTTCTTTGGCAGGCATCTCGTCGATGAACTTGCCCTCGTTCATCACGTAGATGCGATCGCAAATGCCCAGCAATTCGGCCATCTCCGAGGAAATGACGATGACGCCCTTGCCTTGCGACGCGAGGTCGTTGACGATCCCGTAAATCTCGTATTTCGCGCCGACGTCGATGCCGCGCGTCGGTTCGTCGAGGATCAGCACCTGCGGCTCGGCGAACAGCCACTTGCTGAGCACGACTTTTTGCTGGTTGCCGCCGGAAAGGTTCATCGCCCGCTGGTGAATGCTCGGCGTGCGAATCCGAAGCGCGGTGCGGTATTGTTGGGCGACATTGGCTTCGCGCGCGTCGTCGATGACGCCGCTCGTCGAAACGCCGTTGAGATTGGCGAGCGTGATATTACGCTTGATGTCCTCGCTCAGGATGAGGCCCAGCGTCTTGCGGTCCTCGGTGACGTAAGCCAAGCCCGCGTTGATCGCCTTTTCGATGGTCGACAGGTCCAGCGTCTTGCCGTCGAGCTGCGCCTTGCCGCGGATGTTGCGCCCGTAGGCTCGGCCGAACACGCTCATCGCCAGTTCCGTTCGCCCGGCCCCCATGAGGCCGGCGATGCCGACAACTTCGCCGCGCCGAACGTGAAGGTTGACCCCCTTCACCACCTCGCGGCCGGCATGCTGCGGATGCTCGACCCGCCAGTTCTCGATGCTGAACAATTCCGCGCCGATCTCGACATCGCGCGGCGGATAACGCTCGGCCATCTCGCGGCCGACCATCCCTCTGATGATTCGGCCCTCGCTGATCGGCTCGGCGTGGCAATCGATCGTTTCCACCGTGGACCCGTCCCGGATGACGGTGATCTTGTCGGCGACCTTGGCGATCTCGTTGAGCTTGTGGGAGATGATGATCGAGGTCATCCCCTGCGACTTGAACTCGAGCAGAAGGTTCAGCAAGGCGGCGCTGTCGGCCTCGTTGAGGCTCGCCGTCGGCTCGTCGAGGATCAGCAGCTGCACCTTTTTCGCCAGCGCCTTGGCGATCTCCACGAGTTGCTGCTTGCCGACGCCGATATTGGTGATCAGCGTGCTCGGCGATTCTTTCAAGCCGACGGTCTTGAGGAGTTCTTTGGCGCGCCTGAAAGACGTGGACCAATCGATCACGCCGTATTTACCGGGTTCGTTGCCGAGGAACAGATTCTCGGCGATCGACAGCAGCGGCGCCAGCGCAAGTTCCTGATGGATTATGATGATGCCGAGATGTTCGCTGTCGCGGATCGAGGCGAAAGTCCGTTCCTCGCCCTTGTAAACGATCTGCCCTTCGTAGGAGCCGTGGGCGTAGACGCCGCTCAGGACCTTCATCAAGGTCGATTTTCCGGCCCCGTTCTCTCCGCAGATGGCGTGAATTTCGCCCTGCTCGACCGCGAGATTTACGTCGCGCAGCGCGATGACGCCCGGAAATCTCTTGGTGATTCCCCGCATTTCCAGGATTGCGTTCATTCGCAAACTCTAACCTGCCTCAAGTACCTAACTTTGCCGCAATCCGGCTTCGAACGCCACACATAAAAGCGTCTCCGCGTCGGATCACGGCGCGGAGACGTGGCTTGCGACGATTACTGCAACTGATCGAGCTTGTAGTAGCCGCTGTCGACTAGCACCGGCTTCCAGTTGCTGAAGTCAACTGCGACCGGCTTCAACAGAAACGAGGGGACGATCTTGACCTTGTTGTTGTAGGTCTTTGTGTCGTTGATCTCTGGCTGTTTGCCCGAGAGCACCGCGTCGACCATGCCGGCGGCCGATTTGGCGAGTTCGCGGGTGTCCTTGTAGACCGACGAATATTGTTCGTGGGCGATGATCGACTTGATCGAAGGGATCTCGCAATCTTGTCCGGAAATGATCGGAATCGGCAGATCCGCCGAACCGTAGCCGACGCTCTTCAGCGCCGAGATGATGCCGATCGAAATGCCGTCATAGGGAGAAAGCACCGCATCGACATGCTTCTTGCTATAGAAGGCCGAAAGCAGGTTTTCCATGCGGGACTGGGCGGTGGCGGCGTCCCAACGCAGGGTCGAGACCTTGTCCATGCCGGACTGCTTCGAGCCGATCACCAGCGTCCCCTTGTCGATGAGCGGTTGCAGAACGCTCATGGCGCCATCATAGAAGAAGAAGGCGTTGTTGTCGTCGGCGGAACCGCCGAACAGCTCGATGTTGAACGGACCTTTCTTGCCCGAGTCGAGGCCGAGGCCGTGGAGTATGGACGTCGCTTGAAGGACACCGACCTCGAAATTGTCGAAGGTTGTGTAATAATCGACGTTCGGCGAGCCGACGATCAGGCGGTCATAGGAAATGACCTTGATACCGGCATCGGCGGCCTTCTGCAGCGCGTCGGACAGCGTCGTGCCGTCGATCGCCGCGATCACCAGGACCTTTTCCTTCTTGGTGATCATGTTCTCGACCTGCGCGAGCTGGGTCGGGATGTCGTTGTCGGCGTACTGAAGATCAGCCTTGTAGCCCTTGGCGGCCAGCGCCTTGACGATGTTGTCGCCGTCGGCAATCCAGCGCGCCGATGTTTTGGTTGGCATCGCTATGCCGACGGTGCCTTTGTCCTGGGCGTAAGCTACGCCCGCAAAAGCGAACACGCCGAGCGCCAGCGCAGCCGCGAAACTCTTGATACCCATGCATTTCCTCCCAGAGCGGTGAGCTTCCTACGCGCGCCCCATCGGGCTGCGCGCAAAAATCCGGTCGTGGGTCGGCTTTGCGTCGACCCTCTCCCCGTTCGCCTACTAGAAAGAGAATGATATGACAGTCAAATGCGTTGAGCGCCGTCGGCTATCCGCTTTTGATATGGTTCCGCTGTCATCATGCCTGAATCCGCAAATCGTGCTCGATCCCTTCGCGCGCCGCCGCAGACGCGCCTGAAACTTTCGCATCTCCGCCTGATCGCCGCCCTCGACGAGACCGGGCTGGTGAGCGGGGCGGCGCAAGCGCTGAACATGTCGCAGCCCGCCGCGTCACGAATGATCGGCGAGATGGAGGCGTTGCTGGAAACCCCGCTCTGCGAGCGTCTGGCGCGCGGCGTGCGACTGACCCCCCTGGGCCAGTCCCTGGCGAGGCGCGCGCGCTCCGTGCTGCTGCAACTCTCGGAAGCCGAGAGGGAATTCGCCGAACTGAGGGCCGGGCGGCGTGGTTCGGTCGCGTTCGGAGCCGTGTCCGCGCCGGCCTTCGATCTCGCCGCTCCGGCGCTGACCGAAATCCGCGAGATGGCTCCGCAGATCGAGATCGAGGTAGCGATCGAAAGCTCGATCACGCTGGCGCGTGACCTCATCGCGGCTCGACATGACTTCATCATCGCCCGCGTTCCCGACGACCTGGAGGCGCGTCTGTTCGAAACCTTGACGATCGGCCTGGAGCGGGCCAGCCTGATCGTCCGTCGCGACCATCCGCTGCTGGCCCGCGCGCCGCTGTCGGTGCAAGCGCTGAGCGAATATCCCTGGGTGACGCAGCCGCGCGGCACGCCGCTCAGGCGCACGATCGACAATTTGTTTCTGGCCGCAAATGTCACGCCGCCGGAGCGTTATCTCAACACGACCTCGCTCACGCTTTCGATGATGCTCGTCGCGCGCTCGGACGCCATCGCCGCGATTTCGGTCGAGGCCGCCCGGTTTGCCTGCGAAGGCGTGGCGCCGGGGGCGCTGACGCTGCTGCCGACGACCTTTCCGATCGTCGTTCAGCCCTACAGCCTGATCACGATGCGCAATCGCCCGCTCTCACCCGCGGCGCAGATGGTCTACGAAATCATCCGCGACCATGCGCTGCGAAGGGCTCGACCCTAGCGCGCTCGGCCTCACGGCGAACGCAAGGCGATCGCATCGGCGAGGAACAGCAGCGCGGATCGGCTTGGTAGAAAGAAATAGCCGCCGCCCTTGATTTCCACGAACGGCTTCAGGCCCGAAAAGCAGACCGGGCCGAAAGCGGTGGGAATCGTAAAGCCGCGCGCCGGATTCACGCCCTCCGTGCTGCCGACGATCGGATCGGGCTCGCCGCGGAGATCTTCGAAGCCAGGCACGTTCAGCCAGGATTGCTGAACGAATTCGAATTGCCGTTCTAGGTCGCCGCAGACCGCGACGAACATCAGGCCTTGCTCGTCCTTCCCCGAGGGCGCGGTGTAGCGATAAGGGCGGCCGCGACGGAGGATGCGGTGCCGGTTGACGATCGTCTGACTGTCGGCATCGTCATGGCCCAGACTTGCGCGCGGATTGGCGCGACGGACATGGGCGCCGACCGGGCAACGCAGGCCCTCGACGTCGTCGGAGGCGAAATCAAAGTCGTTGTCGGGATGGACGCTCCTCGGCACGGGAGCGCCGCGGTCGAGGAGCGGCGCGCCGTCTTGCCTCCGGCCGAGCATCTTGGCCTTCACCCAATCCGTCGTGATCGGTCGGCCGATCACGCTTTCGACTTCGGCTTTTCGGGCGAGGTTCGTCACCAGGCCTGCCGCCTGAGCGTCAAAGCCTTCGACGTCCTGCGAGATTTGCCGCACAGCCAGGAAGCTGCCATTGCGCCCGAAGTCGCGCAGCGCCGTCGAGGCGTCGAGCTTGGGAACATCCGTGCGCGCCTCGGTTTCCTTCGTCGGCAGGCGATTGAGCGGATCGTATTGCGCCGGCATGGCGGGGGAGGGCGCGTAATAACCGCCGCTGTTGCGATAACCCAGGATGAATTCGCCGGCCTCCAGCAGGTCGCGGTCGGGCGCTCCCTTGGCGTGGCGTCGCGTGCCTTTGATGATTGGTTGCGAAATGCCGTCCCTGAAGCCGAAGGGTTCGTAACCCAGACCTTTGCCCGTGGGAGTCGTCGGCACGCGGTGCAGTTCCGCGCCCGGCCCCAGGGCTGCGAGATGTCGGGCGACGCATTGCGCGGTCGCCTCACGCGTCGCGCCGAACACGATCAGCAGGGCGTCCGCGCTGTCGGACCAACGCCAGTTCCTGGGGTGTGACTGGTCCAGATCGCCCAGGACCTTGCTGCGCGAGGCCATGCCGAGATTGAAGGCGCTCGGGAACTCCGTCGAGGGTTCGCCGTCGCCGCCGAGCGGAAAGCCGGCCTTGATCAGGCCGGACGGGGACAGCGAAACAACCGCCGCCGTCCTATCGGTGTCGTTGGGGTCGCCGGGATAATCGCCGAAACTCAGTCCCAAGCCGGAAACCTCGGCTTCTCCGGCGAGGGCGTTGAGCCAATTGCGCAAGCGGGAAGCATCATCCGGGAACCGCAAGGCGATGAATTCGCCTTCGGGCAGATGGCCGAAGCTGCGGAACAGCAGCGATTGCGCCTCGTCGGTCTCGACGAGGCCATCGGGCCGCGGGATCGAACCGAACAGGCTCAGCCAATCCCGAGCCTCGGTCTCATCGGCGGCTCGGGCGAGGCCGAAATGGATGAGGGCGTTGGCGCGTTTGATATTGGCGGGCAGCTCTGGAAACCGGGGGCGCCAGAACTGAGTGACCACCTGCTGGCGACGCACCCAGCGTTTGAACGAATCCCCGTCCTGGGCGCCGTCGAGGATCAGATAGCGCGTGCGGGGAAAGCCTACGCCGTTGCTCCAGGCGGCGGACTGCCCGGCATGCGCCTTGGTGATGAAATCCTCGAGATAGGAATGCCAACTGCCGTCGAAATTCGAGAAGAACACGAGCTTCTCGGCGCCCGGCGGCCGGAACCAACGGGCGAAATTGATGGTGCCCAGATCGAGGACGAAACCGGGCCGGTAGAGCCGCGTCACGAGTTCCTTGATGCCCCAGAGCGAGGCGGCCAGCGTCATCTTGCGGAAAAAGCCGGGCTTGAGTTCGGACACGGACGTGAAGTGGTTCTGTGCATAGCCCGGCGCGTCCTCCACAGCCGCGGCGGCGCGGATCGTCGCCAAAGTAGGCTCGCGGTTGTCCGGCACGTCGCTGGTTTCGAGGCGCCGCAACCAGACGATCGCCAATACGGCGACCAGGGCGATCACCAGGGCCGTGATCAGCGCGCCGATGGCGGCCGCGCCGACCGCGTCCGCGAGCCATTGCAGGCCCTTGACTTCGAAGAGCTTGGCGTGCGGCCAAGGCAGCCAATGAAAACCCCAATAGGTGGAGATCGCGAACACCAGCGCCGCTGCGGACTTTGCGTAGACCAAATCCGAGGAATCTGCGAGAAGCGCCCAAAGCGCCGCGCCGAGGCTCGGCTCCGTCCAGTCCATCATCGCCAGGCGGCGACGGCTCGGCAGGAGGAGATCGTCGGCGAAAGCCTGACCACGACGGGCGAGTTGCGCGAGCTTTCCGGACGCGTCGGCCGCGACGGTGGCTGCCGTGGCCTCGGTCGGACGGATCAAGCCGCGCACGAATTCCAGCGCGTCCAGCGCGCGGCCGCCGCGTCCCAGATGCGATTGCAGATAAAAGCCGACCGCGTCCTTCGAGAAGTTGGCAAGTTGCGACTGACGGTCGATGTCGCGCACGGAAAATTCGCCCAAGCCTGGGAAATTGAGGCCAATGGCGCCAAAGGGCCGCGTCTCGAGATCGATCTTGTAGCGGTGCAACGCGTTCTCGAGCGAAGCCACTTGCGTCGCCTCTGTGACGATCGCGCCCAAGGTCGCGGTTAGCGCGCGCGCCGTCGCGGATATGGCCTGCTCGTCATTGCCATCGGCGTTGATTTCGATGACCAAATGCGGCCGGGGCTTATCGGCGTCGCCAAATTCGAGCACGGAAGCGGAAATGAAATGGATCGTTCCGGCTTGCTCTATCGCCGCCTTCACGGGATCGGGCGCTGGATTGCCAAGGGCCTCCAGGGCCGCCTTGATCTTGCCGGCGTTGGCCCCCGGAGCGAGCGGCGCGACGACCGTCACCATGGAGAAGCCCGCCGGGGCAGCGGGCGAGTCGAAGACGACGTCCAATCGACGCGGGAACGGCCCCACCCAGCCCATCTTTCCGTCGCGTCCCGGGGCCGGCCTGAAACCGGGCAATTTCAGCACGATCGCGGCGATCTCCGTGATCAACGCCATCGCGACCCATTTGCCCATGCATTCGTGCCAGTCTGTGCCGAAAGCCAGATCGAAGCTGGACGACGGCCGGCCCGTCTTGAACGCATAGGGATCGGGGATCTCGGCGCTGTCGACGAGCGCGGAAGCCGTGCCAACCAGGACGACGGTTCCTTGCGCGACGGGTGTGCTGCGGCCACGACTGTCGACGTATGTTGTGGCTTTGCGACAATAGCGCCACAGGCCGGGAGACAAAGCCGAGTTCAGCCGCGCGGCTTCGAACAACAGCGCCTGGAGCCCGTCCAAATTGCCGGCGTTCGCCAGAGCGATGGCTTGGCGGAGCTTGTCGGGGCGACCGAGCAACTCCTCGATGAGCTTGCCGGCCGCAAGCGTCGTCGTCGGCACCAGACCGGTGGCGAGGCCGACGAAGATCGCCTTGATCTTCGCGTCTGTCAGATCGGGCTCGGTTTTCTGCTTTTCCTTGAGCCGGCTGAGCAAGGTCGCGTCATTGGCTTGAGAGGACGCCAGCGCCAGCGCCTTGTCGATGACCCCACGCACGCCGGCGGAACCCTTCAACGCCAAGGCCCGGGTCTGGGCGCTGCCGAACGGGTCCGCGAACAGCAGTGCAGAAATGGAAAGGAGCCAGTCCGAAAAGGCGTCGGGATCTGCCGTCGTCAGGCCGAAATAAGAAAGGCATACCTCGGCGCTGACGCGGGCGAACAGGTCTTTCACCACGTCTATGCGCCCGCGCGAGTTGGCGATCAAAGCCTCGGTGATACGGCGCGCCGTCGCCCGCATTCCGACGATGTCGTCGCGCGACATGACGCCCGCGATGATGGCGCGTTGCCAATCGTGTCCCTCGTCTTCCAGGCCGAGCACGAAGGTCTCGCCGCCCGCGAGTTCCGTCATCTCCAGGGCGAACGGAACCGCGAAATGTTCGCGGTCCTTGAGCACCTTGCGCACGTCCGCCGCGCGGCTGACGATCAACAGGCGACCAAATTGCGCGACGGGCCAGAACTTTCGCAGGAAAAAAAATCCCGCTTTTATCGAAAAATCGAACGCCTTGTGCTCCAGGCGC
>Ga0302156_10001630_pt1 | contig 19549 bp, 18 predicted proteins | sample I_Bog_N3_2_FD_193503 | JGI IMG/M metagenome (GOLD analysis project Ga0302156, IMG submission 193503) | Peat permafrost microbial communities from Stordalen Mire near Abisko, Sweden - I_Bog_N3_2 | ecosystem: Environmental > Terrestrial > Soil > Wetlands > Peat | place: Sweden: Abisko, Stordalen... | reverse complement strand
GGCGGAGAAGCGATCAACGACGTAAGCAGCCAGATTCCCGACCAGGAATGGCTGCCGCTGGCGAAAGAATTCTTCCTGTCATAAGCCGTAAGTCATAAGTCCGGCGAGGCCCGAACCACCTCGCCCACCGTCAGACGAGAACCGCAAAAATACCGGCCGCCCGGATTCAACCCTGGGCGGCCGATGCGTTTACATGGAATCGCCATTCAGCACAGTTGACATTCCAAGTTGTAATTGAGAGATAGGAATCTAGAGCGCTCGCGACTTACTACGTTGCACTCTTGTGTTTTCAATATACGTGAAGACCACCCGACACTCCCCGAACTTCCCATTGACACTCGAAGCATCAAAGGGCACTATTTTGGCTGGTATTGAACGGATTGAATAGTCTCCGCGCAAGGAGAATTCGTGCCTTTTTTTGGTCCCCGCCTTTCGACCCAATCCCGGTTGTTTTCCATCGCCGGCATCTTGCTTGCGCTGCTTGCGTGTACTCGGCCCGCTTGGGCACAGGCTGCCTACGTGCGTGTCAATCAAGTTGGCTATGAAACAGGCCAAACGTCGTTTCGCGCGTACCTGATGTCCGCAACGCCAGTAAGTGGCGCGACCTTCAAGGTAGTCAACTCGAACGGCGCCACCGCGTATTCGGGCAAGGTCGGCGCTTTGCTCGGCACCTGGAGTCACAGCAAGACGGAAATCTATGACGTCTACGCCCTGAACTTCCACGTTCCCGGAGGGGACCTTTACACGATCTCGCTAGCCGGACCAGTAGTGGCGACTTCGCCCCGCTTCGCCGTCGACACTCCAGGTGTGCTCTATCCCGGCTTGCTCTTAAACACTCTCTTCTTCTATGAAACCGATCGCGATGGGGCGAACTTTATCGCCAACGCCCTGCGCACCGCGCCCGGACATGTGAAAGACAAAAATGCGGTTGTCTACCTGACGCCTCCACTCGACATCGACGACAATGTCGACAACGTGCCGCCGGCGGCGCCGCTGGTATCGGCGAACCTGCCCAACATCGATGCCTCCGGCGGTTGGTGGGACGCCGGCGACTACATGAAATATGTCGAAACCGTCAGCTATACCGCGGCGCTGATGCAGATCGGAGTTCGCGACTTTCCCAATCAGATGGGCGCGTCCGCTCCCATGAACCCTGTCGCGCCGCCCGGCTCAGTTTCTTATGCGGGCAGCAGCGGTCCGGGAGCTCCGGCGTCCTCCGACTTCACCGCCGAAGCGCAGTTCGGAGTCAACTGGCTGATGCAGATGTGGGACGAACAAACGCAAACCCTCTACTACCAGCTTGACAACAGTCAGGACTGGGATTATTACGGCGAAGGCGATCCCAGTTCGGCCACGGGCGACTGCGGCGGAACCTACTCCACGCCCTACTGCCTGATCACCGAATACGATATCTGGACCCTGCCCCAGGCCGCCGACAATTATAAGCAACCCGGAGATCCGTCGCCTTGCTACACCTACACGACGTTTTTCATCTGCGATCGTCCCGTGTATCCGGCTGGTCCCGCAGGTTCGCACATCAGTCCGAATCTGGCAGGCCGCCTCGCGGCCGATTTTGCCCTGTGCTATCAGCTCAATCGCTCCACTAACGTGTCTCTGGCGAATCAGTGCCTCAAAAATGCAGAAGACATTTTTGCGCTGGCGGATACCTCGTATCCCGATCCCGCGCCAACGGTAAATTCGGGCAATTGCAGCAATTGTCTGCTGACCATTACTCCATTTGACGGCTATCCCGAGAACGTTTGGGACGATGACATGGAACTGGGCGCAACCGAACTGTATTTTGCGTTGCAATCCGCCGCAGCAAGCAACGAATTACCCGCCGGACTGCCCCACACCAATCCCACGGACTACCTACGGCAGGCGGCGCAATTCGCGAAAAATTACATCGCGAATATCTACGACACCGGAAACACCGACACGCTCAACCTCTACGACGTAAGCGGCCTCGCGCATTTCGAACTGTACCGGGCGCTGGTAATGGCGGGAAATCCCGGCGGCTTGGCCGTTTCCGAAGCGAGCATTCGCAAACAGTTCTTGCGGCAGGTCGGCGACGCGATCCGCCAATCCGGCAAGGATCCCTGGGGCTTCGGCTATCAGTGGCGTTTCGGCGATACCACTTCGCACGGCGCAGGTTTGTCGGTGATGGCCAGCGAAGCGTATTACCTGACTCAGTCCAAGAGCTACGACACCTACGCGCAACGATGGCTGGCGAACATTTTAGGCACGAACTCCTGGGGCTCGTCGTTTATCGTGGGCGACGGCAGCACGTTTCCGAATTGTATCCAGCACCAGGTGGCGAACCTGGCGGGCGCGCTGGATGGGAGTTCCGGCGGCACGCCAGTGCTTTGGGGAGCGGCTACGGAGGGCCCAGCCAACTATGCCTCCACCGGCGCGCTAGAGGGCATGAATCTGTGTCCGGCAAACGGAGTCGACACGTTCCGTATATTCAACGGCAATGCCGGCGCGTTCGATGCATCGCAAGTAGCGGTGTATCGCGACAACACGCAGTCGTACAGCACCACCGAACCCGGGATCGACCTCACCTCGACATCGTTCCTGATGTGGTCCTGGAGAATGGCGCAGCGCCCCAGTTTCTGAAACCAGTGTCAAATACTAGGGAAGCTCTGATTAAGTCCCTGGGGGTCCTCCGTGCACCCCCGTGTACTCTGTGGTGCATGCGTTTTGCCGACACTTAATCAGAGTTTCCCTAGATCAGGATGAGTTCGAGGCCTGCGAATACAGCGCCCAAGCGCTGGCCAAATCCTGAACCACATGGCCGAGGGACTTGTAGACGGTGATCTCGTCGGCCGAGCGGCGTCCAACGATTTCGCCCGCCAACACCTGTCCAATCTCAGCCACGATGTGGTCATCACCGATAAGACCCGCTGCCTTGGCCCGAAGAAACTCCGCGCCTTGGCTTAGAACGCCCTCCCGGCTGTCGGCAATGAATCGCGAGCGGACGACCAGGTCGTTGTCCACCTCCACCGGCCCGGCCAACCCCGATCCGACAAGGTTCAAGTGCGTGCCCGGTCGCACCCATTCGCCCTTCAAGATCGGTTCGGACGCCGTGGTTACCGTACAGACGATGTCGGCCTTTGCGACTGCATCTTTCACGCTTGCAGCGGCGGCCGCTGGCAAGCCAAGTTCCGCTTGCATCCGTTCGGCGAAGGCTCGCGCTCGATCGTGCGACCGTCCCCAAACAACGATGGATTCAATATCTCGCACTTTGCCGATTGCCCGCGCATGGGTCGCGGCCTGTTCGCCATAGCCGAGAAGCGCCAGACGGCGGGCATCCTTGCGCGCCAGGGCGTCGGTGGCTACCGCGCTGGCCGCTGCCGTTCGGATCGCCGTGATCTCACCGGCATGAACAACGCAAACCGGCGCTCCGCTTTCAGGGTCGAACAAGATCACCAAACCTTGGTGCGACTGGATTCCCTTGGCAAAGTTCTCGTGGAACACGCTGATCAACTTGGCGCCGAAAGCACCATGCGCGCCCATGGCGCCCGGCATGACGCCGAAAAGCCTGCCCTCCGACAACGGAATGATTGAACGCAGCAGTTGCTTGGTTTCGCCTCTCGAGAATGCAATCATCGCATTGCGCACGATCGGAATGCACACCTCGTAGGTAAGCCGTCGGGCGACCTCTTCCCGGTCTATGAATCGCATCGGATGCGTCCTCAATTGGTTCGACTATTATTGACTCGACCAATCTGGCGCTTCGAAAACTCTGGTCCAGCCAGTGGAAGTAGGGGCGGTGGGTCAGTTTCACGATGCAACCCACAAGACCCTAAACCACCAAGGGCACGAAGTATCACGAAGGCTTTCGGTCTCAGGCCTTTCCTTCGTGAACCTTCGTGGCCTTGGTGGTTATCGGTTTCGCAGATTGACCCACTACCGAAGAAGGGTATCAGGTCGGTGCAAGTTGTTTCCGCCATTGGCTGCTGGCCGAACGCCTTCCCGGCCTTTGGTTACTTTGGGCAAGACAACGCTATATACCTGATTTCACTAGAAGCGCCCACAACGCGGCTACGACCCTCCGTTTCACTTGAAATTCAGTGCAACCCCTTGCCACCGGAGTAGAATCTGATTAAGTAGAAGCGCGCCCCTCCGGCCAGACTCCTCGCTCGAAGGCGCACTCCCACGTTTCAGGGAGGTACAGATTATGGGCACATCCGGTTCCCGCAGGGTTATCGTCAGATTCTCGTTCGCATTGGCGGCCGTGTTAGGTCTGGCTCTCATGCCAGGTGCAGCGTTCGCCCAGCACGGCGGCGGTGGTGGTGGTGGTCACAGTAGTAGCGGCGGCGGAGGCTCGCATGCCAGTGCCGGGTCTTCCAGCGGCGCCCATCCTTCATCCGGCGGCGGCTATCACGGCGGATCATCCGCAGGAGCGTATCGCGAGGAAGGCCGTTCGTACGGAGGCTATGGCGCATCGCGCGGCCTGACCGGACGCAGCGGAAGCGCCGCAGCTGGCCGTAGTCTTGGTTCGGGTAGTCTTGGCTCGGAAGGAACCCGCTCATCGAATATCAGACCCGCGATCGCCGATGGCCAGTGGCATTCGTTCGGCATCGCTGGCAGCGCCGGGCGTTCCATTGGCACGTCTGGCTTTGCAGGTGGAGTCCGCGGTGCAAACCTCGGTTTTGCCGGTGGCTTCAGAGGCGGTTGGGGTGGCTACGGTTGGGGTGGAGGCCGTTGGGGTTGGGGAGGCTGGGGGTTTGGCATCGGGCCCTACTGGGGCGGATACTGGGCGTTCGGCTGGAATCCGTGGTTGTACAACCCTTATTGGTACGGCCCTTACGGGTATGGCCCGTCGTTGTACTATGACTACCCGGATTACAGTTATGACTGGAGCGACGATCCGCCGCCCTACCGTCCGGATTCGTACAACTCGCAGGATGCGCCCGACGCGAACCTGAGCCCGAACTATCACTTGGACGGCAGTTCGAACGATAACAATAACAACCGGCAGCTTGATCTCAGCGACGCCAGCGCAGGCAACAGCAACTCAACGCAAGACGCGCCCCCCCATGAGCCCGAAGCCGCAATGGCTCCGTCGCCCCAGCCTTAGCCAGCGGTGAGGCCGCGGGACGATGGGGACGGGACGTAGTAGTAGAAGTGAGTTGTAAGAGGGAAGTAACCAGCGACCGGGACTGTGAACCGGCCCTTCTTCAGTCGGCGGCCGTCACCCGCCCAATGCGCCGTTTGCTGCCGGAGCGAATCGGCTCGCGAATCTCTTGAATCCGTGACGTGACAATCGGGGTGGCGTAGCCGGGATGATGAAACTCCAGGCGCATGCCGCGACCGATGAAGCGCACCTTAAGCATGGAGCCACCCCAAGTCGATCCCGCAATCGTCACCTGCACCGGGTCCGGACAATATTCCGGATGTCCCGAGATCAGTGCCACGCCCTCGCCCAAAAGCAACGCCGTATAAGAATGGTGCTGAGTTTGAATCTGTAGAACGGTATCTGGGGGCAGACCTTCCAGGAACACGCCTCCCTCGATTTCGGACTGGACGATGTTCCCGTTGACATCGTCGCCGAGGTTTGGATGAGGCATAAACATCGGTTCCCCGCGCATTGACCCCCCGCGCATCCCTTCACTCTACCGAGGTTCGTTCCCGGTCACAACATGAATCTTTAGCGGCAAAACGTACTTTGGTCCATGGCACTCATGGCGATCAGAAGTGATCCTCAACCGGACGTCCCGGATGTTCCAGCGCCCGCGCCTGGATGGCGCGATCCCAGGGGCCACCCTGCCAGTTGTCTTTGACCCGATTCTTATGGATCCACGGCGGCAGCGTCATCAGCAGGCGGCGGCTGAGGGCGTGCAGATAAGGCTCGTAGACGTCGCGAAGTTCCGCCAGCCGATCCGGCGCATCGGCCTTGTCACTATTCACTGCGGTCAGCGTCACGCCGCGCCACGCGAGTTCCGTCTTCAGCCGGTGTCGATCTTCGGCAGGCAACCGGTCGACATCGTGCGGGCTGTATTGCGCATTCACAACCTGGGAAAGATCGACCACGGCGTGCCGCGCCATGGCGAACGTAAGCTTGGCCTGATCTGGGTGAATGCCCTCAACGCCGGTCATGACCAGTGACGTTACGTCGAGCATGACGGTCAGCGCGCTCAACCACGATTGATTGCTGTGCTGCGAGCGGAAGAACGACAGCACGGGATAGGAAATTTGGCTGGTCAGCAGGTCGGCGCACCAGCGCTCCCAGTCGCGAAATATATCGTCGAGCACCGTTTGATCGGGACAGCAGCCCAGCCGGCCCAGAAACTCGGTCGCGCTCGGCGGCGATCCGGCGCGAGCGTCGAGCAGGGAAATTTCAACCTCGCGCGCGGCGAACGAATTGTAGATAACTGGCAGATATCCAATGACGACGCCGAGAAACGCGAAGCCCATGCCCGCTTCCATCACGGCCAGAGCGCGAGCGGCGGCGTTGTTGGGGGTGATGTCTCCGTATCCCAGCGTGAAAAAAGTCTCGCCGCTCAGGTAGATCACTTTTCCAAACGTGATCCTTTCATTGACGAGCGTCAGGTGTTCGCCCAGTCCGAACTGTACGCAGGCGAATCCAAGAATCAGGCCAAGCGCCCAAAAGCCCATCAGCACGATCAGCGACAGCGGCCCAAAGTACGCGAGAAACCCCTCGCGCCGGTTCGCCGACTTGATATGCCGTCCCACCCGCGTCCAGAAGCCCCAGGTGTTTTTGTAGAACAAGGATGCGATGCGGAAATGCCGCTTAATGCGCCGCGGCAAAACCACCGTCTCAAACGCATCCATCAGGATGACAAAGATCAGAACAATGCCGGCAATCGATGCCCACAAATGCATAGGAGATGGTCAATCAGATGACGCGGGAATGGTAGCAGATTCAAAACCGGCGCGCGAAGATACGGCCGGGGTCTAAATGACGGTGAAGCGCCCCAGTCTTGCCGATAGCGGCTGGCAACCTCAAACTCTAGTTCTTGACTTCCCAAACACTCAGGTGGGCATGCGCCAACTTGGCCTTGCCTTCTTCCTCGGTGAGAGCCGTCAACTTGCTGTTGAGTTCTTTCTTGCCCATCCGCACATGCTGCTGCAGGTAGTAGGTCTTGCCCGCTTCCACCTCTAGCTGCAAAACGCTGTAATTGTCCGTGGAGGAGCAAAAATAGTGCGCCCCCGGTTGAAGCGCAAAGTAGAAATAGTTGTTGCCGCGATTCACGCCCTTCCACCCGCCGTCGACGGCCAACTTACTTTGGAACCTATGCCCCATCATCGTCGGCCGGAGAACGTAGACCAGCGCCTTGTCCGCCGAGGGCTCTGGGGTCGGATGATCGCCCTTGTCGGTACGAGTCTCGTAGTCGACTTCGTCGGCCTTGGTGCCGCAAGCCTTCAGTTCCAAATCGTACGCGGTCGGCGGGTGCGAATCGTCTTGACCAGCGGGAAGGGCAAAAATAAAAAGCGGCGATGCCAGCAAGAGACCAACACTCGCCACCAGAACTCTTCGAAGCGATACCATCCGGCAGCCTCCTTCCGCACTCCGTTACGGCGTCGCGTGCGCAACGTCCAGCGCCTTGCGCACCGCCTGCAATTCTTTCAGCAACCCGCGCAGGTTGCGCGTATCCAGCGCATTCGCGCCGTCGCTTTTCGCCTCATTGGGATTGTCGTGTACTTCCATGAACACGCCATCCACGCCCGCCGCCACCGCCGCCCGCGACAACACAGGGATAAACTCCGGCTGCCCTCCGCTCACCGCAGGCTCGTCTTCATCGCCACGTGATGCCGAGGGCAATTGCACCGAATGCGTCGCATCAAACACCACGGGCGCGAACTTGCGCATGATGGCCAGCGACCGCATGTCCACGACCAGATTGTTGTAGCCAAAACTCGATCCGCGCTCGGTCACAAACACCTGACTGTTCCCGGCATCGCGGCACTTAGCTACGGCATGCTTCATATCCCACGGCGAGACGAACTGCCCCTTCTTGATGTTCACCGGACGCCCGCTCAACGCCGCCGCCACGATCAGATCGGTCTGACGGCAAAGAAATGCCGGAATCTGCAGCACGTCCACGACTTCGGCCACTGCGGCGACGTCGGCGACCTGGTGCACGTCAGTCAGCACCGGAACGTGCACTTCCTCTTTGACTTTTTTCAGAATGCGCAGGCCTTCCTTCATCCCCGGCCCACGATAGCTCCGGATCGACGTGCGGTTCGCCTTGTCGTAGGAAGCTTTGAAAATGAACGGGACATTCAGCGAACGCACCACGCCCTTGATGATCTCCGCCATGCGCAGCGCGTGTTCTTCACTCTCAATGACGCACGGCCCCGCAATCAGGAACAGATCTCCCGTGCCCACGCGAACGTTATCGATTTGGAAAGATAAGGTCAAAGTCGTTTACCGCAGAGACGCCGAGAACGCTGAGAAAAATCCTACAAAGACTTGTCATCCTGAGCGAAGTGAAGGACCTGTTTTTCTCGGCGCTCTTTTGCGTCTCGGCGGTGATTACCTTCGTCCCATTTTCTCCGGCCGCAAAAACATCTCCACCTCGGCCGCGTTCTTACGCTCTTTCTTTTCTTGCCCGTGTGCGTACGACGCGCCGACAAACGCCTTAAACAGCGGATGCGGCTCCAGCGGCTTCGACTTGAACTCCGGATGAAACTGGCATCCGATGAAATAAGGATGACCCGGAATCTCCACCATCTCCACGTACGTCCCGTCCGGAGTCGAGCCGGAAATCCGCAGCCCGTTGGCTACCATCGTCTCTTCGTACTCGCGGTTGAACTCGTAGCGGTGGCGATGCCGTTCGCTGATTTCGGTCTGGCCATAGACTTGGTACGCCAGCGTTCCCGCCTCGATCTTGCACGGCCATGCGCCCAGCCGCATCGTGCCGCCCAGTTCTTCCACGCCCCGCAACTCGCGCAGCTTGTAGATCACGCGATGCGGAGTCGCCGGATCGAACTCGCTGGAGTTGGCGTCCGCCAACCCGCAGACGTTGCGCGCATATTCAATGCACGCTGTCTGCATTCCCAGACAGATTCCGAAGTACGGCACCTGCTTCTCTCTCGCGTATTGAATCGCCCGCAACATGCCTTCGATCCCGCGCTTGCCGAATCCGCCGGGCACCAGCAATCCGTCGTACTCTTCCAATTGCGCCTCATAACTTTTGTCGGTTTTGTCCGCCGCTTCCAGACCCTCGGCCTCGATCCAATTCACTTCCAGCTTCAGGTTGTGCGCCAGCGCGCCGTGGACCAGCGCCTCTTTCAGCGATTTATAGCTGTCTTCATATTCCACGTACTTTCCGACGATGCCGATCCGCACCACATCTTTCGGGTTGTAAACGCGGTGCACCAGATCCTCCCACTTCGAAAGATCGCGGTCTTTCGCTTCCAGTTTCAGTCGCCGCAGCACCAGCGTATCCACTTCTTCATGCGCGAATACGATCGGCACTTCGTAGATGGAGGCAACGTCCTTCGCCGTAATCACCGCTTCCTCCTCGACGTTGCAGAACAGCGCAATCTTCGACTTGATGTCTTTCGACAAAAAGCGGTCCGTCCGGCACAGCAAAATGTCCGGCTGAATTCCCACGCTGAGCAGTTCCTTGACGGAGTGCTGCGTTGGCTTGGTCTTTAACTCCTGCGCGGCTGCAATAAACGGCACCAGCGTGACATGCACAAACAAAGTGTTATCGCGGCCCAGTTCCTGCCGCATCTGCCGGATCGCTTCGATAAACGGCAGCGATTCGATGTCGCCCACCGTGCCGCCAATTTCGACGATCGCCACGTCCACATCCTGCGCGACTTTCTTCGCCGCCGCCTTAATCTCGTTGGTTACGTGCGGAATCACCTGCACCGTTTTGCCGAGGTAGTCGCCACGCCGCTCCTTGGCGATGATCTGCTCGTAGAGGCGCCCGGTCGTCCAGTTGTTGTCGCGGGAAAGTTTGGCGTGGGTGAAGCGCTCGTAGTGGCCGAGATCGAGATCGGTTTCCGCCCCGTCGTCGGTGACGAAAACTTCGCCATGCTGAAACGGAGACATCGTCCCCGGATCCACGTTCAGGTACGGGTCGAACTTCATCAGGTTGACTTTGAGACCGCGGCTTTCCAGCAGGCAACCAATCGACGCCGCCGCCAGTCCCTTGCCTAATGAAGACACCACACCGCCGGTTACAAAAATGTACTTGGCCGACATCGCTTCCTCGCTCTAATTGTTTTTGGAAAATTGTGCGGGCTGGGGTGCACGATCAATTATGGCAGAAGTCTTTCGCGAAGGGAATGTGGAAAAACTAGCCCAGTTGTCAGCTTTGAGCCGTCAGTTCGATCATTGTGTCGAATTCGATTGAACTCTGCGGCTCGAATTTTGAAGGAACGCCAGAGGATTGCTATAATTCGAAGGTTGCATACGTCCCAGCGCATCGGCTGATTTGCTTCACGGCATCCCGCCCAGTGCAGGCACCCAGTGCCCGGCCGAATTGGCCGGCGGTCGGTGTGCGGACAGCGCTCTTTGCGCAGTGGCCAGGTAGCTCAGGTGGTAGAGCGCAGCCCTGAAAAGGCTGGCGTCGGGGGTTCAACTCCCTCCCTGGCCACCATCATTCCAAAGAACGTAGCGGCAATCTTCACGCCTGCGTCATCGATTCTCACTCCTCTTTCTTCTTGCCCGTGCTGGCGGAATCCGTCTTCCCGCCCGCCGGCGCCGCTTCGTCGCGCTCCGTATTGATGTACTGCACGATGATTGAAACCCGCCGGTTCGATGCGTCCATCGCGTCCGTGGGATTGCGCAGCCGCTGATCCGCGAAACCCCGCACTTGCGACACCTGATCGCCGCGCAATCCCGCCGACTGCATCAATCGCCGCGCCGCGTTCGCCCGGTCCGACGACAGTTCCCAGTTGCTGTAGTTGCTCTTGCCGGAAAAAGCTTTGGCGTCCGTGTGGCCCTCTACCGAAATGCGGTTCGGAACCTTTCCCAGCTCCGTCGCCAGAAGCGAGAGCATTTCCTTCCCGCTGCTGTTCAGCGCCGAACTCCCGCTGTCGAAGAACGTCCCTTTCTCAGATTCCAGCAGCTCGATCCTCAACCCTTCCGCCGTCACCGTCATCTCGATATTCTTCTTCAGCGTATCCAGGTCGGTCATCTTCTGGATGCTGCTCTGTAATTCCGCTTTCAGTTTTCCCATGTCCTGCTTGTTGAGCAGAAGATTCTCGCCCGATCCCGCCAGCCCCGTTCCCGTCCTCTTCGAACTCCCACTCGGATCCCGGAAGTATCCGCCCACCGCTTCCTGCACCTTCACGCTGCTGCTCAACAGCCACAACACGATGAACAGCGCCATCATGGCCGTAACGAAGTCGGCGTAAGCCACCTTCCACGCCCCGCCGTGATGGCCGCCATGGCCGCCCTTTTTCTTGATGATGATGATCGGTGGTGTCGGCATGACCGTCTTTATCCCGCCGCCGCGCCCGCTGCCGTAGTGCCCGAAGAAGTGTCTGCCGAAGACTCTGCTGGAGTCTCCGCCGCCGGTGCGTCTTTCGCGCCTCGGCAAGCTGCTTCCACCACCGCAAACGAAGGACGCACATGCCCCGGCACCGTCCGCCGCCCAATCTCAACCGCCATGATCGGCGCCACGCCTTTCAGAAACGCGATCATCGTGACCCGCAACACCATCAGAAACGCGTGTTCCTCTTCCGCCATCTTTCCCATGCGCGCCGCCAGCGGCCCCACCAGTCCGTAACACAAAAGAATCCCCAGAAACGTCCCCACCAATGCCGCCGCAACTTTTTTCCCAATCTCCTCCGGAGGCCCGCCCAGCGCGCCCATCGTGATCACCACTCCCAGCACCGCCGCCACAATCCCCAGCCCCGGCAGCGAGTCCGCCATCGTCGTCAACCCCGAGACCGGATCGCTCGCCTCGCGATGATGCACTTCCATGTCCGCGTCCAGCATCTGATCCAGATCGAATACCTCCACGCCCCCGCTCACCGCCATCCGCATCGTGTCGCAAACGAAAGCCACCGCGTGGTGATCCTTCACGAAATCCTTGTACTTGGTGAGCAACGGACTCTTCTCCGGCTCTTCAATATCCGACTCCAGCGCCACCAGCCCTTCCTTGCGCGCTTTCTGCAGCAGTTCATACATCATCTTCAGCGATTCCACATACCGCTGCGTGCCGTATTTCGACGACCCAAACACTCCTATCACTCCGCTGATCATCTGCTTCAGCGTGTGCACCGGATTCGAAATCAGCACCGTCCCCAGCGCCGCCCCGCCAATAATGATCAACTCCGCCGGCTGCAGCAGCACTTTCATGTTGCCGTGCTCCATCAGATAGCCGGCCACGATGCAGCCGAACACCACCACGATCCCTATGATCGAAAACATGGAACCCTCATCCTCGCAACCGTCCGGATTCGCCGACCCCATTCGCCGCCGCCTTCGCCGTCCGGCTCGACGGCGAAGGTTTCATTTCCCGTAGCAGCGATTCCAGGTCGCGTCCCGCCGTCGCCACCGCATACGACACCTCGGCTTCCACCAAAAACTTGTCGCCCCACCACGAAACCTCCGAGTGATGCAGCAGGTTCCACAATCCTTCCGCCGTCATCGCCACCATCATCGGACTCGCCGAACTCAGCACCGCCACAAACTCGCCCTCGCCCCAGCATCCCAAAAAACTCTCCGCGTCCAGCCGGTGGCGCAGCGTCTGTGCTGCCGTTCGCAGAAAAGGAACCACCGACTGCGACCCGTGTTTGACTCGAAATTCCTCCAGCCCCGGCAACCGGATCCGCAACAGCCCGAACCCCGTATGCGATTCCTCCATCCCCGCCATGCATTCCGCCAGCACCGCCCGCGTCAAACGCCGCGAAGGAATCCCCGTCACCGCATCCAGACATCCGTACATCGGAGCCGCTTCCTCGCGGTACGCAAACGCCGCATAAAACAGCACCGCCACCCCCGCCATCGCATCGCCTACATCCAGAATCGCTCGCGTCCGGATCTTCACCGCCGAACGGTGTCCGTTCTTGTGCAGGTACGAAGCGATGCACTGCTGCGCCTTGCGCTGACTCAGCGTCATCGCCACCGGACAACGCTCGCCACTCAGGCTGTTCCCCTGTCGGTTGCACGCCTGCACCACTTCTTCCAGTCCATGTCCCACCACTTCGTGCGCCAGATATCCCGTAAGCTGCTCCGCCCCATGATTCCAAAACCGGATCCGCAGTTCCCGATCCACCACATAAACCCCCACCGGCAAATCCTCCAGCACATGCCGAAACAACTGCGGATCATCGATCAGGTTAGAAGACAGAAGGTTAGAAGACATAAAGGTTCGGAGACATAGCCGCCCGCGCCGCCTTCTACCTTCATCGGCAGTCAAGGCGGGAACTTCAGGGCTGAACCAAAATTCCTAGGGAGAGCTGACGCTGCAAAAGCAAGAAATGAGTTGAGGGCGCGGCTCGATTCAGGGTTCTTAGAACAGTCAGAGTACGATCAGGTCAACCGGGCTTGGACTTGCTACTACATCAACACATCGAGCAACGGTAGTTGCGTACCGAAACCGTATCGTCCACAGACTCCGGCCTTCGCCCCCCACCTACGAGGTCTTCTGGCTAGACTGGCACTGGAACTGCAAAATGCTCACTTTCCCGCACGACAGCGCCATCGTCTCAAACACGCGCTCGAACCGGAACGCCGGTTTCTGATAAGGTCTTCGGCCCGGCTTTGGTTACGACGCATTGAGCCGGAGGACGCAATTGACACGTCCGAATGGTGTCAACACGAATTACGCGTATGACTCTGTGTCGCACCTGCTGAGCGTGCTGCATCAAGTAGGATCGACGACGCTCGACGGAGCCGGCTACGGCTATGACTTTGCCGGCAACCGAACCAGTAAGACCAATTATCTCAACGGGATCACGTCGAATTACGGCTACGACGCGATTTACGAGTTGCAGCAGGTAACCCAGTCGAATGTTACTACCGAGAGCTACAGCTACGACGCGGTAGGGAATAGGCTGAGTTCGTTGGGGATGAGTCCGTACAGCTACAACCCGTCGAACGAGCTGACCTCGACTCCAAGCGGCAGCTACACGTATGACGCAAACGGCAATACTCTGACCGACGCCTCCGGCAAACAATACACCTGGGACTTCGAAAACAGGCTAGTGCAAGCGGTGATACCGGGCACGGGTACCACGACCTTCCGCTACGATCCGTTTGGCAGGCGCATTCAGAAATCAGGGCCACTCGGCGCAACGAACTACCTCTATGACGGTGCTACCCCGCTCGAAGAAGTGGATAACGCCGGCAACGTGTTGGCGAGGTACACGCAGAGTGGTCTGATTGATGAGTCGCTGGGAATGCTTCGCAGTGGAGTGACATCGTATTACCAAGCTGATGGTTTGGGTTCGACAAGTTCCTTGAGCAATTCAGCGGGAACCCTCGCGAACACGTACACGTACGACTCGTTCGGCAAGCTCACGGCTTCGACCGGAACGCTCCTCAATCCGTTCCAGTACACCGGACGGGAGTTCGATCTGGAGACCGGAATCTACGAGTACCGGGCGCGCTATTACGACCAGAACGTCGGTAGGTTCATCAGCGAAGACCCGATCGCTTTCCGCGGAGGTGTGAATTTCTACCGCTACGTTTTGAATAACCCCGTCATCAACGTCGATCCCCCTGGACTAGGCCCTAGTGGCTGGGGGAACAAGAGCTGGACATGGACCACCAGGGCGAACTGCTTTATCAGCTACTACGCTTGCCTGGCGCATATTGCGGAAACCCGGCAGAGCTTGGACCAAATGACCGACGACGCGGTTGCGAACACTTCTGACGCAACGGGTAGCGAAGGAGGGTACAGCAATCAAAGGCTCAAGTGCGGCCTCAATCAAGACCAGAACTGCAAAGACGCCCTGACTCGATGCACCAAGCTGGCTCTCACTAATCCGTTTCCACCACCTTGGTGGCTGAAGTGGTTAATAGGTATGGGCGGCAAGTAGGAGTGAGGAGTCTATGCTGCGAAGAATATTGCTGGTTGTGATGGCGGCGGTTACTAGTTTTGCATTGACCGCCTGCAGCGGTTACATTTTGTACACAATTTCAGAGGGGCGGAGCGAAGGGCATCTCTCGCTGATGATTCGCTTCATCTTCAATCCAGCAATCGCGGTGCTGGTCGGAGTTGTTGTCGGCCTCCTGAGCAGAGACCATCCCGTCTTGACGACAATAGTTGGCCTTGCACCGTGGGTTCTAATGTTGCACGGTTCGGGGAGTGGAGGGACGGTCTGGGGCAACCTTGCCTGGATAGGCTCGATTCTTGTTTACCTGATACTTGCAGCGGGTTCGGCAGCGTTGGCTTGGCGACTCCGACACGGGCGTGAGGCTGGCAAAAGCGCGAAGGTAAGCATGGGCGTGACACACTCATGAGGGGTAACTGGGATTGGAATATCATCCCAGAAGACAAGGCCGAGTGGATCATTTTTTCCGTCGCACTTTTGATCGTTTTGGGAGCCGCCCTTTGGATATTCCGGTGACGGCTTTAGGGCCGGGTGGGTGTTTTTTTTAAGCTGCTGAGGGGGACGAGCCGCACCGCGAAGGTGCGGCTCGTGCTGTTAGGGGTTAGGAAGCCGAGACGAGGGCGAACTGGGTAAGCAGGCGCTCCATCTTGGCGATGAGGGTGTCCCGGCGAGGACCGGGGTTAAGCCGGTCGGCACGGTAGCCCAGCAGGTCGAGTTGGCGGCGGATGCCGTAAAGCCGTTGTTGCTTGGTCATCGGGTGATGCCTCCTTTCGGTGAAATGTCTTTCTACCTATGGGTCCGGTAAGCGGCAGCACTGGGGTGAGTTGGCGATCCGCGCCGTGATGGTGACTGGCAGGGGTGTTCTGGGGATGCTGGCGGGGTCGGTTTGGAGGGTTGCTGTGCGGGATCGGGGGGAGGGTCAAAAGCGCGCTGCCTACGGCATCGGGAGTGAGGGGTGACACGTCACCCCGGAACGGGTGCTGCGCAGCAACCTGCGGTTGCTGGCGGTGAACCTGTTGAAAGCAGAGCAGCTAAGAGAAAAATCCCCCGCGCCGGTTGCTGCCGAGCAACCGCAGGTTAACGAACGTGAACTTGTTGATTCCTTTAGGCGGATAGCTCACCATAGAAGAACCGTGAAGTTCCTCCCCTTGTCGTCGGTCGTTTCCTGCCTTGGCGGTGACGCGTGGTGAAGCCGCCGCTCCGCACGAAAACTCTGGGCACGAAGGTGAGCGAGGAGGAGTTTGCGCAACTGGAGCGAGCGGCCAGCGAGCGCGGGCTGACGCTGAGCGAGTGGTGCCGGGAAACCCTGCTGGCCAGCGTGAACGGCCAGGACGAGAAATCCGCCGATGCGGGTGGGACCGGCCATGCGCTCATGGCGGAGCTGGTGGCGCTGCGGGCGATCCTGCTCAATGTGCTGTTCAAGCTGGCGAACGGGGAGAAGCCGACGGCGGAGGAGATGCAACGGCTGATCGACCGGGCGGACGCGGACAAGCTGAAGAAGGCGCGGGAACGGCTGGCGCAGGCGGCAGAGCCGGAAGGGCAGCCGGGAGAGAAATCCTGAAAATATTTTGATCGTTTTTCCGGTTTCCGGGTTCCTAGTTAAGTAGGGGGCGGTGTCGGTGATGAGCCAGGTGTTGGGTCGCGGAGAGTCACGGCCTTGGGCGACGAAGTGGCCGGTGTCGAGTCTGGGGGCTTTCCTGCTTGCGGTCGTGGCGGGGATAGGAATCTTCACGTACCGCAACGTGGAGAAGTGGACGCCGTTGCAGCAGTGGTACTGGACCGAATATCTGACCACGAAGTCGTTCCCCAAGGCGCGCGGCGACTACCAACTGCTGGCGAAGGTGGACGCCCACGGCAAGCAACTCATGGCGGTGGATGCCGACGTGGTGCCCGGACCGATGCAGGGCTGGCCGCCGTTTCCGTTTGCGCTCACGGCGAAGGCGCGGCAGGCGGGAGCGGTCGCGCTGAAGGTGGACACGGTGCATTACGGCAGCGCGCAAATGCACCAGATGCTTTCGGAGTGGATTTACGAAGGCCAGTCTCCCGACGACCTGATCCGGCCCGCGTGGTTTGGCGCGCTGGGCATCTTCGTGCTTGGGCTGGTGCTGGCGATCCCGCGCGACCGCGCGCGGGTGCGGATGCTCGAACACGGGCGGCGGCTGAAGGGTCCGCAGATGGTCACGGTGAAGGAATTTAACCAGTGGAGCGGGCGGGTGGCGCACTTCTCCGGCGAGTACACCCTGAGTCGCGAACCGTTGGCAGCGAAGATGAAGGGGGTGCCGCACTTCTCGTGGTTTTCGAGAAGTGCGCAGCAAACTGACGTGATCCCTGTTTTCCGAACAAGTCCGAGTATGATTTCGGACGAAGGAAAGGGGAAAGGGTATGTCGAAGAGCAGGCACACAGAGGCGCAGATGATCGGGGCGCTGAAACAACTGGAGGCGGGGCGCAAGGCGGAGGATGTGGCGCGGGAAGTCGGGGTGTCGAAGCACACGATCTACGCCTGGAAGGCGAAGTACGGCGGGATGGATGTGAGCGAGGCGCAGGAAGCGAAGCAGTTGCGGGATGAGAACACGAAGTTGAAGAAGCTGGTGGTGGATCTGAGTCTGGACAAAGAGATGTTGAAGGCGCTGATCGCAAAAAACGGATGGAGCTCGTAGACCGGCGGTCGGACGCGGACTGGTTGCAGACGACATACGCAACCAGCGAGCGCCGGGTTTGCGGGCTGGTGGGGATGGCGGTGGTTTTATTTCAGCAGGCCATCGCCGCCGACCCCAACTATGCGCTCGCCTATTCCGGCCTTGCCGATACCTACAACGTTGCCCCCAGCTACATTCCCATCGCGTCGAAGCAGGCCGAACTCCTGTCCGACGAAGCAGCGCGCAAGGCCGTCGAACTCGATGACTCCCTGCCCGAAGCCCACTCCGCGCTCGCCTTCGGGCTGGCGAATGAGTGGAAATGGAAAGAAGCGGAGTCCGAATTTCGCCGTGCCCTTGCCTTGAACCCCAACAACTCTGCCGCCCACTATTTTTATGCGGTCGGCTGTCTGGCTCCGCAAAACCGCATGGATGAGGCGCTGGAGCAGTATCGAATTGCCTTATCGCTCGACCCGCTCTCGTCGATCATCGGCGCCAACTACGCTTTGTTGCTCATGGAGGCCCGCCGTTATCCCGAGTCCCTCGCCCAATTTCAGAAAGTTCTCGCGCGCGATCCGAATTTTCCACCGGCCCATTACAAGTTATCGCAGCTCTACGCCGCCACCGGCCGCTTTCCTGAGGCCGTGAGCGAAATGCGGAAGGCTTTTCCGAATCTCGCTCCCGTAAGCGCCGACGCCAAAGGCTACCTCGACCTGGCCATGGCCATGACCGACTTCGATCGCTCGAGCGCCGTGGCCGTCGCATATGCCCTCGCGGGAAACCGCCAGCAGGCCTTCGAATATCTGGAGAAAGCTTATGCTGACGGCGACAGCGAAATGCTGTTCGTCATTCGCAACCCCGCCCTCGACCCGCTCCGCTCCGACCCCCGCTTCAAAGACCTGATGCGCCGCCTCGGCCTGCCCGAGTAGGGTCGCTGGGATCTCGATTGGCTTGCCGGTAAATACATACAATAGTATATGTACATTAATATATTAACAAATGTTTCACGTGAAACATTCTCGTCTAAGTCCCGTATTATTGCGAACTTAACTTCGCGATTTACAAGGCCCGCGCCAGCTCCTCCGCCTCAAAAATCGGAGCTTGGCAGGCGAACCCCGAGCACACCACCGCAAACGACCGCCCCCCCCGCAGCTCCGGAAGGTTCGGAATCGTCTCCGCCAAAGCCGGCGGCAGGTTCTGCCCGACCGCCTTATCCGCATCCAACCGCAACACCGCCGTATTCAACCCCAGAGGCCGCACCGCCGCGCGATACAGCTCCGCCGCCGCTTCATCCTTCCCGAAGATCACGACTTGGGTGTGCGGATGAAGGAACCGCATCACGGCCAGCCCATAGGTCGCGGCGAAAATGCCGTGCTGTCCCGCAACCCCGGCATAGACCTCCAAAGTCTGCTCGACTTTCTCCCGATAGGAAGCGTCGTTCGTGTACCCATGCAATCGCAGCAGGGCAATGGCCGCCGCCGAATTTCCCGCAGGAGTCGGGGAATCCTGAAACGGTTTCCGTCGCGTCCCCAGGATTCCGAGGACAGCCTTTTCGTCCGCGGCCCCGCGCGTGTCAAAGAATCCGCCTTCTACAGGATCGAAGAAGCCCGCGATCATAACATCCGCAATGGCTCGCCCAAAGCGGAAGTAGCTCAGGTCCGCCGTCGATTCGTAAGCGTCCAGGCAGGCGATCACCGCGAAGGCATAATCGTCGAGCACGCCAGCAGTCTCGCGCCGCTCGGCCTTGGGATCCGAGTACGCAATTACGTGCCGCATGCCGCGCTGCGCCTGCCATCCCTCCGAGAGCAGTCGGTCGAGCGAGCGCAAGGCAAAATGCCGCGCATCCGGAAGATCCAGCACCTTGGCCGCCTCCAGATACGCCGACACGCACATCGCATTCCAGCCTACGTAAATCGTT
>Ga0302156_10001629_pt1 | contig 19552 bp, 17 predicted proteins | sample I_Bog_N3_2_FD_193503 | JGI IMG/M metagenome (GOLD analysis project Ga0302156, IMG submission 193503) | Peat permafrost microbial communities from Stordalen Mire near Abisko, Sweden - I_Bog_N3_2 | ecosystem: Environmental > Terrestrial > Soil > Wetlands > Peat | place: Sweden: Abisko, Stordalen... | reverse complement strand
CAGCTATTTCGAGGCCATGGTCGCTTTGCCGAAGTATCCAGGCGCGCCGGGCTGTCTGCTGGGAAATTTCGGCGCCGAGCTTTCCAACCAAAGTCCCGCGATTCGCGAGCGCGTATCCGCCGCCTTCGAGGATTGGTCCCTCACGCTGGCGCGCGTGATCGAGGAGGCGCAGAGCGCGGGCGATCTGAAGACGGACATCCCCGCAAAGGCGACCGCAGCCTTCCTCATCGACGCCTGGGAGGGCGCGGTCCTCCGCGCGAAGGTCGAGCAGAGCCGGGCGCCGCTCGAAGCCTTCCTGGAAATGACGTTCGCCCGAATCCTCGTCTGAAACCAGGAGGGGAAAGCCAAAGAAACCCACTCGCTCAACCTTAAGATGACCGGTCATATTAACCCAGACCCCCGTTCCCACAGGAGCCCCCCATGCGCATAGAAAATTCCGTCGCTTTCGTCACCGGCGCCAATCGCGGCCTCGGCCTGGCCTTCGCCAAGGCCCTGCTGAAGGGCGGCGCCGGCAAGGTTTACGCGGCCGCGCGCGATCCCGACGCGATCACCCTTCCCGGATTGATCCCGGTCCGCCTCGACGTCACCAACCGGCAAGAAATCGAAGCCGCCGCGATCGCGTGCGGGGATGTCGATCTCGTCATCAACAACGCCGGCATCAGCAGGGGCAGCCCGCTGCTGGCTCCCGGGGCGATCGAGGCCGCGAGGGCGGAGATGGAAACCAACTTCTTCGGCCCGCTGCTCGTCAGCCGAGCCTTCGCGCCCGTTCTCGCGCGCAACGGCGGCGGCGCCATCCTCAATGTCCTCTCGGCGTTGAGCTGGATCAGCTTCCCAGCCTTCGCCACTTACAGCGCCTCGAAGTCGGCGGCCTGGTCGCTGACCAACGGCCTGCGCAATGAACTGCGGGAACAGGGGACGCAGGTCGTCGGTCTGCACGTCGGCTTCATGGAAACCGAAATGGCCGCCGGCGCCAACGCGCCGAAGTCCCGCCCCGAGGACGTCGCCAATTTTACGCTCGCGGCGCTCGTGGCGGGCGAAGAAGAAGTGTTGGCCGATGAGGTTTCGCGCGGCCTCAGGCAAGGCCTGTCCGCGCCGCGCGGCGTCTATCTCGGCGCCCCCAAACGCTGAAGTCGAAGCTTTCAAGCCAAGTCTCGAGGAGGCCTCGCCATGATCAACTCACAACCGCTTTCGCCCTGGCGGACCTTCTCGGTCGCCTGCATCGCGATCTTCCTGGTCTCGATCGACGCCACGGTGCTTTACGCGGGGTTTCCCGCCTTGCGCGCCGGCTTTGCCGGCGTGGGCGCGCCGGAACTCTCCTGGGTCCTGAACGCCTATACGGTCGTCTACGCCGCGCTGCTGGCGCCGGCGGGACGGCTCGCGGATCTCTATGGCCGCAAGCGCATGTTCGTCCTCGGCGTCGGCCTGTTTCTCGTCGCCTCGCTGGGATGCGGCCTTTCGAGCCACATATCCGAGCTGATCGGCTCGCGCATCTTGCAGGCGATCGGCGCCGCGCTGTTGCTTCCGGCCTCGCTGTCGATCGTGCTCGCGGCGTTCCCGATCGAAAAGCGCGCGGTGGTCGTCAGCCTCTGGGGCGCGGTCGGTGGCCTCGCCGCCGCGCTGGGGCCGAGCGTCGGCTCCTGGTTGATCGAGCAATTGGGCTGGCAGTGGGCGTTCTTCATCAACCTTCCGCTCGGCGCCATTTCGCTCATTCGCGGCGCGCGCGGCTTCACCGAATCGCGAAATGTGCAGAATGGCGCGCCGCTCGACTGGGTCGGCGTGACGTTGCTGGCCACAGGCGTCGGCGCGCTGGCGCTCGGGCTGATCCGCTCGGAAACCCTGGGCTGGTCGTCGCCGACCGTTCTCGCGGTCTTCGGCTTGGCGATCGTCGCGCTCGGCCTGTTCATCCCCTGGGCGCGGCACAAAACCGCTCCGGCGATTGATCTCACGCTGTTCGACAACGCGACCTACCGGTTCGTCAATCTGGCGACGCTGAGCTTCGGAACAGCCTTCGCGATGATGTTCTTCAACTTCTTCCTGTTCATGACCGAGATCTGGAAGTACCCGATATCCAAGGCGGGTCTCGCCGCGACACCGGGCCCGTTGCTGGTCGTGCCGGTGTCGATCCTGGCGGGACGATTTGCAGGGCGCTTCGGCCACCGGCCCGTCCTGATGACCGGCGCCGTGCTCTGCGCGACGGGAGGTCTATGGTTCTACTTGGTCCCGGGCGTGGATCCCGACTTCCTGCGCGCCTGGCTGCCAGGGATGATCCTGACGGGAATTGGCACAGGCATGGTCTTGCCACAGCTTTCCGCCGCCTCCGTCGCCAGGTTGGAACCCCGCCGCTTCGGCGTCGGCAGCGCGGTCAATCAGGCGGTGCGGCAGATCGGGGCCGTGCTGGGCGTAGCGCTGACGGTAGTGCTGGTTGGACATGCCTCGCCTGGTCTCGGCGATTTCAAGTCGGTGTTCCTCGTTCAGATCGCGCTCATGCTGTTGACCGGTGTGCTGTGCGTCTGGGTCGATACGCGGCCTCGTCGTCAACCTGCGGCAAACCCTGCTGCCGCAAATCTGGCCCCGTCTGGAAGCTCAGCGCAGCGAGCCTAGCTGTGCGCGCATCGTGACCGAGCCGTGGCTCACGCGCGAGTTCTACGACGCGATGCTCGAAATCGATCGCAGGCCCAAAGGCCGGCGCGCCAACGAAGCAGATACCAACCGTGCAAAGGAGTGCTGAACATGCGTACCAATCTTTTCACCGCTGCCGTGGCCTTGGCCGCCGCTGGTTTCGGATTTTTGTCCTTCGGTCATGCCGCCGATACAGATCCCTTGGACGCTCCCACATTGAGCGCCATCAGATCGCAGTTTGAAACGGTGATGGAGCTAGCCAATCGTCACGATCTCAAAGCCCTGCATCAGATGTTCTGGCAATCGCCTTCGGCGCTTCTGGTCGCAAAAAGCGCCGTCGCGTCCGAGGGTAATTGGGCAGGCTTCTGGGGCAATCAGGCTATCGATCAGAAACTGCACGATATCGCCGCATCGGGGCCCGTTGTCCTACAGCCCGACCTTACGAGGTTCAGAGTTGTAGGCCTGACGCATGACCTAGCGGAATCGTACGCGCCGCTGACCATTACCGTCTCTTATGCCGGTCAGGACGGCACGCCCAAACCGTTTCTGATGATCATGAATTGGATAAGGATTGGCGGCGGCTGGAAGATCGCCTCCGAAATCATCTTGCCCGTGCCGCCGGCCCCGGCCGTCAAGAGCTAGAGACCAAACAAAGGATCGCGGCGACCGCGCGTGCATAGCTTCGCTTGGGGCTTGCGCTGCGCGTGATCCGGATGCGCGAATGTCGAACCAACTGAAGCGGACAAGATCTAGTTGAAGGTGAAACCCGAAACCCGAATTCCAAAATCCAAAAGGAGTGTCGAACCATGAAAGCCATACAATATCGCGCTTATGGCGGCTACGATGAGAACAGACCGGTTGAATTGCCGATTCCGAAACCAGCGACGGGCGAAGTGCTCGTCAAAATGCGGGCCGTCGGAATCAACCCGCTTGATGACACTTTTCGCGGCGGGCACATTTTCCTCGCTACCCCGGCCAATCTGCCTCGGATTGGCGGACAGACCGGCGTCGGGTTTGTCGAGGAATCCAACGTCGGTGATTTCAAACGTGGCGACCGCGTGTTCGTCACCGGTCGAGGCTTCGGGCTGGTCGCAGATGGAACCTGGCGTGAGTTTGTTGCCGCCGCGGCGACCGGATTGTCTCATGTTCCAACCCACATCGAGGACGACGTCGCGGCTGCCTTTCTCGCCGGCGCGGGTTATATCACAGGGTATCTGTCGCTGACGAAATTCGCTGAGTTCAAGCCGGGACAAACGATGCTCGCGCCGGGGATCGGCGGCGCGGTGGGCATGGAGAGCGTCCAGATCGCCCGAAATCTCGGCGCGTCTCTCGCCATTTCGACCGCGACTTCCTCAGCCAGGGCCGATGAAGCGCGCGCCGCCGGCTACGAGCATGTCATCGACTTGTCGCGGGAGCGTTTGCGTGACGGGGTGATGCGGCTGACCGCGGGCAAGGGCGTAGATGTCGTCATCGACGGCGTCGGCGGCGCCCTTACCGGTGAGGCGCTTGGATGTCTCGCCAATGCGGGAACCTACGTCGTGGTCGGCTATGCCGCCGGCCGCGAGGCGACCCTCAATCTGACCGACATCATCTGGAAGGCGGCCAAAGTGCATGGCTTCACCCTCCGCGCCTTCTCGCCGGAGACGATTGCGGCGGCGCAAAGGATTCTGCTCGGCTATCTGGCCGGTGGGTCCATTCAACCAACGGTCGACCGTTCTTTTCCGCTCGATGAGGCTGGCGCCGCCGTGAGGCATTTAATCGAGGGCCGGCCTTTCGGCCGCGTGATCATGCGCCTCTGAAAGGTTCTTGTCCGCACGCGGTCAATCGCCGAAGGCGCGGGGGCGCGAGGAAGCCTGACATTTGCATCACTCCCGCTCGTACCCGAAATTGGCGCCTCTCCTTCGCAAAGCGGAGTGCGGTTCCGGTTCGCCGGGCGAACTCCTCTATCGAAGCGTCAAGGAGTTGTATCGCATCAATGCCTTGAGCCGCCTCGTACCAACTACGGTCGTTGGAAACGTTAGCTTGGTCGGTTAGACGCAAACGTTCGGATGCTTGTCGAGTAGCAGCATCGGGGACTTTCGCGGGCTAGGAGCCTTGGAACTTCAAATCGCCTACTCGGGACGCAACCGTCTTCAGGATCGGCGACGTGTTGGCCTCGCTATAGGCGAGCGAAAGGTCGATCATCGGCGGCGCCCCCGCCAGCGGCTTGCTGATCACCGTCGGCGGCAGCAGGTTGCGGGCATAGAGCGGCATCAAGGCGACGCCTCCGGTCGAGGCGACCAGCGACATCGCCATGGAAAGATTGTCCACGAGGTGATCCGGCGTGAGATCCATTCCGATCTTCTTTGCATAGGCATCGGTCACCGCCCTCAGCGCCGGGGATTTGTCGTACGGGACGCCCACCAAAGGCTCGCCTGAAATATCGTTTGGGGCGATGGAATCGAGCGCCGCCAGCCGGTGGCCGGCAGGCATCAGCACGATCAGGGGTTCGTCGATCAGCCGCGTGAACACGAGGCCCCGCGCGTTGCGTTCGCGCCGCATGAAGGCGAGGTCGATTTTGCTGCGCATCAGCCCGTCCGCCAGTTCGATCGATGACTGGCTGAGGATGACGATCTCCGCGTTGGGCAGCTCATCGCGCAAAATGCGCATAACCGCCGGCAGCCACTCGAACTCGTAGCCGGTCAGAAAGCCGATCACGAAACTCGCCTTCGCCGGCGCGGCCGCGCGGCGCGTCGCCTCCTTCGCCGCTTCCACCTGCAACAGCACGCCGCGGGCATGATCGAGAAACACCCGCCCCGCCGCGGTCAGTTCGATCCCCTTCACGCCGCGCGTCATCAGCGCGCAACCCAACTCGATTTCCAGATCGCGCATCTGCCGGCTGAGCGACGGTTGCGCGACGTGCAGCCGCCTCGAAGCGGCGACGGTCAGGCTGCCTTCCTCCGCGACAGCGATAAAATACCTGAGGTGACGAAGGTCCATATTCCATACCTTACAGGCATGGAAGCCCAGCAACAAAGTCTTTTTCGTCGGCATGCGGGAAGCTTAGGCATCGCTTCAACGGCAACCAAGATGAAGCCGATATCCGCCAAGGATCATGCCGAAAGCGCGCTTGAATCAGACGGAGAAGGCATGCTTACCCCGCCGCTTTGAAAGGAAATTTGAGATGAATTGTCCTGTCGTTCTGATCACCGGCGCGCTCACCGGCATCGCTCGCGCCACCGCCTTCGTCTACGCCAAGAAGGGCGCGAAGCTCGTCGTCTCGGGTCGCCACGACGCCGCCGGCGCTACTCTCGTCGCCGAACTCCGCGCCGCCGGCGCCGAAGCCGAATTCGTCCGCGCCGACGTCCGTCATGAAGAGGAGGTTCGCGCGCTGGTCGCCAAGACGGTCGAACGCTTCGGCCGCCTCGACATCGCCGTGAACGCCGCCGGGACCGAGGGCAAGCCCGGAGCGGCCATCGACCAGACTCAAGAAAGCTATGCCGCAACCTTCGACACCAATGTCCTCGGCACGATCCTCAGCATGAAGCATGAACTGCGCGTGATGCTGGCGCAGGGCAAGGGCAGCATCGTCAACATTTCCTCGACCTTCGGACATGAGGGCGGCGCGGGCGCTTCGATCTATTCGGCAAGCAAGCACGCTGTCGAAGGACTGACCAAGTCCGTCGCGCTCGAAGTCGGCGGCAAGGGCGTCCGCGTCAATGCGGTGGCCCCCGGCCCGATCCAGACCGGCATGCTCGATCGCTTTACCGGCAGCGCGGAGGTCAAGGCCTATCTCGCCACGCTGAACCCGCAAAAGCGCATCGGCCAGCCCGACGAGATCGCGCACGCCATCGCCTTCATCGCCTCGGACGAGGCGAGCTTCGTCACGGGGCACATTCTGACGGTCGACGGCGGCAAGTCGGCGGGTTGAGGCCGTCGGGCCGGGCGCGGCCCGGCCCACCGCATCTCCTTGGCCACAGACTTCGAAAAGGAAATCTCGTCATGTCGTCCACCATGCTGAAGCTCTACGAATCCAGCGGCTCGCCCAACTCGCGGCGGGTTCGCTTCTTCCTCGCCGAAAAGGGCATTTGCCTATCTCGCGTTCCGGTCGATCTCGGCGCGAAGGAGCAGGTCTCCGAGGCCTATGCCCGCATCAACCCGCGTCGCGTCGTCCCGACGCTCGTCCTGGCGGACGGGACCGCGATCGGCGAGGTTCCCGCGATCCAGCTTTATCTGGAGGAAACCCATCCCAACTCGCCTCTGCTAGGCTCGTCGGCTAGGGAGAAGGCGCTCGTGGCGATGTGGGATCGACAGATGGAGCAGGAAGGCTTTGCCGTCGTCATGGAAACGGTGAGAAACGCCGCCGCCGGCTTGAAGGGCCGCGCCATCGCCGGCCCGCACGCCTATGAGCAGATCCCCGCGCTGGTCGAACGCGGCCATCAGAGGATCGCGGATTTCCATGCCGATCTGGAGGCGCGGTTGGGCGAAACCGCCTTCGTCGCCGGCGAGCGGTTCAGCGTCGCCGACATCACGGCCATCGTCGCGATAGACTTCGCGACCAAGGCGCTGAACCTGCCGATCCCCAAATCCAATGCGGAGACCCGACGTTGGTGCGATAGCGTCGCCTCGCGCCCGAGCTTTGCCGCGTAATCCCGACCGAGCTGGCAAAACCATCGGCTGACAGCGCGCGAGTTGTCGGACACCGGCTTCAACCGCGGCCGCGGCCAGCCGGTCCGCTGTGCGCCCAATTTTGTCGTTCAAGCGAAGTTCGCCATTCTCGATGTGCGCCGACGCGCGGCGCACCCAATATACGCGTTAAGCAACTACGCTCCCAAGACATCACGCAAGCCGCGAGTGAGTTTGGCGCTCGCGTCGTTGGGTAGCGCGGCGCTGCGCCAAGCGACCATATTGTCGGGTCGGACGAGAACGGCGCCGTCGTCTTGCGTGCCGCTCAATTCGGACCACCGCGCCTCGGTGTCGAGAACGTCGCCGCCACGTCCAACGAAGACAGTCTTGATCTTCGCCCCGGTGGCGGCGGAAGCCGCCTCGGCCGCGACCCGCCAAGCTTGGCTCTGGCCGCGGACGATGAGCACGAACTGCGCGCCTCTACCCGTCAGGTCATGCGTCGACAGCTTCTCGCCGGATCGATCGAGCCAGCAATGCGGCAACCGATGCCCCGGGCGGGAGGTCGGGATATACAATTGGCCGTCGGCCGGTCTGGCCGGCGCCGGCGTGCCATCCTTCACGATCGCGGAACTATCGTAGACAAATCCGAGTTCGACGTCTTGAGCGAAGAACTCAATCGCCTGCGTGCCGAAGATCGTCGCCAATCGATCGCGACGCATACGGCCGTTGGCGCTGTCGGCGAATAGCCCCTGCACCGCGCCAATCACATGGCCGGGCGTCTGCACCTCGGTCAGATTGTTCGGATGGACAGCGACAACGCCCATTTCCAACAGCATGTGATTGAAAAAGGCGTTGAGCGCCCATTCGACGTTGAAAGCGCCGACGGGACGACGCTCGGCCTCATAGGTGTCGAGCAGCTTGTCGCCCGCGTTGCCCTGGGTCGCGAGCGCCAGCTTCCACGCAAGATTGTGGGCGTCTTGAATGCCGGTGTTGAGACCGAGGCCGGTCGTCGGGGGGTGACGGTGCGCGGCATCGCCGGCCAGAAACACCCGGCCAACGCGATATCGCTCCGCCAGCACGCCTTCCACCACCCATTCCGATACGCAGCGCACTTTGATGGGCAAGTCCGCGACGCCGAGAATTTTCCGGACCTCGTCGGCCGCCTCTTCGTCACTGAATGACAGCGGATCGAACGGCATGCGCGGCAAGCCCAGCGACCATTCCGGCGAATTGCGGCCCCATTTGTCCGGCCCCATCGGGACAATCACCGAAACGCCCTGGCGATGCATCGGCTTCAGCCAATTGAGCAATACACGGTCATCGGGAATCCATTGCGAGAGATCGGCTTCGAAGTGAACGGAGATCTGGGTGATGAGCTTGGTCGGACCCTCCATCGCGACGCCGAGCGTCTTGCCCACGGTTCGGCCGCCGTCCGCCGCCACCATATATTTGGCGCGAATGGTCTCGGTCTGGTTGGTATTGACGTCCCGCACCTTGGCGGTGACGCCTTCCGCGTCCTGAGTGAATTCAACCAACTCGCAGGAAAAGCGAATGCGCGAAGCGTCCCGGGCTTCCGCATGAGATTTGATGAGAGGTTCAAGGCGTATCTGCGGAAGATTGCCGGTGTCGGTCGGCGATGTCTCAAGATAATGCACAATTCTGGGCGTGCCATGACCGCCGAGCGCGCCCATTTCGAAAATCGTCTTGCCGGCAAGAGGATTGTCGCCGCCAAGCGAAGTGTACCACTTCGTCCTCGAGCGGTTGTAAGGCGGCGTGCCTTTGGCGTAGACCTCGTCGGCGAGCCCGTGCTGTCGGAATATCTCCATCGTTCGCTGATTGAGATAATGCGCCTTGGGCAGGATCGATGTGCTCGCATGGCGCTCGATGGTCAAGAAATCGACGCCCTTGTCGGCGAGGAAGATCGAGATCGCCAGGCCGCAACCGCCGCCGCCCACGACGAGAACATCGACGGATTTGTCAATTTTCGCATTCATTGGTTTCCTCCAGCGCCGGCTCGATGGGGCCGGCCTATCTTGTTTGTCGGAACGTGAAGACCAATCTGGTCGAGGGGACCTTCGCGTTGTCGGGAAGTCGCGGAGAAACTTGACAGCATCGACCGCTGGAACTTGGACGAACCTCGCCCGAACCGCTATGATCTCCACCCAGCGCCCTTTGGATTTCTTGGTCTTCAGGACGTGAACAAAGCATACGAGCGGCCGCACCCGCCGTCACTGACCGGGAGTATGCGTTGACTGACCAACAGTCCGGCGATCACGCTCGTTTCCTGCGCGCCCCGGGGCTTCGCCTGGATGACGTCGAGGCCGAACTCATAGTGTTGAGCCCGGACAATCCTCGGGTGGTTGATCGCGCCGATCGCGCGTTCTTTTTGCATGTTTGTGAAGGATCACTCATCCTGGAACGTCCGGGGAGGCCGCCCGCGTTTCTTCGCATCGGAGACTCGCTCGGGATCGAGAAAGGCTCCAGACTATCTATCAAGGCGGACCGCTGCGACGAAGCCGCGCTGTTCATGAGCAGCGTCCCGCGTCGTCACGCCTACATCGCCAACCTGCCCGACGAAATGATTTACATCGCCGCCGACGAGCTGCCCATGGCTTCGATACTGCGGCTGATGGTCGAAGCCATCAGGCTCGAACTGGCGAGCGGCGCCGCCGAAATCGAGGTGATCCGCCGCTTAAGCGAAGTCATCATGCTGCAATTGCTACGGCGCGTGCAAGTGGGAATTGTCCGGATGGGTCAAGCCCCGGAGGCGATCAGATATGACGAGCATATCTTGCGGGCCTGGTCGGCCTATTTCGCGGCTCCGTCGGAATCGTGGACGGTCGAGCGGTTGGCTGACGCCGCCGGCTTGAGTCGCTCGGCCTTTTTTGAGCGCTTTCGCTCGATATTCGGCGCGCCTCCACTGGAGACGCTCACCCGGATCCGCCTCGGTCACGCCAAACAGCTCCTAAGCGGTTCGCAAGCGCCACTATCAGAGATCGCGCTCGCGGTGGGTTACCAATCAGAGACCGCCTTGATGCGGGCGTTCAAGCGAGAGTTCGGCGTGTCGCCGGGACAGTGGCGCAAAGGGGCGCACCGAAAAAACTAGGCGCGAGGGGTTCCTTGCCTCGCGCCGTCGAGACAGCCCGCATGGGCCGCGAGGCGAATATCTAGCCTTCAGCGAGCAACGCTGACTTGCGCCGGCAAAAGTCCGTTCGCCGCTTCATACTTTCGCGATGCGACATAGAGCGCGATGGCGACAGCGGCGAACAGGAACGCCGCGACTCCGAGCGCGGGATAGCCGATCGTCTGCACCAGCACGCCGCCGAACAGCGGCGCGATCGTCGACCCCGCCATGATCATGGCGGGAGTCGCCGCGACCGCGCGGCCGGTAGGCTCAATCCGCGCCAAATGGCCGAAGATGAATGTGTGCGTGAACAGCATCACGAAGGGAAAGAAAACAGCGCCCACGGCGTAGGGCCAGAAACCGCTCGAACAGGATATCGCGATGGCGAGCAGCCCTTGCGCGAGCGCCCCGGCGATGCCGACCTTGATCGCGGAGGCGCGTTTTTCCAGGAAGGCGGCGAGCAGAGCCGGCGTGATCGCGACTAGGCCGAGCGTGATGAGAACGCCACGCACCGTATCCGGGGACAATCCACGATCCGCGCCCATGCGCTCCAGGAAGCTGAAGATCATCGCCTGATTGAGCGCCATCAACATGATGCCGCCGATGACGAGCCAAACGCGTCGGTCGAACTTGGAAGTGTCCCTGACGACGTCCTCATTTTCGGAGACCGCGGGGAAGAACAGAGCCGACACGATGCACCCGGCGGCCATCACGACCGCGAAGATCTTGAAGATCATCGACGGCCCGAAGTTGGCGATCAACACCGGCGAGCCGCCGAGGAAGACGACCGCGAATATGCCGAGCGTGAACCCACCCAGCGCGAATATCCGGTGTGGATTGTTGGTGCGCCCCATGGTGCCGTGAGTGAACGACAAGGCTAAACCGGTCGCGAAACCCGCGATGAAATGCAGAAGCGCCAAAGCGCCGAATTCCGGAAAACCGACCATCGCCCAAAAGGCCGCGGCGCTGACGCCGAAGCCAATCGTGGGCATCCAGCGCCCGGGCATGCGGTGAAAGAACGGTGACAGCGCCACGCTGGAGATGACCACGCCGAGCAGGAACAAAGTCGCGAGGCCGCCGGCTTGCGCGGGCGCGAAGGCGTAGCCCGCGATCAGCGTTCCCACCCAGACGGGAAGCGCGGGCTGATCGATCATTCCGGCCATATGGCCTGTCACCAGCGCGACGCGCGCACCCGATGAATTTACCGCTGACATTGGCTGTTCCCCTTGGTTGGACCGCTCCCGGCGAGCCGGTCGTTTATTGTTTCGGCTCAAAGCGCGGCGGCGCGGAACTATGCGGCCAGACGCGCCGACAGGTCTTGCAGGAGAACGACGACGCCTTCGGGCGACGAGGCCGAACCGAAGGCGAAGAAATCGGGTCGCGCCAGAATCGCGACGGCGCTATTGGCGAGGAGACAGGCGCTCAAGCGACCATTCCGGTCCCGATATCCGTCCGGTCCGACCGCAATGACGGCGACGCCGAGTTTTTTCGCGAGCGCGGAGGTTTCGGGTAGCAGCGATCCGGATTTGACGAGCAGAACGAAGGCGCGGCCGGTCAACGCGTCCAGGCGCGCCGTCACGCCGTCCTTTTCCAGTTCGTCGTGTGGCAAGAGTTGTCCCGCGCATCCCTCGGGCTGTCCCGACGTGCTGGTGGCGATCACGCCGGCGGAAACGCCGGGAAATGGCGGCGGAGGCGGGACTTGTCCGCTGAAGAAGGCCGCGTCGCGGCCCCGCGCCGCTTGCGGGTCGGGCACGCAAACGACTTTGCCCATCTCCATCGAAATGCGGATGTAGCCATCGACATGCGGCGCGCGCTCACGCTCGTAATCGTCGAGCAAGCGCTCGCTGGATTGGCCGGAAAGCACGCGGTCCAGTTTCCACGCTAGGTTCCACGAATCCCGTAGCCCCGAGCACATGCCTTGCCCCATGAAAGGCGGCATCAAATGGGCGGCGTCGCCCGCGATCATCATTCGGCCCTTGCGCCAACCCCGCGCCAGCAAGGACCGAAAGCGATAGACCGCGTGGCGCACCAGCACGCCGTCGCCCTGCTTGATCCAGGGCGAGAGCAATTGCCAAGCCCTCTCCTCGCTAGAGAAGTCCTCGGCCCTCTCGCCCGGCTTGATCATGAATTCCCAACGGCGATTGGTCACGCCGCTCGGCACGATTGTCGTCGGGCGTTCGGGATTGCACCATTGCGCGGCGTCGGGAAGGGGAAGGTTCGAGAGGTCATGCGGACGAACGTCGACCACCAGCCATTGCGCGTCGAAGCCGTGGTCGAAAACGGGCGACCCCATCGTCTGGCGGACAAGGCTGTTGGCGCCGTCGCAACCGACGACATATTTGCCGCTCAGCGTGGTCGTTCGCGTCGCGTCCGCTTCGCGGGTTTCCGCGTCGAAAGGCGCGATGGCGATTTTTACGCCTTCCGCCGTCTCGGCGACGCCAAGCGCTTCATGGCTCAGGAACAGAGAGATCCCGGGGCGTCCCTCCAGGTCGCGCTCCAGAACCCGTTCCAAATCCGGCTGGTTGAACAGATATCCGCCCGGGCCGCCCGAGATCGATTCTTCGGAAAAGTCCATATCCACCAGGACTTTCCAGTCGGCATTGTACCAGACGTAGTGATGCATCGGGCGTGAGATCGCCTCGATCTCACGGGCCAATCCCAACGCATGGAACATCCGCTTGATTTCGTGATCGTAGCCGACCGCGCGTGGCAGGGAATATGCCGCCGGCCAGCGCTCGACGATCGCGACGCTATACCCGCGATCACTGAGCAATCGAGCGAGGACTTTACCTGTCGGCCCGTATCCGATCACGATGACGTCGAATTGGCTCACGCTTCGCTCCTCCCCTTTATGGCATTTGCCGGCCTGCGCCTTTGGACGGCGGCGCGGAGGCGTAGGACGTCAGCGGCCGAATTCGATTCCCGGCACGAGAAAGCCCGGTGTCGGGGGCGTTCCCCATTGATTGATCCAGCGGCCGTTGAGCCCTTCGCTGATGTCCCAGCTTCGGGGCTCGTAGACCGCGTCATTGTCGATACGCGCCATTTCGATCGAGTTCTCGACGAGGCAGCCGTGCGGATCGGGGTAATAAGTGAAGATATTGCTTCCGGCGCCGTGACGACCCGGGCCCCAGACCAGCGAGCGGCTCTTCAGCGCCAGATTGTCGGCGATCCGCGACAGGTCCTGCATCGAATGGAGATCGAACGCATAGTGGTGCAGCGCGCTCGCGCCTGGCCCCAAGGCGATGGTGTGATGATAGCCGTCCGCGCCGCGATACCAGCGGAAACCATCGTCGGCCGTGCGATCGGACAGCTTCATGCCGAGCGTCTTGGCGCAGAAATCGCCGAAAGCGGCGGTGTCGGGCGAGAACGCGTTGATGTGCTCGATCCGGCGCGGGCGCGGTCCGCCGCCGAGATAGCGCTCAGGTTGATTGCGGGCGATGGGCGTATGCACCTCGAACAAAGCTCCGCCGGGCGCCACGAGGGTCACGGCGCGCGCATAGTGCTTGCCGATCGGCGTGTCGGAGAGGATGGTCAGGCCGTCGGACTTGGCTCGCTTATAGACCTCGTCGACGGCTGCGGCGCTGACCGCCTCCAATCCGAGCGCGACGGCTTTACCGGCGCCTTTGACGTAGGTGACTTCGTGATGCCGGTTGTTGCTGGTGAGATAGACCGTCTCGCCATCCTGCTCGGAGATTCTCAGGCCGACGGTCTCTTGCAAATCCTTGGCCGCCCCGAGCGGATCGGGAGACGAGATCACGACATGGCCCATTTGCTGGATGAGATAGGACAAAGTTTCCTCCTGAAATTCTCGGACCTCGAGCGGCGTTACGCCTCGGCGACCACGGGATTGCGCAACACGCCAATCCTTTCGATTTCGATCTCGAAGACATCGCCCGCCTTCAGGAGCTTCGGCGGCTTGAAGCTGAGGCCGACGCCCGAGGGTGTGCCGGTGATGAGGACGTCACCGGGTTCCAGCGTCATCGATTCGCTGAGCATCGAGACCAATTTGCGAACGTTGAAGATCATGTCGGAGAGCAGCGTGTTTTGCACGACTTCGCCGTTGAAGCGCCCTTGCATGCGCAGGGTTTCGCATCCCGGCGGCAGTTCGTCGGCTGTGACGAAATCAGGCCCGAAGCCGCCGGTGCCGTCGAAATTCTTGCCCATCGTCCATTGCGGGGTTCGCATCTGAACATCGCGGATCGAGCCGTCGTTGAAGATGGAATAGCCCGCGACATGATCGAGCGCGTCGGCCTCGCCGACGTGGCGGGCCCGTTTGCCGATGATCACGGCGAGTTCGGATTCATAGTCGAATTGGTCCGAGGATTTAGGCTTGACGAGCGGCGCGCCGTGCCCGACCAGACCCGTGTTGAAGCGGGCGAAGACCGTCGGATGCGACGGAGTTTGCATGCCCGATTCCTTGACGTGGGCGGCATAGTTCAAACCCACGCACAGGATCTTCCCCGCCTTGCGGAAAGGCGGAAGGCAGCCCAGCGCGTCGATGTCGGCAACGGGCGCGCCTTTTTCGAGAACGGCGGCGGCCTTCTCTATTCCGGCCCGTCCCGCTTGGATGAAATCGTCGGGAAATCCCGGAAACGCGGCTTCGTCGCGGTAAATCGCGCGCCAGATCTTTCCGTCGCGGCTGAACGCCACGCCGTCTCGACCCTCATTCTGAATCACTCGAAATCGCATTCGCGCGTCCTCCCTGTTCAGCCTCAATACCACATGAAATCGATTTGGCAATAAAAATCTATTTTCTTGAATCTCGTCGATTTCGTGCTAAAAGGCTGCCAGGAGGCGCGAATGGCGGCAGCGAGTCGGACGACACAAACCTATGAGACGCTGAAGCGGGAGTTGCTCATCGGCATGCATCCGCCGCGCTCGAAATTGCTGATCGACCAGCTTGCCGAGCGTTTCGGCGTAAGCTTGAGCGCGGTTCGCGAAGCGCTGTCGCGCCTGACTTCGGATCGCCTCGTCGTCGCCGAGCCCCAGCGTGGATTCACGGTGGCGCCCGTCTCCGCCGCCGACCTCATCGATTTGACCGCCGTGCGCATCGACATCGAGACCCGCTGCCTGCGTCGCTCGATCCTGCTCGGCAAACTGGAATGGGAAGGCCGATTGCTGGACGGATGGCACCAACTCTCCCGCACCGCGCCGTTACTCTCCGTCGGCCCGCGTGCGTTAAACCCCGATTGGACGCGGCTGCACACGCGTTTCCACGACGATCTGATCGCCGCCTGCGATAGTGTCTGGTGGTTGCGTTTGCGCGATCAGCTTTTCGTTCAGGCCGAACGCTACCGCCACATGAGCCTGCCCTACGCCAGGATCGAGCGGAACGTCGATGAAGAGCACCACGCGATCCTAGAAGCGACGCTGGCAAGGGACGCCGACCTTGCCTGCGAGGCTTTGGCCGACCATCTTCAGCGCACCGCGGATATCCTGCTCGCCTCGAACGCGCCCTTCGATGACGCGCCCAAGGGCGCGGCGAAGTCGCGTGACGACGACAGGCGCGCCGTCAGCGCCGAAGACCATTCACGTTAACGGGCGCAACGCCTCGGGAGGAAATGCGCCATGGCGCGTAAAAGCGTAATCATCACCTGTGCGATCACGGGATCGCTGCACACGCCGTCGATGTCGCCGTACTTGCCGATTACGCCGGACGAGATCGTCGCCGAATCCGTGGCGGCCTCTGAAGCGGGCGCGTCGATCATCCATTTGCACGCGCGCGATCCGAAAGACGGGCGCCCATCGGCGGACCCCGAGCTATTCATGCAGTTTCTGCCGCGCATCAAGCAGCAGACCGGCGCCGTGCTGAACATCACCACCGGCGGCGCGCCGGGCATGACTCTTGATCAACGCTTGGCCGCGGCGGAGCGCGCGAGCCCGGAAATGACCTCGCTGAACATGGGCACGATCAACAACGGCCTATTTGCTGGCGCGCGCCGCATCAAGGATTTCAAGCACGAATGGGAGCGGCCGTATCTCGAAGGCGGCAAGGGTTCCTATTTCGAGAACTCCTTCCTGAACATCGAGACGATCATGAAGCGGCTCGGTCAGGACCACGGCGTGCGCTTTGAGTTCGAATGCTATGATCTCGGCCACATCTACAACCTCGCTTATATGATCGACCAGAAGCTCTACGAAGGCCCATTGTTCCTGCAATTCATTCTCGGCATTCTCGGCGGGGTCGGCGCGGAGATCGACAACCTCCTGCTCATGGTGCGCACCGCGCAACGCCTGTTCGGCCAAGATGTCGAATGGTCGGTGCTGGCGGCCGGCAGACACCAGACCCCGATGTGCACGCACAACGCGCTCATGGGCGGCAACGTCCGCGTGGGTCTGGAAGATAGCCTCAACCTTGGGCGAGGCGAGTTGGCGAAGTCGAACGCCGATCAGGTCGCAAAGATACGGCGAATCCTGACGGAGCTAAGCTTCGATGTCGCGACGCCGGACGAAACACGCGAACGTTTGGCGCTCAAAGGTTCCGACAACGTTAGGTTTTGAGACGCCTTGATTGCTAATCAGGTCGACGATGCGCACCCGTCGAACGTCCGTTTTGTGGTCCCGTCCACCGAAACCCGTCATTCCGTTCTCGGCCAAGTACCGCCAATCACGCCGTGTCGGCGTCGGCTACCAGTCACACTATAGGTGAGTGGGTGTCTGTCTGTCTGTCTAAACCGGATAGGCATGATGCGTACGAGGCGCCGCAAATCCGTCGAAGCAAAATCCTGACAATCTAGCTTCAATTCCATGGCCACATACGAGATGAACCCACTCATGGAAAGCGCCTGCCGGGCCCCGAGTCGGGACTGCGCGGAAAAAGGCGCGTCCCAAACCCGCCAGGCGATCTATTTCACGGCGCCACTCATAGGGGCGCGGCGGCTCGCGCGGGTTTCGTAGAAGACGCCTTGCTCAACCGTTCAACGATATCTAGCTTTTTCAACAAAGGAGCCCGTCATGCGTCACCCGGCCGAGAAAATACAGGAGTCGGAGGCCGAAAAGGCGAAGCGGCGCAACCAGATGGTGCTCGACCAGGCCAAATCGGCTGGTCTCATCGGAACCACCAAGGACGCCCGTCTCTCCGGTCGCGTTTCGGCAAATCTTCTCGCCGCGGCCAAGGAGCACACTCACGTTGCGTCCGACACCGAGCTCATCGAGGCGCTTTGTCGCAATTGGCGCTCGCCGATGATTTCGGCGCAAAATTCCGCCGGCACAAAGGTACGATCTCCCCGGATCTCGATCTCGAGTTTTGACCTCGAAGAGGCGTTGCGACGCTTCAAGCCCCACAAGAACCGGACACTGCCGCCAAGACGCCCCGACGAAGAGCTTCAATGGGTCGCCGATCTCGAAATGATCGGGGCCCATTGCTTATCGACACCACCGTTTACATCGATCAACTCCAGGGCCGAACCCCCGAAGCCGTCGACGATTTCATCGAAATGCGTCGTTGCCACCATTCCGCGATCAGCCTTGCGGAACTCACGCACATTTTCGGCCGCCTCGATCCCGCTCACCCTGAAACCTCGCGCACGCTCAAACAAGCCGCGATCGCCTTCGACCACATCCCGCGCCATCGCATCCTGGCGCCGGACACCGATGTTCTCGGCGAAGCCGGAATTCTCTCCGGACTGCTCACGCGCACCGAAGCACTCAACGACGACAAACGCCGAAGGCGCCTCAACGACGCCATTCTCTCACTCCACGCACGTTTCCTCGGCGCCGCTCTGGTCACACGCAAAGTCAAGGATTTCGACATCCTCGATCCAATAGCGCCAGGAACTGGTATTATATACTATCGGCGAAAAGACTGATCGCCTTTCGCGGCGCCGCAGCGAAAATACCTATTGCGCCAGGCGCACGGCAATTCTCCTGCGAAGATGTGCGCGATCGCGCCTGAGCGCAACGCTTGAATAAGCGCTAAAGCTTGGTTCTCATATCAAACAAGCGGACAACGGTACGCGTCGAGGAGTATAACTTCATATATTTTCAAGTAAACGTTTTTGTCAATTATTCTGGAGTAACCCCGAAAGCGCCCTATGGAAAAGTAAGATACAACGAATATTGTCCGACCCTGGTCTCGCGTGACTTCGGATTCCGATAGGGTCTTCAATATAATTTGACTAAGTTTATAGAGATAGGATAATTTTTGTTCTTCATTTTGTAGAGATCCCGAAAGGCAATTGGCCTGCGGAGCCAGAAAGGCGGACGTCCAGCCCGCCAAACCTGTGCGCTGAAACACGCCCAAACTCTCGGCTCGTCGTTCACGCCGCATCCACACCGCGCATATCGCCGAGCCAAGCCGCATACGTCAAGCCTGGCAATGCCAAATATCCAATCCCTCACGCACGATAGGAGACACGATGTCCGAGTAAGATTACGAGGCCCTCAACGAAGGGAAAGCTATCTTTGATCGCTTGTCGCTGCTGAACCGTCGAAGAGTTTGTCGCTGTCGCGAACGCACCCTGCGCGATCACCGCGACTTGAGGCCAAGCTCCCCGCCCTCGACGCCACGCCAAGATCCTTGAGCACGGCGCCTTCGGGCAATACGCGTCGCGGAAGCGTGCGCCGACGTCTTCGGAATATTACGCTTCAGCGCGTTCGAGCGGATCACGAATTTGGCCTTGATCCGACCGTCCGACTTGCATGAATAGCTTTGCCTTGATCAAAGGTGCCCGACTGGGTCGGACAAAGATAGACCCAGCGGCCACGCGGCAGGAAGACTCCAAGCTCCTCCCCTCGCCACTGGCTACAGCCCATCAATCCTGACGTCCAAGCTGCTGACGACAGAATTCAAGAAGTTGCCAACTAACTCGCTCGATCCAATAAGTTACGTCCCCTTCGGACTGCCCCCAACGTGAATTCCCCCCAAACCGAAAAGGAATACTTTCCATGCTCGACCTCTTTGAAGCTCTCGCGCGAGAACTCGAGATCTCCCCCAACCATCGCATCCTGCGACGTCTTCAGCCCCGCAAGGTCTTCTCCGACAGCGAATGCGCACAGCCGCTTGTCGGCATCATCCTTGACTGCGAAACGACCGGGCTCGACACAAATCAGGCCGAAGTCATCGAACTCGCGATGATAAAATTTCGGCTCATCGGGCGATTTCGTGGGTAATTTTTGAATCGGAATCGCTGGAACGGGCTGCGGGATATAGGGTTTTCCGCGTTTTCAGCGGTCAGAAAACGTGGCAGGTTTTCGGGCATGGAA
>Ga0302156_10001624_pt1 | contig 19573 bp, 17 predicted proteins | sample I_Bog_N3_2_FD_193503 | JGI IMG/M metagenome (GOLD analysis project Ga0302156, IMG submission 193503) | Peat permafrost microbial communities from Stordalen Mire near Abisko, Sweden - I_Bog_N3_2 | ecosystem: Environmental > Terrestrial > Soil > Wetlands > Peat | place: Sweden: Abisko, Stordalen... | reverse complement strand
CGCGAGGATCGCGTAACTCAGCAAAATATTTCAGGGGATTGTCCATCTCCCCTTCTTACCTATTTCCTGCGCCCTGCATATAGCAAGCTATGGACATTTATATGCGTCGGCCCTGGTTGGGCTGCCAACCCCGTCCCCCGACCAAGACTCCAGCCGGGTACACTAGAGCAAGGACCCTTCCCACCTGGACCCGCCCGTGCAACCGCTCATCGACAACCTGAATCCCGAACAGCGCGCCGCCGTCGAAACCACGGAAGGCCCCCTGCTCATCCTGGCCGGTGCCGGCTCCGGCAAAACCCGCGTCATCACCAGCCGCATCGCCTGGCTCATCCGCGAAAAAGGCGTCGCTCCCGACTCCATTCTCGCAGTCACCTTCACGAACAAGGCCGCCAGCGAAATGGGCGAGCGGGTCGACAAGCTTCTCGGCCATTCGTCGCTGGCCAAGCCCCTCATCGCCACCTTCCACTCCATGTGCGTCCGCATGCTGAGGCGCGACATTGAGGCCTTGAAAGTTGGCAACGAAGGCCTGACCCGTTCATTTGCGATTTACGACGAAAACGACCAGCAGGCCATCGTCAAGCAGGTCATGCGCCGCATGGGCCTCGACACCAAGCAGCTCACCCCGCGCACGGTTCTGGGCCGCATCAGTTGGGCCAAGAATCACATGGTCGATCCGCAGGAATACTACCTGGCCAGCAAGGACCCCAACAGCGAGCGAATCGCCCACATCTACCAGAGCTACAAGGCCGAGCTGCGCAAGAATAACGCACTCGATTTCGACGATCTGCTGCTTGAAGCCGTTCGCCTGCTCAAAGTATCCAGCGAAGTTCGCGAGCGCTATCAACGCCGCTATCGCTACCTGCTTGTGGACGAGTATCAGGACACCAACCGCCCCCAGTACGAAATCATGAAACTGCTGGCCGGCGAGCGAAAGAACGTCTGCGCGGTCGGCGATGAGGACCAAAGCATTTACTCCTGGCGCGGCGCGGATATTCGCAATATTCTGGAGTTTGAGAAGGATTTTCCCAATGCCCGCATCGTCCGTCTGGAGCAGAATTACCGCTCCACGCAGATCATCCTGGAAGCCGCCGGAGCGGTTGTCGCCAACAACCTGCGCCGCAAGGGCAAGAAGCTCTGGACGGATCGCCAGGGTGGGAGCCTGGTTGGCTACTACGAAGCCCCCGACGGCGAGAACGAAGCCCTCTTCATCGCCGACCGCATCCAGAAGTTCCTCCGCGAAGCCGAATCAAGCGAGCATGGCGCCGAAGCGCATTGCGCCGTACTTTACCGCACCAACTCCCAGTCCCGCCTGGTTGAGGAAGCGTTGCGCCGTTACAACATCCGCTACACCATGGTGGGCGGCTTCAGCTTTTACGAGCGCGCCGAGATCAAGGACCTGCTCGGCTACCTGCGCCTGGTCCGCAACCCGCACGACTCGATGGCTCTCAATCGTGTCATCAACACGCCCGTTCGCGGCATCGGCAAAACCACCCTGGAAACGCTGGAGCGGCTTGCACTTGAGACCGGCAAGTCCACCTGGGATGCCTTGGATGCTGCCCTCAAAAACCGCCTCATCCCCAACCGCGCCTTGCAGGCTCTCGACTCATTCCGACAGTTGATTCTCGACGCCCAAGCCATGATGGATCCCGACTTTGCCGGCAAGCTCTCGGCCGATATAGCCGCAACCGGGCAAACGGCGGACGCCGACACAGGCTTCGAGTTCGGCGCAGCGAGGGCAGACTCAGCCAGCGCCGACTCGGCAGTCAGCTTCGACTTCGGCGCCAGCGACAGCAACCAGTTGCCGCTCCTCGACGCCAGCAGCTTCTCCCCCTTCGCCGATGCGCCCAAGCGCCCCTTCCTGGTCATGCCAAAAAAGGCCGGGGTGCCCCCGGTCTCGAACTTGAGACCGGGGAGTCCAACTCCTCCCAACCCTGATTTCGAATCGGACCCGGCGGACGGCCCCGAAGACAAGCCAGCCTTCCGCGCCCCCGGCGACGCAGCCACCCTCCCCGAGCTGATTCGCTTCCTCATCGACCGCACCGGCTACATCAAAGCCCTCGAAGTTGAAGGCTCGCCGGAATCCTTCAGCCGCATTGAAAACCTGAAGGAACTGGCCAATGCCGCCCACGACGCCGAAGCCCGCGGCGAGACATTAGCTGAATTCCTCGACCACGCCGCACTCGCCTCCGACACCGATCAGTTCGATCCCGACGCCCGCGTCACGCTCATGACCCTGCACGCCGCCAAGGGCCTGGAATTTCCGCTAGTTTTCCTGGCCGGCCTTGAGGAAGGCCTCTTCCCGCACTCGCGCACTCTCAATAATCCGGAGGAGCTCGAAGAAGAGCGCCGTCTCTGCTACGTCGGCATGACCCGCGCCATGAACACCCTGATCCTCACCCGCGCCCATTATCGCCGCCGCTACGGCAACGACGCGCCCGAGGTGAGCATGCCCTCGCGCTTCCTTGAAGAAGTCCCCAACCAGTTGGTCGAAAACCTCGGCGGCCGCAGTCCGGCCTGGTCCACCCAGAGATACGGTTCGCGGGTTTCGGGATACGGGCCCGCCCGCCGCCCCAGCCAATTCAGCGAATTCGCCGACCCGCATTACAACTACGAAGACGAGAGCCAGGAATCCAGCAGCTCAATCGCATCCGGCAACAAGGCAGGGGGTTCCATCAGCGGATCCTCCAAACCCTTCGTCGCTTCCTGGATGGTCGCCAAGCCCAAGGCTCCAGCGCCGAATGTCGAGACAACTCCCGATGCGGAAATCCCCGCAGGCCCTGAAGCTCCATCTATCGACAACATTGCTCGTTTCTTCGGGGGCAAACCCGGAGCCCTCAAGCCCGGCGCACTCCCCCAACGGGTGCCCCAGGTCTCGAATTTGAGACCTGGGAGTTCACGCCCGCCAATGGAAATCCTCGCCCCCGCCGGCGCAGCCAACCTGAAGAAGGGCCAGCGTGTCCGCCACTCCAAATATGGCGAAGGCACCATCCTCATGCGCGAAGGGGACGGCGAAGACGCCAAGCTCACCGTCCTCTTCACCCGTCACGGCATGAAGAAGCTGATGGAGAAATTTGCCAATCTGCAGAAGATTTAGCCTGCGTTACTTGGCCCGCTTGGCCACCAGCTCTTCCGTTGCGAAATCCCCTACCTTGCGCGTGAACTTGATCTCGTCGCCGGCAGGTTTTCCCGTATAGGCGATCGCAATCTGATTCCCGTTGAAGTCGAGGTTCTCGACAAACGAGATGTCGTCGCCCTTGATTGCCCCATTCGCAATCTCAGTTGAACCCATGTCGTTCTTCGCCGTGCCTGTCAGTTTCCTCGCCATCCACCTTGAACGTATATGTGTAATGCTGCTCGCCAATCTGGCCGCGCAGCCACCCGCGGGCATGCACTCCGCAGCCACCTTCAAGGGTCCACCCAAGACATTCCTCAACGATGTTGCCTTTGTCCAGAACCACGTCTTCGGCTCAGACACACGCATTCTCACCGGGAAAAACCAAGCGCCTCAGTGAGCCTCGCATTCCCCATCCATTCGCTTCGCCTGCTCCTCGCCATTCAGCACGCGAAACACCCCCTCGGCCAACGCCTGTAATTCGTCTTCTCCCGAATAAACCGTGATGGGTGCAATCCAAGCGATATATCCGCGCAACATCTTCACCATGCGCTCCGAATACGCCATTCCGCCCGTCAGCAGCACTGCATCTACCTTGCCTTGAAGCACAACCGCCATCGCTCCGGCATCTTTCGCAATCTGGTAGACCATGGCCTCAAACACAAGCGCGGCCCAAGCATCTCCCCCATCGATCCGCTGTTCTACCTCTTGCAAATCCCGCGTACCCAGATACGCGAACAGGCCTCCGTCTCCAAACACATGGCGGTCGACCTCCTTCTCGGTGTACTTCCCGCTGAAGCAGAGTTTCACCAGATCCCTCACCGGCAGGCCACCCGTGCGATCGGGGCCAAACGGCCCTTCTTCAATGCTGTTGCTGTCGATCATCCGGCCATCCCGGTGTGCCGAGACGGTGATACCGCTGCCCAAATGAATCACGATCAGCCGCAGCGACTCGTATGTCTTGTTCTGTGCCCGCGCAAACCGCCGTGCCACGGCCTTCGTATTGAGCGCGTGGCCGATCGAAGTCCGCTTTACCAGCGGCGAGCCTGAGAGCCGCGCACAATCCTGCCACTCGTCTACTGTTACAGGATCTACGATGTATGCATTGACCCCCGCGGTGCGCGCGAACCTGAGCGCCAGAAAGGCTCCCAGGCTAGACGCGTGTTCGCCGAGCCGCGCCAGCTTGAGTTCCTCTACCATCGCCTCGTCCACCAAATAGGTGCCGCAGCTCATCGGCGGCAGCAATCCGCCCCGCCCGGCAACCGCGGCAAATCCCCCGGCCGTGTACCCCGCCTCTTCGAGCGCATTCTCAATCAGCTCAGCCCGGTAATCCAGCCGCGCCAGCATCGGCCGCCCGCGAAAGCGCGCCAGTTCCTCATCCCCATGCCGGATGGTCCGCTCCCACTCAGCACCTTGAGCGGTATACACTCCCAGCTTCGTCGACGTCGTTCCGGGATTCAGAACCAGCACCCTGCTGCTTTCATCGGTCAAAAGCTCACATCCTCCACGCCAGAAAGAGTTTAACCTGCCTGCCGGATGGCTGCGCACTGCGCTGTTGGCCCGTATCACCTGATTGTCCCAAAACGGAACCAACCCAGTGCCGCCCCGTGTCTCTACTGCAGCCTATTTGCCAATCCGTGCTACACTCTATTCAATCGTAGAATTCGATCTGAAGTTTTTGCCTGTTCCGGTTACCGCCTACTCGCAAACTTCCACATTGCGTTCGCGGTAAATCAGTATCGAAGGAGTAACACACAATGGAACAGGGAACAGTCAAGTGGTTTAATGACGCCAAGGGTTTTGGATTTCTTAGCCGCGAAAACGGCGAAGACGTCTTCGTTCATCACACTGCCATTCAGTCGAACGGCTTCCGTTCGCTGCAAGAAGGCCAGCGCGTTCAGTTCAACGTCACCAAGGGCCCCAAGGGCTGGCAGGCTGAGAACGTTCAGGTTGTCTAAGGCTTAATAGCCAAGCAATCAGTTCGGAACCAACAAAAGAGGGACGGCAAAGCTGCCGTCCCTCTTTTGCGTTGATCCTAAATATCGAGCCTTCTGAGCAAAGCCACAGAACTCGCGTACAGCTATAAACCCAAGCTTACCGAAAACTGATAGCTGACCGCTGTGTTTTTACGCCGCCGGCTTCAGACTCTTCACACTAACCTGCGGAATAGCCGGGTGCAGGTTTTCTCTGGGTGTATCGTGGGTGCCCAGGTACTGCAGGACATCGTTAATCGAATCTTCAAAGCGCGCGCCGGTCTTGTGGGTGGCTTTAACGCCCTTGGCCACAAGCTGGCAAACTTCAAAACGGTTCATTCCCTGCGCAAGAGCGCGGTGGATTTGGTCGGAACGCATTGACGAACTCCGGCAAACAGGTTTTGTTGCGTGGTGTGGGGAGCTCGTCAGAAGCGGTAGGGCGGCCGGAGCCGAGCAGGCTGGTCTTTTCCAGAAACGTGTCTATTCCCATTGTACGCCGGAAACGACTCCGATGCCGCGCCTGTTTTCGTCTGAAAGGCGCATTACAAGCGGAGTTGGCGCTTTCGTCCATTCCATTTCCCTGTTATCCTATAAGTCTTATCGACCCGAATTGTGGGAATCCGAGAAAAGATTGCAGTGAAAGAGGTTACGCGTGGCAGACACCACCAAAGTTGAAGACAAGCTGGAACGCAAGAAAATCAAACGCATCGCGCGCAAGAAGGCCGCCCCCAAGGCGCCCCGGACCGGGGCCCGTGGAGAAAAGAAGAAGAAGGTAAAGAAGTTGGCACGCGGCGTGTCCAAACGGTAAGCGGCGGTTTCTGAATTCAAACAGGGTTCCGGACGGCCTTACACGGCCAACGCCGGAACCCTCCTTAAAATATTTGGCTTTTCTCCCCACATGACCGTGCGGAGTGCTCTTGAAGGGACCCAAACTGCAGAGTAGGGAGTTCCAAGGGGAGACCTCATCCTGTACACTGCGGCGAAGGCATCCTGAATCGGGCGACATAACCCCAATCGTCAGAAGCCCGCATTGACAGTGCCCAGCAATCTACCGGATGAGGAGAACTAGCCTGGCCAGCCAACTGCTCGCCCGCAAATCGATCGACAAACTGATCAGCGACTCGGAAATGCCCGAGCACGCCCTGAAAAAGACCCTCGGCCCCTGGTCGCTTACGGCTCTCGGCATCGGCGCCGTCATTGGATCGGGCATCTTCACGGTTATCGGCACCGCCATCTCCGGCGAGCAGTTCGACACCACCAGCATCGTCAACACGCCGCTGGCGAATTACCTCATCACCCACACAGCGCTGGCTGGCCGTCCCGGCGCCGGTCCCGCGATCGCCGTCTCCCTGGTTCTCGTAGCCTTTGTCTGCGCGCTCACCGGCCTCTGTTATGCCGAGCTGGCATCCATGATTCCCATCGCCGGCTCCGCATATACATACACTTACGCCACCATGGGTGAACTCATCGCCTGGATCATCGGCTGGGACCTGATCCTCGAATACGCCGGCTCCAACATGACCGTCAGCGTAGGATTCGCCGCCCACATCGTCGATCTGCTCGACTGGTTCGGCCTCCATCCCTCCGCTACCTGGATCTCGCCCGCCTACTTGCCGGGCGGCTTGCAGGATCTTGCCGGCAATTGGCTATACCATCCCGGCTGGCACTTCGGCTTCAACATCCCGGCATTTCTAGTCGTCCTCATCCTCACCGTCATCCTGGTCCGCGGCATTCGCGAGTCGGCCGAAACCAACAACATGATGGTCGGCATCAAGCTGATTGCGATTCTGATCTTCGTTTTCGCCGTCATAAGCTTCATCCATCCCAGCAACTACCATCCCTTCATGCCCAATGGCTGGAGCGGCGTGCTGACCGGCGGCTCCATCATCTTCTTCACCTACATCGGCTTCGACTCCGTATCTACCGCGGCCGAGGAGTGCCGTAACCCGCAGCGCGACCTGCCCATCGGCATCATCGCCACGCTGATCGTATGCACCGTGCTCTATGTTGCGGTCGCCGTCTGCCTCACCGGACTGGTGCCCTGGGAGTCGATGGTGGGCGATGCCGCTCCCGTGGTCAACGCACTCAAGAAGCTCTCCATTCTTCCCGGCGGACACATGCTCCACTGGATCAGGCTGGTAGTCCTGTTCGGCGCCATAATGGGCATGCTGTCCAGCCTGCTGGTCTACCAGCTCGGCCAGTCGCGCGTCTGGTTCTCCATGTCCCGCGACGGCCTGCTGCCCAAGGTCTTCTCGAATGTGCATCCGATCTTTCGCACGCCGGCCTTCTCGACATGGGTCGCGGGCTTCGTGGTGGCCATCCCCTCAGGACTCTTCGACATCGGTACGCTGGCTGACCTCTCCAACATCGGAACGCTGTTTGCTTTCGTACTGGTTTCTGTCGGAGTTATCGTACTGCGCTATCGTGAGCCGGACCGCCGCCGCGGCTTCCGCGTTCCTTTTGGCCCCGTTATCCCTGCGCTCAGCGTGATCTTCTGCTTCCTGCTGATGGCCGGACTGCCCATCATCACCTGGATGCGCTTCCTTATCTGGCTGGCCATCGGACTGGTGATTTACTTCTTCTACAGCCGCCACCGGTCGGAATTCGCAAAACCCCGCTAGTACCGCGACCGCTTAATTTGGTAATTCCATGAATGTAGCGCCGACCTCCTGGTCGGCTGGAGCGCGGACGTCCTCGTCCGCGCTTGTCTATGATTGATAACCAATTCACGCGGTCTAAACGCTAGCCCACTTTTCTAACAGGCCAATGAAAACCGTAGCGTCGGCCTCCCGGCTCCCAGGCGCCTCGCCAAGCCTCAAATTCCCGGTTATGGAGACCAGTGTGAGAAATACAGGCTAGCCGCCCGCGGAAGCGCCGCTGGCACTCAGCGCCGCAGCTTCAACTCGATGAATTGGGCTGTCCTCAATTGAGAATTGCCTCCGGTCTGCCGGTCACCCTCCCGCAACCACAACGTCGTTGTCATCTTGAGCAGCCCGACTCGCTTTTAGCGCGTTACATCTGCAATGAACCCCGCGCACGATTAGCCACAATGGCCCCGTGCCCCGTTCTTGCGACTTTTTTCTGTCGCAAGGGCGGGGAACCTCAACCCTCAATCAGCCTTGTCCATAGGCAGCGGAGTCGAAAGATCTGCGGTTGCCTTTCGGCGAGTTGCCACCACCAGCGTTCTGTCCGGTTAGCCGGTAAGAACGAAGCCGCAGGCGCCGCGGACGCTGCATTGTGCCATATACTGGGGCCATGGGCCGGATAAGATCGCTTCATCAGCTTTGTCGGGTAAAGTAATAACTCTTTCATTATCAGTAGTCTGCGATTGAAATTCCATAGACTCACTGCATCCGCGGCAAACACCTGCGGCTTCCTTCTTGCCTCCAAATCGAAAACGACTCGCACCGGCAGCCCGCCATCCTTGCGAATCGTGCGCGAGTCGTTCCCGATGTTGGCTAGCGGTAATACATCCAGAACTCAAGAATCTGAGTGAGTGTTAAGCTGTGAGACGCGAAAATTCACCGGGAACTTACGTGCGTAAACGAAGAGGTCGATATGTCCGACGTGAAAGCCGAGCCTGTTTCGTTTTGCCTCAACGGTCTAAGCCGTTACGCATTCGGAGATCGCTGGCGGTTTGGGGATGAGTGCGAGGTGCAGGATTGTGACGTGGACCCTTGGGGAACGCTGCAACCGTTTGGTTCCTTTTGGCTGTGGGTTGAGGGTCGCGCCATTGGCAACACCGAAGCTTCAGAGCAGCTAGTCTTGGGTTTTTCCACGCTACAAGATTCTGTGCGCTACTCGGGCCGACGGGCCGACAACCGATTTCCGGGCATGACCAACCTTGACAAGCTAGACCTTGTGCGGTGGGTCGGATGGGGAGATGATGACGAATTCCGTCCTGAGCTATGGGGCGGCAGAAGCCTCGACCAAGAGAGGACGGAGGACGTGAAGCCCTACTGGGTGCTTCCCCCAGGTGACTCTCCCTTCTTCGATGACTGGGAAGCCATATTGCTTGAACGAGAGATGAGTGAAACGCTGGTTTGGAGACGTCAGCGAGGGGGTTTCTCAACGTCCCAAGAGGTCGACCTTCCATTCGGTCTCTTTTCGGAGGTCTGTACCAGGGCCTGCGATTGGTTTGACCGCCTCCAGCGGGAGCGAATGGGATCGACCTTGCGAGAACCCAAGGAAGGCGAACGCCCTCGGTTCCTTAAGCGTATCTACTAGTCGGAAGGCGCAATTCAAGTAGGCTCGAAAATTGGGATAGCGGTCGGAAGTTGCACTTTCGACTCCGTTCCTGACAGCGCCTAAAACCACTCAGTGAACTTGACGTTCAAGTCAGGGAAACTCAATAAGATCATAGATCTGCTCGTTAGTAAGGTCGATGCGGCGGCCCGCAGGAGGAATAAGGGACTCGTCCAGGCTCAACCGCCTCTTCGGACGGATTTGCCCTGTCTCCTCCACGACTCGCTCGATACCGGCCAAAATCAGCTTGCGCGCCGAGCAGCCCTTGCGCGCCGCCGCCTCCTGCAGCCTGCGGTGCAGGTCTTGGGGCAGGTTGATCGATGTGCGGATGGCTTTTTGTTCCATGCTCGATCTTGTCCCTTCCAACTCAAATAAGTCAACGGAACCTGACCAGCACCATCCCGTTAAACTGGAGATATGTCGGAAATTAAAGACTTCATTCGCCGGCTCCCCAAGGCCGAGTTGCATTTGCACCTCGAAGGCACCATCCTGCCCTCCACGCTGGTGGAGCTAAGCGCCCGCAACGATGCCATCCCCATGAAGCTGCGCGAGGCCAAATCGCACTATCGCTTCGACGACTTCACTTCCTTCATCGAAGGCTTCAAAGCCGTCACCCGGCGGCTGATCAATCCGGAAGACTACGAACTGACCGCCTGGCGCATGATGCAGCAGCTTGCCAAGCAAGGCGTGGTCCATGCCGAGGTCTACATCTCCGTGGGCGTCATCTACATGTGGCGGAACTTCGATCCACGCGCGCTCGAGCCCATCTTTGCCGCCCTGGAACGCGCCCGGGAACGCGGCGAACGCGAATTGGGCCTCTCGCTTTATTGGATCTTCGACGCCGTGCGCCACTTTACAGTCGAGGAGGCGGAGCGGGTCTTCCGCAAGGCCGCCGAAATGCGCCCCCACTACCCCTCTATCATCGGCATAGGCCTCGGAGGCGACGAGCGCCGTGCCGGCTCCGAACCCTTCCGCGCGCACTATGTCAGGGCTGCGCAGGCGGGCCTTCGGCTCACCAACCACGCCGGCGAAACCACCGGCCCTGAGGCCATTTGGGAGGCACTCGCCATTGGCTCGGAGCGCATCGGGCACGCCCTCTCGGCTATCCAGGACGCAGCTCTCATCGAGGAGCTTAAAGCGCGCAACATCGCGTTGGAACTGAACCCAACATCGAATGTCCGCACCGGCGTCTGCGCCTCCTTTGCCGACCATCCGCTGCGCCGCTACTTCGACGCCGGCCTGCTGGTGACCCTCAACTCCGACGATCCGGCTTTCTTCGGTTCCGACCTGGCCAACGAGTACCTGCTGGCTCACACCGTGCAGGGTTTTACCCGCGAAGAGCTGCGTAAGTTGGCTGCTAACTCCATCCGCGCCAGCTTTCTTCCCGAACCTGCAAAAGCTGAATACCTTTCCCGAATCGACACTACGCAGTAAACAAAAGTGGTAAGCTCACCTTCCGCATCACAGACTGGTCAAACCAAAACTGGGTTATCATGGTCGTGTAGGAGGCAACCAGCCAATGTCCGCTGAACCTGAGATCGTCGAGTCCGCAGAAGAGACCGCCATGGAAGAAAACAGCGAGAGCAACACTCTCCGCGTGATCGGCTGGTTCTCAGTGGGAATGGCCGTAGCCGCCCTGGGCATCTACCTGGGCACAGAGTTGCGCAGCCGCTACAAGTTCAAGCGCCGCACTCCTTACGACTTCTACGCCAACGCCGGCGAGCAGCAGGCCAGTGAGTTTGGGATGGGCATCTAGTGTCCAGTCTTTGAAGTTCGTATCAGAGTAGATCCGTGATCCTGAGCCCCATGACCCGCGCGTCAAGTCACGTCCTGGGTACGAAACCGGGCCGGATCACCCGTCGACGCTGGGTGCCCCATCCTTGACGCAGCCTTATCGCGGCACGGGCGGGATGCCTCGAACCTTGAACAGCCCAATTCATAGGCAGCAACATGACACGCGCGGCGAGTTACGGCTGCGATGAACGCTGTGCCGGACGCGCCACAAATGCCCCGTGCCCCATCCATTCCCCTTTTTTCTGGCGAATGGGTGGGAAACCACAAATCCCAATCGGGATCTTGTTCCTAGGCACCCACCGAAGCAAAGGGAGCCGAAAGCGTTCCATCAGCCTGCCGAAGCGAGTCCGCATTTTTTCTGCAGGGCTTATGCAATCCACGAATCTTCAACACAAAAGAAGGGCGCCCGCCGCTGCGGACGCCCTTCTTTTCGTCGTTGTGGGCCGGCGCTCTGGGGGAGCTTGACGATCTGGCTATTGGCCCGGCGTCAACTGCGGGGAAACGTCCTCTGTCTTCTTCGTCTTCCTGTTCAGCTTGGAGGTAACCAGCCGTCCGTACTGAATGGACTCCAGGGCGTGGGTGTCGCCCTGCGGGTCGAACGTCAGAATCACACGATCGGTCTTATTTGTTGCACTCGGGCGGGCAACCCAGACGAAGCTGTAAGACAAATCCCGGCTCTGAAGCCTGACGAAATCATGGGTTTCATCCTGCAGGACCAAATAATCGCCGGCAGGGAGATTCTTCCCATCCACGGTAAAGCTGAAGGGAACCTTGAGTGTTGTCGAGGCTGAAGCCATTGCGGGGATGGTGGACAACGCGGCTACCGCCAAAGCTGCGGACGCCAGAACAAAAGTGCTGAGTTTGCTGCGCATGGGTGGGACCTCCTGCTTACAGAACCCACCCTAGCGATCTTCGAAAATAAAGGTGTCAACTTCCCGCCCAGAAATCGTCAATCTTTCGTGGATCTCATTCATTCCCACGCTGTTCACGCTGGCGGAGCTTTGCGCTTGCGCATTGGCGCATGAAAATCTCTTGCGGCGCCGTTCCGCGGGCAATCTCACCCACGTCATCCGCAATATCAACGCGTGTTCGATCGGCGTGGCGCCGTCAGCAAGCGCCCGCCTGCACCCGTGCCTGCCGTGCAGCCGATTCCAGCACAATCGCCGCGCGCTCAATCTCTCCCGCCGCCTCGAAGTGCATCGCCATCTCGCGCGCCACATTCATTTCGCGTCCGGCAAACAGCTCGCCCAGCCGCTCCGCAATGCGGATATGCCTCCTGGCGCGTCGCGTTGCCGCCTGCCTCTGGTACAAGACTTCGCGATAGAGACCGTGCGCGAAAACATAGAAACTGGACTTTGTTCCGTCAGGGAGTTCATCCTGTCCGGCGCGCACGACAAAATGCAACCGGCGCGCCAACCCGTCGCACGCTTCCTCAGTCTCGACGGGGTCCTTCCCCAGCGCCGCCGCCACCGCCCAGGCCGGAAACGCAACACTCATCAGGCTTGCTGCCTCCAGCACGCGTTGCTCATCCTCGCTCAGACGTTCAATTTCGAGTTCAACCATCCGCGACAGTTGCTCGGGCAGAGCGGCATCCATCTCCGGGAAAGGTGCGCGCAGCTCCCACATATTCGTTGGACCGGCGCCATCAGCGCCGGTGTGGACAAGAACGCCCTGCGCAATCAGGTGCTCCACCGTGGCAATCACAAACAGAGGATTTCCCTCCGAGCGCTGGTAAACAAAGTCCGCAAGCCCCGGAGGCAGCGCCTCCTGCCCCAATTCCCTCCCGATCAATGACCTCGCCGCCGCCTTCTTGAGCGGCTGCAACGGTATCTCGACGCACAAGCGCCGCATGAGCAGATCCTCCTTCAGCCTCTTCACCGGGTCGTCGGCCGATCGGATTGCTCCATTCCGTGGACAGTAGGTTGCGATGACATTGAGTTTCGCCTGCGCCCGCCGACGCGCCAGGGCCGAGATGAGATGGAGCGTGGATTCATCCGCCCAGTGCAGATCCTCGAAAATCAGGATCAGCGGCTTCTCCGCCAACTCTTCCAGCGCTCCACAAAGATCCCCCAACATCCGTTCCTGGGCCGCGGGCCGCGTCGTGGAAGAAGCTCCTGCTCCATGTTCCCGCCCCAACGCGAGCCATGCTGGAGCCATCCTCTCCAGAACCCGGCAGGCCGACTCTCCATCCGGGGATGCGCATAGCTGGCACAGCGCTTCGGTTACGGGGTAGTACTCTTCTTTCCCCCCGACTCCTTGCACACACTGCCCGCGACCCACCCTTGCTGCGGTGGAGGATTCAAGTTGCATGCAAAAGGCATCCACCAGTGCAGTTTTTCCGATCCCCGCTTCCCCGGTAACGAACACCACCCGTCGCTGTCCGCTTGCCAGGAGCCGCAGTTGCGCCTTCAAGCAATCCAGTTCATCTTCGCGACCCACAATTGCCGCGGCCTTCCCTTCTTCGAGAGCCGCAGATCCCGTTGAGGCATGGAGAGCGGAGCCGTTCCGCTCCGTCACTTGAGCTACAAACCGGTAACCCCGCTTGGGGAGTGTCTGGATAAATCGGGGCTGCCCGGCATCGTCGCCCAGAACCTTGCGTAGGTCGAGCATGTAGGTTCTCAACACCTGGGGCTGCACATACGTCTCCGGCCAGAGAGCGTCCAGCAATTCGTCGTGGGTAATCAGGCGTCCCGGGTTCTCCACCAGGTAGCGCAGCACCGCGAATGGTTTTGGCGCCAGGTTGATCGGCACACCGTTGCGCAGCAGACACTGATTTGCCGTGTCCAGCCCAAAACAATCAAACTGCTTCATCCGACTGGACCTCCGGGGAAAAGCCAGCACTGGTTCGTCGTTAGCAATCGATCTTCCACATGCGCTGGCCGCAACCTTGACCCGCATCTCGAATCGTTCGCAAGGATTAGCGGTAAAGAGCAGTTCGAATTTGCACTACAGCCGGAAAGCAACCGTTCATTTCCGGACACACCTGTTCACCCGCGACCACGCCGCAACTCACAAAAGTCCCGCCTTCGCACACAGGAATGGATACGCAGTGGCAAGACGCGTCGTTCCTCCCTTGCGGGAACACACTGGGTTTGACTGTGGGAAGTGACAATCGGGCTCACCGGCAAATTTGAAAATCAGGCGAATCGATGCCTGTGGGCTCAAGCAGGGAACCTTAGAGCCTGTCCAAAAACTCGCAGTCCTGGAATGGCACGGCTTTGCATGCTTGGGAAAAGGTCTGTCTTCGGATGGACTTCCACAAAAGCACCCCTTAGGGGCTAAAGGCCGCCTTTATTTTCAGCGATTTGCGGCACGACTGAAGTCGTGCCCTTTCAAAGCGGATGAGTTCACCTCATGACCGAGTTTTATACAGATTCTGAGAGGCGAAAGGACGGATCTAGCAGCGTCGATCACCTCAGGGGACACGATCACCCGGCGTACTATCGCGAGAGAATACCCCCGGCTCCGCCGCTTGATTAGCAGGATGCGGCCGATCATACTCCCTTCTTCGAATCGATCTGCAAAGTTCTCAGTCGAAATGAAAATAAAGGAGGGGGGTGGCTGGAAGGGGGTACGGATCGGGCGCGGCCCCGGCAAACTGAGTTGGCGAGAGTACTGAATCGGGTGCAGAAGGGCGACATTGCATCGACAGGTCTTCTCCTGAAACGATGATGCGCCAATGGGGGGAATTAATCTGCAGTGCGCCGGGATAAACCGGCATGAAGCAGGGAATGAAAGAGTTCTACGAGGAAGGAGTAGCACACCACTCGGCCCCGAGTTTTGCGTAATGCGCCGTCAGGTTCATTGCGAAGCGTAAACAGGGGTATAGGCGGACTGGGTATTGAGCTTCGAAAAATTGCAATCGGGACGCCGACGTTTTTGCAGTATGCGGAAGGCTATACAGGCCGGGGCGACAAGTGCGAGTCCCGGCTCGGTCCTGCGTAGTCTTGGACCCCAGACACGCCTGGAAACTTCATGCACGAGAACCGGGAGGCCTCGCAGACTCCTGCCGCCAAATCAGGCAGCAGGACGGCGGGTGAAGGCTCAGGCCGAAAGGCCCGCATGTACGTCCGCGAGGAGTCGGACAGGGGCGTATTAGCTATGAGTCAGTCGAACAAAGACGAGAAATTGTTGGCGAAGATTGAGGAGCGAAGGCCTCCGATCGAGGAGAACACTCATCGACCCAGCACGCGCCCGACACAGAGCGGGGTGGGCGTGTCCCAGGGGTTGGAGGGTGTGCGGAAAGCAGCAAAGGAAAACAAGGAGATGAGGTTCACCGCCTAGCTCCACCATGTGACAGTCGAGTTACTCAGGGATAGCTTTTACTCATTGAAGAGGAAAGCCGCACCCGGCGTGGACGGCATAACATGGGCGGAGTATGAGATCGGGTTGGAGGGTCGCATCATTGACCTGCACGGCCGGGTTCATCGCGGCGCATACTTCAACTACTACGCCGTGCCGGGAAACGTCGAAAGCCTTAGCCTGTTCAGGCACCGGTTGTTTCGCCTCTGGGGGCAAGCGCTGCGGCGTCGTAATCAAGGTCCCGGACCGCCCATTGCTCGCCGCATTGCGTTGGGCGAGCAATGGCTTCCATATCCTCATGCGCTTCATCCTTTTCCCGAGAGACGCTTCGCCGCCATTCATCCAAGGTAGGAGCCGTATGCGCTAACGAGCGCCCGTACGGATCTGCGCAGGGGGTATCAGGCGACTGGTATCCCTACCGCGATGATTCGGTCGCCCCTACGGGGCTATTGAACTGCATTGCATCAGCTTCCCAGAGCTGAGCTTCGCTTGCACCGGGCTATTCTCGACGGCTCCCTCCGGGAGCAAAAAGAGGAGGACGATGCGAAGCGATTTTCTATCGCATCGGTGGGCAGTCTGCCAATGGACACTCCTGACGACAGGTCTGTTTTTGATATGAGCTTTTGGGATATAGTACGGCTCATTTTTCTTCGAGATACCACGGGATGTTAATCACGATAATGCGACGGTTGCCGCGCATGAGGAGGATGACCTTCAGCATGTCGGCGCGGCGGTTGTGGAGGAGATTTTGCCACCAGTGGCGCACCACGAGTTCCGGCACCAGCACACAGATTTTCTGGAAAGATGACTCGCGTTCCGCCTTGAAAACATAGTCCACTACAGGCCCCAGCACGTAGCGATACGGCGATTTCAGAATTTCGAGCCTGGGAACGCACTTGCCCGCGGCGCGCAGGGGAGCGGCTACGTCGCGCTCCCAATCTTCGCAGATCTTGTCCGGCTCCTCGGCGATCTGAACGTGGAGGCAGCGGATATCGTTGGACATGGAGAGCGCGAAAGAGAGCGCTTTCTCAGAGATGCGGCTCCAGCGGTCGATGGGGAGCACGACGATCGGCTCCCTGATTTCCGCTGGGACAATAGGCCGGTCGAGGTTGATTTCGCGGTTTACCCTTTCATAGTGGCGCTTGACGGCGCGCATCACCAGGATCATGACCAAAATCAGAAGCGCGGTGACCCACGCGCCGTCCACAAACTTGGCTACCAGCACAACCACGGTAGTAATGCCCGTGGCCACCGCACCCAGTCCGTTGACGAATATGCGCAGGTGAGCCTTGCCCTGGCGCTTCCAGTGCATCACCATACCGGCCTGCGAGAGCGTGAAGGCCATGAACGCACCGATGGCATAGAGGGGAATGAGCCGGTCCGTAACGCCGCGAAAAATAATCAACAGCACGGCGGTAAGAGCGACGAGTACGTAAATTCCCCAGGAGTAAAGCAGGCGGCGTCCGCGCAGCAGAAAGACGCGCGGCATGTAGTCGTCGAGAGCAATGGCCCGGGTGAGGCGGGGGAAATCGGCGAAGGCGGTATTGGCGGAGAGAGCCAGCACCAGCAGCACCGAGGCAATGGTGAGGTAATAGAAAAAGCCATGCCCCATGACCGCGCGCGTAAGCATGGAGAGCACGCTCTCATAGCCTGTTCCGTCGGGGTCGGTAGCCGCGATGCCGTAGGCGCGGCACAAGAGCGCGATGCCGGCCAGCAATGCCGCCAGCAGAACGATGATGATGGTCAGCGTGATCTTGGCATTCTTGCGCGTATCGTCGCGGAAGGCCATAACGCCGTTGCTCACTGCCTCAACGCCGGTCATGGCCGTGCAGCCGGAGGAGAAGACCTTGAGGATCAGCCACCAGCTAAAGGCAACTGTGGCCATGGGAATTGCCGGAAGCGGCGTCACAGGGTGCGGATGGCCGCCAGTGTGGAATACCTGCCAGGCTCCGGCGGCGATGACGATCAGCAGCGTGCCGGTGAAGATGTAGGTGGGAATCATGAACACCACGCCGGTATCGTGTACGCCGCGCATGTTCACGATCGTGAGGAGGAGCAATATTCCGAGGCACAGTTGCAGTGTGTAAGGTTGCAGCCCCGGCGCAGCGGAGATGAGCGCGCCCACGCCGGCCGAGATGCCCACGGCGGCGGTGAGAATGTAGTCGATCATCAGCGCCGCCGCGGCCAGCAAGCCCGCGCCCTCGCCCAGATTCTGCGAAGCGACGGTGTAAGACCCGCCGCCGTGGGGATAGGCGTCGATGGTCTGGCGATAACTGAAATAGACGATCGTCAGCAGGGCCACGATTGCGGCGCTGACGGGGACTATGTAATGCACGCCCAGCAGGCCCAGTGGGATGAGCAGTGTAAGCGCAGCCTCCGGGCCATACGCTGCGGAACTGAGAGCATCCAGGCCAAAGACGGGGATGCCGGCGATAGGGCCGATATGCTCGGCGCGCTCTTCGCTGGTGGCGAGCGGGCGGCCAAAGAGCAGATCCTGAATGCGTGTCGTGATTGCCATGCGCGGTTTTGTCCGGCGGCCATGAATTAGGAAGGGAAGAGCCGTCGAAGGCATTGTCTCATGCGGCGGGCAAACTCATTCGCATTCCTCGCGCACAAGCTCACTAATCAGGAGGTTCATTGTCTCTTCCTGCTGCTCCATGGACTCGATGAGCTTGAACTGCGCGCGGCAGCGGTCGAGGTTGTGTTCCTCGCGATGCACTTTGTAGTAGGTGTCTCCTGAAAGATAATCGGTGAGGAAACGGATGCCCTGCTCGAATGTAATCAGTTTGCCGGCGAAAACAAGGTATTGCTTCTCCGCTTCAGTGAGGAAGCTGCCGGCAGTTTCGAGATAGCCGCGCGCCAGTGCTTCGAACATGGGGAACTGCATGCTCACCTTCGACAGATCCCGCTCGTCTTCATCGGCTGGGCTGGTGGCTGTGCGCACCATATCGCCAAAATCGTAGAGAGCCAGGCCGGGCATGACCGTGTCGAGGTCCACCACGCAGAGGCCCTCGCCTGTCGCGTCGTCGAACATCACGTTGTTGAACTTGGTGTCGTTGTGGGTGACGCGCTCCGGCAGGTTGGCATCGATCAAGACGTTCGCCATGGATTGATGGGCGAGCGCGAAAGCAATTTCAGTCTTCACAAGCACAGCGCGGTTGGCCGCGTCCGCGGCGAGTGCCCGTTCGAATGCAGTGAAACGCTTCGGCGTGTGATGGAAATCGGGAATCGTATCGTGCAATCGAGGCGCAGGTATGCCAACGAGCATCTTCTGGAATTGTCCAAATGCTTTGGCCGCTTCATACGCATGCTGCGTCGACTCGACGGTATCGTAGGTGCGTGCGTTCTCGATGAAGCGATATGCGCGCCAATCGTTGCCATCCTCATCCCGGTGCCATGCGTGCCCGTCGCGCGTGGGAATGAGGTTCAGGACGCGCCGCATGCTGTCGGGCTGGCCCGCCAGTTGCGCAGCCAGGCGCGAGGTCACGCGCTCAATGTTCTCCATCAGCGCGGCGGGATTTCGAAAGATACCGGTGTTGATGCGCTGCAGGAGGAAGCGCGCTGTTTCGCCGGCTTGATGAAAGACGGCGCAGTAGGTGTCGTTGATGTGACCCGTTCCGTAAGGTGCGGCGTGCGAAAATTCGCCATCGATCTGGAAGTGGCGCGCGGCAGCGGCGGCGAGATGGTGCTGATTCATGGGCAGGGTCTGTCAAGAATCATAACCGCCGCTGGCCGAAAGGAACTTGCGGCGGGTCGGTTTACTTGGGCGGTATTTGCTGTCCAACACAGACTTGACACATCAAAAATCTCACGGCACATGCCAGCGCGGGACGCATCCGTGAGTTGAACTTTCCCTATGTTCCTCCCTTTGCACGCGAAAAATTAGACGAGCAACCCGTCGGGAAGGGTGCTTGAAGGAATATGCGCACTTCGAGGCAAAGGATTTGAGAAACCAGGTCTTTTGACATAGATAAAGAGTGCGTACGTAATGAATACGTACATTATTGACTTGACGAACCATTCTTTGTACGCTTTCAATGTGTCTACGGGGTGAAACGACGCTATGCCCAGAGTCGCTGTCGAAGACAACAACCGGATGTCTTTGCGGATCAGATCCGCGGAAAAGGTGCAACTGCTTCGGGCGGCG
>Ga0302156_10001617_pt1 | contig 19596 bp, 21 predicted proteins | sample I_Bog_N3_2_FD_193503 | JGI IMG/M metagenome (GOLD analysis project Ga0302156, IMG submission 193503) | Peat permafrost microbial communities from Stordalen Mire near Abisko, Sweden - I_Bog_N3_2 | ecosystem: Environmental > Terrestrial > Soil > Wetlands > Peat | place: Sweden: Abisko, Stordalen... | reverse complement strand
TCGGCCGTGCTGCGCCGCCTGCGCCGCCTGCGCGAAGAGCGGGTGATCGTCGCCGACCACGCGATCGTCGATCCCGCGCTGACCGGATCGGCGCTGACCATGCATGTCCTGATCAAGATGCGGCAGGCCGGCGCCAGCACGATGGATGCCTTTGCCCGAACGCTGGGCACCCATCGCGAAGTCACCGGCGCATGGGATGTCACCGGCGATGATGATTTCGTACTGAAAGTTCAGGTCGGCTCGATGCAGGAATACGACCGCTTCACCCGCCGCGCACTGAGCGAGGAACAGGGCGTCCATTCGTTCAAGACCCTGATCACGATCCGCACCATCGTCGAAGACGACGCCTCCCGCCGCCCGATTCTGCCGTTCGATTGACGAAAAAGGGCAGTTCAATCCGGTGCGATGGTGGCATCGGAATGACCGGAATTGGAGGGAAGCGGACGTTCAATTTGGGTGCGCTGACCTCACGCCTGCTTTCGTCATGCCGGACCTGATCCGGCATCCATCGGGCCTCAACGGCCGGGCGGAAGTGGAGCGAGGCCCAAGCCCGGTGCAAGATCATGCCAATCCGGATTCGCACTCTGAATCAGGGCTATCTTCCAGTCCCTGCGCCAGTTCTTCAGTTGCTTTTCGCGCGCAATCGCCCGGCTCATGTCGCCGAACAACTCGTAATGCACAAGCCGTTTTACATTGTACTGCGCGGTGAAGCCGGAAAGCCCATTGTCGCGATGCTGGGCGAGCCGGCGGATGAGGTTGCTGGTGACTCCGACATAGAGCGTGCCCAAATGTTGGCTGGCCAAGATATAGACGCAAGGCTGGCGATCATCTTGCATGAGGCATTATGCTGCGATTTTGGGTCTTTGCACGAGCGGCAATTGATGCCGATTTGGCTGCACGCGCCACCTGACCGCCCGATGGATGCCGGATCAAGTCCGGCATGACGATGGGATAACGGGGTAATCGCAGCGGAATGACCGCAATTGGGGCGCAAGTTGCCATTTGAACAAACGGGTGTTTGCAAAAGGCGGCTTTCCCAAAGACGGACCCCGCCGCATGCGGCAGGGCCCATTTGATCAAGGCATGACGATCAGAGCTTGCGGCCGATCAGTTCCTTCATGATTTCGTTGGTGCCGCCGAAAATGCGGGTGACACGGGCGCCGCGCCAGGCGCGGGCGATGGCGTATTCGTTCATGTAGCCGGCGCCGCCGTGCAGTTGGAGGCACTTGTCCATGACTTCCCATTGCAGATCGGTGTGCCACAGCTTGGCGGCGGCGCCTTCTTCGGGGGTCAGTTCGCGCTTCAGATGGCGCGCCAGTGCCCAGTCGAGATGGGCCCAACCGACCTGAAGCTTCGCCTTGATGTCGGCGAGCGTGAAGCGGGTGTTCTGGAAATCGAGAATCGGCTTTCCGAAGGCCTTGCGGTCGCGGGTAAAGGCGACGGTATCGTCAAACGCGCGCTGTGCCGAGGCTTGCGCGCCGACCGCAATCGACAGGCGTTCCTGCGGCAATTCGCTCATCAGATAGATGAAGCCCTTGCCCTCTTCGCCCAGGCAATTGGTGATCGGCACGCGCACATCATTGAAAAACAGTTCCGACGTATCGGCTTCGTCCATGCCGATCTTGTCGAGATTGCGCCCGCGCTGAAACCCTTCGCTCGATGCTTCGACCAGCACGATCGACACGCCTTTCCATGCGGGTTGCACTTCGGTGTCGGTCTTGCAGCACACGAGGATCAGATCGGCGTTCTGGCCATTGGTGATATAGGTCTTCGACCCGTTGATCACATAATGGTTGCCGTCCTTTTTCGCGGTCGTGCGCATGCCCTGAAGGTCGGAGCCGGTGCCCGGCTCGGTCATCGCGATGGCGGTGACCACTTCGCCCGAGACCATCTTGGGCAGCCATTTTTTCTTCTGCTCTTCCGAGCCATAGGACACGAGATAATTGGCGACGATGTCCGATTGCAGCGAAAAGCCGGTGGCGACCCGGCCATAGTACGAGCTTTCCTCGTCCACGATCGCGTTATAGCCGAAATCGAGCCCCAGCCCGCCGTATTCCTCGGGCACAGTCGGGCACAGCATGCCCAGCTCGCCCGCCTTGGGCCAGACTGCCTTGGGCACGATCCCCTCATCGGCCCATTTCGCGCCGTTGGGTTCGATTTCTTCCTGAAGGAAACGACGAACCGTGGCGCGAAACGCCTCGTGATCCTCGTTATAGGCAGAGCGGGGAATCAGATCGAGTGACATGGGCATGGCTCTCCGGTTTTGATTGCTTTGCCCGAAGGTAAAGCAGGCCGGAGCGCGCGGTCAATCCAAATTAAGCGATCGATTAAAGTATTGCCCGTCTGGACGGGTCAGATCGCTCCCCCGGTCAGCCGCTGGCAAATCAGATCGAGCTGATCGAGCGTCTTGTAGCGGATCGTGACCGCGCCGGTGCGCGGGTCGGTATCGGCATTGATCGTGACCTTGAGACCCAGAAATTCCTCAAGATGCGCCTGAACCGCGGCAATATCGGCGGATTCGCCGGGCGAACGATCGGCGCGGGCACGGCGCGGGCCAGTGCTTTCCGGCCGAGCCAGGCGGCGCGCCAGCTTTTCGGTATCGCGCACCGACAAGCCCTTGGCGACGACTTCGCGCGCGGCGGCGGCGGGATCGGGCAGCGTGGCAAGCGCGCGGGCATGGCCCATCGACAGCTCTTCACGCTCGACCAGGCCCAGCACTTCCTCGGGCAGCCCGAGCAGGCGCATGATATTGGCGACATGGCTGCGCGACTTGTCGACGAAGTTGGCGATTTCCTGCTGAGTCAGCCCTTCACGCTCGGCCAGCTTTTGATAGGCGCGGGCTTCTTCGACCGGGTTGAGATCTTCGCGTTGCAGGTTTTCGATCAGGGCCAGCGCAGTCACTTCGCGCTCGTCAAGCTCACGCACGATAGCGGGAATTTCGTGGACGCGCGCGCGCTGCGATGCCCGCCAACGCCGTTCGCCCGCCACAAGCTGATAGCGGTTATCGCCAAGCGGGCGGACCACCACGGGCTGAATCACCCCGCGCGCAGCGATCGACGCGGCAAGCTCTTCCAACGCCGCTTCGTCGAAATGGCGGCGCGGTTGGTCGGGGTGCGGCTCGATCTGCGAAACCGGGAGCAGCATCAGACCCGTGGTGGCGCCAGTCGAGACAGGAGCGGATTCGGCCGAGGCCTGTGACGCCTGTTCGGCAGACTGACGCACCGATTCTTCGCGCCGGGTTTCCCCCAGCAACGCACCGAGCCCGCGCCCAAGCGCGGCGCGACGCGGCGTTGCCGGTTTTGCCGGAGCCGGCGTGTCGGTCGTGGTGGAATCGCCGCTCATGCTGCCTTCCTCTGTTCGGGCAAGCGCGCAATGATTTCGCGCGCCAGTTTCATATAGGCCTGCGACCCGGCGCAAGCGTGATCGTAGATCAGCGCCGGAAGCCCGTGGCTCGGCGCTTCGGACAAGCGGACATTGCGCGGGATGACCGCTTCAAAGACCAGATCATTAAGGCACGAGCGCACATCATCCGAGACCTGATCGGTCAGCCGGTTGCGCCGGTCATACATGGTCAGGACCACGCCGAGAATGCCGAGATCGGGATTGAAGCGTTCCTGCACGCGCTCGACCGTCTGCAGCAATTGGCTCAGCCCTTCGAGCGCGAAGAATTCGCATTGCAGCGGCACGAGCAAGGTATCCGCCGCGCTCAAGGCGTTAAGCGTCAACAGACCCAGCGACGGCGGACAATCGATCAGGCAGATGTCATGCACGGTGTCGTGCGACAGCGCGCGCCGCAAGCGGCCCGTGCGATCTTCGACGCTGACCAGTTCGACTTCGGCGCCGGACAAATCGACCGTCGCCGCCACGAGATCGAGCCCGGGAATCCGCGTCGCCATTGCGCATTCGGTTACCGGCGCCTGATCGATGACCAATTCATACGAAGACCGTTCGCGATCGGCCGTACCGATGCCGAGCCCGGTCGACGCGTTACCCTGCGGATCGAGATCGATCAGCAAGACCTTCCAGCCGGTGGCGGCGAGCGCCGTGGCGACATTGATAGCGGTGGTGGTTTTGCCCACGCCGCCCTTTTGATTGGCAATCGCAATCGTGATCATGGTCGCGCGCCTTTCCTGGCCGGATGGCCCGTAGTCGAGTTCCGGACCTGTGCCGTGTCGTTCGTCGTCGGTGCGCCGAGCAGATGCCCAACCAGCACCCCAGCCGCTGCGTCGGTCAACGATTGTTCCACGTGGAACGTATGTCGCCAGCCTTTGCAAAGCTCTTGCAGTTCATGCCGGGCCTTGGCCCCCTTCGGCAACAGCCAAAGTGTCTGCGATGTGGAAAAACGCGCAGAAAGCGACAAGAGGCGCTCAAGCGGTGCAAAGGCCCGCGCCGAAATCACCGCATGGGCACGCGTCGGCAAATCTTCGACTTTCGACAGCACGACCCGCACACGGTCGAGCCCGAGCGCATCGGCGGCACGCGCCAGCCACTCGGTTCGCAGGCGTCGCGAATCGACCAGCACGACTTCGCGAGTCGGTTGCATGGCTGCGATGACCAGACCGGGAAAACCCGCTCCGGTGCCCAGATCGAGCCACGCACCCTCACCCACCGTTGTTCCACGTGAAACAGAAAGCAGTTGCGCGCTGTCGACAATGTGCCGTTGCCAGACATGGTCAAGGCTCGCGCGCGCCACCAGATTCTGCCGCTGGTTCTCCTCGGCCAGCATCGCCACCAGGCACTCCAGCCGTTCCAGCGCTGTCCGGTCCGCGCCAAGCGCGTCGACCAACCACGCGCGCGCCGCTGCTTCATTGTCGATCATGCTGCGCTCCGCCGGGCATGGACGAGCAGGCTGGCCAGCGCCGCCGGGGTGATCCCGGCCACGCGCCCCGCCGCCGCCAGAGTTTCAGGTCGGGCATTGCTCAATCGCTCGACCATTTCCCGCGACAGGCCCGGCACATGGCCGAACGGAAAATGATCACCCAGCGCAACGCTCTCGCTCGCGCGCAAGTCGCGCAGTTCGGCTTCCTGTCTGGCGAGATAGGGCGCGTAAGCCGCATCCTCCTCGATCTCCTCGGCCAGCCAGGGATCGATGACCCCCTCGCCCAGCCATGGTGCCAATCCGCCCAGCTTGACTTCGGGAAAGCGCAACCACTCGCTCAGGCTGCGGCGCACACCATCGGCGCGCACCGCTATACCGGCTTGCGCCAGATCGTTTGCAGTCGCAACTTGCGCCAGGGCGGCATCGATCCGCGCGCGCTCACCCTCGCGCCGAGCGAACCATTCGCGCCGTTCATCGCCGACGCAGCCCGCCGCCAGCGCCAGCGGCGTAAGTCGGCTCATGGCATTGTTGGCGCGCAGCCGCAGGCGATATTCGGCGCGGGCGGTCAACATGCGATATGGCTCGCTGACCCCATGGAGCGTGAGATCGTCGATCATCACCGCTATGTAGCTGTTGGCGCGATCGAGCAGCGGGATGGCGCGACCCAGCACTTCGCCCGCAGCATGGAGTCCGGCGACGAGACCTTGTGCCGCCGCTTCTTCATACCCCGTCGTGCCGTTGATCTGCCCGGCGCAATAGAGGGCGGGGATTGCCTTGACTTCCAAACTGCTGCGCAAGGCACGCGGATCGATATGGTCATATTCCACCGCATAGCCGGGCACGGTCACTTCGACCCGTTCCAGCCCTTCGATGCTGCGCATCATCGCGATCTGAATATCGGTCGGCAGCGAGGTCGAAACGCCGTTGGGATAGACTGTCGGATCGTCCAGCCCTTCGGGTTCGAGAAAAATCTGATGCCCGTCACGATCGCCGAAGCGATGGATCTTGTCCTCGATCGACGGGCAATAACGCGGCCCTTGCGCTTCGATGGCGCCGGTAAACAACGGCGATCGATCAAGGCCCGAGCGGATAATGGCATGGGTGCGCGCGTTGGTGCGGGCAATCCCGCAGAACACTTGCGGCAATGCGCGCCCAGGTGACAGCGGCGACATCGTCCAGGGTTCGACATCGCTCGGCTGTTCGGGCAAGCGGGCCCAGTCGATCGTGCGCCCATCAAGCCGTGGCGGCGTCCCCGTTTTCAGCCGCGCCATCGGCAAGTCCGCCGCTCGCAATTGCTCGGCGAGACGGTGCGCCGCATGTTCACCGATGCGTCCGCCCTCCATCCGCTCTTCGCCGCGATAGAGCCGGCCACCCAGAAACGTGCCGGTACACAAGACCACCGCTGGCGCAATCAGGGCCGTGCCGTCGGCAAGATCGACCCCGGCAACGCGCCCGCCATCGAGCCGCAACGCCGCCGCCTCTCCGGCGATGATGGTCAGATTATCCTGCCGCGCCACCACGGCCTGAACCGCGGCGCGAAAGCGCTTGCGATCGGCCTGCACACGCGGCCCCTGCACCGCGCTGCCTTTCGAACGGTTGAGCATCCGGTAATGGATCGCACCCGCATCGGCCGCGCGCGCAATCACCCCGTCAAAGGCATCGACCTCGCGGACGAGATGACCCTTGCCCAGACCACCGATCGCCGGGTTACAACTCATGGCGCCGATCGTTGCCGGATCGAACGAGACGAGCGCGGTGCGCGCGCCCATGCGTGCGGCAACCGCCGCCGCCTCGACGCCGGCATGTCCGCCGCCAACCACGATGACATCGAACTGGTGCATGGCGCCCGCGTTAACGGATTCGCGCCGGGAGGTCAAAAGGGCGCGCGATGTTTCACGTGAAACACTTCATTTACCGATGCAGAACCGACCGAACAACGCGTCGAGCATCGCTTCGGTATCGGTTCGCCCGACCAGCGCATCGATGGCGCGACGCGCCAGACGCAGGCACTCTGCCGCCAGCAAGGGATCTCGCTCGCAGGCAGCGCCATCGAGCGCCTGACGCGCATCGCCCAGACATTGCGCCTGCCTGCGGTTGAGCGCCGCCTGACCTGGCGCGGGCATCGCCTGGCGCGCCGCATCAATCAAGGCCGCGCGCAGTTCGCCAAGACCTTCGCCCGTCCGCGCCGAAACCCGCAAAGCCCCGGCGCTTTTGGACGGAACATCGCTTCGATCGCATTGGGCAGCGATTTCCCACAAGGGTCGATTCACCGGGCCCAACCCTTCCGGCCCCAGCCACAACACGAGATCGGCGCGCTCTGCCTCGGCGCGCGCACGGGCAATACCGATCGCCTCGATCGTCCCGGCGCCTTCGTCGCGCAAGCCGGCAGTATCGACAAAGCTGAACGGCACGCCACCCAAAGCAACGCCCGAAACGAGCACATCGCGCGTTGTTCCCGGCTCGGCCGAAATGATCGCGGCCTCGCTTTCGACCAATGCGTTGAACAGCGTGGACTTGCCCGCATTGGGCGGTCCGGCCAGGACGACGCGAAATCCTTCGCGCAAGGGCTCTGCGCGCGGGCGATCGAGCCATTCACCCAGACTGGCCGCCAGCGCCCGGCACCCCTCGCCCAGCCCCTCGGGCAAGCTATCACCCCCGCCATCAACATCGCCTTCGTCGACAAAATCGAGCGATGCTTCGAGCCGCGCCGACAGAGTCAGCACCCCTTCCCGCCAGTCCTGTGCTGCGCGAGACAAGGCACCGCCGGCCATCGCCTGGGCGCTGCGTCGCTGCAATTCGGTCTCCGCAGCCAGCAGGTCGGCCAGCCCCTCGACTTCGGCAAGATCGAGCCGCCCATTGGCAAAGGCGCGCCGGGTGAATTCGCCTGGCTCGGCGCGGCGCAGGCCCAGCGCTGCCAGCGCGGATTCGACCGCAGCGGCAACCGCCCTGCCCCCATGAAGATGCAATTCGGCGCAATCCTCGCCCGTCGCGTTGCGCGATCCGGGAAACCACAGCACCAGCGCGCGGTCGAGCTCGGCTCCATCACGTGGATCAATCAGGTGGCGCAAGCTGGCCCGGCGCGGTGCAGGCAAAGCCCCGGCCAGACGCTGCAACGCCTCGCCCGCACCCGGTCCACTGATCCGCATCACACCCAGCGCTGCGGGTAATTGCCCCGATCCGAGGGCAAAAATGGTATCACCCGACATGCCGGACCTCTTGATCGGACCCGGCCAAATGAAACCCCATCATTCGCTGGTTTTTCCGCCCTTTGATTTGAAGCCCGACATAGCCGCACCGGCGCCGTGTTCCATCATTTGCTGAAACAGCTTCAGGCCCATTTCGCCCATCGGCGCCAGTTGTTTGACATAGCCGCCCAGTTGGTCAAGCGAGCCTTCACCTTTCATCGCCTTGACCACGGCATCGACATAGGCCTCCTGGGCCCTGGTGACATCGGGCAAACCCAGAAAGCGGCGAGCCTCTTCGGGGGTGCAGTCGACCTCGAGATTCACTTTCATCGCTTGTCCTCTCCTCGATGGGTTCAAGGGGCAAGATTGTCATGCAAACTTGGCAAAGTCCACGCCGACCACCATTCTGGGCCGACCACCATTCTGGGCCAAGCACCATTCTGAAAATAGCCGCCCGCATACCAGACGCATCATCAAAAAGGACCAATCGCATGGGAACGAAGATCACCCTGACAGCAACCGCCGGCGAAGGACAGATCCCCGCCTATGTCGCGCAGCCAACCACCCCCGCCAAAGCGGCGGTGATCGTGATTCCCGAAATTTTCGGAGTTAACGAAGGCATTCGGCGCAAAGTCGATGGCTGGGCCGCGCTCGGCTATCTTGCCATCGCGCCCGATATTTTCTGGCGCTTTGCCCCCGGCGTCGAACTTGATCCCGACGTGCCGGCGCAGATGCAGGAAGCATTTGGCTATTTTCAACAATTCGATGCCGATCTCGGTGTCGCAGACATCAAGGCCGTGCTCGACTGGACCCGCGCGCAAGGCGTGGCAAAGACCGGGCTTGTCGGGTTTTGCCTCGGCGGACGATTGGCCTACATGGCCGCCGCACGGACGACGGTCGATGCTGCCGTCGGCTATTACGGCGTGATGATCGACACCATGCTCGACGAAGCGTCAGCCATTGCCAAGCCGCTGGCTTTGCATATTCCGACCGCAGACCATTTCGTGACCCCGGCGGCGCAGGCCGCGATCCATGCCGCGCTCGATCCGCACCCCCAGGTCACCCTGTGGGATTATGCAGGGCTCGATCACGGCTTTGCCGCCGAAATGGGCAATCGCCGCGATGAAGCGGCTGCGCAGCTTGCCGACCAGCGCACGCGCGATTTCTTTGGCGCCCATTTGGTGTAACAATCATGCCCGACTTGCGGCACGTCAATGCCGCAAGTCGGGCCTGGGCCGACACGTTCGGCAAGAGGAGAATGCGCGATGCAACTGGGTCTGGCCGCATGGCACCGTTATATGGTGGGCAACGATTCCGAACTGCTGGGCGAACTGATCGCGGATGATGCGGTGTTTCATTCGCCGGTGGTGCACACTCCGCAAGTCGGCAAGGCCAAGGTGCTGTTGTACCTCAATGCCGCCGCCAAGGTTCTCGGCAACGAAACCTTTCACTATGTCCGCGAGCTGGTCGACGGGCCCGAGGCCATGCTGGAATTCATGACCGAAATCGACGGGGTCAAAGTCAACGGCATCGATCTGATCCGCTTTGACCTGCAAGGACGGATTGTCGATTTCAAGGTCATGGTCCGACCCTTGAAAGCGATCAACAAGGTCTGGGAATTGATGGCTGCGCAACTCGATCAGCCGTGAACGCCGATCGGGTTTCCAACCTCGGCAAAAAACAAAGGGCGGCGCAAAAAACAAAGGGCGGCAGGGAGATAACCCTGCCGCCCTTTCCATGAGCCTCGATACCGGAGAACCTTACTGGTTCATCGTGGCAAAGAAATCCTCGTTGGTCTTGGAATCCTTCATCTTGTCGAGCAGGAATTCCATGGCATCGACCGTACCCATCTGCATGAGGATGCGACGCAGCACCCACATCTTCGACAGCTGATCGCGCGCCACGAGCAATTCTTCCTTGCGCGTGCCGCTCTTGCCCACGTCGAGCGCGGGGAAAATGCGCTTGTCCGCAACCTTGCGGTCGAGCACGATTTCCGAGTTGCCGGTGCCCTTGAACTCTTCGAAGATAACTTCGTCCATGCGGCTGCCGGTATCGATCAGCGCGGTGGCGATGATCGACAGCGAACCGCCTTCCTCGATGTTGCGTGCCGCACCGAAGAAGCGCTTCGGGCGTTGCAGAGCGTTGGCATCGACACCGCCGGTCAAGACTTTGCCCGAGCTTGGCACCACGGTGTTGTAGGCACGGCCCAGACGCGTGATCGAATCGAGCAGGATGACGACATCGCGCTTGTGTTCGACCAGGCGCTTGGCCTTTTCGATCACCATTTCCGCAACCTGGACGTGACGCGTGGCCGGTTCGTCAAAAGTCGAGGAAATCACCTCGCCCTTTACCGAACGCTGCATGTCGGTCACTTCCTCGGGGCGTTCGTCGATCAACAGCACGATCAGGAACACTTCGGGGTGATTGTCGGTGATCGCCTTGGCCATGTTCTGCAGCAAGACGGTCTTGCCGGTACGCGGCGGAGCGACGATCAGCGCGCGCTGACCCTTGCCCTGCGGGCTGACCAGATCGATGACGCGGGCCGACTTGTCCTTGACGGTCGGATCGAGCGTGTCGAGCCTCAGCCGCTCGTTGGGATAGAGCGGAGTCAGGTTGTCGAAATTGACGCGATGACGCACGGCATCGGGATCGTCGAAGTTGACCTTGATCAGACGGGTGATCGCGAAATAGCGCTCGCCGTCCTTGGGGGCGCGGATCTCGCCCTCGACCGTATCGCCGGTGCGCAGGCCCCATTTGCGGACCTGGTTGGGCGAGACATAGATGTCGTCGGGCCCGGCCAGATAGTTCGCTTCGGGGCTGCGCAAAAAGCCGAAACCGTCGGGCAGAACCTCGATCGTGCCGATCCCGAGGATTTCTTCCCCGTCTTCGGCCATTTCCTTGAGGATCGCAAACATCAGATCCTGGCGCCGCATCGTGCTCGCACCCTCGACGCCCAGCTCTTCGGCCATCGCGACCAGCTCGGCAGGAGTCTTGTTTTTCTTTAATTCTTTCAAGTGCATGGGTATATTCCAGCAAGGGAGTGCGCCGGCCGGACGGTCATTGGGCTTGGAGAAAGCAGACCATGTGCGGGCGCTGGGCCCGCCGGAATTTATCCGGATTAGCGCCTTTGCCCTTATCCGCGCGCGCTGCCCCCGTCAATCAATAGACAATCGTCTGACAATTCAGAATGGCTTGAGAATCACCAGCACGATGATGATCGCCGCCGCCACGCCTGGCACTTCGTTGATCAGGCGCAGTTTCCTGCCGGCAAGTTTGCGTCGTCCGATGGCAAGATGGCGCGCATAATCGGCCATCCACACGTGATAGGCCGTCAAGGCGAGCACCACGGCAAGCTTGGCATGAAGCCAGCCCTGGGCAAACCAGTCGCCGCTGACCGCCAGAGCCAGACCAAACACCCACACCATCACCAGCGAAGGCCACAGGATGATTTTCAACAGGCGCTTTTCGCGATCGATCCAGACCGCGTTTTCGGGAGAATCTTCGGCCAGTTCCTGATGATAGATGAAAAACCGGGGCAGCATGAACAGCCCCGCCATCCAGAACACCACGAAGATGACGTGACCGGCCTTGAGCCAGAGATAGAGCATGGCGAGCACCTGTAGCATGGGTTCCAGATAGACTGCTTGTCTCGCTGCCGGAAGGTGTCTTGCTTGGCAACCCGGCTTGTCGCGTCTTCAATCCGGCGTATTGGGCACGCTGCGGTCGGGGGGTACGTTGCGATCAGGTCGGGGGATCCGCTTGCCCTTCAGCCGACTGGTCAGATGCCAGGCATGGCACCGGTCACAGCGATAGGGACGCACCGCATGATCGAAATGCGCCGCGACAGCCGCCGCTGTCGCGTGATCGGGATAGCTCTTCTTGGCCTTGCAAATCCTCTGTCGCGTCCGCATCGTCCATTCCGATAAGTGAGATCATCCGGGAACGCCCCGATGGGCGACACACACGACAGGCGAGGAAGAGCCATGCCTATGCTCGAAAAGTCCTCGCTGCTCATGCTGCGCCGGATTGGATTTGTCATTCTTTTGGTCATGTTTGTCGGTGCGGCAGTGGTCGCAATCCGCGATCGCGGGCCGTGGTATGATGAATTCTATTCGTTTTACGTCGTCCGACCCGGTGTCCCGGTCCGGGCGCTGTGGCCGGGCTGGCTGCGCGACAATCATCCGCCGTTGTTCTACGCGCTGGTGTGGGGTTGGTCGCACCTCGTCACGGGGTTTGGCCTGTCGGACACGATCGAGAGCCTGCGCACGCTGAATCTGGCGATTTTGGCCGGGGTCGTCGTCGCATTTGTCCGTCTTGCGCGCACGGATGCATGGTTTGCGCGCATTGCCTGGTACGATTGCCTCGCGCTGGCGGTGACCATCCCCGCGCTCGATCAGATCGATCAACTGCGGTCCTATTTTCTGTCCTTTGCGCTTTCCGCGCTCGCCCTGCCCCTGCTTGCCCGCCGGATTCGTGGCTGCACGGGGCAATACGACTCGCTGACTTTGGGCCTGATTCTGGCTCTGGCGTTCAGCGTGCATCTGGTGACGACCGTAATCATTGGCGGTCTGGTTGCGGCAACGACGATGCAATTGCTGCTGTCCGGCCGCCGGGCCGATGCCGCCCGGCTGACGATGATTGCCACGCTGGCGCTGGTCCCTTTTGCGCTGTCGATGGCGGTGCAGTTCTCAACGATCCTCGCCAACACGCAAGTGTTCTGGATTCCGGCCGGACTGAAGGCCGCACGCTGGGCCATCGAGCTTGAAGTGGCCAGGGCGCTTGATGCTGACCCCGTGCTGGCTCTGGCCGCATTGGCAGGTCTGGCGTCGGTGCTTGTCGGCGTGCGCCGTCATGACGACGAGGCGCGCGCAACCCTGAATCTGATCCTGACGTTTGGCGGCGGACTCGCGCTGGCGCTTGCTGTGCTGGTGGCGGCGCATCTCCATCGGCCCTTGCTGATCACCCGCTATCTGGTTGCGCTCGATCCGATACTGGCCCTGATCCTTGCGCTTTGTGCGGAAGCCATGGCGCGACGGCTTCCCCTGCTGGCAACCGCCGCGCTCGATCTGCTGATTCTTGCGGCAGCGGGCCTTGTGCTTCAGGCCCATCTGGCCGCGACTTTGGCGCAACCCAGTTGGAACGGCACCGGATCGGCGATCGCCGCAATCGTGCGTGTGTGTCCCGGGACCATCGTCCATGCCGATATGCTCTGGAACACGATTCCACGCGACATGCCGCCGCGCGACAACCACGAGATCGTGCCGTTTGCCTATCGCGATGTCGCCCACCGCTTTGGCTTTACGCTCGCGCCCGAAGTCTCGCACGACCTGTCAAGGACATGCCCGACCGTGTTCTGGACCGAGCATGTCGCCGGTCAGCATCCGACTGCGCAGGCCATGATCGACGGCCTGCGCGCGTCGGGCTATCCCATCGCATCCGGGCGGGCAAAACGTATCGGATCCGGCTGGATTCTGATCACCGCGCCGACCGGTTGACGGCGACCGGCTGACGGAAATTCAGGCCGACAGAAATTCAGGCCGACAGAAATTCAGGCTGGCCGCCAGTCGCGCACCACGCCGAGCAATCGCTCGACATGCGCAATCGGGGTAAACTGCCCGATGCCGTGACCCAGATTGAAGACATGCGGCCGCCCGGCAAAGGCATCGAGCACTTCGCGCGCCCGCGCATCGAGTTCATCGCCATCGGCCAGCAAAAGCAACGGATCGAGATTGCCCTGGACCGGCAGCCCCTGCGGCAAAGCCTGCGCCGCCCAGACCGGATCGATCGTTTCATCGATACCGATCGCGCCAACCCCGGTTTCGCGGGCATAAGCGGGCAGTTTTTCGCCGGCTCCCTTGGGAAATCCGATCACCGGCACACCGGGATGACGCAAACCAAGCTCGGCGACGATCCGCGCAGTGGGCGCGATCACCCAACGTTCGAATTCGCGCGGAGCCAGGCTGCCCGACCAGGAATCGAACAGCTGCACCGCTTCGGCGCCCGCCGTGATCTGGCCGCACAGGTATTCGATCGTCACCTCGACGATGGCATCGATGATCGCCTGGAACGCGTGGCGATCGCGATAGGCGAGCGCGCGGGTTTCGTGCTGATCGCGACTGCCCTCGCCCGCCGTCATGTACGTGGCAACGGTCCACGGGCTTCCTGCAAAGCCCAGCAAGGTGGTCTGGGGCTCCAACATGCTCCGGACCAGTGCCACGGTCTCATAGATGATCGACAGCCGCTCCGGGACCCTCTGGAGAGCCTCCAGCGACGCATCGATCAGGCGCGGTGACAGGCGTGGACCTTCTCCGGCGAGGAATTCGAGAGTCTGACCCATCGCGTGCGGCACGATCAGAATATCGCTGAACAGGATCGCGCCGTCGAAGCCGAACCGGCGGATCGGCTGCACGGTGACCTCTGCCGCAGCGGTGCTGTCATAGACGAGATCGAGAAACCCGCCCTTTTCTGCCCGCAAAGCCCGGTATTCCGGCAAATAGCGCCCCGCCTGACGCATGAGCCAGATCGGGCGCCGGGCGAGATTGGATCCCAGGAGCGTGTCGAGAAGGGGACCGGGCATCGTGTTCGTGTCCATTCAAAATCTAATAAGATTCTTATTTGAATCTGGATGAAGAGTCTGTTGGCCCTGTGGATAGCGGGGACGGACGCGCTCTGCCCCAAATGATCCACCAATCCCACAAAAATGTTCGGGCCCCGACTCTCCTGACTCAAGCGGGCAAGCGATACTTGTGCCCATTGTCCACACCCTGTGGGCAAGTGCTGTCCACCTGTGGCGAAAATGGCCCGGACGATCGGGATCATGGGCATGGATCGGTGCCTCGTTCTTGTCGACACTTTCATCCCGTGGTTTATCCTGTGCCTGTCCACAGGTGTGTCCCGGACCCGGTTCGCAAGCGCCAAACCGTGCCTTGAACCATCAGGACAAGCCAACGAGGGGGTCCATGCAGCGTCTTCACCTTCACCTTCTGTCGGATTCCACGGGCGAAACGCTGGAAATGATCGCCAAGGCGGCGATGGCGCAGTTCGAAAACACCGATGTCGTGCGCCATTTCTGGCCGATGGTCCGCTCGCAGCAGCATCTTGACCGGATCATGGCGGAAATCAGCATGCATCCCGGTCTCGTCCTGTTTACCGTGGTCAGCACCGAGATCCGCGAACGGCTCGAACAGCGCTGCTCTGCGCTCGGTTTGCGCAGCGTTTCGGCGCTCGATGCGGTAACCGACGCGCTCGAACAGCTGTTTGGCCAGGAAGCCAAAGGGCGTCCCGGTCGCCAGCACACCATGGACGAAGCCTATTTCCGTCGCGTCGATGCGATCCAGTTCACCATTGCCCATGACGACGGAATCGGCTGGGAAAACTGGGAACAGGCCGACATCATCCTGGCCGGTGTTTCGCGCAGCTCCAAGACGCCGACCTCGATCTATCTCGCCAACCGGGGATTTCGTGTGGCCAACATTCCGATTGTTGTGGAATGTCCGCCGCCGCCGTCGCTCTATTCGGTGCGCCGGCCGATGGTGGTCGGGCTGACCACCAGTCCCGAGCGCCTGATCCAGGTGCGCCGCAACCGGCTGTTGTCGCTCAACCAGCCGCCCGAAACCAACTATGTCGACAGCGAGCATGTCGCGCGCGAAGTGCTATATGCCCGGCGCATGTTTGCCGATAACGGCTGGCCGGTGATCGATGTCAGCCGCCGGTCGATCGAGGAGAGCGCAGCCGCCGTGATCAATCTCTATAACGAACGCCACAATGTCCGTGCCTCGACCGGGGCCGATATCGAGCGCGAGCCCGGCGGCTGGCGCGACGCAGCGATCGGATCGGCGCAATGACGATCGTCCTCGCTTCCGAAAGCGCCTCGCGCAAGGCGATGCTCGACGCGGCGGGCGTGTCGTTCGAGGCGCGCGCCGCCGGGGTGGATGAAACCGCGCTGAAACGTGAATTGCTGGGCGTGCCCGGCGCCGACGTGGCGATGATTCTGGCCGAGGCCAAAGCGCTCGCCGTCTCGCTCGCCTGCCCCGGACAGCTCGTGCTGGGCGGGGATTCGCTGGTTGAAGTGGCCGGACGGCAATTCGACAAGCCCGCCAGCCGCGAACAGGCGGTCGAACACCTTGCGTTCTTTTCGGGCAAGATCATGGCGCTGTCTTCGGCCGCCGTGCTGGCGCGCGACGGGCAAGTGGTCTGGCGCCATGTCGAGACCGCAAATCTGCGCGTCCGGGCCCTTTCCGACAGCTTTATCAACAGCTATCTCCACAGCGAATGGCCCCATGTTGCGGCCTGTGTCGGGGTGTTCCGGATCGAGGCGCGCGGCGTGCAGCTGTTCGAGGCGATCGACGGCAGCCACTTTACCGTGCTCGGCATGCCCTTGCTCGCCATCCTGACGGCCTTGCGCAATTTCGGGGAACTGACGGCATGAGCGGGGCTTATGCCGAAGTGATCGGCGATCCCATCCGTCAGTCGAAATCGCCGGCGATCCATGGCTATTGGCTCGAACGGCTGGGGCTGGACGGGGACTATCGCGCCACGCATGTCACGACGGGCGGGCTGGCCGATTTCATCGCCGCGCGCAGGCAGGATCCCGACTGGCGCGGCTGCAATGTGACGATGCCGCACAAGCAGGCGGTGATTGCCTTGCTCGATCGGCTCGATCCGCTGGCGGCACGCGTCGGCGCGGTCAACACGATCGTGCCCGAAGGCGGCGAACTGGTCGGCTACAACACCGATGTGCCGGGATTTCTCGAACCCTTGCGTCCGTTGCTCGATCAGCCGCATCTGTTTCGCATGGCGCGGGTGCTGGGTACGGGCGGCGCGGCGCGGGCGATCATTGCCGCGCTGGCGGGCGAAGGTCTGGTGCTGGTTCTGGCCGGGCGCGATCCTGCCAAGGCACGCGCCTTGCTCGACGAACTCGATCCGACCGGGGACCATCATGTGACCGACCTTGCCCATTTTGCCGGGCCGACCGATTTTGCCTTTGACGATCGCGCCGGCTGTTTTGACCTGATTGTCAATGCGACCGCGCTTGGCATGACCGGTCATCCGCCGTTGGCGTTCGATCTGTCGCACGCGCCGCCGGGCTCGGTATTTTATGACATCGTTACCAGTCCGCTCGATACCGCCTTTCTGCGTGCGGCGCGCGAACGCGGATTCCGCACGGTCGATGGCCTGTCGATGCTGATCGGCCAGGCGGATCATGCCTTTCGCCGCTTCTTCGGCGCGCTTCCGCCGCGCGGGCCTGCCGATGATGAATTGCGTGCAAGGCTTGTGGCATGACGACCCGCGATCGTCCGTTCGTTCTGGGGCTGACCGGATCGATCGGCATGGGCAAATCGGCCGTCGCGCTGATGCTGCGTGCGCTGGGCGTGTCAGTATTCGACGCCGACGCTGCGGTCCATGCCTTGCAGGCGCCGGGCAGCCCGCTCCTGCCCGCAATCGAAGCGGAATTTCCCGGTACGACGGGCCCCGATGGCGTGCATCGTCAGGATCTGGGCGCGCGGGTGTTTGGTGATCGCGCTGCGCTTGCCCGGCTTGAGGCGATCATGCATCCCGCCGTGGCGCGGCAGCGCGAAGCCTTTCTGATCGAGCATGCCGCGGAACCGTTGGTCGTGTTCGACATCCCGCTGCTCTATGAAAAGGGTCACCAGGACAAAAGCGGGCGCGCCGGGCTCGATGCGGTCGCGGTGGTTTCCGCGCCTGCCGATCTGCAGCGTGAGCGCGTATTGGCCCGCCCCGGCATGACCGAGGCGAAATTCGCCCGGATCCTGGACCTGCAAGTACCCGATGCGGAAAAGCGCGCGCGTGCCGATTATGTCATCGATACGGGGACGACACTCGCCGAGACCGAGCGCGCCGTTGCGGCGCTGGTCGGTGCGCTGGGCGTGAAAAATTGCACAACGGACTCGCGCTAAAATACGTATAGCTCTGAATTTCCATAAAATTTATAATTTCGGATCCACGAAAAATTTGCGCTGGAGCCTTGTCAGGGCGCGCGCGCGGGTCCATCGTTCGTCAAATGCGCGAGATCGTATTCGATACCGAAACGACGGGGTTTGACCCCAAGGGTGGCCATCGGCTGGTCGAGATCGGCTGCATCGAGATGGTCAACCGTGTGGCCACCGGCGCGGTGTTCCATGCCTATTTCACCCCCGAACGCGACATGCCGGCCGAAGCCGAGGCGGTGCACGGCCTGTCCGCCGCGTTTTTGGCGGACAAACCCAAATTTGCCGAACGTGCCGAAGATCTGCTGGCCTTTCTGGGCGATGCGCCGCTCGTTGCGCACAATGCCGCGTTCGACTTCGGCTTTCTCAATGCCGAATTGACGGCCATCGGCCTTGGTATGGTTTCGCTCGACCGGATGATCGACACGATCGCGATCGCCCGGCGCAAGCATCCGGGCGCCAAGCTCAGTCTCGATGCGCTGTGTTCGCGCTATGGCATCGACCGCAGCCACCGGACCAAACACGGAGCCTTGCTCGACGCCGAGCTTCTGGCGCAACTTTATGTCGAATTGATGGGCGGCAGGCAGATCGGCCTTGAGCTGGCTGCTGACGCGTCATCATCCGGAAACGGCCCGTCGGGGGATCTGTCGGACAGACCGATAGAGACTTCGACCGCCCGACCCTTCCGGTCGCCCCGGCCTCATCGCCCGAGCGACGCGGAACTGGCCCGCCATCATGAATTCATGGCGGGTTTCGGAGATCCCCTGTGGACTCGCGCGTGATCTGCGCGGGCCCGGCCGGGGCACTCTCCCCTCAAGAGGAGAAGTACGATGGATATTCGCGTTTCGGGACATCAGGTCGATACCGGCGTCGCTTTCGAGTCGCGCGCCCAACAACGGCTGGCCACGATCGTCGACAAGTATTTCTCGCGCGCGCTCTCCTCGCAGATCACGTTGGGCAAGGCCCCGCATGGCGGGTTTCGTTGCGACATCGTGACTCATGTGGACAAGGGACTGATTCTCAAAGGCAGTTCCATCGCGCAGGATGCCCATCAGGCGCTTGATCAGTCGGTCGAAAAGATCGACCGCCAGCTCAGTCGATACAAACGGCGGATCAAGGATCGCCACGAAAACACGGTCCATGCGCGCCGCCTCGACGATGCCAATTTTCTCGGCTTTGCCCCGGCGATCGAAGATGTCGCCTACACCGTCTTTGCCGAGCCGGGCATCGATGAGGAGCCCGATGATGCGCCGCTGGTGATCGCCGAAACCCGCGTCGACGTGCCGACCGCGACGGTGTCGGACGCGGTGATGATGCTCGACTTGCGCAATACCAATGCGCTGTTGTTCACCAATGCGGGAACCGGGGTTCACAACATGGTCTATCGGCGCGGTGACGGTTCGATCGGCTGGGTCGAACCGAGAAAATAGGCCAGAGAAACAGGCATGATCGGGCCCACCTGCCCCGTTGTGGCGCAGGTGGGCCCGCTTTGATTCGGAATTCCTCCGATTTCAGGGGACGCGACGAAGCGCTGACCATACCCGCCGACTACGCCATTCGCCGCTTGCGCCTTGCCCAAATGAGGAGCATGGCCCGGCGAAGATGACGGTGCCTGTACGGGGGCCAATGGTATTGCCCAATGGTA
>Ga0302156_10001608_pt1 | contig 19674 bp, 18 predicted proteins | sample I_Bog_N3_2_FD_193503 | JGI IMG/M metagenome (GOLD analysis project Ga0302156, IMG submission 193503) | Peat permafrost microbial communities from Stordalen Mire near Abisko, Sweden - I_Bog_N3_2 | ecosystem: Environmental > Terrestrial > Soil > Wetlands > Peat | place: Sweden: Abisko, Stordalen... | reverse complement strand
ACCGGTAAAAATCTGGATTCCGGATTTTACCTGTGGCGCAAAGCCGTCCTTGTTGACTGCGATCTTGTAGTGACCAGGCACCAAGACAGGAAATGCATAAAAGCCCGAGCGGTCCGATACAGTTTGAAAAGACTCGCTTGTCTCAACCCGCGTCGCAGTTACGTTGGCGCCGGGAATGAGCGCTTTCTGCGCGTCTTGAATGGATCCTGAGATTGCCGCCGTGTTTTGGGCCCACGCACGATGCGCGCCGAAGCCACCAATGATCATGATTAAAGCTAAGATCGCTCGCACAAATACAGTCGTGCGCCTGCCGATGTGAAGACTCTTCACAAGTGCCTCCTGAAATGTATTTTGAAAATGAAAAAGCCCACGAGTCGGACTCGTGGGCCACTGCAGCTCAAGCTGCGAAGAGCTTGGTGACTGCTAGATCGGTAGAATACTTCCGGCCACGACGCCGCTCAAATCTGCGGACTGCAGAGAACGGGGACAACAACAAAGCGTCGCGTGGATATACACAGCCATTGGTTTCAACGGTACTTATTACTTTTCCGAATTGCAAGAGCGAGCTTCCGGATTAGAGAGAAATTTCTGCGCTATGTGGGAGTAAGTCGATGTTGCAGTTAAAAATCTGCGGAGCTGTTCCGCGGTTCAGTGCATCGGGCCAGCCCGATGTCTGTGAGTATTCCACTATTGTCTCAAGAGACAGCATACTGTGCCGCGATCTTCTCGTTGATCTCGATGCCCAGGCCCGGACGGCGGGAAAGCGCAAGAGAACTATTCGTCACTTGCTCCGGAGGATTGATGAGTTCTGCGCGCCACGGCACCTCGCCAAACGAGAACTCGAGAATATTAAAGTTTGGAATTGTCGCGATCACATGCGCAGCCGTGACGTTGCCAACGGGACTTGCCGGACCATGTGGAGAGGCGATGAGCCCGGCTCCTTCAGCGAGCGCAGCAATCTTCTTCAATTCGAGCATTCCTCCGCAAACCTTCACATCCGGCATAACTACGTCAACGGCTTCCGCCTTGATGTAAGGATAGAATCCAGCAACACCATGAATTGATTCACCACCGGCAGTGGTCATTTTCGCGGCCCTGGTAATCGTTGCGAGATTCTGAACCGGAACGGCAGGTGTGACCTCCTCGAGCCAGTAGAGATGCAAAGGGTCAAGGCGGCGAGAAAGTTCGAGTGCATCCTCGAGCTCGAAATGGCTATGCCCATCAATCAACAGATCGCGATTCGAGCCAATCGTCTGCCTCACCGCTTTTCCGCAATCGATACCGAACTGCTTGAAGTGTTCAATCTGTGCCTTGTCTGAAAGCCCACGGGGCATCTCGTCAAAAGGCGCCAATTTCACCGCATCGAAACTGGCAGCTACCGCCATCTCTGCCATGCGCGCAAAGCCGTCGGGAGTTCGATCTTCTGTGGATCTGTTGATATTCGCGTAGATGCGAATACGATCCTGAATTCTGCCCCCGAAGAGTTCATAGGTTGGCACGGAAAAAGCCTTGCCCCGAATATCCCACAACGCCTGTTCGAGCGCGCTTGCGGCGATCGCTGCGGAAGCACCGCCAGCGAGAATGATCGAAGCCGTTGCTTTCCTGAACCATTCGATGTCGAAGATGCTTCTGCCTCGAAGCAGCTCTGAGAATTGCTTCAGGTGCGCAAGGGTGTCTTCATCCTTGCCACTTTGCGATGCATCGCCGAGCCCGGTAAGCCCCCCGCTTGTATACAGACGAACGATGGTCCAGTTCCCGCGCCGGTTTACCTTGACGCGGAATACTTCAAGCCGATCCACTGTCAGCCTCGCAGCACTCGCCTGGGAATAGGCAAACTTCTCTGCCGACAAAGCCAGCGGGGCTGTCGCAAGTCCTTGCAGAAGAGAACGTCGGTCACGATTCACCGTTGTATTCCTTTCCGTCAGATTGCGGGCGCTGGGATTGTTGGTTCGTTCGGAGAGATTCCATTGGGATCATTGACCACTGCTCCCGGCGGCGCCGCGACTCTCCCTCGAAGCAACGGGTCGTTGGTCGAAACCATCCAGCGATGCAAACGATCGCGCATCTGTTGCGCAATCTCCTGGTGGCCAGGATCGTTGATCAGATTAGCGTGCTCGGTGGGATCGAAGAGCAGATCATACAGACTTTCCGGTTCCACGATCTGCGAGCCCCACCCGGCTCGCACCCATAGCGTCTTGCTTGGTCCGTCGTCGCAATTTGGCAGCACAGGCGTCTTGCGGTCTCCGAAGTGCCGGATGTATTTCCAGCGAGCCGTGCGCACGGCTCGTTTCGGCTCATAGGCCGCGTGAAAATTCACTTCGGCGAATATCTCTTCGTTGATTTCCACAACCTTGTTGTCCAACACCGGGAGAAATGATTTTCCCTGGAGCCACGCGGGAGGGTCGATCCCGAGGTATTCGCAGATGGTTGGAAAAACGTCCACGTGCGAGATGAGCGCGTCACAATCGACCGCCCTGGGAATTCGCGGCCCCCGCAGAATCAAGGAGACGCCCCAGCCATCATCGGTGAGGTTGCACTTCATGCGCGGAAAAGAAATTCCGTGATCCGTGGTACTGATGATGAGCGTGTTTTCAAGGTAGCCATTGCGCTCAAGCGCCTCAAGAACCTTTCCCACGCCTTCGTTCAGAACTCTCGCGCTCGCACGATAGCGCGCAAAGTCTCTTCTCGTCTCAGGCGTATCCGGAATTGGCCTGGGCAGCGGTGCGTAGTTGGCAAGATCTTCCGCCGAAGGCTCCGGATATTCCCTGTGCGTTTCGAAAAAACCGACATCGAGAAAGAAAGGAAATGCAGGGCGCGTATCGAGGAAGGCGGCCACAGCCGGTGCAACATGCACTGCGCTTGCACTCTGATGCGCAAGAATCTTGTCATATCCAATGGTCTGCGGATCTTTCGCGACATGTTGCAGCCCGCCGAGAATCGAAGTGTAGCCCGCTGCGTGCAGCGTATGCACAATATGCTGCTTATAGTCGTTCAGTGAGAAGCCACGGTGCGCAAGGCCAAGCATTCCATTGCAATGCGGATAACTGCCCGTAAGCAACGCGGAGCGGCTAGGCGAGCAGGTGGGAGCAGCACTGAAGGCCTTACGGAATAACGTGCCTTCCTCGGCGAGCCGTTGCAGATTCGGTGTGGAAACCGACTGTCCATATGGCTGCAGATAGCGCCCCGAATCATGGGAGTGAATGTAGAGAATGTTTGGTCGAAAGGCCGCCGGCGCGGAGTTCGCGGAGACGCTCGCCCCCAGGTGACTAGCGACTCCAGTGGCCACTACTGCCTGCAAAAACACCCGTCTTGAAACTCCAGTATGGTCGTCTGATTGACTCGTCATCTTGATTGCCTCATCACAATTCTTCGGAGAAAGATCCATTCGTTATATCTTTCCCTGACTCCAGATATTGGTCCAGCTTCGATTGCAGATCCTTAAGAACAGCAGGGTGCTGATCGGCAACATTCTTCAGTTCATCGGGGTCGCTCTTAAGATCATAGAGCTGAGGACCGTACTTGCCTTGGTACTTCGCCTTGTCCCATACCGCGGAGTAGTTCCATTCCGGCGTGCGGACGGAGGCGATGTACCCGTAAGAAGAAAGAGCATACTCGCGGTTGTTCGTCTTCGCGCTCGTGACGTAAGGCCACAGATCCTCACCGGTGACGCGCCCAGGCGAAGTGAGGTTCAGGCGACTGAGCACCGTCGGCAACACATCCGGTGGCTGAACAAACCCCGACACCCGCTTGCCTGCGTACTGATTCCCCGGAAGGTGGACGAGGAGGGGCACATGCGTCACCTGGCGGCGAAGCTTCTCCGGTCCCTTGACCCATTGCCCCTGCTCATTGAGAAGCGCGCCATGATCTGCAAGGAAAACAATGATCGAATTGTCGTAGAGACCAAGAGACTTGATGGTGTCAAGCACCTGGCCGTACCAGTGATCCACGTTTGAGGCTTCTCCGGCATAGTTTGCACGGAGCCGTTTGACGCCTTCTTCCGGAACCTTGATTTCGCCGTAGGGGGGCTCGGGCCAGCTATGCTTCGAGGGGTCTTTCAGATATTTCTCAAGGAACGGTGCAGGGGGATCCCATGGTTCGTGAGGATCGAAAATTTCGACCTGAAGATAGAATGGCCCTTGATCGTGATTCTCTTTCAGCCAGTTGATGCTGCTCTTCGCGGTTTGCTGCGCAATGGAATCCCCATTGCGCAGCCAGCGTCGGCGATTGGCGAGATATTGATTGAGGAATTTTGGCAGTGCATCTTTGGCGAATCCCACGGAAGAAGCAACAAGCTTCAAGTAATCGTCTGGATAGAGCGCGCTGAAGTCCTGAAACTTTCGCGGTGCCTGCGCAAAGAAGTCGATCTCCTGTCCGCGAATCCACTCGAAGTAGTTGAAGCCGCGGTGAAAGTTGCGGCCGGGCTTGAACAGGTGTGGGAGATCGGCGATCAAAGCCGTCTCGTATCCGGCGGCCTGCAAGGTTTCAGACAGCGTAACGTCCTCGACAAACAGTTCATGCCAACCGGGCAGTTTTACGCTGTCAGACTGAAAATAGAGATGAGTTGGAAAGATTCGCCGTCCGGTATAGAGTTGCCGCCGGATCGGAATCGTCGGCATGCCCTCCGGATAAAAGCTGTCAAAGATAATCGACTCTCTTGCAAACTGATTGAGATTCGGCGCCTCTACCCATTGGCTGCCGTAGGCTTCGAGATTGTCGGCTCGAAATGAATCGGAGACCAGCACGATCAGGTTAAGATTGTTGCCCTGTTGTCTTGGCGGATCCTCCCAGTGTGCCTGTTGTTGCGGAATAGCCTGCGCCGCGTTGGCGACCGTTGCAGAGGACTCCGACTTGCAGCCCAGGATCTCCGCGAGCCCCGCCAGCACACCGCCTTTTACAATATCGCGACGAGTCGTTCGAAACATTCTTTCTCCCTTTTCCTGAACTCAATGCTGTTCGAGGTCCATCCGCACCACGTCGAATTTTCTGGTGGTCAAAAGCGCGATGTCTTCAGCGAGACCGTTTCCGCAAAGGCTGCCTTGGCGGCACGATTGGCAGACCAGTCGCGTGCCATGCTTGAAATCCGCCAATCACATCGGTTGCACGCCAGAGACCGAGATCCTGCAGGGCCGCAGCTGCGAGGCTTGAACTGTAGCCTTCGGAGCAGAACACAATCACCCGGACGTCATGATCGGTTGCGGCAGGAAGCCGTGCGCTGGATGTTGGATCGAACCGCCATTCGAGCACATTGCGTTCGACAATGAGTGCCCCAGGAATAGCCCCCTCAATTGCGCGCTGAGCCTCGGGGCGAATATCGACGAGCACCGCTCCTGTTGTAGCCAATTCTTCATGGGTCTCTGCCGGAGATAGCCGCCGCAATCGGGAACGTGCCTGCGAAAGCAGCGTTTCTATACCAGACAAACCAATCCGATCTGAGGACTGTTCACTTTGCTCGCGCGACTCCCGGTCAAGATTCGCAGCCCGCTCAGACGAGCGTTCACGCGGAACCAGTTGGTCTCCATCCAACTCGTACTCGTTCATCTTGCTGAGGGGGGGCGAATATGCGTGAATGCTGACGGCCGGCCCGAGGGAGACATTCCGAACGTCGTGCGCGTAATCGGGCCCGAACGCGCGCGGTTGCCCCGGACGGATGACAACTGTCTGCTCATCGGGACGATGTTCCTCAAGAATGCCGGTCGCTACGACGAAGGCGCCTGCGGATTCACCGTGGTCATGGAAGCCGGTGGCTTGCCCGGGCAGCCAACTGATCACCCAGATGTCGTGATCCGGCCCGTGAAAAAGCCGCTCATACCAGCGCTGTTCGGTGCGGAGCCGCACTCGGCCCACCCATCCTTCTGACAGCGCGAACAACGAGACGATGTCGGCAAGCTCCTGAGGTGTTCTCAGGCCATTGCCCAGCACATTCGCAAGACTGTCGGCTTTAGGCGCAAGCCGCCCTGCTGTTTCCAGTTGCATTAAGATTCTCCAGAGCTGGTTCGCCGCAAACAAGTCCGGGCAGTAATGCCCTCTTACGGACGAACACATAAGCAGGTCATGGGTGTTATGCGGATGAGCTTTGGAGGAGGCGTTTCAAGAAATCTGACAATGTCGCCGCTCACCCAACGAGAGGTTGGTGGCAGCGACAACAAGATTGAGGAAGGAACGCCATAGTTTGACGCTAGCATGGCACGAAGAACTAGGTCAACGTCTAAGCGATGCGATGAGCATGAAATCAGGTACCCAAGTTCCATCGGCCTTGAACCTTGCATCCAAAACCGGTGCCATGAGCCTTCAAATCCGGAAATTGCCGGATGGATTAGGGGAAGCCAACTAGATCCCGAGAGAGCGCGGAAAGCGCGCAAGCTCCTCCGGATTCGAACCATTCGGAACGGAGCAGCCAGGTGCGGCAATGTATTTCGCTCCTGCTTCGTCCCTTGCCTTCGTCCATTGCGTCCGCATCTCGGCCACCGTCAATTTCTCGAAGTCGATCTCATCTACTCCGCCCGCGATTGGCTGAGAGTAAAGCTTGCGCACCTCAGAAATCGGAATGCCACTTGTCCTCACGGAGTATTGAATAATCGGCGCGTTGAAATCTCGGAACTGAGTGAGATAGGGCCTCTCGAGGTAATGCAAATGGAGAACTGTAAGCTTTGTGTCAGAAAGCGCATCGAAGATGCGTTTGTCGTAAGGGCGGGTATATCGCTCATATTCCGCGACGGAGCCGAATTTGTTTTCTGCATTGAAGATACTGACGAGCGCCCCGGATGCGCCAATGTTCTTTGTGTGCCGGATATGGTTGATGGTCGATTGAGTGATCGCTTCCAGCGCGCCATGCCAGGCATCGGGATTTTGCTGCTGAAAATCATGAAGGCTCTTGATCTGTTCGTCCTCAATCTCTTCCGATTTCCCCAGGGCTGCAAACTGCGGCTGCGATTGAAACAAGATCATGGCAGTCATATAGGGGCCATAAATCGTGTCGATGAAATAGGCATCTCCATTCAGTCCATCGCGAACGAGTTGAAGCGTGGTCAACTGTTCAGGAAACGGTGAGTCCAGCGGCTTCAGTTCGTACCACTTGCCGGTTGTCGATTGCGGATAGTCGAAATCGTTCATGACCTTGACGATGTCGGTGTTGTAAGCGCGATGGAATTCGAGATGATCCTGTGCCTCCAGTTGTGCCGTCGGTCTCTTGTAATGGTGGTAAAACGTGAACGGCGGTCGGTCGAGGTCCTGTCCTCGAAGGGCGCGATCAACGCGCTCTTTGTGACTTAAGGATGACGAGCTCGTCTTCCCGGCGAAAGCAGGTTTTGCAAGCGCAAGACCCGCGGCCGAAGCGGCAGCCAAAAAATTGCGTCTATTCAAGGTCAGGTCCTTTCGAGAAACTTCAACAAGCTCATGCTCGGTTCACATCCGCGAGCGTTTGGGTTAATCGCTTCAACTGCGCACTGCAGGGTCGCGTTGTCTGCCAGAAGAATAGCGCAGTACCGGCGCTGATCGGAAGGTGTTGAAGCTCGCTTAGATCCCCTACAACTGAATGTCGGGTCAAAAATGTTCCGAACCTTTATCCAGGAACTGTGATTCATTCATAGCTTAATGCGGTAGGTTTGGCCGCAACCAGCCATACACCCAGGTACCCGCAAGGGCGCTTACCGCAGCCACAATCATCACGGTCACGCCGTTGCCGATGAGAGCGAAGAGCGGGCCCGGGCATGCGCCCGTAAGAGCCCAGCCAAGTCCAAAGATGGTGCCACCGGCCGCGTAGGAAATGCCGCTCCCTAGCGTTTTGCGCGGAATCACGATCGGCTTGCCGTCGGCGGACTTCAGTGCCACGGCTTTGATGAGCGCGATGGAAACAGCCGCCGTAGCAACAGCAGAGCCGATAATGCCGTACATGCGGAACGATTGGAAGTAGAACATCTCCTGAATGCGAAACCAGGAGAGGACCTCTGAGCGCGTAAGCACCACGCCGAAGGCAACACCAAGGAGCAGGTAGACAAGCAGGAATGCGGGTCGGATATTCTCGTCCGCACCGGACGTGCCGCAACCGTCGAAATCGGGAAGAGGCTTGTCGGTCATATTCGCCCAATCACAAACGGCAGTATGAAATAGGTAGCCGCAAGGCCACCAGCAAAGAAGCCAAAGACAGCAATCAGAGACGGCAGCTCAAAATTTGCCAAACCACTGATGGCGTGGCCTGAAGTGCAGCCGCCAGCGTATTGAGTCCCAAAGCCGACCAGAAGTCCGCCGACCACAATGGAGATGAATCCGCGCAGCGTGAGCAGCGCATGCCAGGTGAAGAGCTCATGCGGAGCCACACCGGAGAAGTCGTGAATCCCGCTGTGATTTAAGGCGGCCACTGTCGCCGGGGAAATGTTGATGGCATAAGGCGCGCCGAAGTGAGAGCCCAGAAATCCGCCGATAAGGACCCCGGCGAGAAACACGAGATTCCAGAGCCCCTTGCTCTTCCAGTCGTATTGAAAGAATTCAAGTCGGCTGGGAAGGACGGCTGAGCAAAGATGGCGAAGATTGCCTGAGATGCCGAAGACCTTGTTGCCGGCAAGCAACAAGGCGGGTACGAACAGGCCAATCAGCGGGCCGGCCACGTACCAGGGCCACTCTCTGTAAAACCAGGATGTCATAGGCCTTCGCCTCCTACTTTCTGCGTACCTTACTTCTTATTCCTGTTCCATCCAAAAGCGACCTGAAACGAATTCTGATACATGCTCAGGTTTGCGTTGCCACCACCGTATGCCGCGGGGATGGAGTTCACGCCATTCACGGTGCCATTGAAAGCGTGGATGTAAGCGAAGCTGATTTCTTTCCCGGTCGACGATGCCCATGTCGCACCCACATGAAGGTGGTCCTTGGTTACCGCCGGAGCTACAAGGTTGAAGAACGTCTGCGTGCCGTCAAAAGGAGCACCGCCGTGGTTGTAACCTCCGCGTACCGTGAGGGACGGATTGATTACATAGTCAAGCCCCGCCTTCGACACATTGATATCATGCCATCCGAAACCCGGACCGCTGTTGGAACCGAGCGGCGAAGTGCTGGCCAGGGTATTGGCAATCGACTTTACCGAACCATACAAAATGCGTTCCTCGTCGAAGATGACTGTCGCCCTGGGGCCGAGTTTCACGGCAGCTCCACCGGCAAAGTTGGATGGAATATCGAATCCCCCTTGCTCGGCAAACAATCCGCTGTACTTGCCGAATTTGCTCACATAGGTCTTGCTTTGCCAGGTGGCGCCCACGCTCAGCGTGTGATTCAGTTCGCCCAACCAGCCTATGCGCACGCCGGCGCCGCTCGAATAGGAGTACCCGTTATTGGTCACCTTAGTCGGAGCACTGGAGATGGCCTCGATGGACTGCAAGCCCTCCGCAGCAAAGCGCTGTATGGCGATATTGGCGGCGACGCCAAGATAGTTGTGCGCACCCAGCTTGTACGACAACGTTGGCGAGATGAAGACCTGGTCAAGATCCACGCCACCCCGCGTGCTGCCCAGCAACTGAATAGGCTGTTTATACGAAGTATTCAACCCGCCGTTTCCGTAGATGGCCACGCCGAGGGCAAGGTTTGGCTTATAGCGAAAACTGTAACCAAGTTCAGCCAGCTCAAAGTTCTGTACGCGGTTGCCATCATAGGTGCCATTCACATTGGGGTATCCCTGCGGCAGTTGGTTGCCAACGATGGAGCCAAAGCGCACCGGGCGAAACACTGTCAGGCCAAGATCAAAACGGTCACCGACGAGAAAAAGTCCCGCCGGATTGGTTGCGCCCGCCAGGCTGTCGCCAGGCTTGGCAACACCAGCTCCACCCTGGCCCTGTTGCTTGGTTCCGTATCCGGTTAAGAAGTAGCCGTCAGTAGCAAACGCCGAGTCAACAAAGAACAAGAGCGCAATAGCAAGCACGAACATTCTTCCAGCGATCATTTTCATGCAGACAATCTCCTCATTTGTGGTTGCGTTGGTTTGGGTGGGAAGTTCAGATGCCTGGCCGGAGGAGTTGCTGTCCGGAGCATCTTCAAATCCGCTCGCTTGGCAAGAGGTGTTGTCGGAGGCTGGGAGTGCTCTTGAGGGCTACCAATAAAAAGCCCACCTGCCAGACAACTTCTGGCGGTGGGCTAAGAAACTTCTTTAGCTGGGGCTAGGCTCTCATACCGATGAAGCCACACCCCGACCCGTCAGAGGACACCCTACACGCGTGCAAGCGCAACAACACGATGTAGAAGCGGTCGGTTTCTGAGGGTTGACTACCATACTATTCAGCCTACAGTTCTGGATTGATCGATGTCAATCCACATCTGACCTCGAGCGCCGATGCGGAGTGCTTTGCGGATCCGGCGCCAATGGAAGTGAAGCAGCGTGCTCCGCGAGGCTTGAAGAGCTGAGAGGAAAGGTGGCTCGCTGAAGCGACCGACCTTTCTCTGCTGTTGTGAAGCGAATGTTAGACCAGACCCGGATGGCGCCCCTGGCGCAAGTCCCAGAGAGCAGCGACGAGCGCATCGATCTCTTGGCATGTGTTGTAGAGGGCAAGCGTGGCGCGCAGCGTGCTCTCCAAACCAAAGCGGCGCAGGATGGGTTGTGCGCAGTGGTGACCGCCGCGCACAGCAATGCCCTTGCGGTTGAGATAATCGCCGATCTCTTCGGTGCGGAAACCATCCATGATGAAAGAGAGAACGCCGGCCTTCTCCTTCGCCGTGCCGATGATGGTGAGGCCTGGAATCTTCTGCAAAGCGGAAGTGGCGTAAGTGAGCAGCATGTGCTCATGGCGCGAAACATTGGCGATGCCGACGCGATCGAGATAATCGATGGCTGCGCCAAGGCCCACCGCATCCGCTATGTTGCCGGTGCCTGCTTCAAATCGTTGCGGCGGCGGCTGGTAGAGCGTCTTCTCGAAGGTGACGTCCTGAATCATGTTGCCGCCGCCCTGCCAGGGAGGCATGTTGTCCAAGACCTCGGACCTTCCGTAGACGACGCCAATTCCCGTTGGCGCGAAAACCTTGTGACCGGAAAAAACGTAGAAGTCGCAACCGATGGCCTGCACATCGACACGCATGTGCGACACAGCCTGTGCGCCATCGACAAGCACGCGCGCGCCGTGACGATGCGCGGCTTCAACCATCTCCTTGACGGGCACGACGGTGCCGAGGGCGTTGGAGACGTGGGTGATGGAGACGAGGCGCGTTTTGGGTCCAAGCAATTTTTCGTATTCGTCGAGCAAGACCTGGCCTGAATCGTCGACGGGGACAACGCGGAGGCGCGCACCCTTTTCCGCGCAGAGCATTTGCCAGGGAACAATGTTGGCATGATGCTCCAGCCAGGTGATGACGATTTCGTCGTCCCTTTGAATATTCTGGCGTCCCCAGCTTTGAGCGATGAGGTTGATGGCCTCGGTGGCTCCGCGCACAAAGACGATTTCACGCGTCGAGCCTGCATTGAGAAAGCGGCGCGTCTTCTCGCGGGCTGACTCGTAGGCATCCGTTGCGCGCGCGGCAAGCTCGTGCGCGGCTCGGTGCACGTTGGAGTTCTCGTGCTCGTAAAAATAGCTGATGCGATCGATCACGGACTGCGGCTTCTGCGTGGTTGCGCCGTTGTCGAGCCAGATCAAACGGTGCCCGTTGACAACCTCATTGAGGATGGGAAAATCGCGCCGGATGGCTTCCACATCGAAGGAGTAAGACGAGAGGCCAAGGTCCGCAATCAAATCCCGCTGGCCGGATGCTGGCGCCACCACAGGGATTGTGCCCGCCGAGTCGAGCGGCCGGGTTAGCTCAAGAAAATTGCCAGATGCGGGCGCGCGAAAGTCAGGTGCTTGTGCGACCGTGCCGGGAACGTGAGGCGTATTTCGATCCAGCGGCGCGGCAAACGGATTGCCAACCGCCGGGTTGGCCTCGGGCTGTGCCGGTTTGTCCTTCACGCCCGACGCAGGAACCGGACCTGGAAGCGAGCCAGAGAAGAGTGGCCGCGCATCCTCGAGAAATGAGAAGGCCGGAATGGGCGAGGAGTCGAGCACATCGAAAGAGCCTGGAAGCGCGGGCGCGGGAGGCTGCGGAGAGGCAGCCCATTGGGCAGGCTGCTCGTCTGCGACCAAAGAATTAGGAATGGCCGCAAATCCGCCGCTTGCGTATTCATTTCCCGCGAGAGGCTCGAGGGGCGCGGACTTTGGATCGGGCTCCGCGGCGGGCTCGACAAAGATGGGCCACGCATCAGTAAGAAACGAGAACGGCGTGCCAGGAATTGAGGACGGCGCATCAGGAGCACCAGTACCTCCCTGCCCTGGGCGGCCAGTTGGTTGAGCTGGAGCCGAGGTAGCAGTCCGCGCATCGGGGGCGATTGTGCGGTCCGGCGTGGAAACATACGAACCCGACTGGAGATCGGTGAGGCTGGCGAGCAATCCTGGAACTGCCGGAACGGTTGGCGAAGGCACTGCCGCATACGGGTTACCCGTGAAGGCGGAGTTTGGCGGCACCACCACGCGCGCAGCGGCAACAGCAGGAAGCTGAAGTTCGCCGGGAAGCGCGTTGAAGAGTTCGTTAGCGATCCGTGCAACTTCCGACGGAGAGAGAACCCCGGCAGCCACACTGTCGCCAGGGTTCAACGCATTCACCGAACTCGCGGGATTTGAGCCGACGATCGGAGGCTGCTCACTTGTACTCATGGTATTGACCCACGTCCACGTCCTCGAGCAGGGCAATTGCATCCGGCACGAGCACCGCGGCCGAGCAGTAGAGCGACACCAGGTAAGAGGCTAACGCGCGCTGGTCAATGCCCATGAAGCGCACCGACAAGCCCGGGCTTTGCTCGCCGGGCAATCCCGGCTGGAACAGTCCAATGACACCCTGCTTCTTTTCGCCTACGCGCACGAGCAAGATCTTCGACTTCTGATCCTTGTTGCGAATCGCGATCTTGTCGGAGGGAACCAGCGGAACTCCACGCCAGGTGAGGAAGGGCGTTCCAAACAAGGACACGGTGGGAGGAGGCACGCCGCGGCGCGTGCACTCGCGGCCAAACGCGGCAATGGCGCGTGGGTGCGCCAGGAAAATCGAGGGCTCTTTCCACACCTTCGTCAGCAACTCATCCAGATCGTCGGGGGTCGGCGCGCCCTTGCGCGTCTTGACCTTCTGCGCATCGTCGACATTGTGGAGCAGGCCGTAGTCCGCATTGTTGAGCAGTTCGCTCTCCTGCTTTTCCTTGACGCTTTCAATGAGCAAGCGCAACTGCTCGCGAACCTGGTCGAAAGGACTGCTGAGCAAGTCGGACACGCGGGTGTGCACGTTCAACACCGCATTGATGCTGCTCAGGCGGTACTCGCGCGGCTTCTCCTGATATTGGACAAAAGTAGACGCCAGGGTCGACTCATCCTCGTGGCCGCAGGTTGAATCGATCGGCTTGCTCTCATCGACCCGATTCAGGCGGAAGGTCCCGGCTTCAAGCGGTTTCCAGTCAAGGAACCGAACCAGCCAGCGCGGCGTGATCGCACCGAACTGCGGTGCAGTCTTGGTAACATTTGCGAGTTGAAATGCCGCATCTTCGTGCAACGAAACTTGCGTAACTTCTTCCGCCACAGACTTCCTCCTTGTTACTCAGGGACATCTGAATTGTAGACACCGCAGGGGCTTGCCGCAAGAAGACAGAGGTGGACTCTTCCGCCGGACCTTACGGGCTAGAGTGGGACCGCTTTGGAAACGGATTCAGAGGGCGATTGGCTTTAATACTTTGGAACGGAATGATCCACGTGATCAGACCAGGCATGGATGCCGCCCGTCAAGTTCCAGACCTGCTCAAAACCGGCGTCATGGAGAAGCTTCGTGGCCTTGGCGCCCCGCGGCCCCATCTTGCAGATGGTGACGATCTTCTGATGGGCGTCCAGTTCGCTGATGCGCCTGGCCAACTCAGGAAGTGGAATCAGCCTGCCGCCAATATTGGAGATGTCGTATTCGGATTCATCGCGCACATCGAGCAGGAAGAGATTTTCGCCGGCATCGAGCCGCTGCTTCAATTCTTCTACCCGGATCTCAGGAACGGCCATTTCTTTCTCCCTGTTGGAAACCTGAGGGCGATTGCTTTATTTCCGCCTTCGCCTCAATTTCAGCTGAAAATAGAAAACCCACCAGCCAGTGGAATTTCTGGCGGTGGGTCAAAATGAGGTGACGGCTTGTAAGTTACTCTACCCCAGCCACTTCCTCACGCCAGAAGACGCGCATGCGCAACAGATCGCTGCACAACAACAAGTCTTGGCGGTCATGGTAGCCGGATTTCTCATCTGTTCAAAGTACCATACAAGCCCTAAATTCAACAAGGGGCCCCAAAAAGAGCATAGAAAGCAGATCGGCGATCTAGAGGTGCAAGTAGGTATCCGCGCAATAGACCAGGCCGAGCGTGAGCAGGGCAATGAAGATCTCGCCAACGGCTCCGACAGCGAAGGGGCGCCAGCCCTGCTTGCCTAGCTCGCGAATGCTGGTGCGCAGACCCACTCCGGCAAAGGTGAGCAGGAATGCCCAGCGAGACAAGTTGGCGAGAGAGGTCAGCTGGCCTTTGCTAAAGAAGCCCAGAGTGGCCAGCGATGAAATGAGCAGGAATCCCAGGACAAACTTTGGGAATTTCTGCCAGAGAAACACCGCCTTGTTTCCAACAGTGTGAGCCTGCCCTCGCGAGGACCAGTAAATTGCATAGCCGAGCACGATGAAACCGATGAGTGCGTTTCGCGTTGTCTTGGCGAGGACGGCAACTTTGCCTGCTGCGTCGGAGTAAAGAGCACCGGCTGCTGTAGCCTCAGCGGTATTGTCAACGGCAAGCCCGGCCCACAAGCCGTAGGCCTTATCACTCAAGTGAAGCGTATGGCCGACGAGGGGGAAGGTAAAAAGCGAGATGGCGCCGAGAGCAAGAATAGCCGCAATGGCATAGGACGCGTCTTCGTCATCGGCGTCGATGGAGGGCTTTGCTGCAATGATCGCGGACACGCCGCAAATGGATGAGCCGATGGCCAACAAGCTTGTGAGTTTGGGCTTGAGCTTAAATGCGCGCCCAAGAAAGTGCATGAAGGTAAGCGAGAGAGTAATGGCGATTGCGACCAGCAGAAGAGATATGCCCCCAAGATGCAACACGTCTCCAAGCAGGAATCGCGAGCCTAACAAAACTATCCCTGTTTTAAGCCAGAATTCATACGTGGCAACTCCCGGCTCAAAGATGCGCGGAAGGCCGGTGGTATTGGCGATGATCAATCCGATCACGATGGCCCAGAGAACAAACTCGATGTCGGGAAGCGGCGTGTGATGGGACTTGGACCAGGCGAGAATGGCTTGTTCGATCAACTTGCCGGCATATCCCACCGCAGCAAGGAGTACCAAGCCGGGGATGAGGGCAAGAATGCGCTTGGGAAGGGATGTGGGCAGTGCAGGGGCGGCTGCGGAAGTGCTCATTTGTTTCTCCACAAAGAAGTTTGGAGCGAAGCTCTAAAGGAAAATCACAAGGAACGCAACAGTGCAATGTGGCGTTTGCTCCGGAGTACGTCGACCGTTTGCCGGTCCCTCAGGCTCACCATTTGATTGCGGGAAGCCAATTCAGGCGCACGAGCAGGGCGAGAATCAGCGCAAGCCCAACTGCATAGACATCGGTGGACAAGCGAGGCTTTGACATGGAATCTTTCACTTCTGACATAGGGGACTCCTCGAATTTGACTATTCCGTGAATAGCAGATGAATTTCCGGTGACTCTCAAAAACAGCGAAGAGCGTGCAGTTCTTTCCGGCGTGTGGGGCAACATGGTTCAGGAGTTTGCGCGAGTGCCAGCGCAAACTCCGTCCTGGCTTGGTACAAGGCTTCAAGCGAATTAAAAGTGTGGAGCGCCGGGCGGGAATTGAACCCGCGTATACAGGTTTTGCAGACCTGCGCGTTAGCCGCTTCGCCACCGGCGCTTATGTTGTGTCACCGGCAAACTCGATCCGGCAACTACAAGCGCAAAATGAAAAACCCGCCGTGCCGTCTGGCAGGTGGGTCTCGAGTCTATGAATTCCGATGAGGAACCTAGCCCGGACAACGCACCCGCACAGTACCACTCTGACAGGAGCAGGTACAGTTCGCGGGATGGAGGAGGCGGTTCATTGCTCGCAGACTAAAGCTTTGCGAGCTGAGTGTCAATATGGATTGCGGGACGAATCGCCGGAAGTCGAAACAAGTCTCGCACGATTCAGCCGGAATCCAATTCCTTGTCAGAACCTGGCGGCATTGCATTTGGTCCAGCTAAACCAAAATTGACGGCCTATTTCCGCTCTTCTATACTGCGAACATGCGTTTTGTGTGCCAGTGTTGTTGTTGTCGCTCCTCTCGGGTTTGTCCCGTGGGGTTGAGCGCCATGGCAGATGCACACGCTTCTCTCTGACCCCAGGCTCCTCCCCCCAACGGGACAAGTCATAAGAATTGTGATGGCGCGTGTTAATCCAGCGCCTCCACTTTCACATCATTGCCGGACAGGAAGCTTTAGCCCCATGAACCAAGAGCGGCGGTCATCGATGCGAGCAGAATGCGCGGATGTTGAACTCGGGTTGACGATTTCCGAGCGGATCGGGAATACGCCGCTGCTTCGCCTGGACAAGATCACTCGCGGTCTCGAGGGAGTGACATTACTGGCCAAGGCGGAATGGCACAATCCTGGCGGTAGTGTAAAGGATCGTGCCGCATCTGCAATGGTTCGCGAGGCATTGGCGCAGGGAAAACTCGGACCGGACAAGATTCTGCTCGATGCCACGAGTGGCAACACGGGGATTGCGCTTGCCATGCTGGGCGCGGCCCATGGAATTCCAGTACGGCTGGCGATGCCCTCGAATGTGTCACCCGAGCGCAAGCGCATCCTGAAAGCTTACGGTGCACAGGTGGAGTGGACCGCACCGGATGAAAGTTCGGATGGAGCGATTCGACGTGCGCGCGAGTTGGCCGGCAATGACCCCGCGCGCTTCTGCTATTTGGATCAGTATTCGAACGATGCGAACTGGATGGCTCACTACGAAACCACAGGGCCCGAGATTTGGCGGCAGACCGAGGGTCGCGTGACGCATTTTGTGGCTGGGCTTGGCACCAGCGGCACATTCATGGGCACCACTCGGAAGCTCAAAGAATTCAATCCCGCCGTGCAGGCCATCAGCTTTCAACCGGACTCGCCGTTTCACGGCCTCGAAGGACTGAAGTATATGGCCACGTCCATTGTGCCGGCCATCTACAATCCGCATCTTGCCGATCGACAAATGACGGTGGAAACCGAAGCCGCATACGAGATGGCGAAACAACTTGCGCGCGAAGAGGGCCTGCTGGTGGGCATTTCCGCGGCCGCGGCTGTGGTTGCCAGCGTTCAGATCGCGCGCGATGAGGCCAAGAGCGGACGGCGCGCGGTGATCGTCACGGTGCTTCCGGATTCGGCAGACAAGTATTTAAGCGAGCGGTTCTGGGAGGAGTAAATGAGTGTGCTGCGAATGGAGAAAGCGATTTACGATGCGATTCGGGCACACGGCGAAGAGACCTATCCGCACGAGTGCTGCGGCGCGCTGCTTGGACGCACGACACCCGAGGGCTGGAGCATCGAAACATCGGTGAAGGCCGGGAATACGCGAACAGATTCGGCGCATAACCGCTATCACATTTCTCCCGGAGAGCTGGTGAAGATTGAGCGCGAGGCACGGGGCAAGGGCTTGGACATCGCCGGTTTTTATCACTCGCATCCCGACCATCCTGCGCAATGGTCGCAGACTGACCTTGCGGAGGCCCACTGGCTGGGCTGCTCGTACGTCATCACGGCGGTGGCCAAGGGAGTGGCTGCTCAGACCAACTCATTCCATCTGGCGGGCGACACCGAAGAGAACAAGAGATTCAAGCTTGAAACGATCGACGTGCATGAGGCATCAAAATCGTAGGGCGCTTATGCATTGCAACAGATTCAAGGAACGATTAAGAGAGGAACTGAAACAATGACGATTTTCATCCCCACTCCGTTGCGCGCTTTCGCAGCGGGCAAAGATGCAGTGGAAGTCAGCGCCGGCACAATCGCGAGCGCACTCGATCAGCTGACCGCGGCGCACCCTGACCTGCGCAAGCATTTGTTCACAAGCGAAGGCAAGGTGCGCGCCTTTGTGAACATTTACCTGAACGACGAGGATGTGCGCTATCTGCCCGCAAAGGAAGCCACAGCGGTTTCGAGCGGCGACACGCTTTCAATCATTCCGTCGATCGCCGGTGGATGCTGGGCGTTTGCGCGGAATTAGTAGGGCGCGAATTAGCGTTGCGATGCGAATTGGAACAGACATCGAGATGAGGGATTATGGCTTCTACAACGTTACCCATTGAATTACCAGAACTGACCACGGACGAACTGTTTCGTTACTCGCGCCACCTGATTTTGCCGGAGGTCGGCGAAGAAGGCCAGCGCAAGCTGAAGGCCGCCCGTGTGCTTTGCGTGGGAACAGGTGGACTGGGTTCGCCGCTTGCCTTGTACCTGGCGGCGGCAGGCGTGGGCACTCTCGGCCTGGTGGATTTTGACGTTGTTGACGCCAGCAATTTGCAGCGCCAGATCATCCACTCGACTGCCGATATCGGCCGCAAGAAGCTCGATTCGGCCGAGGAGAAGCTCAAGGCTCTCAATCCAGCGCTCAACGTAGTAAAGCACGACACGCTGCTTTCGAGCGCAAACGCTCTCGACATCCTCAAGGACTACGATGTTATTGCCGACGGCACGGATAACTTTCCCACGCGCTACCTGGTAAACGATGCATGCGTGTTGCTGGGCAAGCCAAATGCGTATGGATCGATCTTCCGCTTTGAGGGTCAGGCCAGCGTGTTCGGCACAAAGGATGGTCCGTGCTACCGCTGCCTCTACCCGGAGCCGCCGCCGCCGGGCCTGGTGCCGAGTTGCGCCGAGGGCGGAGTTCTGGGCATTCTGCCTGGTCTCGTTGGCGTGATCCAGGCTACGGAGACGATCAAGCTGATTTTAGGAATAGGCGAACCGTTGATTGGCCGCCTGCTGCTGGTGGATGCGCTCAACATGCGCTTTCGCCAGTTGAAGCTTCGCAAGAATCCCGAATGCCCGGTTTGCGGCGATCACCCCACTGTGACCAAACTGATTGACTACCAGCAGTTTTGCGGTATCGAACCGGAGAGCGCAAAGCAGAGCTCGGTAAAGAACGGAATTCAGCAAGTCAACGTAAGAGATCTAAAGAAGCGGATCGATGCAGGTGAGGATCTATTTATCCTCGATGTCCGGGAACCATTCGAATATCAGATTGCGAATATCGGCGGCGTTCTAATTCCGCAAAACGATGTTGCACAGCGCATCGGCGAGCTCGACCGTGACCGCGAGATCGTAGTCCAGTGCAAATCCGGTGGACGCAGTCAGCGCATTGCAGAGTACCTGAAGCAGTCCGGTTTTTCCAAGGTATCGAATCTCGCGGGCGGCATCCTGGCCTGGTCCGATGAGGTCGATCCGAAAATACCGAAGTACTGACAGAACTCCGAAAAAACGCCTGCCATTCCGCCGCACTGCGAGCCGCACGGCGGAAGTTATTCTCAGGCCCACACTCGAGCAACTATGCCGAGGTTGGTTGCGAAGTTGTGCGAAGATACGACTTCACCGTCTTGTATCCAGGGAAAATCTTGTCTGCCTCTTCGTTGGAGACGGCCCCGGTAATGATGACGTCGTCG
>Ga0302156_10001606_pt1 | contig 19688 bp, 17 predicted proteins | sample I_Bog_N3_2_FD_193503 | JGI IMG/M metagenome (GOLD analysis project Ga0302156, IMG submission 193503) | Peat permafrost microbial communities from Stordalen Mire near Abisko, Sweden - I_Bog_N3_2 | ecosystem: Environmental > Terrestrial > Soil > Wetlands > Peat | place: Sweden: Abisko, Stordalen... | reverse complement strand
AGCAGCGGCGAGACTCGCCGGATCACTTCAAATCCGATGAAGCCGGCGAGCACGAAAATAAAGAGCGCGTTGATCAAGGTTGAAGTGCTGTTCATCTTTCCTCTTTCTCTGTCCGATCTTTTTAGCTGTGGAGCGCCGAGCGTCCCCGCCCAGCCTCCGTCGGCATACCCACGGACGGGCGAGACGCCCGTCGCTCCACGGTCACTTCGCCAGAGCGGGCAAAGCCAACAACTCGCGAACCCGCGCCTGCACGATCTCACCGCCGCGGGTCAGCAGAGTCTCGCGAACAATCTCATCTTCGAGGTTCAGATTCAACTTTTGATCTTTGATTAGATGAGTCAAAAAGGCAGTGATGTTGCGGGCATACATCATACTGGCGTGATACGGAACACCAGCGGCGAGGTTGATCGCTCCGACGATGGTCACGCCATGCTTGACGACGGTTTTGCCCGCTTCGGTGATTTCGCAATTGCCGCCGCGCTCGGCGGCTAAATCGACAATCACCGAACCGGGCGCCATACCCTTCACCATATCCTCGGTGACCAGCACAGGCGCTTTTTTACCCGGAATCACCGCCGTTGTAATCACTACATCGCTTTCCTGGACGGTTTTTCCGAGCAACTCGCGCTGACGCCGGTAAAAGTCCTCGCCCTGCGCGGTGGCGTATCCGCGAGCGTCTTGCGCGTCTTTCGCCTCGATGGGGAGTTCGACGAAGCGTCCGCCAAGACTCTGCACCTGCTCCTTCACGGCGGGCCTTAAATCGTACGCCGACGTTACCGCGCCCAGGCGGCGCGAGGTGGCGATCGCCTGTAGTCCGGCGACGCCGCATCCGATCACGAACACGCGCGCGGGAGTGATGGTTCCCGCCGCGGTGGTGAGCATGGGGAAAATGCGCGGGTGAGTATCGGCGGCCAAGAGCACGGCCTTGTAGCCGCAGGCCGTTCCCATGGAAGAGAGCGCGTCCATGCTTTGGGCGCGGGTCGTGCGCGGCATCAGTTCCACGGCAAACGCGGTGACGCCACTGCTCGCGACTTCCTGCACAACGTCTTTCGCGCCGAACGGGCGCAGAAAGCCGATCAGGATCTGGTCGCGGCGATAGAGCGGTACGTCCTGCTTGCCGGTGATGTCGTTGGAACCGTAGCAAAGAATCTGCACAACAATATCGGCGGCGAACACGGCGGCGCGATTCGGAGCGATTTTCGCGCCCTTGTCGGCATATTGGGAATCGGGATAGCCGGCCTCAATGCCCGCCCCGGACTCGATGTGAACTTCGAAGCCAGCTTTGGTCAGCGTCGGGAGAACTGCGGGTACAATTGCAACCCGCCGATCGCCCGGATAACTTTCTTTCGGAACACCGATGATCACGAACACCTGCCTGTGTAGATTCTTGATGCTGCGATGATTTGGATTCGCGTTGCTCGCATGAATCCTACTCTTTAGTGGCTGTTCTTAGGGAAACTTGGATTTTAGTTCAGTGGATGGGCATGCGCAAATGGCGCCGGCGTCAGGGCTCAGGTTTCAGGTCTAAGGAAGTCCCTGCTTTGACTTTCCTGACACCTGAGACCTAGCACCTGAGACCTAGCACCTGAGACCTAGCAGGAGTCTGTCGCCATCGCACGATGCGGCGATGTCAGCACAGTTTTGTACAATCCAATCGGCGCCGGCGTCTTCGAGGTCGCGACGGAGCATGGTCGTGAGGAGTGCGATCACTCGGGCGCCAGCGGCCTTGCCCGCGCGCGCTCCCGCTGGCGCGTCTTCGACCACGATGCAATCGGAGGCGGCGAAGCCGAGCTTGGCCGCAGCCTTCAGGTAAGGTTCGGGGTCGGGCTTGCCGATCTTCACGTCACTCGATGTGATCATAGTGGCGGGGATGGGCAAGCCCGCAACCCGCAGGCGAACCTCGGCCAACCGGCGTGTGCAGGAGGTCGCAATCGTCCAGCGATCTGGAGGCAGAGAGTTCAGGAGATTCTGGGCGCCGGGCAGCAAAACCACGCCATCGAGGTCTTCGATTTCGCGGCGTTCGACTTCGTGATCTTCGCGGTCGATATCCGAGTTGGGCAAAAGCTCGCGGATGGTGCTTCGACTGGGGCGGCCGTGCGCCATGTAAACCACGGCCTCTGGATCAAGGCCATGCTCCACGGCCCAGCGATGCCACACCCGCTGGACCGCGGGAGTGGAATCGATGAGCACACCATCCAGGTCAAATAACAAGGCACTGCAATGAATCGCGGGCATTCTATTTACAGAGTCTATTTACAGAGTCGGCGGGGCTTCCAAGGCCAGCTTGCGAATTCCGGCCGGGTGGAAATGGTGAGCGCGGCAGGAATCGAACCTGCGACCCACGCCTTAAAAGGGCGTTGCTCTACCAACTGAGCTACGCGCCCTCACCATGCTTCATCTGCTTGCCAATAAAATACTTATCTGGAACCTCCCGTCGCCACCGCGAGAGCGTTTTTTGCTGCGGTGTCAGTAGTGGTGTCAGTCGGTTTTTCATGGCCAGCGGAGAACAGTATAACAGCTTCCTGACGCTTTCTCTCCACCGCATTGAACGCGGAAAGCTTCTTGAGCGCGTCCGCCTTATGCGCCTGTGCCAGATGAGCGTAGCGCATCGTCATCTGGATGTTGGCATGGCCCATCAGATCGGCGACGGTGCGCAGATCCACACCAGCCATGACCAGACGGCTGGCGAACGTGTGCCGCAGGCAGTGCCAGGTGAAGTCCTCGACCTTCGCCTCGATTACCGCATCTTCGAACCAGTGACGTGCGCCCTTCAGCGCCGCCTTAGAGCCACGCTCGGCCGCGAAGATCGGGCCTTCGCCCTTGGTCCGGACGTGAAGCGTCTGGAAGGCGCCCAGCGCTTCGGCGTTCAAATTGACGTATCGGCTCTTGCCGGTCTTGCTCTGAGGAACGAAGAGATGTTCGTGCAGGAAGTCCACACAGGACCAGTCGATGCGCACATACTGCTCTTTGCGGCGCATTCCGGTATTCACGGCGATTTCAAACTCGGGAAGATGCTGCGCGTACTTCGCCAGAATGACATTTCGCAGGCGGATCTCTTCCGCCGCACTCAGAAAGCGGATTCGGTTATCGGCGACCTTCCAGCGCTTCAACAGTGGCACGGGGTTGCTCTCGGCTTTCTTGTTTTCGATCGCCAGCTTGTAAATCGACCTGAGCACGGTTCGCCAGCGGTTGAACGTCGATGGCTTCCATTCCTGCGCGTTGAACCATTCCCGCAGATCAGCGATTGGGATTTCTGCCAGCCGATTCCCAAAAGCATCCTTCAACGTCGCGATGCGGTCCTTGTCGGCCTTCCACCCTTCATTGTTCGCCTTTGCGTGCGCAAGGTAATCGTCGGCGATCTCGCCAAAGCGCACCTGGCGCGCCCGCAGTTTCCGCGGGAGCTTCTTCCCTTCCATCGCATCTGTCTTACGACTGCGGTAGAGCTTAATGGCCGCACTCTTCGATCCAACTTTCTCGCGGCGCAGAGCGCCTTCCGCATCAATGAAGCGAATCCACCACACACCGGAACCGGGCTCCTTCTCGAATACGCCGCGCTCTCTCTTGGTGCTCCGTTGACTGTTCATTTACCCCGTCCCTTCCGTTGCTTGGCGTCCTTGCGAGGCCGCCCGCCCATCTTCGCCCACTCTCGCAACTGCTCAGCCGGATACTTCTCCGCCCGCGCCTTGCCGCCCTTTCGGGCTATCTCGGTCATTACCAGTCTCACCATTTCCTCGGTCACTTTCTTCGCCATGCTTGCAATAATAAAACTTGCTAGCCATGTTTTCAAGTGCTATTCTATGCGCACTAATGAGCACACGAAAGCAACGAGCGAATACCACCATTCGAGAGCAGTTCATCGCGAAGGGATGCGACCCTCATATGCTCGACTCGCTGCTCGGCGAATATCGTCGGAGAGTCTATGGCCCGAGCTATGGAACAGAATCGCGTTCGACCATCAAAAAGCTCAAGACCCTACATGAGCGGTTGAACACGATAGCCGCTGAGATCGAGCAAGTCCAAGCAAAACCGTTGAAGTTCCTATGCGGCCACTCATTGACCCGATATTGGGTCCGGAGCGGCTTTCTGGTCGACACGACTCTCATCCGTTCCGAAGCCAAGAAACTGAAAGAAGCTGCTAACAGCCTCAGCCGTTTGACTACCAAGCGGAAGGATGTCCGGAGAGAAGCGATCAACCACCTTTACGTCTGTTGCTGCTGCGTTCCCGGGGAGCGCAAGAAGGCGAGAGCGATCACCTATAGCGATGTCGCCGATCTGTTGGACGAGTATGAGACAAAGAAGGGCATCGCCAACAAAGACAAGCCTGTTGTGGAAAATGCGGTCGGAAAGGCCGTCACACGGGTCATTGCCCGCAGAAAATTGAAAGAGGAGCAACGATGCCAACCAACCATAGCCTCGAAGATCGCTTCCTGATCGCGCTCTATGCGCGTGTTTCCACCGTCAACGGCCATCAAGATCCTGAGATGCAACTGCGCGAACTGCGGGAGTATGCCAAACTGCGCGGCTGGGAGATTGCCGCTGAGTACGTTGACCACGGTGTGAGCGGTTCGAAAGAATCCCGCCCCGCGCTCAATCGCTTGATGGCTGACGCGCACGGTCGGAAATTCGATGCCGTGCTCGTCTGGAAGATTGATCGCTTCGGCCGTTCGCTCAAGCATCTGGTCAACGCCCTCGCGGATCTCGCGGCACTCGGCGTCTCGTTCATCAGCTTGCGCGACAATTTGGACCTGACAACGCCCTCCGGTCGCCTCATGTTTCAAATCATCGGCGCAATGGCTGAATTCGAGCGTGCGCTGATCCAAGAGCGCGTGAAGGCCGGTCTGCGCAATGCTCGCTCCAAGGGAAAGACGCTCGGAAGGCCGCGACGCATTGTGGACGAGGCTAAGATCGCCTCGCTGCGCTCACAGGGTGCGTCCTGGCGTTCGATCTCTGACGACTTGGGCATCGGCATCGCCACTTTGTACCGGGCGAGCGCCAGGCGTTCCGAAAACCCATCAGCGGGCCTTGCTGCAATCGGCTGATACCACGGAACCGGGTGCGCCGCTTTCCAGCGTTCCGCAATCACCTCTTTTTGCGAAAAAGGGCATCTCGGGCGTCGTTAGACTGATTCGAACCGCCCTGCTTATACTTGCTTTTGCAGGCAAGAACGAGAAATCGGGGGAGTTCCCTCGGATGGAGGACTCATCATGCAGAGCAAGCGACCCACTATCTTGTTCGTTACTGCTTTCACCGTGGTTTTCGGATTTCTAACGATAGCAACTCCTCTCTTTGCAACCAGCAAAGACGAGTTGTGGTACAGCTTCAACGGAACCGACGGGTCCGACCCCTCCGGCAGCCTTATTCTTGATGCATCTGGGAACTTGTACGGTACGACCGTTAGTGGGGGCGTTTATGGTTGCGGCACTGTCTTCCAATTGACACCGCTGCCGGACGACACGTGGACAGAGAACGTGCTGTACAGCTTCAACGACAATGGTACAGACGGGTGCACGCCCATCGCCTTCGGCGGCTTGGTGTTTGATGCTGCCGGAAACCTGTACGGCATGACTGCAAGCGGCGGCACTGGAACAGGATGCGTGAAAAGACCCTGCGGCACCGTCTTTCAGTTGACACTTGGGCCCGACAGCACGTGGACAGAGAATGTGCTGCACAGCTTCACCAATAACGGTACGGACGGCTACGGACCTGCATCCGGTCTAATCTTTCAAAGCGGCTGGTTGTACGGCACGACGGAAGAGGGCGGCACTTACGATTTGGGCACTGTCTTCCAACTAGTGCCAGGCACAAAAAACGGCACATGGACGGAGACCGTCCTGCACAGCTTCAACAATACCGGCGAGGACGGTAACTCACCTACAGGAAGCCTCATCTCGGCGGGCGGGAAATTGTACGGCACCACACAGGGGGGCGGCGCTTATAGCTGCGGCACCGTCTTCGAGCTGACACCGGGAACTAACGGTACGTGGACGGAGATCATATTGCATAGCTTCAACGGGGATGAGGAAGGCGCATATCCGTGGGCCGCTCTAACCTTCCGAGGCAGGCGGTTATACGGCACGACCTCGGACAGCGGCCCTTATGGTGGCGGCACTGTCTTCCAGCTGACGAGGAACGATATTAAAACAAAAAAGCGGAGAATCGCGTGGACGGAGACAACGATATACGGCTTCAATGGCAGCACCGACGGGTCCGACCCCTCCGGCAGCCTTATTTTCGACGCGGCTGGAAACTTGTATGGCACGACCTCACTGGGTGGGGCTTATGGCGGTGGCACTGTCTTCCAACTCACGCCCGGCGCTGGTGCCACGTGGACGGAGACTTTGCTGTACAACTTCAACAACCATTCCTACCCCTTGGGCAGCCTGATCTTTGATGCCGCCGGGTACTTGTACGGCACTACGGCGGGAGGCGGCACCTATACTGATGGCATAGTCTTCGGATTCATGCCATAAATTAGACTTATTTTGCACGGAGCGAGAGACGAAGCCCGCTTTTTTCCATGGTGTGATCGAATCCGTCCAAATTTGGACGGATTCGCCGCCAGCCAGTTTTGCCCAGCCCCCTTACGGGGCTCGCCGCGACAGGGTTTTTGGCGCACGACCGCCGAACCGTTCCTTCCCGGCTCCCGACTCCCGCACGAGGTGGAAAATCACTGTGGAAAGAGCTCAAGGCAGCGAGTCTGAAGAATGAAAATGAAGGATGAACTCAGGACGAAAGCGGTTGGAGCGAAAGCAAGAAGCGGAAAACAATCACGCCGCAAACCTTAGAAATTCCATCAGCGAACATTTCTGCCACTACCCGCAACGGTCGCGCAACGGTAGCGTCATTGACCGCTGGCCGGCATCCGGAGGACAATTCTCCGTTCTCGGACTGCCGCGAATTTCCTCTTTGCAATCCCGAAGGACAGACCAAAGCGATATTGTGTCGAACAAGGAGAGAATCTTAGTGAAACCTATTTTGTTGGTTGTGCTCCTGACGTCTTTCGCGTCCGCTCAGACGCGTGTGTTCCTGGAGGCTGGCGCTGGGTATACCACTGTTTCAGGAGTTGATCATGCATTTCCCCGCGCTGATTCGGCTGGTCACAACCAGTTTATGGAGCTGGCAAAGACGTTTCTGCAACGCTGCCCAGAATTGACTCCGACAGTGGATAAAGAGAAGGCTGATTTTCTCGTCACGATGAACTGGGCTCCAAAGACTCGGTTCTTTCTTGGGGGAAAATTGATTCACAAGCCTGATCAGATACTCGTCACCAACAAGGAGGGCGATATCATTTTTTCAGGAGTTTCTAGAAGTGTTGGCGGAAACACGGAGGATGCTTGCAAAGCTATCATGCGCAGCATATCGCAACAGGCTTTGGCCAACCATGCCGAACATGCCAAGGAAGCAGCGTTGAAGCCGATACCCGTTGACGCCGCGGGGAGTGCACACATAACCCCTCCCGAGGCCGGCGTGACCTCAACCATCGGCGACCCTGCCCCGCCCGCTCATTTGTCAGAGGGCATGGCAGCGGAAGCTCGAATCGGAATTTCGTTTACTGGTAATCCGACGGCCAAACACGATGGAGTTGAAATTGCTGGTGTCCAGCCAGGGGGGCCTGCAGACAAGATTGATCTCAAAACCGGTGATGTAATCATCTCTATAGACGGACACTATCTCTACACCTTCGACGATCTCCGCACGGAACTTCTACGGCACGAACGAGGGGCGCGGCTGGCAATACGATATCGACGCAACCGGCTTACCTACGACAACTACGTGGACCTTAGCTCTCAAGACGAGGCTCCTCGCAGATGATTCAAACTGACGCAAACGGTGGACTAGTCCTGACGGTTAGCCGAGGCGGGCTCATCTACGAGATGCTCAGATGCAGCAGGGATGATCCGAAACCGCAGCCACCAGATGGTTGTCACAGCTCCTGGTGATCCCCGGCCTGTGCAATCGGCCTGGTCTCATGTTAGGCTTTCTGCCGCGAGTGAAACGCTCATGTACGTTGGCTCTGCGCTCTAGGTTGAGACCCCTGAGTTTTCAGTCTCGGATAGTTTTTCAAATCAGCAAGGGAGACTCCTCATGTCGTCGTCCCGCTTCTTCGTCCACCTCTCTTTGAGCCTTGCCCTTTTAGTAGCAGGTGCCAGCGCCCAGAACTCTTCCTCCGCCGACCATGTCAAGAGTCAACAAGCGGTCGAAGCATACGGCAAGCTGCCGTTGGCTTTTGAGGCCAACCGGGGACAGACCGACAAGCAAGTTCGGTTTCTCTCTCGAGGCGAGGGGTACACGGCCTTTCTCACCGATTCCGAGGCGGTAATGGTGCTGCAGGACGGATCGAAGCCACAAGGCGTTTCCTCCGGGAACAAGATTGAGCCAAAGGAAGCTCCAGATCCAGGATACTCCTCTATTCTCCGAATGAAGATTGAAGGTGCGAGTCCGAATCCCAAGGTGTCAGCGTTGGACGAGCTTGAGGGGCGCAGCAACTACTTCATTGGAAACGACCCGAAAAAATGGACGAGTGATGTCCCACTGTACAAGAAGGTGCGATTCCAGTCCGTGTATCCGGGGATCGATCTGCTCTATTACGGCACGCAGGGGCAGTTGGAGTATGACTTCGTCATTGCGCCGCACGCCGATCCCGAGAAGATCAAAGTTGCATTTTCAGGCGCCGAGCACATGGGAATCGACAAGAATGGCGACCTCCAAATCAATGTGGGCAGCGGGCAGGTCACATTCCACAAACCTGTGGTTAGGCAGGACAAAGACGGAGTTGCTACACCGGTCAGCGGGACGTTCAGGATCAGCAACGGCAAAGAGGTATCATTTGACCTTGGCCAGTACGATCGAAGCCGCGAGCTCGTCATTGATCCCAGCCTGGTTTATGCGACGTACCTGAGCGGGAACACATATGATCAGGCTCAGGCCATCGCTGTTGACAACTCAGGGAATGCATACATCACCGGCTGGACGCAATCGACGAATTTTCCAACAACATCTGGAGCGTACCAAACAACAAATGCTGGAACTTACGATGTGTTTATTACCAAGCTGAACACCACGGGCTCGGCGCTGGTCTATTCCACGTACCTCGGTGGCTCCAGCTATGACTTTAGTTACGGCATCGCGGTGGATAGCGTGGGCAATGCGTACGTCACGGGTAATACCCAGTCTTTGAATTTCCCGACAACGTCTGGGGCCTTCCAGCAGTGTTCAGAGACCAATGGTTTCGGATTTGTCAGCAAGCTGAATAGCTCCGGTTCAGAACTTGTGTATTCAACGTGCATCGGCTCCTATGTCTACGCTCAGTCGATCGCCGTGGACAGCAGCGGATCGGCATACATCACGGGTTATACAGAGGGCTCCATTCCAGTTACACCTGGAGCCTTTCAAATGTTCCCCGGCGGATCACAAGATGCCTTTGTGACCAAATTCACTCCCGATGGGACTGGGCTCGCCTACTCTACGTTTCTTGGCGGGAATGGGGATGATTATGGCCAGGGAATCGCGGTGGACAGTTCTGGGAATGCTTATGTTGTTGGCACTACGACATCGCAAAACTTCCCAATAACTTCTGGTTCATTTCAAACAACTTTCAGAGGGTATTCTGATGTTTTCGTTACTAAGCTGAATGAGACTGGTTCTGCTCTGGTTTATTCCACATACCTGGGCGGATACTTGTACAACTACGGCTACGCGATCGCAGTCGACGGGACAGGGGCGGCATACGTCGGGGGCCAGACGTATTGGACAGCGGACGGTTTCCCAATTACGTCGGGCGCGTACCGAACCAACTACTCGGGGGCCTTTCTGACGAAGCTCGCTCCTGGTGGTTCGGCCCTCGACTACTCCACCTACCTAGGAGACGGCAGCTCTAGCTGGGAAGTGAACACACTGGCGATTGACAGTAGTGGGAACGCGTACGTTGTTCAGGGTCAAGGCAATGGTTGCTGCGGCTATCTCGAGACAATTAGTACCGACGGCTCAACACTGTTATCGGAGACATATGAGCCGGTCTATTTGACAGGAATAGCAGTTGATTCGAGCGGGGCATCTTACGCGGCCGGATTTGCCTATTACGGTAGCGGGTTCGAGACGACGCCAGGAGCTTTTCAGACATCGCCTCAAAATACTAGTGCATCCGGCGTGGTCTTGAAATTGGCTCCCTTTGCCGTTCCTGTCGCCTCTCTCTCAAACACAAGTCTCAATTTCGGCTCCCAGGTTGTGAACACGACGAGCAACGCTGTGTGGTTACGCTGACCAATCATGGCGATGCGTCGCTAGCAATCAGCGGCATTGTCGCGAGTGGGGACTATGCGGAAACCAGCAATTGCGGCAGTTCTCTCGGATCAAGCCTGAGTTGCACGATTTCCATCACCTTCACGCCAACCCTAGTTGGAACCAGAACCGGATCGGTCACAATCACGGACAATAACAACGGAACTGCCGGAAGCACGCAGTCGATTTCCATGAGCGGCGTTGGCGTTGCACCCATCGCCAGCCTGTCCACAAACAGTCTGACGTTTGGCAGTCAAGCTGTGGGAACAGTAAGCGCAGCCCAGAACGTTACCCTGAGCAACACTGGAAATGCGACGCTCACCATCTATGGCATCGTTCCAACCGGCGATTTCTCGGACACAAACAACTGTAGTGCGTCCGTTGCGCCAAGCGGGAGTTGCACGATCTCGGTCAAATTCGCTCCCACCGCAGCCGGAACACGAACGGGATCGATAGCGATCTCCGACAATGCGGCCGGCAGCCCACAGTACATCAACCTCACCGGAACGGCAACTGGCTTCTCGCCCATCGCAACGCTCTCGACCAACAGCCTGACGTTCGCTGGGCAAGCGGTTGGTACAACCAGTTCCGCGCAATCCGTGACCTTGAGCAACACCGGCACGGGCAGCCTGAACATCAGCAGCATCGCTTCGAGCGGGGACTACGCTCAGACCAACAACTGCCCCGCTTCGCTGGCAGCAAGCGCCAACTGCACCATCTCGGCTACCTTCACGCCGACAACTACGGGGACGCGCAGCGGCACGGTCACGATTATAGATAATGCCTCGAGCAGCCCGCAAACCGTCGGTCTGACCGGCACCGGCCTGGCACCAGCAGTGAGCCTTTCGGCGACGAGCTTGACGTTCAGCGGCCAACAGGTCGGAACATCTAGCTCGGCACAAAGTGTCACACTGACTAATACAGGCACCGCCACCCTTACCGTCATCTCGATTGTGGCCGCTGGGGATTTCGGACAAACCAACAATTGCGGCACTTCAGTTGCGGCTGGCGCGAACTGCGCCATTGCAATTACGTTCGCACCCGAGGCGCTGGGTCTGCGTCTTGGCTCGGTCGCGATTACAGACAATGCTTCCGGCAGCCCGCAGTCGATTGCCTTGCAGGGAACTGGCGTGGCGTCATTCGTAAGCCTTTCGGCGACCACACTTAGCTTTGGCAACCAGGTCCTGAGCACGACAAGCGCCGCCCAGACGGTCACGCTGACCAATACAGGCACCGGGACGTTGCTAAACATCAGCTTTTCAACTACAGGCGACTTTGCACAGACGAATAATTGCAGCTCATCGCTCGGTGCAGGACTGAGCTGCACAATCTCAGTCACATACACCCCGACCATGCTAGGCAATGAAATTGGGAGCATTTCCATCTCGGACAGCGCAGCGGGTAGCCCGCAGCAGATCACTTTGAGCGGCACCGGAGTGCCCGCAATCGCTGTTTCGCCTACGGCGCTCTCGTTCACGCTCCAACTCGTTGACACGACAAGTGCCACCCAGACGGTCACACTAACGAACTACCAAACTGTAGCGGTCAATGTTGGCGGTATTTCAATATCCGGTCCGTTTACGGAAACCGACAATTGCGCCAACACCCAAGTCGCAGCAGGAGGTACTTGTTCCATTTCCGTGGCTTTCGTTCCGACGGCCAACGGATCGGCAACAGGTACCTTAGTTATCAGCGATAGCATTTCCGGAAGCTCACCCACAGTCCAGCTTGCGGGAACGAGCTCAGGAATTGTGCCCAACGGTTTTGTGGGCGTCTCCAGCATGGGAATCCCTCGCGCCCAACATCAAGCGACACTGCTCACGACGGGCAAAGTGCTTATCACCGGTGGCGCATCCACGACAGAAGCGCAGCTTTATAATCCGACCACGACAAGCTTCACTCCGATTGCCAGCCCCATGTCCACCGCTCGGTACTGGCACGTGAGCCATCAGATAGCAGGAGGCAACGTACTCGTGGCCGGAGGTGCGGATGCCAATGGAAACTATTTGGCCAGCGCGGATTTGTATAACTACGCGACGAACACCTTCTCGCCAACCGGCAGCATGACCACGCCTCGGGCGCTGCCCACAGCGACCTATCTGAGCGGTCAGGGCGAGCTTCTGGTGACCGGAGGTAAGAACTCGACGGGACCGCTGGCCTCAGCCGAATTCTACAAGGGGACAACGGGAACTTTCTCGCTGACGACCGGGAGCATGTACACGCCTCGGTACAACCACGCGGCGGCAGCATTGTCGGGTGGTACCGTCTTGATTACCGGCGGCAGATGCGATCCAGAAACGACTCCGAGCTGCGCTTCCGACGTTGGGATCAGCGCCGAAATCTACACTCCGAGCACCGGCACGTTCACTCGGCTCACTAACAACATGAACGTGAGCCGATACCTGCATACCGCAATCACTCTGTCCGACGGTACGGTATTGATCGCCGGCGGATGTGGATCTTGTCTTTCATCGAACGGGACAGTAGTTACTGCAGAGATTTACAACCCCACTACTCAAACCTTCACCCCGACGGCGACGGCGATGGTCGGAGGTTCAGTATGGGGGCATCGCGCCACGCCATTAGGTCTTGATACAAGCACTACGAATCAAGTCCTGATCACGGGTGGGTACAACAACCTGGAAGGACCCGTGGAAGCTGAAGCTCAGTTGTACACCGTGGCAACTCAGACCTTTACGGCAGTGGGCAACATGACAACTCCTAGGGCGTTTCACACGGCGACACCGATCGCAGCGGGGGTAGTCATCGTGACCGGCGGGTGTCCTGTGACGTCCGAGGGAGATCTATATTTTTGCCCACAACCATTGGCCAGTGCGGAAACTTTTGTACAAACGCTTACCGTAACTACCTCGTCGACATCACTCTCGTTCGGAACTCAGTTGGTCGGCACAACCAGTAGTCCGCAAAACGTGACCATCACCAATACCGGCAAGGCCCAGGTCGACGTGGCCAGCGTCGGGATTACCGGAGATTTCTCGGTGCAGACGAATGGATGCCAATCCGCAATCCAGCCAGGGAACTCTTGCACTCTCGGAATCGTCTTCGTTCCAACCGCAATAGGATCTCTAAGCGGAACCTTGACGATCACGGACAATGCCACGGGCAGTCCCCAAACCGTTGCCTTGTCGGGTACGGGAACTACGACAACGACAACCTCTCTCACGTCTTCCCTGAACCCTTCGACTTATGGACAGGCTGTGACGTTTACGGCTGTTGTGGTGCCCGCGGCCTCGGGGACGCCAACCGGAACGGTGCAGTTTGCGATTGACGGCAGCGCCTTCGGTTCGCCGGTGACGTTGGTTTCCGGTTCGGCCACTTCTGGCAGCATCTCGACGCTGGCGGAGGGCACGCACACGGTGACTGCGGTGTACTCAGGTACCACGGACTTCGTAACCAGCACGGGCATGCTGAGCGGAGGCCAGGTCGTCAATCAGGCGAGCGCAGCGACAATCGTTAGTTCCGGTCTGAATCCGTCGGTCTTCGGGCAGTCGGTAACGTTCACGGCGACCATCAGCGGCCATTACGGGCAAGTCAAAGGGCGGAAACCACAGAACGTCACCGGGACGGTGGCGTGGAGCACGAACACGGGATGCGGCACGACATCGGTGACGTCAGGCAATCCTGGAGTCGCAACCTGCGCTACATCCACTCTCCCCGTGGGGACGGACACGATTACGGCGATCTACTCGGGCGACAGCAACCACGGCGGGAGCACGGGCACGTTGAGCGGCGGCCAAGTCGTCAATAAGGCAAGCTCGACGACGACGGTTGCTTCCAGTCTGAATCCTTCGAAGTATGGCCAAACGGTGAGTTTCACGGCAAATGTGACGGCGGCGGCGCCGGGAGCAGGGACGCCGACGGGAACGGTGCAGTTTGCGATTGACGGCAGCGCGTTCGGTTCGCCGGTGACGTTGGTTTCCGGTTCGGCCACTTCTGGCAGCATCTCGACGCTGGCGGAGGGCACGCACACGGTGACTGCGGTGTACTCAGGTGCCACGGACTTCGTAACCAGCACGGGCACGCTAAACGGAGGACAGGTAGTTAATCAAGCGAGCACGACCACGACGGTTGCTTCCAGTCTGAATCCTTCAACCTATGGGCAAGCCGTCACCTTTACGGCCACGATTACGCCGCAGTACGGTGGGCAAGCGTCCGGCACAGTTACCTTCAAGGATGGAAGCACTACGCTGGGTAGTGCTGCCGTCAGCTCCAATGCAGCAAGTCTGACCACAAGCAGTCTTGCTGCTGGCACGCATTCCATCACCGCGGTTTACAGCGGCACTTCCAACTTCACGGGAAGCACCTCCAATACTCTGTCGCAAGTTGTGACCGCCCAGACCGCAACTACTACCAAGCTGGTTTCTTCAATCAACCCTTCGGTGTCTGGGAAGCCGGTTAGCTTTACGGCATCCGTCTCGTCATTGGCTGGAACGCCCACGGGCAAGATTGAATTCCTCAATGGAAAGACAATCCTGGCGACAGTGACGCTCACATCTGGCTCTGCCAAGTACACGACGTCCAAATTGCCAGCGGGTTCCAACAGCATTACGGCGGTTTATGAAGGCGATTCAGAGTACAACGGGAGTACGTCACCGGCCGTAAACCAGATCGTACTGGTGGCGACCACAACGACACTCTCGTCCTCCCCGAATCCGTCGACATATGGGCAGGCAGTGGTGTTCACCGCAAAGGTCAGTTCCAGCAGTGGTGCTCCGCCGAATGGAGAAACCGTCTCGTTTATGAAAGGCACGACTGTGCTGGGGACAAAGGCGCTGAGCGGCGGATCAGTTAGCTTTACAACCTCGACGCTGAAAGTGGGTACCAACGCGATCACAGCGGTTTATGCCGGTGACCCGAACTTCGCCGGGAGCAAGTCGAAGGCAGTCAAACAGGTAGTGCAGTAAGTCGTTCAGCGGTAATCTACCCGCCCAGAACCACTTTGGGCGGGGTTATAGAACCGAAAACAGCCCCGAGATTTCGGCAGGCGGCCGGGTGATCGTTTCATATTGGGTTGCCCTGTACCCGCAAGTTTTAACCAGCGGTGCGGGATGATCGGTTCAGATGCTACCCTAGTGCTATCGCTCGTTGGCCAAGGATGGTTCTATGAGCATCCACAGCGGCACCAGATTGTCCCGTATTCTCCTGTTTGCATTTCTCTTCGTTTTCTTCCCGCTTGCGCTTGGGCAACAACAGACTGCTCCCTCCGGTATCCAGAAAATCAGCCACGTCGTCTTTCTTATCAAAGAGAATCGCTCCTACGACAATATGTTCGGCGCCTTCAATGCTAAGTACGGCACGAAAACCTGCAAACTTTCCACCGGGCAGGTGGTGCCAGAGGGGCGGGCTCCCGACCGCTACGAACACGACATCGACCATGGATGGGCCGCCGCATTGCAAGGTATGGACGGGGGCAAGATGGATCAGTTTGATCTCATTGGATTGGGAACGGGCGCAAGCGGCGACGACAGCGGCGACCTTCTTACCTGCCATCAGTTCACCTCCGCCGACATTCCCAACTACTTCGCCTACGCGCACAACTTCGCACTCGGCGCAAGCATGTTTTCTTCGCTGCACGGACCCAGCTTTCCCAATCATCTATACACCATCGCCGCCGACTCCTTTGGCGTGATCGATAATCCCTTTCACCTGCTCAACACCTACAGTTGGGGCTGCGACGGTCCAAACGGCGAAACGGGTCAGGAGCAAGTAGCCATCCTACAGCCGAACGGGGTCATCAGCGTTCAGTTCCCCTGTTTCACCGGGGTCACGACCATGGCGCACACGCTCGATAATGCAGGCGTGAGCTGGAAATACTACGCACCTCCCAATACCGATCCCGGCTATATCTGGTCAACTTTCAACGCGATCAGCGACGTGCGGTACGGATCCGACTGGAACAACGTCGTGGACACCTCGAACTTCATCTCCGACGTTCAGGCCAATCAGTTGCCTTCCGTGAGTTGGATCATCACCCCGTTCTGGCAAAGTGAGCATCCGGATTCGAGTACGTGCGAAGGCGAGAATACCAGCGTCACGGAATTGAATGCACTGATGAATAACCCGTCTCTTTGGGCCTCGACGGCTGTCTTTTTGGTATGGGACGACTTCGGAGGCGACTACGACCACGTTGCACCGCCGCAGACGGACACTTTTGGTTTTGGGCCGCGGGTTCCACTTGTGATTATCTCTCCGTATGCTAGAAAAGGGCACATCTCGACCACGCAGTACGAGTTCTCCTCGGTGCTGAAGTTCATCGAGGAGCGCTTTGGACTTCCCGCACTCAGCGAGCGTGACGCGAATGCCAATGACATGACCGATAGCTTCAACTTCAACCAGAAGCCGCTCGCGCCGATCGTCCTCACGCCGCGCCAGTGCCCGCTGGTTTCGGCGACGACGTTAAACATGGGAACGGCCGTGAAGGGCGTGGCCAGCACGGCGATCACGCGACGCCTGGATGTTTACAACTCCCGATCTACGCCGCTTACCATCAACTCGATTGTCAGCAGCAGCCCCGAGTTTTCTGTGACTGGGCAGAGTTGCACACCGGTGGCGGACTGCTCTACCGGCAAAACAACGTACTGCACTGCTGGTACAGTCCTGAACCCACAAAGCACGGACGGAAGTTGCACCGCGGATTGTGGGATCTGCGTCACGTTCAGCCCCAGCGCGACGGGAAAGATAACCGGAAAGATTACGGTCACGGACAGCGACGGCAGCAGCCCCCAGACAACGGCAACAGTCGGGCTCGGTACCCTGGTTGAGTTATCGCCGACGCTGCTGGATTTTGGCAAGGTGGCACTGGGATCGGCGGCAGCACTCCCGCTGACCTTGAGCAACGTCGGCAAGAAGGCTGTGAACATCACTTCGATTGCGGCGAATACGGATTACACCCCTTCCAATAACTGTGGTGTGTCGGTTGCAGCCGGCGGGACGTGCACGATCAACGTGACCTTTACGCCGTCCGCTTCGGGTGCGCGGACTGGAGCGCTCAGCGTCGTGAGTAGCGATCCAGCCAGTCCCGAGCGCGTCGATCTGGAGGGGCAGGGCGTGGGGGTAGTGTCGAGTCCGACACATCTGGCTTTTGGCTCTCAGGCCGTCGGCACAAGCAGCGCCCCGATGACGGTCACCATTACCAACCAGAACACGGCTGCGATTCTTGTAGGGGCGGTGACGGCTACGGTCGAATTCATCGTCTCGACCAATAATTGCCCTGCGAGCTTGGGATTCGGACAGAGCTGCACGGTCCAGGTTGAGTTCGCACCGAACGAAACCGGTTCGACCACTGGCACGCTCTTCATCAGCGACAGTGACCCCAGTAGCCCACAGCAAGTGCCTCTGTCAGGCACAGGGAAATAGTGTGGATTGTACGCAGCAGACGATTCGATGATTTCAACCCAGACGTGGGTGTCCGCGTCGGTGCGCTTGGCGAGACTCATCACTCGACTTCGACCGTGATGACGTTATCGTGATCGCTGGACTGTAGTGTACGGCGGCGACTCGAACTTCGCCGCCAGCACGTCGAAGGCGGTGAAGCAGGTAGTGGAGAAGTTCCTGCGTTGCCTTATCACCTCAGTGCCCCTTCTTTCTGTAGTCGGTCGCATGGTGCGAAGTGCGGACACGCAAGAGGCTCGCCCCCAGTCAACGGGAGGCGCTGAAGAAGGTGCTCGCCAACCGAATCGTGGTGATCACGGCTGAAGCTCGTGCATACTGTGCTTCGCAAGGGCAAAGCGCAAGCGAAGACGCTCGAAATGGCTCAAATCTGAAACTCGGTGAATCAATTTGGGACTTTGCACGCCTTTTCTATGGCCTCCAGTCCGAGAGTAAGTTTTCTCAGCGTTTCAGTTAGATCCGATGTATCAATGCCATCTCTTTTCCTTGGCTCCAATACATGTTCGTCGAGAAACTTACGCTGTTGCTCGAATCTTGAGCGCAAGATTGTTGCCGCCTCTTGTCGATGCAGCCGGGCTTCATAAATCTTCGCTATTGATAGGAGAGCCGAAAAGACCGTTAAAATGCAGCCCACAACGGTCATCTCAACGAATCGAAAGCTGTGGGTTGGGCTGTGGGTTGGAAATCCTAAGGTCAACGCATCTTTTTGCATGGCGCTACACTCACCCGTTCACAACGACACGCCCCCGTTCAAATCCCGCATCAATCTTCTGCCGTCCAGCCTGGATTGCTGCGTCAATCGCGGACTCTTGCGTGGGGAAGGTGTCGGGCAAGTAGAATTCATTTTCCATGACCCCATCCACATCGTGTTCCTCGATGGAGAACTCCGCTGAGAACTCGCCTTCTCGTAGCTCGCATGACCGTGCCACGATGATGTAGCCCTTGTATCCCTGCCTCTTCTTCATGCCGACCCTTCCGCCACGATTATCGCATTCCGGGGGTCAGGCGATTCTGGTCAGAGAGATTAACGGGCGTTCAGTTCACCATCGCCCCGCCGCAGCACCGTTTGTATTTCTTCCCGGAGCCGCAGGGGCACGGGGCGTTCCGTCCGACTTTGGGTGTGAAAAGGGTCAACGAGCAGGAGATGCGGAAGGTCGAGTCTGAAGGGTAGGCGGCTGGATTCAGGTGCATCCAAAAACCCCCTTCTAGAGAAATTCAAATCGGCTAGGCGGGAGTTACCTCACAATCTCTTCGGTTCACAGAATGCAATCGCTGTTCTCGACAGTTGTGTCCATATCATGGGATATTGGAGCGGTAAAATGCCCACCCTCGGAAAGGGGAAGCCGAAAGATGAAACTCCTAATTGCGGGTCTGGTTTTGGCGTGCGCTGCTTCTGTCTCAGCACAAAAGCTGGACGTGAAAATAACTGATCGACAGGATAAAGAGGACGGATATGACTACGCCGCCGTCTACAACAATGTCGCGGTCGGAAAGTCCTTCAAGGTTCGTGGTGCCACGTTCACACTGCAACTTCCCGATGGCCGACTAGCAGTTGTCAACTGCGAAGGCAAATTTGCGGAACACTTCGCTGGTCGCGTTGGGAATCGGAGGAGTTGCCGCATGCCTATCGTGGATAGTATTCAAGCTGACTTCCATGGCGACAATGCAAAGTTGATTTGGCCCGTCAGCCTGGATGGCAAGACCATGCAGTCGGAAACGTACAAAATTCTAGGCATCCTAGACAAGCCAAAGAGCGACCAGGATTGATCCTCCCCGGATGCCCTTTCGACCCGATTCGTACCCGGCGAGCAGGAAACAGCTTCCGAACGGCAAGGAAAACACGAAATGCGTCTTCTATTGATCGGAGTTTGGGTCGCTTTTCCTGGCACCCCGTAGTCACATTGCTCTGGCTCGCAGCGAGTATAATTCCCTCATGTCACGAGCGGCTTTAATTGCGCTGCTGGTCGCCTCCGCTCTGGGCGGGTCTCTGTACGCGCAAC
>Ga0302156_10001605_pt1 | contig 19691 bp, 21 predicted proteins | sample I_Bog_N3_2_FD_193503 | JGI IMG/M metagenome (GOLD analysis project Ga0302156, IMG submission 193503) | Peat permafrost microbial communities from Stordalen Mire near Abisko, Sweden - I_Bog_N3_2 | ecosystem: Environmental > Terrestrial > Soil > Wetlands > Peat | place: Sweden: Abisko, Stordalen... | reverse complement strand
AACCATCCTGATAGTCGCCCGCCGCCGCGGTCCACGGATGCAGGGTCTGGATCACCAGCGCGCCGCCGGGGGCGAGCAGGGCGTTCATGGCGGCAAGCAGAGGAATGATGTCCTGATGCAGCAGGGCAAAGTTGGCGCAGATCAGGTCGTAGTCGCGGCCGATATCCACCTTCGCTTCCACCAACGCTTCATAGCTCGCCAGATGCACCGGCGAAGAGCCCGCCGCCCGCGCGGCTTCGACCAGCGTCGCATCGCCATCCACTCCGACCGTGTCGATGCCTCGTGTCGCCAGTGCCCGCAACAGCCAGCCTTCGCCGCAGCCCAGGTCGAGCACACGCTCGGGCTGGCGGCCCAGCACCGCCAGCAGGATGGCCTGGTCGGTGACCTGGCGGCGGCTTTCGATGGCGCCGCCGCGAACTGCTTCAATCCAGGATTGGGCGTTGTGCTGCCAGCTTTGCAGGAGGGCGGATTCGGGGGCGGGCATTTTGATGTCCGGAGTCGGTGGTTGGTTGGATGGAAGGATAGAACATCTATCCGCCTGCCTGATGGACTTCATCGGTCATTCAGCGCCTGCCAGTGTGAGGGGGCGGACGGTGGAACATCAGGTGATTGCCCATGGCTTGGCCCTGGGCGAGCAGGCGTTGCCCCAAGGCAATCTGTGCCGGTTCCCAGTTCGCCAGGGCGCGATCCGTGTCGTCTGGGGCCTGGCTCAGGCACCGGGCCAGTTCGAGTGCGTTGAATGCCGCCTTGGAGGTGCTGGCGGCGGTGTGCGGCCGGGGAATGGCGGCCGCATCGCCGAGTAGGACCACCCGGCCATCAACCATCCGTGGCATCGCCAAATCGCGGATGCTTTGCACGAAAGGCTGTTCGGTGGCTTGCACCACCTCCCGAAAAGCGGGGGGCAGCAGGCTGTCGGCTTCCCTCCAGACATGCTCGCGCCACGCCGGCGCGAGAAGCCCTTCCGGTACCGAATAGTCGCGCTTGTGCCCATTGGCGTCGGTCATGAGATCGCCGATGAGTGGCTCCTCGACAACCCGATACCAAACCCAGTTGTAGTAGCGTTGTCCGGGACGAATATCGTTGTGTTCACCGGGTACCAGGTAGCCCAGGATGTGCGAGCCGCCGGCGTTTGCGAAACCGAAGTCACCCGCCAACACCTGGGCCGGCAACTCGGGCAAACGGCTTTCTGGCAGGAGGCCGCGCCAGGCAACATAGCCGGCGTAGCCAGGCTGGTATTCTGGCCAGAGCAATTGGCGTACCTGAGAGTTACCGCCATCAGCGGCGACGAGCAAGTCAGCCTCGATGCGCTCGCCGTCTTCGAACACGGCCACCACCCGGCCGGCTTCTGGCTGATCGAGGTCCACCAGGATTTTCCCCTGGTGGTAGCGCTCATTGCCGAAGGCCTGGCGCAAGGTTGTGTAAAGCAGTGACCAGGACGTCTGGACTTGCGGGGCCAAGGTTTTGCTTTGGACACGGCCGTCCGGATACAGCACGGTGCGGTACTGCGAGCGAACGCCCATCTCCAGGTGGGTCAATGGAACGTTCAGCTTGCGAAACGCTTCGACCACCTCCGGCTGCAGCACTACGCCGCCGCCTCGACTGTCGAGGTCGTGGGAAGAACGCTCGAAAATATCGACGTCCCAGCCGATCTGGCGCAGCAGATTACCTGCGAAAAGCCCGCCCAATGATCCGCCAATCACCAGGGCACGAGGTGCCCCGGCAGGTCGTTGAGGGTGAGTTGTAAACGTGCCCATGGTAGGTCCTCCTTTTCGACCTACTCTAAGGGCTGGACCGGACGCTGATAATCAGCACTCTTCGCCAAACCGTATTGCGTGAGTTGCAACACCGGTCTGGGTCGAGGCCACCAGACCGCGCTCACGCTCGGTCATGGTGGCCGCACTCAAAGCGACCGGGTCAGGGGCAGTTGCAAAGGCCGTCGGCCAGTGGCGTGGGCCAGGGCATTGCCGAGGGCTGCCGCCATCGGGCCTTGCACGATCTCCGCGGCGCCCAGAAATGGCTGGCCTGGCTGATCGAGCAAATGCACTTCGACACGCCGTGGCAATTGTGGAAAACGCAGGATCGGATAACCGCTCCAGTCATAACTGCGGACGCCTGCGGCATCAAAATCGACGGCTTCGAACAATGTCCAACTGGTGGATTGCACAATCCCACCCTCTATCTGGTTTCGCAGGCCGTCGGGGCTGACGATCTGTCCGACATCCACGGCCGTGACCACCCGATCAACCACGATGTCACCGGTTTGAGGGTGAACGTTGATCTGCACCGCCAGGGCGCAATACCCCATGATGTTTTTGTACCGCGCGAAGGCAAAGCCGACCCCCACGCCCGGCTTGACGGGCTGGGTTGTCCAGCCGAAGTCGTCCCGCACTCGCTCTATCACCGCTCGAGCGCGAGGGTCATCCAAATGGGCGAGGCGCAAAGCGACGGGGTCCACGCCGGCGCGCGCCGCCAGCTCGTCCATGCAGGCTTCGATCGCGAAGACATTGATGTGCGCACCCAGGGAGCGCATCGCCGAGGTGCGAAATGGCATCAGGGTGATGAAGTTCATGTCGATACGGGTCGAGGCCGTGTTGTACAGGGGCACGGCGTTACGGTCACCGTCGCCTTCCGGTTGCGCGATAGGCACCGATGGGGCCGAGGTGAAGGGTTTGGAGAGCAAGCGTGCCGGTAACAGGCGACCGGCATTGACGATGCGTTCGTTGTGCGGGGTCGTCCACAGTTCGTAGGCCCAATCCTGGATCCAGCCGTCTTGATCCAGGCTTGCCTGCACCTCGGTGATCATGGCCGAGCTGTAGGGCTCCCAGAGGTTTTCCTGCTCGCGCATCCATTGAACCCGCACGGGAGAGCCGGACACGCCCATGGCAATCAGGGCGGCGTCCGCCGCCGCGTCATCCGCGCCGTTATGGCCGTAACAGCCGGACCCTTCGGTATGGATGCAGCGAACCCGTTCCAGGGGTAAGCCGAGCATTTGCGCGATACCCACACGTAGCGGATAGACACCTTGGGAGTGGGTCCAGACAGTGAGCACGTCATCCTTTAACCATGCCACCGCGCAGGACGGGCCGATAGAACCGTGCATGAGATAGTGCTTGGTCACCCGTGCCCGATAACCCGATCCCGGGACCGCCGCCGGACTGCCCGTGTGGCTGATGGGGTAACGGCGCGACGGCAAGTGCGGGAGCAACGCATGGATGCTGCGTGCGTCGGGCAGCGCAACGCCTTCGCTCCATTTCGCCTGCGCATACCCCGCGCGCATCGCCTTCACGGCCTGCCATTCGTCCTTCGCAACGACGGCCAGGTAGTTGCCGTCATGAACGACCTGCACCACACCAGGCAGGCTTTGCAAGGCGTCGGGATCAAACGACAGCAGTTGGCAACCTGGCCTGGGTGGCCGGATGAGTCGGGCATGCAGCATGCCTGGCAAACGCATGTCTTGTACGAATGCGGCACCGCCACTGACCTTGGCCGGGATGTCCAGGCGAGGCAATGAGTGCCCGATCAGGCTGAATTCTCCAGGGGCCTTTGTTGGCGATTTCGGCAGCGCATGGCGATGCAGATCCACGCCGCCGACGGCCTCGAAGTAGCTCATGCGCTGCCCGTCGGGCCCTTGAATCAGCGCATCACGGGTCACCAGCCCATCAGGCTCGACGTGCCAACGCCTGGCCGCGGACTCCACCAGCAATTGGCGCACCTGGGCCGCGGCATTGAATAACGCCGTGCCACTGTCGACGATGGTGTGACTCCCCGCGGTATAGCCTTCATCGGGTGTCAACGCGGTGTCGGCAGTCAGCATGTTGAGGGTATCGGGCGCCACTTCCAGACGCTCGGCGGCGATCTGCAACAAGGCGGTTTTCACCCCGGTACCCAGTTCGGCCTTACCGGTGTAGACGGTTATTCCCTGCGCATCGACGCGTATCCAGGCATCCAGGTAAGGGTTGCTGCGCAAGCTGCCGGCCAGGTCTGGAGCCAGGACCAGCGTGCCGAGGGTATCCACCTCGGTGTCGGCCCATGCATTGCCGGCAACCGGTAGCAGCGAGAACGCCACCAGCAAGGAACCGTTGCGCAGGAAGGCGCGCCGCCCGAGATCGACGTTAGCGTTGCTCTTCATGGTGTGCTCCCGACGCGGCGACGGCACGGATGGCGTCGATGATTCGCAAATGTGTACCGCAACGGCAGAGGTTCGGCGCCATGTGAGTGGTGATTGTCTGCTCATCAGGGTTGGGATTGCGCTCCAGCAGTGCCTGGGCGCGCATCAACATTCCGGCGATGCAGTAGCCGCATTGTGCGGCTTGTTTTTCGATAAAGGCCTTTTGCAAGGCGCCGGGCTGATCGGCTGTACCCAGGCTTTCCACGGTACGGATTTTTTTGCCCTGCACACTTGAGCAAGGGGTGACACAGGAGAAGATCGGCTTGTCGTCGACGATCACCGTGCAGGCGCCACACTGGCCAAGCCCGCAGCCATACTTTGCGCCATTGAGCTCAAGCTGGTTGCGCAAGGCATAAAGCAGGGGCGTGTCGGCGTCGATGTCCAGCACGTGGGACGCTCCATTGACATTCAGGGTCATGCGGCTCATTGCGCATCCTCGCGTAAGTCGTCGATAGTTTCTGGGAGGTCGGCCCAGGGATGATCCGGCTCGGCGCGAGCGCGCAGGTATGTCGCCAGCACCGTGAGTTGGGCGTCGTTGAGAAGGGCGGCAAACGCCGGCATGCCGGGGCCTGAAGCGCCCGGGGTCATGGCGATGCCCTCCCGTACCGTCTTCACGAAGTTGCGCGAACTGGCGGAGCGCAGGGCTGAGGTGTCGGCAAGATCAGGACGCCCGTCGATCGAACGCATGGGGGCGCCTGCTCCATGACAGCCGGCGCAGGCCGCCTGGAAGAGGGCGGCCCCTTCATTGCGTGCCGTCGGATCGAGGGCTTGGGTGTCAGGCGTCGGCGAGGGTGTTTCAACTGGAGTGTGCGCACCCAGGCTCAGCAGGTATTCGGCAATGGCCTGCACATCACTGACGGGCATTTTCCCCAGGCCCAGGCTGACCGGTCTCATGGGGCCGGCCGCCGCCCCATGATCGGCCGCCACCTCGCCGCGCAGATAGTCCACCAGTTGTTGAGTGTTCCAGGGCTTGCGCGCTTGGGCCAAACCCAGCAGGGAAGGCGCCTCCCAGCCATCGACCGTACCGCCGGCCAGCGATTGCCCAGACTTTTCGGCGCCCAAAAGGTTGAGCGGTGAATGGCATCCCGCGCAGTGCCCGGCCCCTTCGACCAGATACCGCCCTCGATTCCATTGTGCCGTTTGCCCGGACTCCGGTTGTGCTTGTGCGCCATGAAGGAACAGCAGGTTCCAGAACGAAACCAGCGGCCGAATGTTCATGGGGAAGTTCATCTGGTTCGGCCTGGCGGGCGAGTCCACTGGCGGTCCGCTCATCAAATAGGCATAAGCGTCTTTCAGATCGTCTTCGCTCATGCGGCGATAATGGGCATAGGGAAACGCCGGATACAGAAAATGCCCGTCACGGGATACGCCGTGACGCATGGCCCGCTCGAACGCCTCCAGGGACCATTGACCCATACCCGTGCGATCGTCGGGTGTGATGTTGGTGCTGTAGAGCGTGCCAAAGGGGGTCACCAGCGGGAGTCCGCCGGACAGATACTCGCCACCCGGGCGCGTATGGCAGACCGCGCAATCGCCGGCCTCGACCACCAGCGCTCCGCGCCGGATCTGCTCGGCATTGCGCGGCGCAGGTTGCTTGACGGGGGGCAGGGAGGGTCGCCACATCAGTGCACCGGCTAAAGCGGCGCCACAGACGGCGAGGGTAAGCCCACCTAGCCACAGACCTTTCTTGTTCATGCTTGCTCATCCTTCGCCAGCGTTGTGCTCGAAACGGGAAGGGTAGGCAGGCATGCCGAAGCGGGGTATCACCTCGCCGCGCAACAGTGTGTTGCGCCAACTGCAGCTGCGCCGAGCATTGCGCCTCGCGCATCGTAGTGTTGCTCCGCCGCCTGATTCCTAAGTTGCAAACAGGCACCTAGGCTAGCGACATCCATTCAACCCCTAATGAGGTGTGGCCATGTCCCTTGGCAGCTCCACAACGTCTGATCTGAAGGCGACGCCTGTCACGTCGCCAACCCTGTCCACCACGATGGTCGTTTTGCTTGCGTTCTGTTGCGGCGCCGTCGTTGCCAACCTGTATTACGCCCAGCCCATCGTTGAACTGATTGCGCCCCAGATTGGCCTGTCAAGCGAGCACGCCAGCCTCATTGTTGCCTTGACTCAGCTCGGCTACGCATTGGGTCTGTTCTTTTTGGTGCCCCTGGCCGACCTGATGGAAAATCGTCGGCTGGTGGTTGGCTTCTCGCTGGCGGCTTCCTTGTGCCTGGCCGGTGCCGCGCTGAGCCAGACGCCTTCAACCTTTCTGATCTGTTCGTTGCTGATCGGCCTCACGTCGGTGGCCGTGCAGATCCTGGTGCCACTGGCGGCGCACATGGCGCCGGAAAAATCCCGCGGCCAAGTGGTGGGCAACATCATGAGTGGCTTGCTGTTGGGGATTCTGCTTTCCCGCCCGATTGCCAGCACGCTCACCGAGTCGTTCGGCTGGCACGGGGTGTTCTTTGGTGCGTCCGCCCTGATGGCGATGATCGCGCTCTTGATGGGGGTTGCCCTGCCGCAACGAATGCCCGCTCACCGTGCCAGCTACGGGGCGTTGATCGGTTCGATCTTCAGCCTCGCGCGCCGTTATGCCGTGCTTCGCGAACGCTCTTTGTATCAAGGATTGCTCTTTGCCAGCTTCAGCATTTTCTGGACGATTGCGCCTGTCGAACTCATCCGTCATCACCATTTCAGCCAAACACAGGTAGCCCTGTTTACCCTGGTGGGCGCGGTCGGGGCGATAGCGGCTCCGATTGCAGGACGCCTGGCGGATGCCGGTCATACGCAGCGGGGTAGCCTCATCGCCCTGCTACTGGCGCCGGCATCGCTATTGATTGCGGCACTGCCGGCCTCGGGTTACCTGTGGCTGGTGGTTAGCGCCGTGCTGCTGGACTTTGCCGTTCAACTGAACATGGTGCTGGGACAGCGTGAGGTCTATGCTCTTGATCCGCAGAGTCGCGCTCGCTTGAATGCGGTCTACATGACGAGTATTTTCCTTGGCGGAGCCTTGGGCTCAGTGCTGGCGAGCCCGCTTTACGAACGCTTGGGATGGAATCTGTTCGTCTGCCTGGCTGCTTTGATACCCGCCGTGGCGGCCGTGCTGTTTTTCAGCCGCCTGCGCATTAGTGCGAAGTTGTGAGGCTTGCCAGCACAACCCTTCAAGGCAAACACGCGAGGCTTGTTCAGAATGCATCCAACCAGGTATATCGGTTGAGCCACTGGGTCCAGTCGCTCACAACATCGGAGTTTGGGCCATGGACAAACTGCTTGCGCTGAGTATGTTCGTCGAAACCGTGCGCTGCGGTGGCTATTCTGCTGCGGCGCGTAAACTCGGCGTTTCAACCTCATCAGTCACTCGCCAGGTCGCCAGCCTCGAAACGGAGCTGGGCGCGTCATTGCTCAATCGTACGACGCGTAATACCAGCCCCACCGTCGCGGGACAAGCGTACTTCGAAAAGGCTCTTTTTATCCTGGATGCCCTCGCCGAGGCAGACACGGCCGTTGCCGACCGCAACGCCGTGGCCCGCGGGCGCCTGAGGGTCAGCGTACCGGTCGAGTTTGGCCGGCGGGTCATAGCCCCGCACATAGGGCGCCTGCTTGCCCAGTACCCAGAACTCGACGTGAGCCTGTCGCTGAGCGACCAAATGACCGATCTGTTGAAGGAGCGAATCGACCTGTCCGTTCGCTTGGGCTCCTCATTGGCCAGCGAAGACATTATCAGTAAGACATCAGCGATCCAGCGTCGCTGGTTGCATTGCTCCCGCAAGACACCGAAGAGCGGCACCTGGCGATGAACTTTCTGCGCAGCGAAGACGGCGTCAAGGCGCTTGTGGAGGCCGAACGCGAAACCAGCGCATGGTGTGGGCGCCTGACACCGGCCATCCAGTCCGGCGACACGGTAATCAGCGGCGCGCAGCCATCCGCCATCTTGGCAACGCTGCTCAAACCTCCCCGTAGCCAGCACCTCGTTGCGCCATAGCTACATCAAGGTGCTAGGTGCAATCCCCAGGAGACCCGTCAGGGTATTCATGATGGCCTGTTGTCTGGTGCGGTTGGCCTGGTGTTCCGCTTCTGCGGCAGCCACATCCGCTTGGCAGTGCGGGCAGGTCGACTCGTGGGGATAGATGTATTGCAAACAGCCACGGCACAGGGCCAGTTGCACGGGAATACGTCCTTCATCCGGCGATTTCTGCCCTTGATTGGCCCAGGCCAGTTTGATCACCTGACCGCTATCGCTGACGCTGCTGACTTTTTCACCGGTGTCGATACGCTCGGTGATCAGGTCGAAACGCCCGACCGCGAAGGAGGCCTGCGGGGCGTCCTCGATTTTCACGATTCGTTCTCGCAGCCCTTGTTTTTCCAGGTCCAGCGCACGGTAATGGCAGTAAGGGTTGTTGCCTGGCTTGCCCAGCAAGGAGTGTGAGGTCCAGGTGCAGCCACCGCGGCACACATCGTTGTAGTAACAGCTGCGGCAATAACCCCACAGGTCCTCGACGCCGCGCAGGCGCCCGAAATGCATGCCTTCACTGTAATGCCAGATGTCGTGCAGATTCATGTTGCGCACGTTCCCGCCGGAAAAGCCGACGGTGGCCAGGGAAGGGCAGCCTTTCACCGTGCCATCGGCCTCAAGTGCCAGAACCGTTTGGCCGGCGGCGCAGCCACTCCAATGCACGCGCTCGTCACCAAAGCCGCGCCAGAGATGTTCGTAAGGACCGTAGTAGCCAATGTTGTTGCCCACGTTCATCAGCAGGCCGCGATCGACCCCCTCCCGGTAAAGCCGCGCCAGCAACGGCATCACCTCAAGCAACTGGCTGGGTTGTAGCAGTAGCTCCGGGTGATCGACGGCATTGCCCATGGCGACTGTGAGCTGGATCTGCCAGTGAGTGGCGCCCAGCTCGATAATGGTGTCCATGAGCGCCGGCAAATCCGGCAAGGTGGCCGCGCCGATCTGCGTGTTGACGCTCACGGCGAGCCCGGATTGTTTGGCGCGGCGCAAGGTGTCCACGGCCTTGTCGAAGGAGCCCGGGACGTTGCGTACCGCGTCATGCAGCGGGGCAAGACCATCGAGCGAAACGCCGACGCCATTGAGGCCGGCTTCGACCGCGGCCTGCATCTTGGCAGGCGTCAGGTTACGTCCGCCTGTTTGTATGGCGCAGTACATGCCGTGATCGTGGATCGCCCGGATCAACTGCGTCCAGTCCTTGCGCAAATAGGCTTCGCCACCGATCAGGGTGATCTCTCGGGTACCGAGAGCCGCCAGTGAGTCGATCACCTCCAGGCATTCGCGCGTGTTCAGTTCATCGGGACGTCGATGGCCCGCGCGTGAGCCGCAGTGCAGGCATTTGAGGTCGCAGGCCAGGGTGATTTCCCAGACCACATGAACCGGTACGTAGCGTTTGAGGTCGGCCTCGCTGAGGTAGCGGGCAGGGCGGCTGTCTGACATGGGAAATCCTTGCGCGCGGGCACGGCGCGATACGAGTCCATTGAAGTGTTCGCGCCTTCCCTAGCGTCGATGGCGCGGTTGGATTTGCCTCTGGTTGGAAAGACCCGGGAGAGACCTGAATCGGCCTCGCCCGGGCAAAACGGACTAGCGTGCTTCCAGGCGCGCGATTTCCGCGTTCAATTGCTCGAGGGCGCTTTGCAGCACACCGTGATGCGCCAGTTGCTGCTCTCCCAGGTGCACAACGGATTTCAGCTGCGCCAGATCGCCACTGGCTTGTGCCTGCTGCACCGCCACGGCGTAGAGCGGCAATACGGGATGCCTCACAGGCTCGTGCTGCTCGACGGCGGCCTGGCTGACAGCGGCGTGCCTGACGTAATGCTCTTGGCCATGCTCGACGTAGTTATAGTCGACAAACCCGCTGGCCCAATCCGCGCCGAGGATCCCCTTGAGATGAAACGTCTCGGCGATCTGGCTGGGCGGTCTGCTTGGGCCACCCTCCAAGGTGAGGACAATGTGGTTCTCCACCGAGGCTGTCAGTTTGGCCTCGGAGTAATTGCCCCAGACCTTGGCGCGGAAATTAACCGTTGGGTAGGTACTGGCGAACACACTGGCAATTCCGGTGACGGTCTTGCGAGCGGTATCGACCAGCAGATCGAGGGTAAGTACCGGCGCACCCAGCAGTGGGGTATGGGTGATGAGGCGGGTATGAAAAAGTCCAATCGACATGGTGCAACTCCCTTGATTGTATGCGGACAGTTCAGTCTGATCGCGCCGCCAGTCAGCGCCGCTCCAGCCTGCTGATTTCGCCCTTCGCGGCTTCCAGTGCGCTCTGCAACTGGGGTTGCTGCTCCAGTTGCTGTTTGGCGAGGCCGGCCAGGTGTTTCATCTGGGCCAGGTCGCCGCTGGCAATGGCGCTCTGAATCGGCGCGGCGTACAGGGGCATAATCGGTGGGTAGGGCAGAATGACCGGGCCAGGGCCCATGGGTGGGAAGAAGCGGGATTGCACCGGTTCATTGAGGTGGGCGGGGACGTTGTTGACGCTGACCCGGTGCTGGCCATCCTGGTAGTGGTAGCTGGCCACGCCTTCTTTCCAGTCACTGCCCACCACCAGGTGCAACTTGAAGTTCACGGCAGTGTTCGCAGTGGGGCCGCCGTGGTTGCCTTGAGCGGTAATCAGGATTTTGCTGACGGCCGGTGACATGACCGTCATGTAGGTGTATTCACCCCAGACATCCGACTGTAGATCGAGCGGCGGGTTGATCGCCTGGGTGACGATGGCAGTACCACTGACACTCTGCTCGGGCGTAAAGACCAGCAGATTGAGCGTCAGGCTTTGTGCCCCGGGGGCCGAGGTGCCAATTCGATAACTGAGTGGGAACAGGCCGACAAGTTGCTGAGTAGAATCAGACATAGTTATTGCCTCCATTGCATTGAGAGAAAGGCCCTAAAGCTTCTCTAAACGGGAAACTTCCTTGGCCAGCTTTTCATACGCGGTTTGCAGGTCTTTCGAGTGCGGCGTCGTTGAGTCACGTTGCTTCAGCAAAGCCTTCATCTGCTGCAGATTGCCCTCCTCGATCGCGCCTTGGATGGCGGTCCCGTAAGGAGGTAAAGCGTGGGGCGTTGAACGATTCATAACGATGGATCCTTCCGTGGTGTTGCCAAACCCTCCTTCCGGGAAGGGGGGCACCCTTATGCACGCTGACCCCGTTTCGTGGCGATGTTTTGCCCGTCGACAATGGCCGCTTGCAATTGCGCGTTAGCGAAGGCACCGGTGGTGGGCGACGATTCAATCGCGCCGTTGAGTTGCCCACGCTGACTGTGTAATGTTCGGGGGCGTGTTGATGACCGGATTGTGATGATCGGCGGCCAGGAGGGGATGTGAAAAAAACGTGCGAATCGATTGTACGTTGGTCATCTTTCTATCCTTGAGAGAAAACAACGAAACGCAGGGATCAACTCGTCACTCAGGGCGAGCGAATACAGGATCGCAAGCACAAACCATCCCTGATTTTCTTGGGTACTAGCTGTCAGTAACAGCAGGTTTTCCGATACTCGCAGACTGGCATTTCGCCAGTTACGTAACCCTAGATATGAATTTTCGATCGCGCCAAAAAAAGCGCCGAACGGTCATGTCAGTTCATTTTTCAGGAAGCGTGCGCTGTGAGCCGTTGTTTCAAAGGGCGCCCTATAGACCGCAAGGTACACGACAATCGCCAGCCTACCTTAGAGGGCATCAGCCCATGGACAGTAGAACTTTACGCAACCTGATGCGCATCGTGCAGACCGGCTCGTTGTCGGCCGCCGCGCAGCAGTCCAGCTTGACGGTGCAGGCCTTGGCCGCGCAGTTGAACAAGGTCGAAGAGCAGTTTGGTTTTCGCCTGTTTCGGCGCTCCAACAAGGGCTTGACCCTGACCCCGCAGGGCGCGGAGCTCACACCCTATATGGACAAGGTGTTGGTCGCCACGCGGCAGATGGACGAAAAAGTCACCGCGCTGAAGGGGGCCGGACAACGCACGCTGAAGGTGGCGTTGAATACCACGCTGTCGGAGGACTTCAATCGGAGAATGATCGGGCGTCTGATTGAGGCGTTTCCCGACCATCAGCTGGAGTTCAGCTACGCCGAGTCGATGGAAAACCTCAGCAAGCTCAAGAATGAAGGCTTCGATCTGGCGGTGCTGATCGGCCCGCAAAGGCCCGGGTTGCCGAGCATCGTGCTGCCGGGTGTGCATATTCAGGTGGTGGGCGCTCACTGCGGTCATGAGAGCGATACGTTGGCGTTTCTGGGCGACAAATTCCTGGTTCGTCCGGCGGACGATTGTCCGTATTCCCACAGTTTCTCGCGCTTTCTCGACGCGGGCCTCGGAAGCCATGAGTCCGCTCAGCGAATGGTTTACTCCGGCAGCGAAACCCTGACCCTTTCGCTGATCACGCAGATGGACGGCCTCGGCATGGTGTCCCGCGAGGCGGCCCAGCGTAATGGGTTGAGCATTTTTCCCGGTTTCGAGGATCTCCTCGAAGTGCGGCTGGCGGTCAATAACCCGGATTTGTCGGACCAGGCCTTGAGCAAGGTGATCGACCTGCGTCTACCTGAACGAGCCGAGCACCCTGTACGCAGTCGTTCCAATCGCAGCCTCGAGAATGCGCTTCAGTGAGCACAGGTGTCATTGGCGCTGGCCTTCAACCACAGACGCAGCTCCGTCTTGAGGAGCTCGCCGTAGCTGTTCTTGAGCAGTACGTTGCGCAGGTCTGTCGGGTAGATGGGCGCGTCGCCATAGATGATGGTCTTGATTTCCCCGCCGTTGTAGCCTTGGCGGCGGGCGTGCTCGACCATGCTCGTGAACATGGCGGGGGCCACGAACAACGCGATATTGCCGAATCCGCTCGCCAGCCCGAACAGTTCGTCGACCTTGAAGTCGCGAGATTCCGGGACGACATGGCGCGCGGCCCGACGCACATGGATCAGGCTGTAGAGCCCGGCACAGTGGGACATCGGCGCGGCATAGACCACGGCCTCATCGGCGTCGATCGGATCGACATCGGGCGAACAGCCCTGTGACATGACCGTCAAGTTGCCGTGGCTCAGCATCACCCCTTTGAAGCGATCGTTGGGGCCGCAGGTGTAGAACAGCCAGGCGAGGTCATCGGCCTGCCGTGGATAGGGGGTGTGCGGCGGCGAAGTGATCGAGGTGAGGGCCCCCATGTCCTCTCGATCCAGCTCTCGACATACCGGGGGCAGGGCCCCGGGCGCGAACATTTGACCGCCATCGGTAACGATCAGCCGGGCCTGGGCGTTGCGTACGATCCAGGCGGCCTCGACGGGATGCAGCTTGCAGTCGATCGGCACCGCCACGGCGCCGGCCCACCAGATGGCATAGAGCAGTTCGAGGTATTCGCAACAGTTCTTCATGAACAGGACGACCCGGTCGCCGGGGGCAATACCATGCTCGTCGATCAGATAGGCGGCCCGGTGCCGGACCAGGTCGACAAAGGCGCGGTAGTTGGCGACGGGCCGCCGCCCCTCGAACAAGGCCGCCCGTTTCGGGTGGTGAAGGCCCGCTTCGTCCAGCCAGTTGGCGATATTCATGCTCGGCTCCTGAGTGGCTGAAGGATATGCGCACACTAATCAGCCTGATGGGGCCAACGGCTCTGCATTAGCGGTCTCCGCCGCATTGAGCGGCATAATCCATGAGGGGTGGATTGGCGTCCATGAGAAATAACTTCAGGCATATCAAGCGTTGTTTGAAGCGCTGCCCAATGTATTCTGGCGTCGACTTTTATATGAAGACAGCTTCCCTATGGGGAGGCGTGTGGGCCGTCCTCCATCAGCGCTCACCAATCCGGTCCAGCGCCTGCTTCAACTCGGTTGGGTTGAGCGCTTTGAGATTGAGAGAGAAAAACGCGGCGAATCGCTGACGGATATGCGCAACCGTCGCGTCAAATGCGGCCTGGACCTCTTCATCCGTGCCGCTGACCTCGGACGGATCGGACAGGCCCCAGTGGCTCTTGATGGCGGGGCCGAAGTACACCGGGCAGGGCTCGCCGCCGGCCTTGTCGCACACGGTGATCACCAGGTCCGGCGGATTGTCGGCAAAGCTTTCCGAGCCCTTGCTATAGAGTCCCGAAGTGTCCACGCCAAGCCCTTGCAAGGTGCTTACCGCGCGAGGGTTCAAGTGCCCGCTGGGGAAGCTTCCGGAACTGACGGCCGTCATCCCTTCAGGCGCCATCAGGTTGAACAGGCCTTCGCTGAGCACGCTACGGCAGCTATTGGCGGTACACATGAACAGAACTTTCATCGTTGTCTCCTGGGCTTGGATGCTCAACCGCAGGGCCTGGGGTATGAGCGGGATGGGAAGTGTGAGAGGGCGGCCAACCTTTGATTGTCTCAGGCGCGGGCTCAGCAGCAAGCGGCCTGGCGAACAGGACGGTCTGCCATGGAGGTAAGGCGGTCGGTGCTCCGGTCGACCCAGGCTCGATTGGCCTTGAGGGTCACCTGGAGAATGTCCTCGACCCACTCCGGCAACTGCGGGTGCAGGCGGTAATAGATCCATTGCCCTTGGCGGCGATCTTCCAGCAGTCCGCAGGTGCGTAGCTGGGCAAGATGACGAGAAATTTTCGGCTGGCTATCGTCCAGCGCCCAGATGAGTTCACAGACGCAAAGCTCTCCCTGTTCGCAGAGCATCAGCATGATCCGAGCGCGGGTCTCGTCACCGAGGCACTTGAAGACAGTGGCGGGGGAAAGGCTCATGGTGGCGTCTCGCAATACATATGGATATTCGTATATTCGAATATACATATTTACTGGTCTTGGTGAAAGGGGAGGTTCAATGACGACATCGGCGTTGACCATGTCGATCTTGCCGGAGGCGATGGCACAGCGGGCGGTGGCGCCGTCAAGACGTGTGGTGCAAGCATTGCTGCGCTGAGAGAGATCAAGCCCGGGGCGGCTCGATCTCTCGGGGTTTGACTAGCGCGCCGGGATCAAGGCAGTTCAAGGGTTTTGAGGGGCGAGCCATTCGTGCCGCGTGGCATCAGGTGGCCGATGCTCATGATCACCAGCGGCGTGAACAGCGCGATATAGGCATTGTCGATGCCCCACGGATTGCCGGCCAGGAACCATCCGACGGTCGCCACCAGGGAGGCGATAATGCTGATGAACGCGGCTTTCGGTGTGCCGAATTTAGGCGCGTAGAACACCATCAGCACCAGCACCGCCAGGGACGCGCGCAGGGCTTTGCCGAGGAAGGCGATCATCAGCACCTTGTCGGAAGTCAGGGCCAGTGCGATCGGCAGCAGGCCGACGACGACGGTGGCCAGCCGGACAAAACGCAGGGATTTGACGTCGCTTTTTTCCGGGTTGAACCAGGGCTCGTAGAAGTCCCGCAGCAACAACGTGGCCGAGCCCATGCTCACCGCCGAGATGGTGCCGAACAGCGAACCGGCCAAACCCGCCACCACCAGGCCCGCGGTCAATTGATCCATGCTCGCGATCAGGCGCGGAAAGGCTTGCAGCGAATCCACCTGGGGAAACAAGGCGGCGCTGCACATACCGATCAAGGCCGCGCCGATACCGAAGGGAATCATCAGGCCCGCGCAATAGAAGCACGCCCGTTGCGCCTTGCCCGCGTCACTGACCGTGTTCACCGCTTGAATCACATATTGGGTGGAGAAGATCGAGCCGATGCCGGCGATCATCCAGGCGATGATCTGGCCCCAGCCGATGGCGGTCCAGTCGAACATGCTTTTCGGTAGCTGAGTCTGTAGTGCGCCAATGCCTCCCACCTGTTTCAAGCCGAACCACAGCGCCAGCCCGACGCCGAGGTACTTGAGGCTGGCGTGCACGAAGTTGGTATAGATGACCGAGCGCATGCCGCCGATGCTGACGTACAGCACCGACACCACACCGACAATGATGATCGCCAGCGTGCGATCGACCTGCAGCACGCTGGCCAGCACCGCACCGCCGCTGGCATAGATGGACACCGCGACGATTTCCAGGGCGAAGATGGTGATGATCGAGGTGGCAAAACGGGTTTTCTGCCCGTAGTTGCGCGACAGCACGCCGGAGATGGTGTTGTCGCCCAGGTCCTTGTATTTGCGCGCCAGCAGCCAGGCGAACAACACAAAGCCCAGGGCCAGGGCGAAGAGGTTCCAGGCGGCGGAGATACCGGTTTTGAAGCCGGTTTGCGCGGTACCGATACTGACGGCGGTGCCGATGAATTCCGACAGCATCAAAAAGCCGATCAGAAACGCCGGAAAGTGCCCGCCGCCGGTGGTGTAGTTATTGGCGCTACGGGAATGTCGACGCACACCGAAGCTGATCAGCGCGAGGCTGAGCATGTAGAACGCGGTGATGGAAAGGACGATCCAGGAGGAGTGGGACTGCATGTTCATTACCCGATCAACGTGAAGAAGGTTGAGGGGAATGCTGCAGGGGCGCGTTCGCAGGCTGGGTTCATGGTGATGCTCTTTAAGTATTGTTGTTGTGGCTTTTAGCTTCCTACCTTTGGTTTGTGGTGTCTAATATTGAGTAAGTATTGCTGAATACCTTAAAGGTATTGGTGCGGGCCAGAAAGACGTTGAACTATTGGGGATGAAACATTCCGATTACCCTTGTAGGATCGGTCTTTCAATTCCCGACGAGTCAGAAAAATGGATGTTCACTCGGTTCTTGCCTTCACCCTGGTTGCGGGTATTGCCATCGCCAGCCCGGGTCCTTCGACATTGATGGCATTGAACAACAGCATTACCTACGGCCCGCGCTCCACCCTGTGGTCGTCACTGGGTAATGCCAGTGGCCTGTTCTGTCTGTCGGCGGCGGCCATGCTGGGCCTCGGGGCGTTGCTGGCCAGTTCCGAATGGATGTTCAACGTGGTGAAGATCGCCGGTGCCGGTTATCTATTCTATCTGGGTGCCAAGCAGTTGCTGAAAAAGAGCCCGGTACTGGCAGGCGAAGCTCAAGGCCAGCCAACCCGCCACAGGCCGTCGCGCGGCAAACTGTACAAGTCGGCGTTCCTGACCGCCGCCACCAACCCCAAGGCCACGATGTTTTTCACCGCGCTGTTCCCGCAGTTCATCGATCAGAGCGCCGCACTGCTGCCGCAATTCCTGATCCTCACGACGATCTTCATGGCCTTGTCGCTGACGTCCTTGAGTTTGTATGCCGCACTGGCCTCCCGTGCAAAAGGCCTGCTGATTCGTCCCGTATTTTCCAAATGGTTGAATCGGGTGGTGGGGTCGACCTTTATTGGCTTTGGTGCGGCGGTACTGAGTATGCGTCGGCAGGGCGTTTAAGGGTGTCAAACTTAGAAGGTGCTGTTAAATCTACTGATGCAGTCATCACTGCTAGCGGTATTGTTAACGCTGCGTTGAGCAATGCAATTTGATCAAATACAAAGCACTCAATCTATCAGGATTTTTCGCCCTACTTTGCCTGGGGCTATGTCTACTCGGCCTACCCGTTTTGCTGTACCCATCCCATTCAAACTTTGGCCTTGAAGGAAAGACAGTCGAGCATTTCAACGGCACTTTCACTCACGCTCAGTTCTCCAAAGGAGTGAATGGGACCCTCATGACCAAGAACTCGGAAACAGGGCGTTACCGGGCATTCAAGGTCGGGGTTATGAGCTATTTGATTAACCAAAGCGGCCTGGTCAGTGGGCACGAAATCGAGCTGACCCATCTCGGAAATGACGTGCTGACGTGCCAGATAGACGGCGTTAGGTTGTGCGCTGCGCGTTGTTCGGACGCTAGCGATTGCATCACGATGCAACGGTGGCAGTCGGACAGGACCATCCAATTCTATCTGATGATGTTGTTTGTATTAGCGGTTCTCTTCGCCGTGGGGTCCTGGATGCAACACCGAAATCGTAGGCCATCGGATGTTGCATCGCCTCCGTGAGATGGGGAGGCAGGCCGATATTCGGATCTATTTCCGGGGGGAGGGGCTCCTGGCACAGCTCGCAGTCCCAATCAATGCGCGAAATAGCCTTCCAAAAAAACTCATATTTCCCACACGTTTCAGGCATGTGAGAATATTGCGTGCGCCAAACGTCGGGGCTACTGTTCAAGTGTCGCTGCAAATTCAGCGACACGGGTGTGGAAACTCGTAAAGGAATCGGCGCACATTGCCGCATAAGCGGCTTTTTTGTACTCGCTTTATGGCGGGCTGTGCGTGGGACACCTATGGTGTGCCGGGTTCCTATTCTCCGGTTTTCCACCCCGCGCACAGTTCGCCACCCTTCGTGTGGAAACGAAATGGCGAACTCCTAAATTTGAATAGGGAGGTCACCATGACCAAGAAAATTACCCCCGATCCGCCGACCGTTCGCAAAGCTCTCAGCACTGCGGATAAAGAGACATACCTGAGTAAGCTCCCGGACACTCCGTCCAACGAATCCGAGCCAGCGTAAGCGTCCGGCCTGCACCCTCTCCTGACGGCTCGCCAAATTGGCCAAGATAGTGGACACCATTTTTTAGTGGATACTATCTTGGAAACAGTTGCCCCAGCCCGTCGACCCGGTCGTCGCCCGAACTTCCCGCTAGAGTTCAAACGCAAGGTTGTCGAGGCCTCGTTCCAGCCTGGCACCTCCGTGTCGCTGATCGCTCGCGAACATGACGTCAATGCCAACCTGGTGTTTCGCTGGCGGCAGCAATATCAAGAAGGGCTATTCGGTCCGGTCAGCCAGAGTGCAACGCTTTTGCCTGTCCAGGTGATCGAGATGCCCACGGATCTACCGTACGTCCAGCCACCGTCAGCGTGTCATCCCGAGATCGTTGTTGAAGTGGGAAAAGCTAAGCTGCGCATCACGGGCACGCCTGAGCCACAGACCCTGCAACTCATCTTGCAGCAGTTACTGCGATGATTACTCCTCCCGCTGGAACCCGCATCTGGATCGCCGCAGGGGCCACCGACATGCGCCGTGGCTTCGACGGTTTGGCGGCATTGGTACAGACGCAGCTTGAAGCCGATCCGTTCTCTGGCCAGATTTTTGTTTTTCGCGGACGGCGCGGTGACCGAATCAAATTACTGTGGTGGGATGGCGACGGTTTGTGCCTGTTTTGCAAGCGCTTGGAACAAGGGCGCTTCATCTGGCCACAAGCAACCACCGGCAGCGTGTCGCTGACGACCGCGCAGTTGTCGATGTTGTTGGAAGGCATTGATTGGCGCCGGCCCATTCGTACAGCACCTATCCATGCGGTCTGACTGACCCCGTTGAAAAAAACCGATAGCATCCGGTCATGACTCTCGCGACCGACTCCCTGCCGAACGATCTTCAAGCCTTGAAGGCCCTGGTCTCTGCCCAGCGGGCAGAGATTGAGCGATTGAAGATGATGATCGCTAAGCTACGACGCACGCAGTTCGGTCGCAGTTCCGAGCAACTGGACGCGATGATCGATCAACTCCAGCTGAGTCTCGAAGAGTTGGAAGTCAGTCAAACTGAACTGACGCCACCCACCGCCCCCCCCCCTCGTACCGTCTCTCGGCGCAAACCATTACCGGAACACCTGCCACGTGAAGTTCACGTCCATCAGCCCGAGTCGCAATGCTCTGGCTGTGGCGGACAGCTTCGCCAGTTGGGTGAGGAT
>Ga0302156_10001597_pt1 | contig 19736 bp, 12 predicted proteins | sample I_Bog_N3_2_FD_193503 | JGI IMG/M metagenome (GOLD analysis project Ga0302156, IMG submission 193503) | Peat permafrost microbial communities from Stordalen Mire near Abisko, Sweden - I_Bog_N3_2 | ecosystem: Environmental > Terrestrial > Soil > Wetlands > Peat | place: Sweden: Abisko, Stordalen... | reverse complement strand
ATCAAGCTCAGTTCCCTACTGGAAGACCCCAAGGGCCTCCAACAGGCCAAAAGTCCCGTCTACGGCGAGAGCCAGGTGGTCATCCAATATAAGGTCTGCGACCTGCTGTGGCGCCCGGCCGGCCGCCTCGTGCGCTTCGTGGCCGTCATCCATCCCACCAGAGGCGCGTGCCTCCTGATGTGCACGGACACTTCCTTGGCGGCCATCGAGATCGTTCGCCTCTACGGCCTGCGCTTCAAGATCGAACATACGTTCAAGCAGGCGGTGCGACTGATCGGCGCGTTCACCTACCACTTCTGGATGTCCGACATGAAGCCGACGCGCCGCCGCGGCGGCAACCAGCATCTCCATCGCGCCTCGCCCGAATACCGCGACGCAGTCAGGCGCAAGCTGCACGCCCACCACGTCTTCATCCAGGCAGCCGTCGTTTGCCAAGGACTGCTTCAGTACCTGGCCGTCGCCTTCCCGCAGCGTGTCTGGGACGCCTTCGGCTCCTGGCTGCGCACCATCCGGCCCGGCATCCCGCCATCGGAACTGGTCGTCGCAAACGCCCTGCGCCAGAGCCTGCCGGAATTTCTCCTGAATGCCCCTCAAGCCAACATCTTCGCGAAATTCGTCAGCGAACGACAGGGCGCCAATAAAATGCGCGCATTCCGGCTCGCCTCCTGAGCGGAGTCCGGCCGGAACACTGGACTCGCGAGTGCATAGTAAACGAATCCTTAATTGTAGCGGGCGATACAGTGGGAATATCTCATCGAAGGTTTGCGCATGTCTATGTCCGTTGCAGCAGCTTCCACAACCGCTTCCTCCGCGCAGTTGGTCCAGATGGCGAACGGCGAATACACCGCCGATTCCGTCGGCAAGGATCAGAAGGACGCCACCAGGTTGAATCTGGTCAAGGAGAAAGACGGGAACTACGGGACGACAGCTCGTGCGGCCACCGATAGTTCGCCCCCGGTTCAAGGTTCTTCGGCTGTCGTCGCCAGCCTGTCTTCGCTGAAGCTCGGCGGGGACTAGCGAAGAGGCGGATTGATCTTGAAACAATCATCCCAGTGAAAGCCGGGATGACAACGAGGCCGAAACTGACGGCGAAGTTATCCGACATCGGTTTAGGTTGATCGGAAGCCGAGTCGGCGTTGGCGCTTCGCCGCTATTAGTTGTCATGGTTCGACCATCATCGTTGGCCGTCGGCTGCGATGACCATGGCGGATGCGTTCGACCAAGGTCGCGCCGGCCACACTGAACACGTTGCCGAAATTCGAGCTGCCCCAATCAGCACATACTTGGTCACGTTCTGGCCCGCGTCGCGCCCTATGGCGCCGCCGACTACCGCGAGCTTCGGGTCCAAGATCCTTGAGTCGGCCGCCCGAGCGACATCGACTGCTCCGTTTCAACCCGGCTCTACTGAGTAATTTCCGAACCTGTCGACACCCTCTCGCGGCGCCTATCAAATTCAGGCCATGCCGCTGTTTGTGCTCACGAGATTGATCTGGAAAGCGGCGTTGATCGCGGTGTTTCGTTGCGCTTTCGCGGCGAGACGCCGGCGCTTGAACGCCGGGCAAACCGGATTGCCGGTGGAAACCGTCGCGTTAACCTCGCCCTCAGGCGCGCTTGCTGGTTGGTTCGTTCCCGGCATCGAAGGTCGTGGCGCGATTTTGCTGCTGCATGGAGCCAAAGATAATCGACTGCGAATGATATCGCGCATGCGATTCCTGCACGCGCGAGGGCATGCCGTCCTCGCCATCGATTTTCAGGCGCATGGAATGAGTGAGGGGCGCTACATGACGCTCGGCGACCGCGAGAGCGACGACGCGCGAGTGGCGGCGGCTTGGCTGCGCGATAGGTTGCCCACTGAACGGATTGCCGCGATCGGCATCTCTCTGGGCGGCGCGGCTGCCCTTATTGGCGCAGTCCCACTCGACGTCGACGCCTTGGCGATCGAGTCGGCATTTCCCGACCTCTTCCGGACGGTGCGGAATCGCCTCCGCATCTTCCTCGGTCCGCTCGGCGAAGCTCTTACGCCGCTGTTGATCGCTATTGGCGCGGAGGCAACCGGTACAGACGTGAATAAGCTTTCGCCCGTCGAGGCGATCGGCCGTTTTGCGGGCCCCGTCTTCGTGCTGTCTGGCGCCCGCGATCCATGGACGCCGATCGAAGAAGCCCGCGAACTTTATGCCCGCGCCAAGGCGCCGAAGCGGCTCTGGGAAGTTTCGGGCGCGCGGCACCAGGATCTGTACCTATACGCGCCCCAGGAATATCGGCGCCGGATGGGGGCATTTCTCGATGAATGTCTCGCCTGAATGGACAGGACATCGATCTCTGGAACGCCAGCGCTGACGGGACCGGGCTTCGGCGAGACTTGTATGCATGGATTGGTGAGCGAAACGGCGGCTCGTCGTCATCATTGTCGCCGCAAATGCGGCCCCATGTTCTGATCGACCACCTCCGGACGAGAGGAGTCGATCGACCCTTGCCATCCGCCGCCTAGCGCCTTGAACAGGGCGACATAGTCTTCTGAAAGCGTAATCTGGCTTTGCTTCAAAGTATCTTGAGCGCTGTAAAGCGAACGTTCCGCGTCGAGGACGTCGAGGAAGCTCGACGAACCCTGCTGATAGAGCGCGGTCGCAATACGAAACGCCTCGGCGTAGTTTTCGGCGGATCGCGCGAGTCGTTGACCCTCGACGCGTTGCTGCGACAGCGCGACGAGCGCATTTTCGACATCTTCCATTGCGGTCTGCACCGCCGATTTGTAGGCGATGAAATATTGATCTCGGATGGCCTGCCGCGCCGCCACCGCCGCGCTTCGCGCGCCAGCGTCAAAAAGGGGAACCGACACGGACGGCCCAAGCGACCAGGTTCCAAATTGCGGCTTGGCGAGATCGCCGAGATTGGCGGCGCTCGCGCCCAGGCTTCCGCTCAGCGTGAGGCTCGGATAAAGCTGCGCTTCCGCCTCGCCGATTTGGGCGGTCGCTTGCGCCAGTTGTCGTTCCGCCTTGCGTACGTCCGGTCGGGATCTCACAACGTCGGCGGGAATGCCTGTCGCGACGGAGGTTCGCGGAACAGGCAGGGGTCGCGTACGCGCCATCAAATCCACAACCGCGTCGGGCCCGAGACCCAGCAATACCCCCAGGCGGTTCACGGTCTGCCGATAGGAGATATTCAACGCGGGAATGTTGGCCTCGGTGGCGAGCGCTTGGCCCTTGGCTTTGGCGAGGTCGGCGCCATTGCCCGTTCCCGCCGCGAACTGTTTGTCTGTCAGATTGACCGTTTGTTGTTGGGCGGCTGCGTTGCGCGCGGCGATCGCTATACGGGCTTGAGAGCCTCGGGCGTCGAGATAATAGCGGGCGACATCCGCGACGAGCGTCAGCAGCGTCGAGCGCAAGTCCTCGTCCGCCGCCTCAGCGCCATATCGGGCGGCTTCGACGGTGCGGGAATTGGCTCCGAAAAGGTCGAGTTCCCAAGTGGCGTCGAAACCCGGTTCGAACAGCGTGCTCGTCGTCGCGGGCGCGGCGAAGCCAGCCAAGGTCGTGGCGGCTGTCTGGGATCGGGTTTCCGAGGCCGAGCCCGTCACCGAAGGGAACAGGCTTGCCGTGTTTTCCGCCCGCGTCGCACGCGCTTGCCGGATACGGGCCTTGGCGGCGGCGACGTCGAGGTTGCCGTCAATCGCGCGTTCGATAAGTTTTGTCAGAATCGGGTCGTCGAAGCTGCGCCACCACGCGGCCATATCGGGCCGCTTCGCGACCTCAGCCGACGCGCCAAGCCATCGGTCCGGAAGCGAAAGGCCGGGCGTTTCGTAGTCTGGACCGACCGCGCAGGCGCCGAGCAGCGAAGTCAAGGCGAACAATAACACAAACCGCATGACGGCGACGCACATAGGGGCGGGAGGCCAGGCGACGATCATCAAGAGGACGCCGCCCCGCGAACCGGTCGCTGTTTCTGCGATGCGACCAGGCGCCCGAGCCAACGCCCCAATCGGACTTGCAAGCCGTCCATCAGGCTGAACACGACGGGAACATAGATGAGGCTCAGCGCGGTCGAACTGATGAGACCGCCAATCACGGCGACCGCCATGGGCGCGCGCGATTCCGCGTCCGCGCCGAGGCCGAGCGCGACAGGCGCCATGCCGGCGCACATGGCGATGGAAGTCATCACGATGGGCCGCGCCCGCTTGGCCGCCGCGTCCATCAGGGCGTCCAGGTTGCTAAGCCCTCGCTCCCGCATCGCCAGGATCGCGTATTCGACCAGCAGAATCGAATTCTTAGCCGCGATTCCCATCAGCATGAGCAAGCCAATGAGCGCCGTGATGGAAAGCGAATATCCGCACAGGAGCAACGTGCCGAGCGCTCCGCCAATCGACAGCGGCAGCGCCACGAGGATCGTCAGCGGCTGGAGAAAGCCGTTGAACAGCAGCACCAGGGTCAGAAACATCAGGGTGATGCCCGAACCGATCGCGATGACGAACCCCCTCAAAAGCTCTTGCAGATGCTCGCCGTCGCCGCTCTTCTGTTCGGTGACGCCTTCGGGCAAACGTTGGATGATCGGGAGCGCCGCGACCGCGGCCGTCGCCTGTCCCAAGGTCAGCCCTTCCATTTCGACCTCCACCGTCGCGCTGCGATGGCGATCGAACCTAGAAATCTCGTTTGGCCCGGAGCCAAAGCGAATATCAGCGACAGCGCCCAAGGGGACCACAGACCGGGTCCCCAGAATCGGGAGGTTGGCGAGTTCGGCGGGGTCGTTGCGCGCCGCCTCGTCCAGGGAGACGATGATCGAGAGTTGTCGGTCCGGCAGATTGAACTTGGGCAGGTTCTCGTCGTTGTCGCCCAGGGTCGCAATGTCGATCGCCTGCGCGATGGCGGTCGTCGTCACCCCGAGTTCGGCGGCCTTGGCGGTGTCCGGAGCGATGATCACCTCCGGCTTGCGCAAACTCGAAGTCGAATAAGGATTCACGAATCCGGGAACGGCGCGCATCTGCGTCTGCAAGGCTCCGCTGGCTGAGGCCAGCGCCGGCCCGTCGTCGCCGACCAGCGTCACGGAGATCTTCGCGCCGGATTGGCCGTCACCGCCGAACTGGATGCGCGCTCCGGGGATCGCCGCGAGTTCCGGGGCAATGAGTTTTTCCAGGGCTTGCTGCGACAATTTTCGCAATCCCCGCTGCTTCAGATTCGCGGTCACCTTGGCGGAGCGAACCTCGCCGGCCGAGCCCGCATTCCCCATTCCGGCGGAGGTTTGCGTCCCCTCCGCCGCGTAGACGTTTTCGACTTCGGCATGCCGAAGAAAGATCTTGGTGATTTCGAGGACGACGGCGTCCGTCTGCTCCAACGTTGCGCCCGGCGGCAAATCGACCGACACCACGGATCGGCCGCGATCCGACGCGACGATGAAGTCGGTAGGAAGCCTGGAGGCCAGCGCCATCGACCCTGCAAGGAACAGAAGGCCGAGGACAACCGTCTTCCAACGATGGTTCATCGCCTTGCGCAGAAGCCAGAGGTATCCCGTCATCGCGCGCGAGGATTCCTCTGGCGCGGCGCCCGCCTTGACGAAATAGGCGCCGAGCAGCGGCGTCAAAGTGCGCGCCACGAGGAGCGAGAACAGCACGGAGACGCAGGTGGCGATGGCAAAACTCGCGAAGATCTTGCCGGGAATCCCCGGCATGAAGGCGACGGGCAGGAACACCGCCACCAGCGTCATCGTCGTCGCCAGCACCGCCAATCCGATCTCGTCAGCGGCCTCGATCGCGGAAAGGTAAGCCGACTTGCCACTCTGGCGCATGTGGCGGACGATATTCTCGATCTCGACGATCGCATCGTCGACGAGAATGCCGACCACCAGCGAAAGCGCGAGGAGCGTTATCGTATTGAGCGAAACGTCGAACCAATCCATGACCGCGAAGGTCGGGATGAGCGAAAGGGGAAGCGCGACGGAAGCCACGATCGTGGCGCGCAAATCGCGCAGAAACAACCAGACCACGGCGATAGCCAGCAGAGCGCCGATCCACAGCGCCTCGATCGAAGCGTCGTAGCTTTGGGTGATGAATCCCGTGCTCGACGTGACCTCTTCCATGCGCGCGTCGGCGTTTCCATTCATCGCTGCAATGACGGCGCGGACGTTGCGCGTCACGTCGACTTCGCTCGATCCGATTGTCCGGTAGACGGAAAACGCGACGACGCTCCGGCCGTCGAGACGCGCTCGCTGCCGGGGTTCCGTTCCTCCGTCCTTCACGGAGCCCAAATCCCCCAATCGGACGCCCACGCCATCGGACAGGGCGACATTTACGTCGGCTACCGCTTCCAGAGTCGCCGCGCCGCCGACCGTTCGGACTGTTTGCTCGCGCGCGCCTATCGTCATTCGGCCGCCGGGCTGATCGACGTTCACGCTCGCCAGCGCCTGGCTGATCTTGCCCGCCGTCAATCCGAGCGCCATCAACCGGTTTGGATCGAGCCGGATCCGGATCGCGCGGTCGACGCCGCCGGCCCGTTCGACCTTCGCCACGCCCCGAACCGCGAGCAGGCGTTTGGCGATGTCGTTTTCGACGAACCAACTCAGCTCTTCAGGGCTCTTCCCCGGCGCTTCCACGACGAAGGTCAGAATCGCGCCTCCGGTCGACAATGCGCGTTGAATGACGGGTTGCTCGGCGGCGCTGGGCAGTTTTGCTTGCACCGAGGAAATCGCGTTGCGGACATCGTTGGTCGCGCGATCGACGTTGGTGGAAATCAGGAATTGGACCATCGTGGTCGAGGTCCCCTCGTCCACGGTCGACGTGATGTGGTCGACGTCATTGACCCCGGCGACGGCGTCCTCGACGATGCGCGTGACCTGGGTCTCGAGCTCGCTCGGCGCGGCGCCCGGCTGACCCACCGTCACCGTGACTGCCGGCAGGTCTATGTCGGGGAAATCATTGGTGCGCAGTCCCGCGAAGCCGAGCAGGCCCGCCAGCGTCAGCGCGACGAACAGAACTGTTGTCGGAACCGGATTGCGGATCGACCAGGAGGAAATGCCGTTCATCGCATGCTCATTCGGTGCGTATCCTCGTCGATCGCGGCTTCGATTCTGACCCTGTCGCCGTCGCGCAGAAAACCGGCGCCCGACACGACAACTCGGTCGCCTTCGTTCAATCCCGACTCCACCGCGACCCGACCCTTGTCGCGCGCGCCAGTCGAAAGCGGCGCTTGCACGACGATATTGTCCGAGCGCACCACGAAGGCCGCCGCCTTTCCGTCGACCCAAACCAGGGCCTGTTCCGGGATCGTCAAAACCTCCCGCCGTCCGACGTTGATAGAGACGCGGGCGAACCCTCCTGGCCGGAGCGGCGATCCCGTCGGCAGGCTCACGAATGCGACCCCCAATCGCGTGCCTGAGTCGATTTTGGCGCTGACGTCGCGGACATGGCCTTCCACCCTGGCGCCGTCCGCGCCGATCACGGTCGCGCTTTCGCCTCCCCGGATCAGCGCGAGGTCGCGTTCGGGGACCTTGGTCTGGACCTCGATCCGCCCATCGCGGATGAGACGGACGAGTTCGCTCCCGACTTGCACGACGCTTCCGAGCGTCACGGGAGCCTGATCGACGATGCCGGCGGCGGGCGCCCGCACGACAGTCTGATCCAACTCCGTCTGCAATTGGTTCAGAGCGGCGGCGGCCTGATCGAGTTTGGCCTGGCTCGTCCGGATTGCGGTGCGCCGCGTCTGAACCGTCTCGACGCTCATGGCCTTCTGTTCCACCAAGACGTCGCCACGCGCGGCTTCCTGTTTCGCGGATTCCAGGTTGGCCTGAACCTCCGACAGGACCGCGCTCTCCTCAGCGATCCGAGCTTTCAACGCGCGGTCGTCGAGGGCGACCAAAAGATCCCCGGCGCGAACGGCGTCGTTCTCCTTGACGCGAACATCGACCACGGCGAGGCCGCTCGTCTGAGCGCCGATGATCAGTTCCTGCCATGCGGCCACGGTTCCCGTCGCCACGACAGTTTGCGGTAGGTCTGAGCGTTCCGCGGTCGCCACCGCGACCGTCGCGGCGGCCTGCGAGACCGGGTTCGGCGACGCCTTTTCCGGCGCGGAGGGATTGCAACCCGAGAGGACGAGGCTTGTCGCGGCGGCGCCCGCGGCGAGCCAGACGCGGTTGGCGCGCGGCGCGCCCATGCGGCGCAAATCCCCAATGCTAGACAAACGCAAGGCAACTCCGATCTCGCTTGTCGCGATTTCGATTTCCGTCGGGAAACCGGGTCGTTTTCCATGGTTTCCGGTCGCCGCCGCCGTGAGCGACAAGGTCACTCGGCGGGCTTCGCCTCCGCCTTCCCGCCATCCGTCCACTCGGGGGGCGCGCCGATACCGCCCCCGATGAGGCCGACAACCCCTGGATTTTTCCCATAGACGGCGCAGCCAGGATCGCCGGAATTCAATCCGGCTTGAACCATCAACTTGCGCCCGTCGGGCAACGAGGGACCGGCTTTGAACGGATCCTCGCCCGTCGTCACCAACTTGCTGAAATCGCCAGCGAAAGAACTCGCCAGTTCGTAGGCGTCGCCTGACGAGGAAACTCTGGCCCCGCTGGTCAGGGAGTTGGCCCCCAGAGCCCAGATCATCGCCGCCGCCTGCGAGCCCTTTTCGTCGATCGCCTCCGCCTCGACCGACAGACTTCCCAGTCCAATGGGGATCCGTGGGACTGGGATGGGAACGCCGGGAAGGAGGATCGAAGGCAAGAAGCCGGCGACTTTCGACACGCCAGCCGCGGCGGCATTGGTCCCGGCGACGCTGGACACGACAGCGTGCACGGTAAGGTCGGCCGGCTCCCCCGGTTTGGCGATTTTGAACCGGCCGCTCAATCCCAGGCAAAGTTCGCGATCGATGGCGTTCGACACCAGCGCGCGCTGATCCGCGCCAAAAACGGCGGTGGCGGAAACCTCCGCAAACAGGGTGGGAACGATTTTCACCGTCTTCGCGGCAAGGACGAGGTCCTTGTTGACGAACAATTCGGAACGCGTGAGCAAGCCGTCGCTTCTCTGGAGCGCTGTATAGCTCGACAGACTGCCAGCGCGGTCCAAGGAAGCGCTGGCGCAGCCTGCAAGCGACAGCGCGACCAGCGTCGAGCCAGGGCCGCGAAGGGACAGACGCCATTTTCCGTTCGCGCGGCATTCCATTGCATCTCTCTGACGAATTTCTTGCGACAACTTACGCTCGACCTCGATCAGCTTGGACGGGCGATGGCTTTGAAAGCCGTAGCCAACTCGACGGCGGAGACCGCCGTCAGAGGAGGAAGATAACGGAGCAAGGTTTCGCGGGATCCTGTCCAATGTAAAGATTTGTGTAGGCAATTGGGCGCTCATCGGGCGGAGTAGGTGGCCGCTTGGATAGGATTGGGGATCTTGGCGCTGAGTCGCGCGTCGCATCTTTGAAGCGGACAGCCCCATCGGCCGCCCTAGTTTGGTTCGCGTTCCGATCCGTCCCGCGGTGAACTCTCGGCGACGACGGGCTCCATCCAACTCGACACGGACTTGCGCCACGGAATTCCCGTTTGAATCTCATGATCGCCCAGCGCGAAAAGCGCTTTCATGTAGACAGGATCAAAGGGTTTGCGAGGGTCGAAGGGCTCTGACTGGCCGATGTAGGTGAAATTGAAGTCCATGCCCAAACGCCGGGCTGTCTCGGACGCTGAGGTCAAGATCCCTTTGGTCTGTGATTTCATGATCGTGGACAAAGAGCGTACCGCTATCGCGATAGCGCCGGAATTCGTGACGCCGAATTCGGGGGCCAGAGTATTGTTGACGATCACCCAAATGTGGATCCGTTTGGCGTCACGAGCTGGAATTCGCATCGAGGTCGGCTTCAGCATTTCGGGATCGATGAAGACCGGCGCCGTTGTGCCACCATCGACATGCATTTCCTCGATGTGTCGCTCACCGGTGTCGACATCGATCATGACGGGCGCATACATGGCGGGCTCGCTCGAAGACGCGACAAGGATGTCTTGAAACAATCTCAGCGCATCCAGACGACCGCTCGTCGCGATCGCTCCCATATCCCAGAGCACCGGACGTTGCGCATCCAGATTGGTGGTCACGATGATCAGACGCCGCCCTCGCCGATGCTCTACCGCGATCCGCGCAAGCAATTCAGCTGTCGCGTAGCGTTCGATCATCCGCCTGAGGGGAGTGGCGTCCATCAAGCTCCCGCCAGCGACGATCTTTAATGGGCTTTGAGGATTGGCAAGATCGGCCGCGGCGTCCCCAGTGAAAAGCGTTTCCAACGACGGATCGTAGCGCGAGCCCACGAATGCAAACGGAGCAATCAAGGCGCCGGTGCTGACGCCGCTGACGATATCGAACTCGGGCCTTTTTCCCGTCTTGGTCCAACCCGTGAGCAGGCCCGCGGCAAAGGAGCCGGCCGAGCCGCCGCCAGACAGCGCGAGGTAATTGACCTCGTGGATGGGCGTAGGGGTCAACCTGGGGCTACCAAGCATTCGGGCGAGGGCGCCGGGCGGGGCGTCCGCCCACATTCGAATATCGGAAAATCCCGGAACGCGCGCCGATTGATCATCTGTGAACGAGAAGGGCTCTCTTGGGTCGCTGGCGCATGCCCCGAGGAGCAGGAGCATGATCATGAAACAAAGATTGCGCGCGCCGGCCGCAACGCGGTGTGCTGGCTGAAGCGCGAAGGTCTCGCGTTTCCTACGGAATAGGGAATTCGATAGTCGGCGGCTTGAAGTCATAATCCTCACCGCGGACGCGGCCCCATGTTGCGATCGACAATCTCTGTACGGGACGAGGCGATCGGGCCTGCCCAGCGCATTCGCCAGAGCGACATCGTCTTGTGCAAACACAATTTAGCTCTGCTTCAACGAGTCCTGAGCGCTGTACTGAGTGTGCTTAGCGTCGAGGACGCCGAGGAAGCTGGACGCTTCCGCTCAACGTAAGGCTGGGATAGCGCCGTGCCTCGGCAGCGCCGATATTTGCTCCCGCTCAACAGGATCCGCCGGCGATCCTGAAATCCTGCGCAAGCTCGCGATTCGGCGTCTCGGCGCGAAAGGACCCAACCGGCAACTCGACGACCATCTGGCTTCCGCCGCCCGGCGACGCTTCGCAGAAGGCGCGGCCGCCGTGACGCTCCGCGATCTGGCGGACGAGGGACAGGCCGAGGCCCCATCCGCCCGAGGATTCGCTTCGGCCGGCCGGCCGGTAAAAAGGTTCGAACACGCGTTCGCGTTCGGACGCGGCAATGCCGGGACCGTGATCGCAGACGACGAGCCGAACCTTGTCGCCGTCGCGCTCCCCGATAATTTCGATCGGCGGGAGGCCATGCTTTGCGGCGTTCTCGAGCAGATTGCGGACGAGCCTCCGCAGCAACGTCGCGTCGCCGACGACCTCGACGGGTCCGCCGCCCTCCTCCCGTTCGCTCACGGTCGCATCGAAGCGCGCCGCCTCCTCGGCGGCGAGCCCCAGCACGTCGACCGGAGCTGCATGGGTCCGCGTCGAACCTTGGTGGTCGAGCCGGCTCGCGAGCAATATCTCTTCCACCAGCGCATCGATCTCCGAGAGATTTTGGACGATCTCGGCCTGCCTGTCCGCGCCCGGGCGAGCGAGCCACAGTTCGACCGCGACGCGCAGGCGCGCGAGCGGCGACCGGAGTTCGTGGCTGGCGTTGGCGAGCAGCGCCTTCTGCGACCGGAGCAATGCGTCCGCCCGGGCGGCCGCGGCATTGAAGGTGCGCGCCACGATCGCGACCTCATCTTCGCCCGCGTCGTCGGCCCGCAGCGAAAGGTCGCCCGCGCCCCAGAGTTCGACGCGGGAACGCAGCCTCTCCAGCCGCCGCGTGAGCCGGGACGTAAGCGGAAAGGCGGCGAGCCCGACGGCGGAGGCGACGATCGCCACGATCGTCAGGATGCGCCACCCCGTACCCGGTCCAGGCGGCCGCAGCATCGCCAGCACAATGCGATCGTCGGGCAGGTCGATGCGGAGCATGCGGAGCCTCGTCTCGATGCCGCCGTTCTCGCTCGCGGCGAGCGGGATCGGCTCCCCATGCGCTGCGATGAACGCTCCGTCGGCGGCATAGAGGGAGATGTCGGCGTCCATATCCCGGCTGAGGCGCTCAATCGCATCGTCGATCTCTCCGGGCCTGCTGTCATGGGCAAGAACGAGTTGGTCGGCGCGGCGGATGTGCATCGCGCTCCAGTGCTGCCCAGAATTCGCGCCGACCCACCAAAAAGCTAATCCCACGAGGAACGTGACCGCGAGGAGGCTCGACAGCATCGTGAGGTAGATCTTCCAGAACAGCCTGCGGCGGAAGGGGATCATTTCTCTTCGTCCTGCTTCCGGGCGAAGACATAGCCGGCGCCGCGCACTGTTATGATGCGGCGCGGACGCCTCGGGTCGTCCTCGATCGCCGAGCGGATGCGCGAGATATGCACGTCAATCGAGCGGTCGAACGCGTCAAACTCCTCGCCCTTGACCAGATCCATCAGGCGCTCTCGGTTCAGCACCCTGCCTGCATTCTCGGCGAGGGCGACGAGCAGATCGAACTGGAAGCTCGTCAGGAGACGCTCCTCGGTTTCTATGCAAACGGTGCGGGACGACCGGTCGATCCGCAACCGGCCGAAGCGCAGTTCCTGGTCATTCTTCACGTCAACCGCCCGCCCGCGCCGGAGGATGGCGCGAATGCGCGCCTGCAATTCACGCGGACTGAAGGGCTTGGGCAGATAGTCGTCCGCGCCGATCTCAAGACCGACGATGCGGTCTGTTTCCTCGCCGCGCGCGGTCAGCATCAAGATCGGCGTTTGCCCGCGCGCGCGAATTCTTCTGCATATCTCGAAACCGTCGATATCCGGCAACATGACGTCGAGGATGACCGCGTCGAAGACGCCATTCTCAAGCGCGGCCAAGCCCTCGCGGCCGGTGAACCGGATATCGACGACGAAGCCGGCCGTGGTCAGATATTCCGACACCATGGCGGCGAGCCTCGCGTCGTCGTCGATCATCAGAATCCGGTCCGCCATCATCACTTCCTCAATCCTTATCGGAGCTGAAGCCGGGACCGCCCGGCGGTCGAGCCCCCATCGGCCGGCCGCTTTCGAGTTGCTTGGCAAGTGCGGCGCGCTGCTCGGGCTCCAGCAGGTCGGCGATATCGGCAAGGGCCGCCATCGCCACCTTGGACTCGACATCCAGATGCGCAATGGCCTCCGAGCGCAGCTTTTCGATGGCGTCGCGATCAAAACTCGGCGCCGCGATAATTCCGATCGCGCGCTCGCGCAAACCTTGGAACTGGTCGAGGCCAGAGACGACTTTGGTGAATTTGGCGGCGACGATGTCGTGCGCCTTGGCTTCCTGGGCCGAACTGGCGCCGACGGAGTCGAGCGTTCGCGCGATGGCGAACTGGAGAACCGCCATCTGCGCGCCCTGTTCAAAGCCGAAATGATCCATTCCCGAGGCCGTCGCGACGAAGCCGCCCGCGCCGAGCACGAAGCCGCAAGCGACGATCGCCGCCCCGAAATAAGAGCGGGACCTGCCGCCCGACCCTATTGCGCCGGATCGCCCGCACGGCGAGGAAGCTTCGCGCGAGAATGAAAGTTCTTCAGTGTGGAACACGAAAGGCTCCTTCGTCGACGGCAGAGATCGCCGCTGGAGGAGCAGGTTAGCGGAGCAAGGTTTCGCCCGATCCGGTCCAATGTAAAGATTTGTGTACGCAATTGGGCGCTCGCGGGGCGGAGGGAGCGGCCGCTTAAAGCCGAGATTGGCCGCGCGACGCTCGGTCTACGGTTTTACACCCGGGCGAGCGTCGCGCCGACGGCGGACCATTCGTCTCAAACGACGTTCGATCCGGATCTACATATGTGGGGCTATCCCCGATCCGGCCTGCCCGGAGCATCCACGGGTTCGCTTGCATGCGTCGCCGCGAGCATCATGTAGAAGGCCGGGACCACGAATAGGGTGAACAGCGTCCCGATCGACATGCCCGATGCGATCACAAGCCCCATATTGTAGCGGGACGCGGCCCCGGCTCCGGTCGCGACGATGAGCGGTACAACTCCGAACACCATGGCGGCGGTCGTCATCAGGATGGGCCGTAGCCGGATGGAGGTCGCTTCGACGATGGCGTCGTGCTTGGATTTGCCTGCATGCTGAAGATCGTTGGCGAATTCCACGATCAGGATCCCGTGCTTGCTGACGAGGCCCATCAGCGTCACGAGGCCGACCTCGGTATAAATGTTGAGGCTCGCTCCGCCGAGCCCAAACATGATGAACAGCATGGCGCCGGCGATCGACAGCGGAACCGACACCAGGATGATCAACGGATCGCGGAAGCTCTCGAATTGTGCAGCGAGAGCGAGGTAAACGATGATGATCGCGAAAGCGAAGGTGCCGACGATGCCGCCCGATTCCTGCTCGAGCTGGCGAGACGCCCCCGCGAAGTCGACCGCATAGCCGTTTGGCAAGACGCGCGCGGCGAGCTCCTTGAGGGTCTGGATCGCGGCGTCGGCGGCGACGCCAGGCGCCGCGACGCCGGAGATCGTGGCCGAATTAAGCTGTTGGAAGTGGTTCACCGATTCTGGGACCGCCTTGATCGTAAGGCTCGCGACTGTCGACAGCGGGATGGGCGTGTTGCCCGAAGCCGTGATGTAATAGGAGAGAAGCTGGTCCGGGTTCAGCCGGAAGCGTTGCCCGACCTGAGGGATGACCTTGTAGGACCGCCCGTCGAGATCGAAATAATTCGTATAGCCGCCGCCCAGCATCGAGGCGAGGATGCCGCCGACATCGCTCATCTTCAGTCCGAACTGCGCCGTTTTCTGGCGATCGATGACCACCGAAGCCTGGGGCTGGTCGATCTTCAGGTCGCTGTCGAGAAAGATGTACTGGCCGGTCTCGAGCGCCTGGGCGAGGAAGTCGCGCGAGACGCCGTCGAGTTGTTCGGGCGTATCGGTCGTGGTGATCACGAACTGGATCGGCAGGCCGTTCGAGCCCGGCAAAGGAGCCGGCTGGAAGGCTACGATCTTCGATCCGGCGATGCTGCCCATCGCGCCCTGAATCCGCTTTTGCAGGGCGTCGGCGCCCGCTTTGCGCTCGTCCCAGAGTTTCAAGACCCAGACTGAGATTTCGCTTGCCGCGGAGTCAATCTGGATGACCCGGCTTGTTTCCGGCTGGGCGGCGAAGATTTTATAGGCTTCTTTCCCGTAGAGTTCACGCTGCTGCAAAGTCGCGTTCGGCGCGTCGGTCGTCTGCGTCAGAACGACGCCTTGGTCCTCGCTCGGCGCGAGTTCCGAAGTCGAATTCAGCAGAAGAAAATAGATGCTGCCGAGCACGAGCGCGGTGAAGACGGCGGTGACCGGCAGGAACCGAAGCGTGCCTACGAGCAGGCGCCCGTAGCCCCGGCGAATTGCGTTCATCACGCCGTCGACGAAACCGGAGAGTTTCTGGTCCCAGGTCGGATGATCCGGAGTCGGCGACTTCAAAATGTAGGCGCAACTCATCGGCGTCAGCGTCAGCGCGACGATGGCCGATACTGTGACGGCGCCCGCCAGCGTGAAGACGAATTCGGTGAAGAGCGCGCCCGTCAGACCGCCCTGGAATCCAATCGGCACGAATACGGCGATCAGCACGATCGTCATGGCGATGATCGGGCTGACGAGTTCGCGCGCCGCCTTGATGGCAGCCGGCAGCGGCGCCAAGCCCTCGCCGAGATGGCGGTTGACGTTCTCGACCACGATGATGGCGTCGTCCACCACGAGGCCGATGGCCAGCACCAAGGCGAGGAGTGTCAGGAGATTGATCGAGAAGCCGAGGGCCAGCAGCATGGTCAGCGTGCCGACGAGCGAGAGCGGGATCGCCACGACGGGGATGAGCACGGAGCGCCAGGACCCGAGAAACACGAACACCACGGCCGTCACGATCGCCAAGGCCTCGACCAGTGTCGTCAGGACCTCCTGGATCGATGCGTTTACGAACGTCGTGGAGTCATAGACGATTTCCGCCTTCATCCCCGCGGGCAGTCGCGCCTGGATGTCCGGAAAGATGGCGCGGACGCCCTTGATAACGTTGAGCAGATTGGCCGCCGGGGCGATCTGAATGCCGACGTAGACGGCGTTCTTGCCATCGAAGCTCGCGGAGGACAGGTAATCCTCGGAGCCGATCGAGACAGTGGCGACGTCTTGCAACTTGATATTGGCGCTGCCGGATTGGGCAACGACGAGGTCGCGGAAATCGTCGACGGAATGCAGGCTTGTCGTGGCCGACAGGTTGAGCTGAACCATCTGGCCCTGGGTCGTACCGAGGCCGGCGATATAGTCGTTGTTCTGGAGAACGGTCGAGATTTGGCTGGCGGTCAGCCCGTAGGCGGCGAGCTTCATCGGATCGAGCCAAACGCGTAGCGCGAGGACTTTCGGGCCCAGAAACTCAGCGGTCTGCACGCCATTCACCGCCTGAAGGCGGGGCTGGACGATCCGCGTCAGGTAGTCCGTGATCTGATTGGGCGCGACGACATCGCTGCTGAAACCAATATACATGGAGTCGATCGTCTGGCCGATCTTCACCGAAAGGGTCGGTTGCTGGGCGCCCGAGGGCAGCTGGTTGATAACGGAATTGACCTTGGTGTTGATCTCCGTCAGCGCCTTGCCGGAATCGTAGTTGAGCCGCAGGTTGACCGTGATGGTGCTTGTCCCTGGCTGGCTGGTCGATGTCATGTAGTCGATGCCGTCGGCCTGGGCGACGGCGTTTTCCAGCGGCGTCGTGATGAACCCCGCGATGATGTCCGCGTCCGCGCCGAAATAAGTGGTGGTGACGGTGACGATCGCGTTATGGGTGCGCGGATATTGCAGCACGGGCAGCGACATCAAGGATTTCAAGCCGAGCACCAGGATCAGCAAGCTGACCACGATCGCCAGCACGGGGCGGCGAATGAATATGTCTGTGAATTTCACCGAAGCTCCTAAATGCCGATCGGCCTAATCGGGGCGAGAGCAAGGGCGCCCACGACGAGAGCCACGTCGAAAATCTGGCGCCTCGACAGGGCAAGCCTGGCCAAAGGCGAAGCGGTTGTTTGCCTGGGAACTCGTGTCCGCGCGGCGATCCGGAAGAGGCGCGCGCCCGGACCGACGTTCGTCCCACAGGCACTAGGGGTCGACGGGAAGCGGATTGGGATCCGCCAGCGGCTGGACGGCATTGTCGATCTTGATGGGCGTACCGTTGCGCAGTTTTACCTGACCCGCGGTGACGACTTCGTCACCCGCTTTTATGCCCGACAGGACGGCGATCTGGTCGCCGCGCGTCAGACCGACCTTGATGCTGATCTGGCGGGCAGACGGTTTCGGCGAGCCGCCCTTGGCATCCCCATTGTCCACGACGTAGGCAACGTTTCCATAGGTATTGTAGACGATCGCGGTCTGCGGCAACGTCACATAATGCTGCACGTCGCCCACGGAGACCTCGACGGTTGCAAACATGCCGGGCAGCAACTTTCGATCCGGATTCGCCACCTTGGCTCGCACCTGAACGTTGCGGCTGGACGTGTCGACTTTCGAATTCAGGGCTTCGATCTCGCCCGCGAAGGAACCGGGAAAGCCGTCGATCCTGGCCGAGATCGCGCCACCGATCTTGATTTCACCCACCGCCTGCTGCGGCAGCATGAAGTCGAGATAGATCGGGTCGAGGGCCTGGAGCGTGACGATCGTGGTCCCGGCGCTTAGATATTGGCCGAAATCGACTTGCCGGATGCCGAGCCGGCCAGAGAAGGGCGCCCGAAGCGTCTTCTCGTCGACGATGGCCTGCTGCTGCGCCACATTGGCTGACGCGGTCCGCTGATTGGCGACATCGCTGTCGACCGTAGCTTGGCTGACCGCGTTGATCTTGAGCTGCTGTTCGTCGCGATGGAGCGTGATGGCGTTGACGGCGGCGGTCGCCTTCAGGGATTCGAGCTTGGCGACATCGTCATCGTTGCGCAATTCGAGCAGCAATTGTCCCTTGACGACCTCGGCGCCCGACTCGAAGGTCATTTTCTCCACGAGGCCTGGAACTTCAAGCGCCAGATCCGCCCCGTTTATGGCCTGGAACACCCCGATCAAGCTCTGGTTCGGCTGCCAATCCGCTTCCTTGGCAATGATCGTCGAGACGGTCTGCGGCGGGTTGGCCATCCCGGCAAGCGCCTCTTTGATCTTCCCCGCCCGAAAATTGACGAACCCCTTGAGCCCAACGAAAATCACGCCAGCAAGCACGAGCAGGATGAGCATGCGCTTGATCATGGTGTGATCGCCTTTGCGCCGCCGTCGGGCGCTGAGCGGGGCAGCGGCCCATGCGGGTCTCGCAAGGCCGACAACAAAGGACTCAAGGCGATCGCGTCGGCCGGCTTGGGCACGGCGGCGATGGTCTCATCGTCACGATTCCACCAGCCGCCGCCGAGCGCTTGGAAAAGGGCTGCGGTATCGGAGAAACGCGCGGCCTGCGCCTTGACGCGGCTGGTGCTGGCGTTCAGCAGGGTCTGCTCGGCGTTAAGCACGGTGACGTAGGTGGTGGATCCCGCGCGAAACTGAGCCGTGGAAATGTCAAGACTCTGACGGGCCGCCTGTTCGGCGTCGACGTAGGCCTTGAGAGCGGCCGCGTCGGCCCGGATGGCCGCAAGCGAGTCGGCCACGTTCTGAAAAGCCTCGATCACAGTCGTGCGGTATTTCGCGGCGGCCTGATCGAAGGCGGCCACTTGCGCCTCCTTCGTGTGGTAGAGAGTTCCCCCGTCGAACAGCGTTTGGGAGACACTAGCCTCCAGGCTGTAGATCGTGGTCTGCGCGTTGAAGAGCTGCGACGCGCTCAACGCTTCGCTGCCGCCTGAGGCGGAGAGCGTCACGCTCGGCAGCATCTTGGCGATATCGGCGCCGATGAGGGCGCTGGCCTCATGGACCTGTTCTTCTGCGGCGCGTATATCGGGCCGCTGGCGAACCAGCTTCGATGGCAGCGTCACGGGAAGGTCGCGCGGCAGGGTCAATCCGTCGAGGCTGACGGCCTCGCCGCGATCCTGGCTCGGCAGACGGCCCAAATAGGCCATGAGCTGATCGCGGTTCTGGGCGCGCGCTTTTTGCAGCGGCGGCAGGGTCGCGACCGTCTGCGCGACCTGCGCCTTCTCGGACAGCACATCGGCCTGATCGACGGCACCGAGCACGAACTGGGCCTGGAGGAGGTCGAGTTCCTTCTGCTGAGCGGCGATGAGTTGCTGGATGACCTTGATCTGCGCTGCGTCGGAGGCGTCTGTGATGGCGGCCGTAATGACATTGGCGGTGAGCGCCAGATACGTCGCTTCGAGTTCGAAGCGCTCGTAGTCCGCTGCGGCGACGTCTGACTCGAGGGTTCGTTGCACGCCGCCGAACAGATCGGGCGTATAGGAGACCGGGACCGAGACATTGTAGAGCGTATAGGTCAGAGCGTTGCCTTCGAGACCCGTTTCCGCCGCCGATTGCCGCTCGCGCGTGACGCTGTCACTGGTGCTGAGTTGCGGAAAAAGCGCGCCCCCCTCGGCCAGCGTCGTCTCGCGGGCTTGCCGCAACGCCGCCTGGGCGGCCGCGATGTCGGGATGATTGCGGATCGCCTCGGCGACCAGCGCGTCGATCTGTTTCGAGCGGAACAGCCGCCACCAGGCGGCGGCGACGTCCTCCCCAGGGTTAAACCGCTGCGAAGCGCCGCCCGGAGCGCTGGTCGCGACAGTGGACGATGCCTCCTTTTGAGCTGTGTACCCGGACACCGCGGGCGCTGCAGGTTCGAGAAAGTTCGGGTCGACCGTACATCC
>Ga0302156_10001580_pt1 | contig 19831 bp, 27 predicted proteins | sample I_Bog_N3_2_FD_193503 | JGI IMG/M metagenome (GOLD analysis project Ga0302156, IMG submission 193503) | Peat permafrost microbial communities from Stordalen Mire near Abisko, Sweden - I_Bog_N3_2 | ecosystem: Environmental > Terrestrial > Soil > Wetlands > Peat | place: Sweden: Abisko, Stordalen... | reverse complement strand
GATCCCGCGCCCTGATTGTTGTTGTTGGCCTCTCCGGTCGAACTCCCCTGCATCGTTGTCTGATTGGCAGGGATGAGATTGCCGTTGACGTCGCGTTGCGCCCCTGTCTGCGTCGTTCCTGCGGCGATCGCTGCTTGCTGTTGCGCCAAGCTCAATGACGGGGAGGGACCAGCAACCGGCGCCTGCTTCGCAATGACGTTGTCGACATTGCTGCCGCCCGGCTTGCCGGGATTGACTGCAACTGGCCCGTGCTGGTGGAATGCGCTGTAGCCAAAAACCAGCCCAACCACTGCGCCGAGCAGCGCGGCGCCGCCGCCGATAAAAGCAAGCCGTTCAAAGTTTTTGCTTCTCGCCTTCGCCGCATCGGTTCCGGCGGTCGGCACCTGGTCGCCGCCAACGTCCAGACGCTGCCGGTCCGTCAAATTGTCTGCCATGTTATTGCCCTTTCACCTGACGCTCGACCACGTTTGACACCGTACCGGTGCGCGCTCCCCGATCGTTGCGCGGCGGCGCCTCGTTGTAGATGCACAGCACCAGACCGCCGCGCCGCAGCCGCAGCTGCCGGTAGACCGCGTGGATCACGACGAAATCGTCGCGCACGTCGTACGGTACGATCTCCTCGCTCCCGTCCGGATCAACACCGAAAATGCTCGGGATGTCGGCGTGGCCCGGATAGCGCAGCACCGTGAACTCACCGTTGTCGGAAATCTCGCTCGGTTGCAGATCGCTCGATCCCTGCACGGTATACTTGAAGTTCCGCGCGCCCTCGATCACGGCGTGATCGAGGGCCTGTTTCACCACGCCGCTTTCCACGCTCTGCGATTGCTGGGCCTCGCTCACGCGCGCAATCAGCTGCGCCGTTTCCGCTTCCTGGCGCGGATAGTGGAACCGCACTCCATACATGACCGGCCCCACGCCCATCGTCAGCTGAAAATGGTACGTACGCGTGCCCAGCGGACCGTTGGTGATGACAATCAGGTTGGTGCCTTGAGCCTTTTCGCGGGGTTTGAGGAAAATCACGTTGCTGACCGGCGCGATCTGCCACGAGACTGTGTCCCCCAGCGCCGCCTGGGCGACGGTTTCGTTTGCTGCGAACTGGATCTCGAGCGCGTGGCGAAAGCCGCCGTTCAGCAAGACGACGTTGTTGACGTCATAATCGACATTGCGCAGCCGTGCATCCTGATGTCCGGGGGCGGGAACTTCCGATGCCCGCGCCGTGGTGAACGGCGCGCCAGCGCCCGCAACCACGATGCCCGCCAGCGACAGCGCGAAAAGTCGCTGATAGATATTCGCCACCCCGCGCCACAGCTTGCTCTGCCCGGCATTCTCAGACAGCGTCATCGCGCTTTGCGGGCGCGGTTTGACGACTGTAACAGCAATTGCGGCGGCCTCAGGCCCAACGATCGGGTCAATGCGGCCGACCTTCGCCGGGGGCATCGAGGTCTGTTTGAACAATCGAACAATCATCGGATCAAACCTCCGGGTCGGCGTGATAAGTGACCACCTGAAACCCAAGCGGGTTGATCAGCCGGTCACGCTCGAGTTCGGGCCCGCTGGTAAATTGGAAGGTGGCCAGGCCGATCCAGTTCTCCGCCACAGGTCCAGCGCTTCCTATCGTGGTGACCTTGGTGAACCGCACTTGCGCCACTGTCGGGCTCAGGAACGTGATCGAGCGCACCGACACATCAACGAACCCGCCGCCTCCAATCGTCACCTGGGGGCTGGTCTTGCTGGTTTGCGCCATGCCCGCCAGATAACGGGTCTGCTCTTGCGGGCTGCTCATCAGCGTGACGGCATAAGCATTATCGCGAGCCGCCTGCGGCAACCAGCCTTCGCGCAGCCGGACATATTGCGAGAGGAAGTAGCGGTTCACCGCCTCATCGTACGTGCGCGGTCGTGCGCCGGTCAGCGCGGTGATGATCTGGGTTTCGCCGGTCGAGCGATCGACGCGAATGACATACGGCACCACGGTCTTGAATGGCGCCAGCATCGCAACTGCACCGGTCGCCACAACGGCCAGCGCGCAGGCGCCCGAGGCGATCAGCCAGGCAACCTTGCGCGATCGGAGCGCCGCGCGCACCCGATCGTGCTCCCAGGATGCCGCTTCCTGAAAATAGCGATCCTGCTCACCCGCCTTGACTTGCATGTCCATGTTCCGCGTGTCCTTCAGCAGCTTGGGAAATACGCTGGCGGTTCGCGCAGCGACGTTCTGGGGTTTTGGCGCCCGGTAACCGCGCCGTTGGGGACCGCCGGCCCCCCAGGTGCGCTGCTTTCGGCAGGCGCAGCCGTCCCAGGGGCATCTGGGCTCGGCCCGGGAGACGCCTTCAACTCACTTGCGGGTTGTGGCTCGCTTGTGTGCTCGCTCGGCGGCACGGGCAGCGAGAGTGCCGGCAGAACGGTCCCATAGATATTGGCCGCCCGGCGATGCTTGCCGTCGCAAACCGCCACCTTTTTGGGACTCGTCGCGCATCCGCTCAATGCCAGTGCACTGAGCGCCACCAAAATCAGCCGTTTCATAAATCGTTCCTCCACGTCCAAATCGATCCGCCGGATCGATCAACGTTCTGTTCAACTGCCTCTGCTGACACTGCCGCCCGAGCCGCCGCCCGATCCACCACCGCCGCCTCCGCCGCCTCTGCCGCCACCCATGCGTGCAATCATCCGGTTCGCCACCGCATTGCCGGTTGATTGCAGGAAGCCATGACCACCCGACGCAGTGCCGCCGGCGATGCCGGACGCAATCTTGGGGGTCTCGAAAAAGAAGATCGTGCCAACCGTGTAGATCACGCCGATCGCCAGGGTCGCGGCAACAATCGCGCCATTATTCAGCGCAATCTGTCCGCCGGTTCCGGTGATAAATGACTGAGGATTGGCGATCTGGCCGATGAGGCTCGTCAGAATGGATTTTTCCATGCCGGTGATCATGCTGACCACGATCGAGATGATGACCATCAGCAGCGAATAATTGATCGTCTGACGCATCCATCCGTCGAAGAACCAGCGTGACGAGTTGAATATCAGGCTCGCAAAAGCCAGCGGCGCCAGGGCCACACAGATCTGGACGCCGAGCAGCGCGAACAGCGTGATGCAAAAACCCACGATCGCGCTGGCAAAGGCAAACAGCGCAACAACAAGATCGAATACGACATCGACAATATCGGAATTAAGCGTGGTCATCGGAGCGAACGTGTCGCCTTGATGGGCGACATCGACTTGATTGTCTGCCTGATCGATGTCCGATATCAGCGCGAAGGCACTGGTCATATACGTGTCGAATGTGCTGCCGGGGTTCGTCGTCGACGATCCGCTGCCCGCCGCAATGATCGTGGTTGCTATGGCCGGGACGCCCGATACGACAACGGCCGAATAAAAGGTCGCGGTACAGGCCGCAAAGACCATGCCGACTTTGCCAACCTGCCACGCCAGCTCGCGGATCGGCATCTGGATCGCACCGCGCAAGATGCCATAGCCGAGCAGCAGGAAGTAGATCGTGGCCGCCACGGCAAGCGGGGCGATCACCAGCGACAGCAAGCCGCTTCCATACGATGACGTTGCCTGCAACATCGACGTCTGGAAGTAGGTGTAAATGCTGGTGAAGGTCACCGATACGTTGCCCATGGCGGCCATTTCTCCAATCCCGCTTACTTTGTTTGATTCTTCCATGTTTCAGCAACCGCCTTTTGTTTGGCGAGAGCGCCAAACAAGTTTTGGGCCGACTGTACATGCTGGCACTGTACTTGCCTCTCGGCCGGGTCCATGCTGTCGAGGTCATTGCTCGCGAAGCATTTTTTGTACCATTGGTCAGTCAGTTGCTGATTGCTGTTAAGACTATCGACCGATGGGAACTCGATTGACTTGTGGCAGCCTGCAACGAGGACGGATGTGATTGCGCACATGGCGATTGCTGATTTACGCACAGTTATTGGCCTCCCATATTGGTTTGGTAAGTAGCCGCGACGGCTGCTCCCCTTGAAGCCGCAGTTTGACCATTATTCAACCCGTCCTGAGCCTGCTTGCTCAGTTTGATCGCTTCGATCTTGAGCATGTCATTCTGGAGCTGCGCCTGCTCGGCTGCGATGCGCGCCTGAAGATCCATCGTCTGCTTGGGATCGGTCGCGGTGCTCAGCGAATTCTGCAGCGTCTGAAGGTCCCCGGTACGCTGCTGGAACGTCGACAACATGCTCGTCCCCAGCGCCAACTGGGTTGCCGCCGGCGCCGCCGATTGCTGCAACAGCTGGTTGTACTGCTGGTCGACCGTTGAATTGCCACTTGGTGCGACGGTCAGGTTGGATTGAATCGCTTGCGCCTGCGTTCCCAGCGCGCCCAGACTCGCGGTATTGCCTGTCACCAGCGCGTTCATGTTGATGGTGCCGCCCGGCAGGATGTTGCGCTCGGCCGTGCTGGCAAGGCTCGATGCGATCGCATTGACATTCGTCAGCTCTTGCAGGCTGTTGAGCGTTTTTTGCGTGGTCTGGATGACTTGTGCGCCCTGCTGGATCATTTGCAGGGTGTTTTGCACCGTCGACAAGGTTTGAAGGTACGTCGAGACGTCATAGACCGGGATGCCTTGCGCCGCCGCCGGGGCAGGGGCGAGGCCAAGAATGAGCGCGCCTGCGGCAGTGCTCAGAAGGATCCGTGTTATCCGTGCCATGTCAGCTTCTCCTTTCGTTGGCGTAGAACGCCGGCAGCCATCGGGCCGGGTCGGTGCCGTGCTGCGCGATCGCAGCCTCCATCACCCGCAAAGTCTCCTCGCGGCCCGACAACACCGACAATTCATCGCGCATCCCGCCAAGATCGAGCTGCGCCACGACCGAGATGTTTTCCTGTTTGACCAGGAAGCAACGGCTCTCCGGCGTCAGATCTTCCTTGATCAACCGGAATTCCGCCTCTGTAAGGCCAAGCCCGCCGCAATATTCTTCGCGCTTGGCGGCCGCATTGGGTAGGAGGATCTTGGTCTTCGCCTGCTCGATAATCGTGTGCGAGATCTCTGAGCGCAGCGCGTCGGCCGGCGATTGCGTACCGAACACCATAAAGCCGTTGCGCTTGCGCCAGGTCTTGAGGCCATCCTTGGCGAACGCCTGAAACGCCTCGTCGCCCAGCGCCATCCAGAATTCGTCGATGTCGACCACCACGCGCCGGCCATCGAGCAGGCTGTCGATCCGGTGAAAGAGATAAAGCATGGTCGGCGTGCGGATGACCGGATTTTCAAGGAAATCGGTCATGTCGAACCCGACAAACTTCGCCGACAGGCTGATTTCATCGGCCAGGCCATCGAACGCCCAGCCCAACGACCCGCCCATGCACCAGCGTTCAAGCCGCGCGCCAATCCCTTCCGCGTCCGAATGGCCCAGCATCTCGCGCAAGGCCAGCATCGACCGCTTTTCCGACGGCAGACGCATGACCGCAGTCAGCCCCTCATCAATCATCCGTTCTTGCGCGACCGTGAACTGTTCGCCTTGCCGGCGTACCAGGACGCGGATCAAATCGCGCAGGAACGCCATGTTCCCAGGGCTGTTGTCGAGGCCTTTGAGCGGGGCAAATCCAGTGGCAACGCCGTTCTTCAACGGCAAATACGTGCCGCCACAAGCCCGCACGAAAATTTCGGCACCGCGATCCTTGTCGATGAAGATCTGCTGCGCGCCGGTCTTTTCAAGTTGCGCCATCAGGAAGTTTTGGAGCACCGTCTTGCCACCGCCGGTCGGCCCGATAATCAGCGTGTGGCCGATATCGGCCGAATGGAAGTTGAACCAGTACGAGCTGCCGGCCCGGGTCTTGAGGAGCGTAACCGCCTCGCCCCAATGGTTGCCGGTCTTTTTGCCCGCCGGGAATGTGTAGAACGGCGAAAAAGCAGCAAAATTGCGGCTGTTGATCCGCGCAGGGCGCGCACGCAGCCCGAAATTGCCCGGCAACTGCGCCCAGTAGGCGGCCTCCAGTGCAACATCCTCGCGCGCCATCACCATGCCGGTGTCTGCCGCCGCTGCGCGCGCGAGCGACAACCGGTCGAGCAGGCGTCGCGGATCTGTGTCCATCACCATCAGCGACAGGTGATGTTCGCCCAGAATCCAGCGGTTCGACATCAGCTCGTCCGCACCGTCGAGCAATTCGTAAGCCTGACTCATCGCGACATCCTCTGACGAGGCCATCTGCTTGAACTTCTTCTGAAACCGCTCCGTCGCAACGGTCTTCACGTCCGGCACAAAGCTCTGCGTCAGCACAAACGGAAAATCGAGCGTGAGGAGCTCATTGAACTGGCCGCTGCGCGTGTTCGCGACATATTCGCGCACGCCGAACATGCCGAGATAATGCGATTTGTGCGGCAGGCGCACCTCCGCCGCCTCCCGTCCGAAGATCGTCCTGTCGCAATAGAGCGCTTGCCCCAAACGGCCGTTGATGAGCGGCATGCGCAGCGCGTCGCCGGTCAGGATAAAGTGCAGAACCTCCATGGGCCGCGAAAATACCACCCCACCGTGCTCGTACGTGCCGATGCGTTCGGGCCTGGTGTCAGCAAGCATCGATTCAAAATCGCGGCACTTGTCGTTCAGCAGATCGAGGGCTTTCGCCTCGCCACCCCCATCTGCGCTCTTCGAGCCAAAGAAGCGTCCGATCGCGTCGCCGGCGGCCTGGCTCGGCCTCACGACCAGCGTGATATAAAACTCGTTGTGGTACAGAATCTTTGTCGCCAGGCGCGCAGCGTAGCGATCCTGCAACTGGCGCGCGAAGTCGGAGTGAAAACTGCCCGCCATTTTGGGATCTGTCGCGGTGCGCACAAGATGCGTCCAGACCGCGAGCCGATCGTCGCCGATCGACCGCCAGGCGACATTGAGCTTGTTATGCCACGCATTGAGATCGCCGACATCGGAAGTCTCGAAGGGCCGGCCATCAATGCGATACATCCGCATCAGCGCACCACCCTCAAGGGCGATCACGTCTGGGCCGACATGCCGCGTATAGGGGATGAACTTGATGTCATCCACTTCACGCAGCATCACGGCCTTGTCCCGCAGCAGCGTCTTCGCCTTACCAGTCATTGCCGAATGTCTTCCGCTTTACGCCGCTCAGGCGGACGGGAGAATAGCTCCCGCCCCCCCAGAACTTGCGCGTTTTCGCCAGAAACGTGGTCTGAAACCACAACCCGAGCAGGCGGAACGCATTGATGTCGTAATAGACGATCATGCGCGCCGGCAGGTACAACGCACCGAATATGGCCGCAGGGTAGAACGGATTGTGGACCACTCCCCACACCACCATGCAGACCATGACGATCGGCATAAAGGCTTCGAGCGGCAGGCCCATAAAGACCGCCGGCCTCGTCAGCGCGAGATAGACCTTGTCCTCGGCCAGCTTTTCTTCACTGTCGGCCATCAGCTCGAGGTCATCCAGCCCACGATGGTCGTAGCGCTGAAGATGATGCCGATACCGATCAGCACCGCCACCGCCTTGCCCCAATCAAGCTTGCCCGTCAGCTTGGCATAACCGACCGCCATCACCGCGATAACGCCGACAGTGCTGGCAATTGTGGTCAGCCAGGATTGGACCTGGGTCAAACCACTCTGGATCGCGCTCGATCCGGTGCTCTGTGCGAGCGCCGGATCAGCCAGCAAAAGCATCGCCGCCAATGGCAACACTGCCATCAAGCGCCGATCAGCGGCAATCGCGCGAGCACGTCGGCTCAAATGAACCTTGGTCTTCATGATAGTCGTTCTCCTTTCCACGAAAAAACATTCTCGGCAGGCCGATGCCGGTGCCGCGTTGATGGCAATCGACGTCATCGGAACACCACCACAGCGCTTGGGTCGCTTTGACCGACCACCCAATCCGAGGTGCGACCATGCCGTTCAACGCGCGTCGCCCAGGTGGCGGGGAGAGACGGTAAGGCGCCAGCGGCCAGCGATGTGTTTTGCCCAAGGATCGACGGCTCAGCGCTCGCGGTCGCATCGCCGGGGCTCGTTTGCCCGGCCGCTCGCCAGACCTTATTTACGTAACCGTTGGTAAAGCCACGGCTCAACGAGCCTGTGTTGTACGCAGAATACGTCGCGCTGATCGCATCGATACCGCCATAGCGCACACTCGCGCGCGCGTAGCCTTCCTGCAGGATCTGCGATGCTGCCCGCAGATTCGTGCAAGGCTCGAAGGCGGTTTCAACTGTCAGCCCGAGCTTGCGAAAATTGCGCGAGTTGACCTGAGCAATGCCGACATCGACCGAATAGCCTCGGCCGATATATGCCCTGGCAAGATCAGTTGCATCGGCAACGCTGCCGGCACGCACTTTAGGGCCGTGGTTGACGTTGATGCTCAGCGCTTCTCCGCCGCTTTCCACCTGGATCAGCGGCAGCATCGCTTCGGTCGCAATCTCCGGCGCGCAGTGCTGTGCCAGCGCGACAAGAGCAGGGACCGCGTAGATCACCGGTTATACCCCGCGCTTCCACGATCCTGATAAATTCCCTCAAGTTCCTGCGCCTGCAGCGCAGTCAATTGCTCGACCTGGACCGTGTTCGTCCCATCCTCGTAAATCATATAATAGGATGGTGAGCCCGTGGCGGACGCCACGGTAAAAATGTTGATCCCCCCAAAGCTGGCGCTGCCGGTGAAGTTCACGCCGCCTTCCGCGCACGTGGGGAAGCCGCCACCCGTCGCCAACGAAGCCCAGAATTGCTCAATTGGCGGGACACACGCCGCGTATTGTGTCGGCCCGCCAGGGCTGGCCAAACACAGCACAACCTCACAACCCCAGGTGCCGTCATCGGCCAGCGCCGGCGTTGGTGCCGCTGCCGCGCAAGCTATAACAAAGGCCGCCGATGTGATGCTTCCGGTCAATCTGCGAAATCTCATTTTCATTACGAGCCACCTCCATGCCGCACGCGCCAATCCGCGACCGCGAAAACATCCCAGCTCGCCGGTTCCCGCTCTTGGGGCACCGCGGCGTGCGTGTTGGACTGCGCAGCCGGTTCCACAACCACCTGCTCAGGTGAGGGAGCGGGCAGCGTGGGCACTGCACTCGCCGTCGACACGTTCCAGTCCTCGACATATTCAGGAACGGCTATCGACGGAACGGCCTGCCCAGGCCGTGCAAATGCGACGTGCCAGTGGTTCGAGTGACCACGGTCGCCGGGGCCGAGCAATTCGAGGAGCCGGATGCCGTTGGCTGACATCACACGGCGGATCATGTCACGGTTGATGGCGCCAACGCCGCCTTCAGGTACGAAATCGACGGCTTGGCCCAGTTTGTGATAGCTATGAACTGCCCCGTAAGCGGCGTTCATCGGACGGAAGGTGTCAGTGATCCGGGCTCTGAAAGCGCTTGTCAGCAGATGCGCTACCGATTGGGCAGAGAGATTGGGTGCGGTGACATGCACCCCCAACCGATCTGATATTTGCTCCGCAAAGGCAGGTGCCGGCGCAAAGGTCATCGTGGGTAATGCCGTCTCACCTGCGGACACAGTTACGCCGTGAAGCGTAAATCCCACCGCCAAAGCAGCAGAGACTAGGTGGCGCCGCAAAGCCGAAGGAATCCTCGAAGCCTTGGTCGCCAAGGTTTTCGACGCAGGCATGTGCACCAGCCCGCCCTCACTCTGCATTTTCACTGATCGCTTTGGTTCGCTCACTGATCTTGCCCTTTGCACTCCTCGCTATTTGCGTTACATATTTCTATATGTCAATAGAAACACATGGAGGGGCCATCAGCGCGTGAGCTGCAGAGCGTTATATTCCGTAGCAGCTTGCGCCATAGCGAGATCGGAATATGACGGCGGGCTGCGGAGGCATGAATTTGAACGACCAAATAGGTATCATCGTAAAGACGTTTGCTGGTCCCAGCGTTGCGCTTCAAGACGCAACCCTGGCGCCTCGCTGCACTTATCTTTTAACTCTCGAAAATCCGACGGTCTCAAAGATCGGTGAAAAACTCATTGGTGCTAATCGCCCACTCGACACCGGCGACGTCATTGCCTTGTACAGCGCAGCAGCTTTCCCGGCGCCGATGGGTATGCTCATCAAATTCATTAACGACGCCCACAAACGCGGCGTGGCAGTCCTCTTTGCCGAGCAAAACCTATTACTAGATTCTGCAACCCTTTCGCACGACCTCGCCGCGTTTCTATCGACGTTGGCGGAGCACAACCGCTCACAAATTGCCGAACGACTATCGCGGGCTGCCCGTGAGGGCAAACCTTCCGGGCGACCGCGCACGCTTTCTGACCAACAGATCGCCCAGCTTGAAACAGAGTTGGCGAAACCCAAGGCGAACATTGCAGCGCTCGCCAGGTCGATGGGGGTCGCTCGCGTTACGCTGTACCGTTATATTCAGCGCATATCTGAACGAGGTGAAGCCTAAACCTTGCTCACAGGATTATCACCAGAGATTATCATAGGAGTAACGCCTCGCCCAAAATCAGGACGTGGCAAAGCACTGCTGCGCTTCACCAACGCAAGGTGGGACCAGTGCACCGCTTACGGACTAACCCGGACCTTGTCGTGTAGACCTGTGCAGAGCGCAGCGGGGCTGGCACCCAAGGCAGTGGCGATCGCTTCCAGATCCAACAACCGGATTTCACCGTCGCATAGACCCATTGCAACTGCGGCCACCGCCCGCGTAATCCCGGCGGCGGCCGAGAGATCGTCTACCGACCATAATTTTTCCGCCGCCATTCGGCTACAATTACTGACGAAATTCCAATGCGCGACGTTCTGGTACGGCTCTTGCATTTTTTGCTCCAAGGGTTTCATACTTGAGCAGACCAAGCGTCCTCACAATGACGAAACATATCCCTATAAGCCTCAAATGGAATCCCCCTCTGGATCACTTTCCTGGAGCAAGTCAGTAACCGCACACTTAAGACCGCGCGCGAGCGCTTCGAGCATTTGCAGCGTGGGATTCCCGGCGCCCTGCTCAATTCTCGAAATATGTGATAAGCTGACCATAGTCTTTTCATGCAGGTCAATCTGGGACATGCAGGCGCGTTGACGGAAATGCCGTACCCACTTGCCCACCCTGATCGACAACGGCGATCCTTTGCCACCCAGCCTCACATTGTTCACTAGGTTATACCTCCTGCAGCCACTCTGCACCGCGCATACCTAATGAGTTTCTAACATGAGTCCTCCCCGCCGCTGACTACAGCATATTTACATCGCGAGGATCATCTGCCACACAGCCCAAATGACAGTACTGCCCGAGTCCCAAATCAGCGACACCGCTCGAATTAAACGACGGACACGCGAGATTGCTTACCGCGCTGGCGCACTTCAGCGTAATTTTCGTGTGCAGCGCTCCGCTGTAGCGAAGATCGATCATCTCAAAGTTCTCGGTAAGATTCCGAACCGCGATCTCACCGTCGCCCTGCTGCTGCGCAAGGCAGCAACCCTCTACGAGCCGACTGACATCGTGCTGGTGCCGCCGCTTCCCCGCGTGCAGGATCTCATGCCTGTCGTCGCTATGATTTCGCGCGAACTCGTCGCCTTCGTCGATGACGTTCGTGCACTTCATCGCAATGCAACCGTCGGCCAAGTGCTCGAAAGCATTCTCGCGATGATTCCAGACTTGGACGCGGCGCCGGAGCAGCTTCGCATGCCACTGATTTTAAAGGAGAGCGCCGTGAGCACATAAACGAAACCCGGCACGAGGGCCGGGAATCGAGACAACTATCCGAGCGATTGACGTCGCTTGCGGAGGCCTAAACACAATGCTTCCCGGATAGTTTGTCTGACAGTCCCTGTCAAGATTTTCGCGCGCTTCGCGCCACGGAAAAGTTTTGCCTGCTGACGGCCTCTCGAACGGGAGGACGAACAATGATGCTTACCCAAAATTCTCTACCTCGCAATCTGGCCGATGCCGTCGACGAGCTGCTCCGCCGTGGCGTTCCGCCTGAAGATGTGAAGTGGGCGGTTGAAGCACAACGCCACCAGCGGGCGCATGGACGAACGCCGCCGCCTCTCACCAGTCTTCTCAATCTGGAACCGCCACAACATTCGACCAAAAATACCTTCAGCCACCTTGTCAGCAATATTCTGGGCAATGTGATGCTTCGTGGCGACGATCCGGCCGTCACATATGGCGCGACCGCCGCAGCGCTGGTCGCCACCAAGCCCAAGCCCAAGACGACGGGCGGCCTGCACATCACGAGGCGCCCCGTGAAAGCTGGCAGCGTACAAACCGGCTCGCCTTGCGAGGCCGACTTTGTGCGGCCGATCAGCAAGGATACGGCGCGCCAGCTTGTTGCCGCAGTAAAACGGCTCTACTCCCAGGCCGTCCAGATCCGCGCTCGCCGCCGCGCTGGCGATGCAGATCTGACAGAACAAGACCTGACTTTGAGCCGCCTCACGCGCTCGCATACCGAGGTGTTCCGCATTCTCGTCAACGAAGGCCAACGCCGCAGGGGCTGGTGTTTTCCATCTTATGAAACATTGGCCGAATGGGCCGACCTCAGAAGTCGCCGCACCGTTAACGAGGCGATCAATGTCCTGCGTGAGATCGGTTTGCTCTCATGGATCAGGCGCTTCGATTATACGCCAGACCCGATCCTTGGCGCCCGATCGGAGCAGACGAGCAACCTCTACCGCTTCCAACTCCCCGTCTGGGTCGCAAAGCTGATCGGCTTTTTTGCCCCCCCACCGGACGACGCTATCGCCCGTGAGGAAGCCGCGCTCGAAGAACGCGCAATCATGATGGCATCGGCGAGCCCCGCAGAACGCCGGCGGCTTATGCCGGAAGACCCAGAGCAACGCGCGGCGCTGCTTGCCGCCGCGATGCGTGTCGATCGCCGGTCAGCAAAACAGGCTCGTAGCCAAGAGTGCAAAAATTGCGCTCCACCTCTGAGAATTTCATTATTTAAGAAGAAAGAGGAAAAGGAATTGCCCTGGCCGGGCAATACGTATGCCCTGACGGGCTCACAATGACGCTTCGACAGCGTATCTAACCTCCTCAGAATAAGGCCGCCACCTCGGACCGCCGGCTAGCGCCGTCGGATTGCTCCCCAGATGGAGCAAGCGGAACCCGAGTGTGCCAATTCAACGTTTCGATTGTATCAAATGTCGTATATGGTATAGTGACACCATGTCAGTCTCTCCAAGCCAAGCCGCGCACAGCGCAACTCTGCACCTCAAGCGTGCGTGGAACGACGCCTTGACTTGTCGATCAAGTAAGTAGCAATGCCCGCCATAGCTCCCAGCACCACCGAAGCAGCAGCCGCAGTTGTGCGGCAGCTGAGAGGCGTGTGGTATGGAAGCTACGGCATGGCCTGCTGTCCGGCGCACGCTGACAAAAACGCATCCCTGCAAATCTCAGGGGGTCGCAAAGGCATTTTCTACTACTGCCACACCGGTTGCAGCGGCGCCGACGTTGTGGCGGCGCTTCGCCGGGGTGGCGTTGCTCAGCCCAAAACCTCGCAGGCAGATAGCGATGCAACGGCAAATGCCGTCGCTGCCGAAGGCAAAACCAGGGCGCTTGCGAACAAGATCTGGAATGCCGCGCGCCCCATCAATGGGACGCCCGCCGAACTCTATCTGCGCCAGCGTGGCATCAGCGGCATTGACATGGGCCGCTATGAGTCCGCTGCCGTCACCAGAATTGGCATGGATAGCATCAGGCTTCCCGCGCTCATTATTCCTTATCAGGATGGTGAGCGGATCACGGCCATTCAACGCATATTCCTTGATCCCAAAACCGGCGCCAAAACCCAGCTTCTCGACAAGGGCAAAGCCAAGCGCAATCTGGGGTTGCCCTTGGGCGGCGCCATGCGCTTTGGCGACGTCACCAACCACACGCTGCATCTGGCGGAAGGGCCTGAAGACGCGGCGTCGGTGATGATCCTCCACAATCTCACCGGATGCTGGGCTGTTGGCGGCAAAGTCCGCTACAGCCATGTGGCCATCCCAGAGGCCATTCGCCACATCGTCATCTGGTCACAGCGCGACCAACCTGCCGCACTGGGCGTCCACAAAGCACTCTCGCATCTCATCGCGAACAATCGCCAGGTCACAATCAATCTGCCGCCCGTCGGCGCCGGCGATTGGAACGACATGCTGCAAGCAAAAAGCGCGGAGGCCGCATGAGCATGAAATTGATCACCCTCGTCATCGTCTCGGGCGGCGTCGCTCTTTCAGCGTTTCCGGCTGTCAGGAGCAATTTAGAGAACATCATCCACAGCAGCGCCGACACAGCATCGCTGCCCAACAGGGGCCAGACACCCGGCGTCACTGACGTCAGTGTCAGCCAGGCCAACATTGACCAGACAATTTGTGTGCCCGGCTACGCAAAATCCGTGCGGCCAGCTTATGCCTTCACCGGACCCTTGAAGCGGCGCTTGATGCGCGCTCGGCATCCTGGCGAAAGTTTCCGCCTCTACGAGCTCGATCACTTGATCCCGCTCTCCATCGGTGGCGCACCATCCGATCCGCACAACCTCTGGCTGGAGCCATGGACGGGCCAGAACAACGCCGCCGACAAAGATGCGCTCGAATTCGTCTTGTGGCGCCTGGTCTGCCGCCATGAGGTGCCGCTCGCCACCGCCCAGGGTGCGATCGCTAGCAACTGGATCGCAGCCTACCAGCGCTACGCCACGCCCGAAAACCTGACGCGGTTTCATTTCAGCCATGGAGAAGGGAAATGACATTCTGGGATTATATATCAGGCTATTTTCTCTTGAAGGAAGAAAACCCATTTTCATATAGAGAAGTGCCGCTTCGCGGCGCCTACAACGAAACTGAATATACACTGTACAATTCATGGAAATGGGGCGTTGTAACTACAATCTACGGGCCAGCGGTTATCCTTCTGTTCCAGTACGTGTACAAGTTCGCGATCTGGGACATGCCTCAAGACAGTGCCAGCATGGCTGTAATGAATATGCTCAAGGTGCGACTGACTATCTCCTGCTGCATAGTCGTCGCACTCATAATCTGTAAGTGCTGTGTCGTCGGCATGCGAGCCTTCTATCGTCGCCGTGACATGCTGCGTTTCCCTGATCGATATCGCTCGCTCGATGCGCAATGCAATGACGGAGAAGGGGAATGAAGCACCGTTGGATATATCGGCTCGAAGCTCTGATCCGAATTGTTGCGGCGACAACGGTGGCTGCCTCTGTAAACTTATTGACGAATAAAAATTCATTGGTTGACAATAGGGGTGCCGCGTCATGAGGCATCCAAACACTTCGACCTTCCATGAGCGCGCCGCCTCCGTCATGGCCGCGATCGAGCGCAACGAAAAATGCGTCACCGGGATCGCCATCAACCCTTGGGTGGTTGCCACCGGGCATGGCCCTAGCGGTGGCCCTGAACTCGTTGCCTACCTGTGTAACGATATGGCGGCGAACTCCTGGGGCGTTGGATGGTACGGCCATGTGATGGCCCATCCCAGCAAGCCAGGCCGGTGGGTCGCGATGCTGATCCCGGGCGAACAACACAACACAACCTGTATCACCGCCGGCAATGCCGAAACCCTACTCGCGAGGTATCACTACTTCGTCGCATCTCGTGGGCATGGCACCTGGTGCAACGTCTCCATCCAGAACGAGGACGACGCGTATCAAGAGGCTACAAGCTTCACGGATGCCTGCGACGCGCTTTGCCAGATCATCAGCCGGTTCGACACTGCCCTGCGTGGCCCCCACCACCCACTTCCCGAAATGGGTCTAGGCGACATTGCCGCGCATGACTGGAGCAACGCCACTTTCGATTTGCGGGGGCAGACCATCTATGCACGCAATCCCGGACAACCAGGCGCCGGTGACACTATGCCGCAAGAAGGCCACGCAGCCGTTCGGCCTCACGCCGACATCGCCAGCCAGCCTGTCCTGCTAGTTGGCCAAGCGCAGCTTCCGAGAACAGGAGGGGGCCGCCATGCGTAGGTTTCCGGCTGTCCAGGAACATGCGTACCAACGCCCAGCGTTCAGGCATACTATGCAGCGAGCCATCCGCTTTGACCACCCGTGCTATGTCCGCAGAGAGGCGCCAGACTACTTCGCCGCCACGTCGCCCGTTATCCCCCTTCAAGCACCATGGGCGCCCCTGATCCGGCGATCCAAAGTGCCGAAATCCCCGGGGCTTTTCCAGATCCGCGGGATCGTAGGGCACCGCTCGATGTTTGCACTCCGTGCAAAACACCGGGATCTGTTCAACTCGCCGTCGCTGACGCTCTTGATGATATTCGACGAGGGTTACTATCCGGCCGCCAATCCTGTCGAGATAGACTTCATCGATCACGCCCCATTCCCCTCTCTCCCGGCCCAGAGGGGCCGCAAGGCAGCATCAAACCCACTACGCATCTTCGATCGACAGTTCGCCGAAGGCGGCGGAGTGCTGCTCCGCCCACGCTGCTCATCAATCATCGCTCAAAGATGCACGGCTTTGCGCAGCGCATCGTTCATTCGCGCCTGCCACCCGGCGCCGCTCGCGCGGAAGGCCTCGATCACGTCCTGGTCAAGGCGCAGCGTGACCTGCCGCTTTGGGGCCTCGCCGATTGGTGGGCGACCCATGCGTGTCAAAGTGCCCGTGGCAGGGCGGATGACCTTGCCGCCCTCGCGGATCTCTGCGCGCGCTGCAATTTCAGCAGTCAGTTCCGGTGCATCGTCCGGATCAACCCAAGCCGACATGTTTTACCTCCTTCAAATGCATTCGCCGCATCGAAATGACGCGCATAACCCCATCGCGATCTGTCCAAGTTACGGCAACAGATCCGGCCGAGATGAAGCCATAGGTGATGAAGCGTTCTTCACCGTAATCCATCCGGTCGTCCGTCACGGTCAACGAACGGCCCGCAAACACTTCCGGTGCGTCCACAAAATCAAGACCGCGCTCTCGGAGCGTGGCCTCACGCTTGGCCGGATCAAACTCAATTTCCATCGCTATATATGTAACTACAAATCTTTGTGGAAGCAAGCCCAATGACCGGCATCACCCTCGTCATCGCGGAAAAGCCCGAGCTTGCCCGCGCCATTGCCGAGGTCGTCGGTCCCGGCAAGCGCGGCAACGGCTATATCGATTGCGGACAGCATATCATTACCTGGTGTTTCGGTCACATGCTGGAACTTGTGCTTCCACCCAACAAGGAATGGGCTTGGGAAAAGCTGCCCTACAGCTTCATGCCCTGGCACCGGGCGCCGATCGAGAAGAGCCGCGATCAGCTCCAGACCATCAAACATCTGCTCGGGCGAGCCTCGCGCGTCATTCACGCTGGCGACCCCGACGAAGAGGGGCAGTTGCTGATCGATGAAGTGCTTGATTGGGCTGGATGCCGTCTCCCCGTCGAACGCCTGCTGATCAACGATAACAATCCCAAAATCGTGCGCCGTGCGCTCGATAGCCTACGGCCAAACAGCGACTTCCTCGGCATGTCCAAGGCAGCCGAGGCCCGTCAGGTCGCCGATGCCATGTATGGCGTCAACATGACGCGAGGCTACACGCTCGCCGCACAGGCCAGAGGTCATGACGGTGTACTCACCGTCGGGCGGGTGCAAACACCGATCCTTGGCCTCGTTGTTCGCCGCGATCGTGAACATGCCGGGCACAGCAAGACCTATTTTTATCAGATCGAGGGACAATTTCTCGTTGAGGGCAGGGCCTTTAAGGCACGCTACCAGATCAGGCCCGGCGATCCAGTCGACGACAAGGGCCGGCTCAGCGATGAGGCGCATTCGCGTGCCATCGCCCAGGCGGTCAACGGCAGGCCTGCGCGTCTTATGTCCTGTACTACGGCGCAAAAGACCCGCCCGGCGCCACTGCCTTACAATCTGCTCAAGCTGCAAATGGATGCGGCTCGGCTGTTCGGGCTGAAGCCCGATCAGGTGAAAGACATCACTCAGGCCCTGCGCGAGAAGCACCGCCTCATCACCTATAACCGGTCGGACTGCCAATACCTCTCCGAGGAACAGCATGGCGATGCACCCGGCGTGCTGCGCGCCGTTGCCCGCAATCTCGCAGACATGGAAGATCATGCGCGGGCCGCTGATCCCGCCATCAAGAGCCGTGCCTTCGATAGCTCCAAAGTCTCCGCTCACCACGCAATCATTCCCACCGAAGCCACCCCGGCAATGGGTTTGCTCAGCCCGGCAGAGCGCAGCATCTATACGTTGATCGCGCGGGCCTATGTCGCCCAGTTTCATGCGCCTCATGCCTACGACCAGACCGACTTTGTCATCGAGGCCGAAGGGCACCGTTTCACGGCCCAGGCCAAAGTCACCACCGCTCCGGGCTGGACGGTGCTGTACGGCGCCGATGCCAGCGCCGACGAGGACGAAGATAACGTAGGCCAGGAAGACGGGGAGGAGGAAGGCGAACAGGCAAGTGGCGCGGATCTGCGCGGACTGTCCATCGGTGCCGCCGGCCAGTGTCGTTCCGCCGCCGCCGAGCGCCGCGAAACCAAGCCCGCTGCCCTCTATACCCTGCCAACGCTCCTTGCCGAGCTGACCCGCGTTGCCCGACACATCAAGGATGACCGGCTGCGCAAGATCCTCGTCGAGAAGGACAAGGACAAGAAGGGCGAGCATGGCGGCATTGGCACGCCCGCCACGCGCGATGCCATCATAAAAAACCTTTTCGAACGCGGCTACCTCGCGATGAAGGGCAAGAATGTCATCAGCACGCCAGCAGCGCGTGCCTTCTATGACGTCCTGCCTGACCAGGCCCGCTTCCCCGACATGACCGCGCTGTGGCACGAACAGCAGCGCGCGATCGCGGACGGACGCTCCGACATCGACAAATTCTTGACCGGCATTGCCAGCCACATCGCCGGCGAGATCCAGAACCTCAAGGCCCATGGCCTCGACATCAAGGCCACCGGCCCAACATGCCCCCAATGCAAGCGTCCGCTGAAGCGCTGGCCCTCCAAGCAACGGCCCGGATCGTTTTACTGGTCCTGCACCGGCTACCCTGACTGTAAATATTCCTGCGACGACAAGGGTGGCAAGCCCGTTCCCCGCGCCGCGCCGCCGCCCGTCTCCGATCAGCACAAATGTCATGCCTGTGGGTCTGGTCTGCGCCGACGGCCATCGCCGAAGGAAAAGGGCAAGTTCTTCTGGGCCTGCTCCGGCTTCCCCAAGTGCAAACAGACTTATCGCGATGTCGCCGGCAAACCGCTCCTCCCTGCAAAACCCTGACGAAAGGACCAGATTCATGAACCTCTCCGACCTCGCCGCCCGCATCGCAGAACGTCACGATCTGCAAGGCCCGCGTGCAAAGACCATCATCGCGGACGTCTTCGCCGAGATCCTCGATGCCGCCAAGCGTGACGAAGATACCGCGCTGACCGGCTTCGGGAAATTTGTCGTCAAGCATCGGCCCGCCCGCGTCGGTCGAAATCCGATCACAGGCGAACCCTTGCAAATCGCCGCATCAGCCAAGCTCGTTTTCACGGCTGCGAAGGCCGCGAAAGACAGCCTCAACAATCGCTGAAGGGAGCCCTGATCATGGCCGAATTTTTCATGTCGATCCTCCGTGCTTTCGCCCGCGGCTTTGGCTGGCGTCTTGGCAGCGATGCCGCGCGCGAAGCCGAGCACATCGTTGAGGATGAGTTCAAATGAACATGCATTGCGCTCCTACGTCCAACGTGCCCGTCTCTGCCTCGAAAATCCGGCGGCTCCGGCACGCACCTGCGGCGACGCACAATGCGGCCGCGCGCATGTCCCGTGCCCATAATCCTGAGCGTGCGGCATTCCTTCAACGCTTGCAGGTCTCTGCCAATGACCCGATCCTTGATCTAGCCATTGACACCATGATCTTGCCTGCGTGGGCAAACGGGCAGCCCAGGCTGGACCGGTTTTTCCGGGTCAACAGCATCAAGACGCTCCGCCAGATCGTTGATGCCTATCCCGATGGATTGCTGCGGCTCCCCAATTCCAGC
>Ga0302156_10001578_pt1 | contig 19835 bp, 18 predicted proteins | sample I_Bog_N3_2_FD_193503 | JGI IMG/M metagenome (GOLD analysis project Ga0302156, IMG submission 193503) | Peat permafrost microbial communities from Stordalen Mire near Abisko, Sweden - I_Bog_N3_2 | ecosystem: Environmental > Terrestrial > Soil > Wetlands > Peat | place: Sweden: Abisko, Stordalen... | reverse complement strand
GGTATGTGCAGGGCGGCAATCGCAAAGGGGTGCTTTTTGATAGAGCCGAAGAAGATGAGGCTTTTGCCCGTTGGCAGCAGGGAGAATTTCAGGATGTCGAACGGATGTATGCTGCACAATGGCGCGACGATCTCAGAGCTATCGACCTCAGGGAAATCCCGAAGACGCTCCAAAATATGGGCTTCGATCCGAAGCAGTGCCGAACGCTTGAATTTGCGAAATCTACTGCGTTGGAATTCGTCAGCGGATCGAACATGGCATTTGAGCGGCTCAGGTCAGCAGTTGTATTCTTCGGCATCCAGCAGAGCCATCACACCAATATCATTCAGAGGTGGAAAGCTGCCGGAGAACTGCCTCTCAGCCGCTTCGCCCCTTATGCTGCATACGTGCTAGAGGTAGAGGTTTTTTTCCATGCCGCATTGGGCGCGAACCTGATTTCTACCGAGAGAAATTCGAACAGAACAGATATTGCTTACCTGTTTTATTTGCCTTTCTGTCAAGTTTTTGTCTCAGGCGATAAACTGCACAGAAATACGGCGCCGCTATTTATGCGCTCAGATCAAGAATTCGTCTGGGGGCATGATCTGAAGGCCGACTTGAAGAAGTTGAACGGCCACTTCCTCGGTCTTCCTGAGGAAGAACGCGAGCAGGGCATCATGAGGTTTGCCGATGCCCCGCCCAAGGAAATCGGCTCTCTGGTGACAGACCTCTGGAGGCGTCATCTGCGTCATGGAGTTCTCGATGAACCGAACATGACCGACAGGATGACTGAAGAAGGTCGAAAAAAGCTGGCCGCTGAATTAATGGCATTCACTAAAGGACAAAACATCCCGGCTCATGCGCTTGGCGAGGCGGATTTTGGGAGCGAAACTTTGAGCATTGAGCGCCGTGTTCATAAACGCAAAGGCTCATGGTGGCAGCTTCCCAAGGATTTGCTTGAAACCCCAACAGAATGACAAAACAGTCATCCCGCTCTCGAAAAGCATCCCGCAAGGCTGCGCCATCTGTTGGGAGAAAGGCGTCAACGCTTCGGAAGAGTGCTGCGCTTTCCCGTCATTCCCCCATCAAAAACGCGACACGTGGAACCGATTCCGCCACTCCGATCCGTGCCTGCCTGAGCCTCGTCTGGCGCATCATTCGTCATATTCCGGTATCCATGCATTTCGCGGTGCTGCTGGCTCTGGCGGTGTCGGTCGCTTTCGCCGTCAACGCCGTGCATTGGATTCTTCGCAAGCCGACCGAGTTGCTGGCTCCGGTCAGCCAGGTCATGGTCAAGTCGCCGGAGGAGACCTGGAGGGCCTATGGCGTTCAGTTCCAGCAGAATTCCACCGAGACGGTGCCGTCGTCGCTGCTGGCGGCCCTGGCGCAGGTGGAAAGCTCTGGCAATCCGGCTGCCCACACTTATTGGCGATGGAACCTGAAGGCGTCGGATTGGTTCGGACTGTATCGTCCGGCCTCCAGCTCCGTCGGTATGTACCAGATGACGGATCCCGCCTTTCAGGACGCCCGCGGCTATTGCATCCGCAATCACAAGATCGTCGCCAGCGTATCCCCCGACACGTGTTTTCATGATCCTATTCTCTCGCGTATTTCCCCAGCAGAATCCATTGAACTGACCGCGATCTATCTCGACCGTAAGATTACGGCTGCCCTGGAGGAGGAAGGGGTGCGCAAACCGTCCGCGACGAAGTTGCTTTCCCTCGGCGCCATCATCCATCTGTGCGGGCTTGGCCCGGCGGAGGGTTTCATCGCCAAAGGTTTCTCGCTGGAGCCGACAGAACGCTGTGGCGACCATGAACCAGCCGACTATCTGGCGCAGGTACTTGCCCTGGCGAAGCAGTTCGATGCGGTGGAGCACAGGCTTGAGCGCTGATGACCGTTGATAACTGTCCACGTTTTTCATGACCGTGGAAGCCTTGAAATACAAGGCGATCGGGTCTTTTGAGACAGAAAAATACGGTATTTTACCGTACCTGCACGGTACTTTCCCGGTAACGTGCCGTATGCCCGCCGACCGGGCATCGTCGTCCATACAGCCCGTAAACTGCCGTCTACACAAGTTTACGTCGTCTACACCGCCGTCAACGACAGTAGACATCGTAAACGTCCCCCCCCGAGTGGCCCTCGCCCCCGTTTACCACAGCAAAATCGGCGCCATCGGCAGCGCAATTTGGGGCGCTCTGTCGCCGATTTTGCTGCTCCGCTCCGCTTCGGCCTGAAGGCTGGAAAACGGGGACGTCCCGCTGTTCCGGCAAAAAGAATAGACGACCATGAAATAGATGCCACGCCAGCCAAGTGGGCTGCATCGACGCGACATTCTCGCGCGGTTGAATCGGGGTTTTGGTATCTGGAATGCCACAGAATCGCGCGGATCGTCTTGCCCGCTGGCGTCGAGCAAAGGTGGTGGCAAGCGTCAACGGCTAGGACACCGGCAACATGGAATCGGGAAAATCGTGTGCTTGGAGGCCAGGAAGGAAAGCGACAAGGGTAAGCGTAAACGGAAGTCTACAGGTAGCAGAGAATAGCAAGCCATGGAGTAGACGGCCCCAGGGGGCGCCATCCACTCCGCTTGCCGATGCCCTCCGGCCTCGGTTTCGTTGGGTGCCCCCAACGACAAGGTGGCTCTGCCCCCGTTGACCCCCAGCCGCCCTCCGGCGGTGAAATCGGCGTTGCCGATAATCGGCTACAGTTTCTCCACTTCGTCCAGCAGTGTGAGCATTCGGTGGAGCATCTGTCGGGTGTCGCCGAGCTTTTTGGCTTTCGCCAGATCCGCACGACCAGCCATCAGCAATACGGTCTCCAGCACCTCATCGGAATGCCGCATCAGGTCGATGAGGTTTTCGCCATTGGGGCCGTTCTTGGCGGCGAACCAGTTTTGAACCGCCCTCTCATTTGCTCCGGTGAGGGCAACCACCATCTTGACTGACGACCTGCTTCCGCCAAACCCACGACGCAGGGCGTCTGCAATCGCCAGAGCAAATCCTCCGGCCCCTGGCATCGGCTCGCCGAGATCTGGAAAAGTTTTTCCGGCATTTGACCGAACTTTTCGGTGATTTTTCGACAGCGACATTCCGCAATCCTTTCACGTAGCCTTCTCCCAATCGCGCGGAGCGGTGCCCAGTTGTTGTGGGCAGAAGGGGCGACAGACGTGAGTCAAGAAAGCGGTGGCGGCAGACATAATCATGATGCGGGGCGTGTCCGCGCCGCCCAGTATGTGCGCATGTCTACGGAGCATCAAAGATACTCCACGGAGAACCAGTCGGACAGAATCGAAAAATATGCTTTGGATCGCGGGTTCGACATTGTCCGTACTTATGCTGATGAAGGGAAGAGTGGGCTTCGCATCGACGGTCGCGATGCGCTCAAGAGATTGATTGAGGACGTTCAGGCTGGGAGAGCCGACTTTACCGTCATCCTGGTCTACGACATCAGCCGTTGGGGGCGTTTCCAGGACGCAGATGAGTCCGCCTATTACGAGCACATCTGCAAGCGCGCGGGCATCTCGGTGATGTACTGCGCAGAGCAGTTTGAGAACGATGGAAGCCTCAGCGCCACCATCATCAAAGGCATGAAGCGGGCCATGGCCGGGGAATACAGCCGCGAGCTTTCGGTCAAGGTGTTCTCAGGGCAGTGCCGTCTCATCGAACTAGGCTACCGTCAGGGTGGCACCGCCGGCTTCGGCCTTCGACGGATGCTGATGGACGAACGCGGAACCCCCAAAGGCGAACTGGGTAGGGGCGAGCATAAAAGCCTGCAAACCGACCGAGTCGTCCTGGTGCCCGGCCCGCCAGAGGAAGTCGAGGTTGTCCGGCGTATCTATCGGCTATTCCTGGAGGACGGAAAATCTGAGCGGGAAATCGCCGACATCATCAACGCAGATGCCATTGTTACCGATCTCGGTCGCCCTTGGACGCGGGGCACCGTCCATCAGGTGCTGGCCAATGAGAAGTACATCGGCAACAACATTTTCAACAAGGTGTCGTTCAAGCTGAAAAAGAAGCGTATCCGCAACGAGCCAGAAATGTGGATCCGCCGGGATGGCGCCTTCCCGGCCATCGTGCCCGTTGAGATGTTTGTGGCGGCAAGGCAAATCATCGACCAGCGCAGTATCCGCCTCACCAACGCAGAAATGTTGGACGCTCTGTCGCATTTGCTCGCCGAACGCGGCGAGTTGTCCGGTCTCATCATCGACGAAATGGAAGGGATGCCGTCGAGTTCAGCATACCAGAGCCGCTTTGGCAGTCTTCTCAAAGCCTATCGGCTGGTCGGCTATACGCCAGACCGTGACTATCGCTACATCGAGACAAACCGCATTCTTCGCCGGATACACCCTGAAGTTGTCGCCCGTACCGTCGCTACCATCCAGGGAATGGGAGGCTCTGTGGAGAGCGGCAAGGACGGCGATCTCTTGGTGATCAATGGTGAACTCACGGCGTCCATTGTCATCGTCCGTTGTCACGAAACGGCGACCGGAGGTCATCGCTGGAAAATCCGTTTCGACACCGGATTTCGGCCAGACATCACTGTAGCCGTTCGAATGGCGCCGGGAAATACGGAGATATTCGACTATTACCTTCTTCCCAGAGTAGAGGTGGCCGAGGCGCACCTCCGGCTGAAGGAGGACAATGGCATGTTTTGGGATGCCTATCGCTTCGACACCCTCGACCGCTTCTTCCATCTGACGGCCCGGACAAACATCAGGAGCGCCGCATGACCGATAGCATCTCGCAGATCAACATGGTGCCCATCGACGCAATCACGGTTCTCAATCCCCGTGTCCGCAACAAGCGGGTTTTCAATGAACTGGTGACAAGCATAGAACACCTCGGACTGAAAAAACCAATCACCGTCAGCCTGCGTGGCGACGGTTCTGGCTACGACTTGGTTTGTGGGCAGGGGCGGCTGGAAGCATACATCGCTCTGGGGCAGAAAAAGATTCCGGCTCTGGTCATCCATGCGTCGCCCGATGACTGCTTCGTCATGAGCCTGGTCGAGAACCTGGCCAGACGGAATCACACACCTCTGGAACTCATACGGGAAATCGGCACCTTGCGAGGGCGGGGCTATTCCCACGCCGATATCGCCGCCAAGACGGATTTCAGTACCGAATATATCTATGCAATCTGCTATCTGCTTGAGCATGGGGAAAAGCGCCTGTTGGCGGCAATCGAGCGTGGCGTCATGCCACACAGCATCGCCATGGAGATTGCCCAGGCGAAGGACGCCGATGTGCAACAGGCATTGGCCGACGCCTACGAAAACAAGACATTGCCCGGTAACCAAGTGCTGGCAATCCGGCGGATAATTGAGGAGCGCAAGCGCACGGGCAAAAACGTCCAAAGCGTCGAGAGCGTTCGTTCGAGGAATGTAAAACCCGTCACTGCGGATGCGCTGGTTCGGGCCTACCGGAAGGAAACGGAACGTCAAAAGCTGATGGTGAAAAAGGCAACGCTCGCCCAAAGCCGTCTGTTGTTTGTGGTGAACGCGCTACGCCGTCTGCTTGACGATCAGCATTTCGTCACCCTGCTTCGGGCCGAAGCGATGAACACCATGCCGCGGCCGCTGGCCGAACGCATGGGCGGGGCGAGGGTCTGACATGGCCGACACAGTTAAGGCCGCCTTCGAGTCCGCCATCCTCTTGCTCCCGGTAGATGCCATCCTTCCTTTGCGGCAAGTGGGTGCCGTGTTGCGGGGGTCGGTAAAGTACAGGCGAATTGCCAGCTCCATCGCCGAGGTTGGTGTCATCGAGCCGCTTGTCGTCGCCAAGCCAAAGGGGCAGGAAACGAAGCACCTGCTACTCGACGGCCATCTGCGTCTTGCCATCTTGATCGAAATGGGGGAGGTGGACGTCCGTTGTCTCGTTTCCAGCGACGACGAAGCCTTCACCTACAACAAGAGGGTCAACCGTCTAGCCACCGTCCAGGAGCACTATATGATTGTTCGGGCACTTGAGCGTGGCGTTCCTGAGGAAAAGCTGGCCAAGGCTCTGGACGTCGACGTTTCGCTCATCTGGCGGCGGCGGAACTTGCTCGACGGCATTTGCGCCGAGGTAGTCGAACTCTTGAAGGACAAGCAGGTCAACCCCGCCACGTTTGAGATCCTGCGGAAGATGAAGTCCCCGCGCCAAATTGAGACAGCCGAACTGATGGCGATGGCGGGGAACTTTTCGTCGAGTTATGCCAAAGCCCTTCTCGCCGCCACCCGCCAACATGACCTCCTGCATCCCGATCGTCCGAAAAGGGTTGGTGGCATCTCGCCAGAACAGATGGCCCGAATGGAGCGGGAGATGGAAACCCTGCAACGGGATTTCAAATCGTTTGAGGCATCCTACGGTGACGACGTTCTCAATCTGGTCGTGGCCACCAGCTACCTCTCCAAGCTGCTCGCCAACTCTGAAATTGAGCGCTACTTATCAAGCCGCTATCCAGAGTTTATTGAGGGGTTCAAGGTCATCATCACAGCCGCTTCGTTAGATGAATGCACGACATCAGGCTGACTAAAAAGTAGTGGAGATAAAATATCTCCGATAAATTATAGACAACTATCTGGCCTTTTCTCAATGGGAATGCGCGACTACGGACAGAAAAAATATTTTGTTTACGGTGCCAGGTTGGCCGGAAGTCAGTTAATATATTTGGTGCGCTTCGGCCTTTAAGCACCTTCAGACAACCTTTATTTTTGCTAATGGCGGTGCCTACCTTGTAGACGGAGGTAGCCATGGCCGACATCGAATCCCGTTCCATCATCGTCAGCTACCGGGTCACGCCCGCTGAGGCCGCCCACTTGGACGCCGCCGGACAGGCGCTGAATCAGCCGCGTCAACGGGCTGATTTCTGCCGCGCCGCCGCGCTTCACGCCGCCAAGGTGCGCGTCCCTGAGGTGCCGAAGGCCATCCGTCGTCCTGGCCGTCGGAAGCCGACCCTCGACATTGAGTTGCTGGCGAAAATTCTCGCCCAGGTCAGCGCGGTCGCCACGAATGTCGACCAACTTGGCGAAGGCATTCGGGCGGGTGGTGGCCTGCCTGCGCCAGCACTCAGCCGCCTCACGACCGACGTGATCCAAATCCGTAATGCCGTCCGGGCCGCCCTCGATGGTGGTGCCCGCCATGCCGACGACCAGGAGGGCGACCATGGTCGTGAAGGGTAGTTCCCGCGGAAATAGCGCCGAAGATGTCGCTCGGCTTGCGCGGCACCTGCTGGCGCGGGAAAATGAGACTGCCGTCATCCTTGAAGGATGCCGCTTCGCCCCCGACTTGGCGCCGACGCTGGCCACCATGCGGGCCGTCTCGCTGGGGACGCGGAGCCGCCGCGCCCTCTACCACGCCAGTCTGTCCCTATCCGCTGATGAAGCCTTTGGTCTCGACGACCCGAGGTGGATCGAGGCCGTCGATTGTTTGGAGCGGCACCTCGACCTAGTCGGCCATCAGCGGATCGTGGTGGGCCATTCGAAAAAAGGCCGTCGGCACGTTCACGTCGTGTGGTGCCGCGCTCATAGCCAGACGCTCCAGATTGCCAACGACAGCCATTCCTATCGCAAGCATGAAACCGCTTCGCGCGAGTTGGAGGCCCGCTGGCACGGGGCCATTCGCCCGGTCATCGGCGTCCACACCCGTCCCACGGGAACGCCGCGCCCCGTCGCCGCCGCGACGCATCGCGATTGGCAGGCGCAGGAGCGGACAGGAATCGCCGTTGCCGACATCGCCGCCGCCTTGTCGGCGGCGTGGGTATCGACCGACAGCGGCAAAGCGTTTGCCGCGGCCATCGCCACCAGCGGACTCAAACTGGCCATCGGGCGCCGTGGCATCGTCGCCGTCGATCAGGCAGGGACGCCGCACTCGTTGCCGCGCCGCTTATGTTTGCGGGCCGCTGATGTCCAGCGGCGGCTGGCCGACATCGACCAGTCATCATTGCCGACGGTCGAGATGTGCCAGCGCACCATACGAACCATCAACACAGGGAGTATGACGATGAACAACAGACGACCGAGCGGCTGTACGGCTGGCCGCCGAAAGAGATTCTACTCGCCAGTGGTGTCAATCCACCGAGACTACTGGACGGCCCTGGGGTACGCGGTCGACCAGTCCAATCAAGGATGGCTCGTGCGCCTGTCGCCGACCACCACGCTCATCGACGCGGGCGACACTCTGACGCTGGAGCGTCAGGGCGAGCCGACCGACGACGAAATCAAGCTGATGATCGCCACGGCTCAGGCCCGGGGATGGGACAGTATCCGATTTTTTGGCGGCTCCGAAGCGTATCAGCGGCGAGCCAGGGAGTTGGCCATTGAGGCAGGCTATCCGGCCTCGGCCATCACCCTGGAATGCGAGGAATCCCCCCTGGCCATGGAGATGCCATCGCACGTCCGGCGGAAGCTGGCGCCAGAGAATCTGGCACCCGCGCCCTCCGCCCCTGACACCACCCAGCCCCAGACGATACAGGAGATGCGCCCATGAGACGCCCAACCACCGCGCCACCGCAGAGCAGGCCGCCGCAGGCCAGGATCCTGCCCGGCGATGTCGTCCTGACCGCCGCCGACATCATCGACCTGGGGCTGGAGGCGGCACCGGACGGCGTTGGGCTGTCCTGGGAAGAAATCATAGACCGCAAGTCTCGGAGCACCAACCATGGCTGAAGTCGTCAAGCCCAGGCGCGATCTCTACGCCGAGGTCACCAATCAGATCGTCGCCGCACTCGAAGCGGGAACGCCGCCGTGGAAACGTCCGTGGAATCCCGATGTCGCCGGGGTGTCCGGCCCAATCAACGGCACCACAGGGCGGCGCTACCGAGGTATCAACACCTTGTTGCTGGGTATGTCACCGCTGTCGTTTGCGAGCGGCGACCCTCGTTGGTTGACCTTCAAGCAGGCCCAGGAAAGGGGCTGGCAAGTCAAGAAAGGCTCCAAGGCGGCAACCGTCGTCTTCTTCAAGAAGGTCGAGGTGGGCGAGGAAGCCGCAGGCACCGATGATGACGGCGACCGCCGTGTCGTCCCAGTCCTCCGTAGCTATCCCGTTTTCCACGCCAGCCAGGTCGAGGGTATCCCGACGTACGTTCCTCCGTTGCCAGAAGAGGTACCATGGCGAAAGCCGGAGACGGCGGCGACGATCCTGGACGCATCCGGCATCAAGGTGCGTGAAGGCGGCGACCGAGCATTCTACAGCCCGACGACCGACCACATCCAATTGCCCCCGCACTCCAGCTTCGCCGGGCCGGGAGAATGGGCGGCGACTGCCCTGCATGAGCTTGGCCATGCCACGGGTCACCCCAGTCGTCTCGCCCGCGATCTGCGGGGCCGCTACGGCTCGCAGGCTTACGCGATGGAGGAACTAAGGGCGGAAATTGCCAGCGCCATGCTGGCCACCGAGCTGTCCATCCCCGCCGACATCCCCCAGCACGCGAGCTATATCGACTCGTGGCTGGCAGTGTTGCGCCGGGATCGCCGTGCTATTTTCGCCGCCGCGGCAGATGCGCAAAGAATCACCGATTGGTGTCTCAGTCAGTATCCGGCCTATCGCGCCGCGCAGGATGCTGATGCCGAAGGCGACAACATCGCCGCAGTGACGGCGGCGGATGAACCGCGCCCATCCATTCCCGCGTCCGTCGCGGCCTTGGGGCCGATGCCAACTCACATCGCCCGGCGGCTGAATCCTCAACCTGCCGCTGATGCCGCTTCGCCTCCGCCGCCTCCCACCGTCGAGGAGACACCGACATGGACGTACGCGCCCCGATGACCACCGCTGACATCCTGGCCATCCCGGCGTTTCGCGCCGCCATACGCGACGGGCAGATGCAGGCCGCTGAGTGGGAGGCGCAATGCCTCTGGCCCGACATCCTGGCCGAATGGGGTTCGCACGAAGTGTGGCAGGCGGAATGCCGCCGACGGCGTGGGGCGGACGATGATCGCCGAATGGCGCGGCTCATCATGATGCTGATGTCCAACGGTGCCGGGCGCCCGAGGGGGACACTGCGTCCGCCCGAGCGGTCGCGCATGCTCGGAGACAAGTTGGTCGCGGCGTTCTGGGTGAGCGTCGTTGGCGCCGGGGACGACGGATACGCGGAGGAACGGCGCCGCATTCGTGACCGTCAGCGGCAGGCAATGCAGGCGGTCGAGCCAGATGAGCGCATGGCGGCAATTGAGGCGGAGGCCATCAAAGCGTTGACGCCAACTTACCGCGCCTGGGGGCAGGCGCTGATTGACGCGGGCGCTGTCAAAGACGCCGACATCGACGGGGCGTTCTTACCGCCAGGGTAAGGACGGGTTTCAGAACAACTTCAGAACATTTCAGGACAAGTTATCGGAAAAAATCGTTGAAAATCAGAGAAATGGTGGGCGTTGTAGGGATTGAACCTACGACCCCGTCCGTGTGAAGGACGTGCTCTCCCGCTGAGCTAAACGCCCATTTCTCTACTCTAGGTAGGTATCCACATGGCGGATACCTGATTTTCTTACTAGGACATTCCCAACACTTGTTCGGAAATCTGTCCTGAAACCAACACCAGAACGCCGCTCTCAGCCTTGATGTAGCACTCCCGTGTGAAGGACGTGCTCTCCCGCTGAGCTAAACGCCCATCTCTCGATTTTCTTAAGGGCCAATGGTCCCCAAGGAAGGGCCGCTTTATACGAGGTGAGGCGGGGGCTGTCAAGCGTCTGATAGATTGGAAGCCGCATCGCGGCTGAGGAGCTTTAGCGGAGGAAACCCAGGAGCCTGGATAGCGACGCCCGGCGATTGAGGGGCATCTGGAATCGGCGCTCCCGCTGACTGATAAGCCAATCATGTAATCTTGTGCAATAAAGATTGAGTTGGCCTGCCTGTCCGTTTGTGGCAGTTTCGCGCCACACCGCAATATGTTGATTCCCAGTCTTTTGGCGGACCCTATGGCCCAGGAAAAAATCGCTGTCATCGTGCTTGCCGCCGGCATGGGCACACGCATGAAGTCCTCTTTGCCCAAGGTGATGCATCCCGTCGCCGGGCGGCCCATGGTGCTGCATCTTCTCGACACCGTCTCGGCCCTGAAGCCTGAGAAGGTTGTTGTCGTTGTCGGCCCCGGCTACGAGGTGGTGAAAAAGGCCGTAGCACCCCATAAATGCGTGGTGCAGACCGACCGTCTGGGCACGGCCCATGCGGTGGCTCAGGCCAGGGCAGAGCTGGAGGGCTTCGACGGCACGGTGCTGATCCTTTACGGCGATACGCCGCTGATCACTCTGGATACCCTGAAGGCCATGCTGGCGGTGCGGGCCTCGGCGGTTCGGCCGGCGGTGGTGGTGTTGGGCTTCGAGCCCAAAGATGGCGGCGAATATGGCCGCCTGATCCTCGGTCCCTCGGGCCTTGAGGGCATTGTCGAATTCAAGGACGCCAGCCCCGAGCAGCGGGCTCTGCCCCTGTCCAATTCCGGCGTGATGGCCGTCGAGGGCAAGCGCCTGTTCGCCTTGATCGACAAGGTGGATAACAAGAACGCCAAATCCGAATATTATCTGACCGACATCGTCGCCCTGGCCCGGGCCGAGGGTGCTGCTTGCGGTCATGTTGAGGGCGACGAGGACGAGCTGCTAGGGGTCAATTCCCGTTCCGAGCTGGCGGTGGCCGAGGCCCTGGTGCAGACCCGCCTGCGCGAAGCTGCTATGGCCGGAGGTGCTACCCTCAGCGACCCCGCCACGGTTTATTTTTCGTGGGACACCAAGCTGGGCCGCGACGTCACCATCGAGCCCAATGTGGTCTTTGCCCCAGGCGTCTCCATTGGCGACAATGTTGAGATTCGAGCCTTCTGTCACTTTGCGGGTGTTTCGGTGGCTGACGGCGTGATCATCGGCCCCTTCGCCCGCCTGCGCCCTGGTGCGGTGATCGGCGAAGGGGCTCATATCGGCAATTTTGTCGAGGTCAAGCAGGCCGCCATCGAGCCCGGAGCCAAGATCAATCATCTGTCCTATATCGGCGACGCCCGCGTCGGCGCCGGGGCCAATGTGGGGGCCGGGACCATCACCTGCAATTACGACGGCTACAACAAGCATTTCACCGACATCGGCGCTGGGGCCTTCATCGGCTCCAATTCCTCCCTGGTGGCTCCGGTCACCATCGGCGAGGGAGCCATCACCGGAGCCGGGTCGGTTATCACCAAGGCCGTCGCACCCAACGCCCTGGCGGTAGCCAGAGGGGCGCAGATGGAACTACCGGGCTGGGGCGAACGCTTTCGCGCCCGCCAGGAAAAGGCCAAATCGGCCAAAGGTAAGGAGTAAAGGGTATGTGCGGTATCGTCGGCATCATCGGCAAGGCCGAAGTGGCTCCCCTGCTGGTCGAGGGTTTAAAGCGCCTGGAATACCGGGGCTATGACTCCGCCGGCATCGCCACTCTGATCAACGGCCATATCGAGCGCCGCCGCGCCCAGGGCAAGCTGGTTAATCTGGAAAACCTGCTGAAGGTTAATCCGGTGACCGGCACCATCGGCATCGGCCATACCCGCTGGGCTACCCACGGCGTCCCCAACGAGGCCAACGCCCATCCCCATGCCACCCAATATGCCGCCGTGGTCCATAACGGCATCATCGAGAATTACCAGGAACTGCGGGCCGAGCTGATCGCTGCCGGCCAGACCTTCGAAAGCGATACCGACACCGAGGCGGTGGTGCAGCTTCTCAGCTTCTATCTCAAGCAAGGCGACGCGCCGGAAGTGGCGACCTCGAAGACTTTGAAGCGTCTGCAGGGCGCTTTCGCGCTGGGCATCGTCTTCGCCGGCCGCCAGGACATGATGATCGCCGCCCGCCAGGGCAGCCCCCTGGCCATCGGCTATGGTGAGGGCGAGATGTATCTGGGCTCCGACGCCCTGGCTTTGGCTCCCTTGACCCAGAAGCTGTCCTATCTGGCCGATGGCGATTGGGCCATCCTGACCGGCCATGGCGTGACCATCTATGACGCTTCCGGGGCCGAGGTGAAGCGCGAGGTCCGTCAGACCGCCTATTCGGGGGCCATGATCGGCAAGGGCGAATATCGCCACTTCATGCATAAGGAAATCTACGAGCAGCCCCAGGTGATCGGCGAGACCCTGAACACCATGCTCAATCCGTCCAGCCGCACCATTACTTTGAAGGAAATCCCCTTCGCCCTGGATGGCATCGAGAAGGTGACCATCATCGCCTGCGGCACCTCTTACTATGCCGGCATGGTGGCGAAATATTGGATCGAGCAGCTGGCTCGCATTCCCGTGGAAATCGACATCGCCTCGGAATTCCGCTACCGCGCCCCGGCCATGGCCAAGGGCGGGCTGGCCCTGTTCATCTCCCAGTCGGGCGAGACGGCGGACACCCTGGCGGCGCTGCGCTATTGCCGCAGCCAGGGCCAGCATATCCTGTCGCTGGTCAATGTGCCGGAAAGTACCATCGCCCGCGAATCCGACGCCGCTTTGTTGACCCAGGCCGGTCCCGAGATCGGCGTGGCCTCGACCAAGGCTTTCACTACCCAGCTGGTGGCCCTGGCCTGCCTGTCGCTGGCCCTGGCCAAGGCCAGAAAGGCCATCGACCATCCTACCGAAGCCCGCCTGTCCCAGGCCCTGGCCTCGGTCCCGGCCCGCGTCGCCGACTTCCTGGCCCATGACGCCCAACTGCGCCAGATTGCCGAAGATATTTCCTCGGCCCGCGACGTGCTCTATCTGGGCCGTGGCACGGCCTATCCTATCGCCCTGGAAGGCGCTTTGAAGCTGAAGGAAGTCAGCTATATCCACGCCGAAGGCTATGCCGCCGGCGAGCTGAAGCACGGCCCCATCGCCCTGATCGACGAGAAAGTGCCGGTCATCGTCATCGCCCCCTCGGACGAGCTCTATGACAAGACCGCCAGCAACGTCCAGGAAGTGGTGGCCCGCGGCGGCAAGGTGATCTTCCTGTCCGACAAGGCCGGCGTGGCCCGTTTGGGCGTCAAGGCGGTGACAGTGGAACTGCCCGACGTCGACCCCTTCGTCGCCCCCATCCTTTATGCCATCCCGGTCCAGCTGCTGGCCTATCATGTCGCCGTCGCCAAAGGCACCGACGTCGACCAGCCGCGCAATCTGGCAAAAAGCGTCACGGTGGAGTAGGGGCGGCACAAGAGAAACCGGGCTTGTTCGGTGACGAAATAGTTTCATACTCGACGAAATAGTCTCATACCGGACGAAATAGTTTCATACTGAATCCCCATGGACTCTGGGTTGCCGCAGGCCTACCGTAACTACGGAGAGGTCGGCAGCCCAGAGGTGCGCCCATGGCGCGGCGGAAGTATTCCGTGGACGAGGCTTTGATCGCCCGCAACCTGAAAGAAGGGCGCGGGGCGGGAGTCGGCGTTGACTACAAACCCTGGCTGAATATCTACGACGTACCCTCCCTGGGTCGCTCGCACCGCCTGCGGGGCATCAAGACCGGCCGGGTTCATCATTTCCTCTCCGATATCGAGGTCAATCTTTTCTACCTGCTCGATTGGCACGACGCGGTTATCGATATTCGCGAGCAATTTCCGCTGGATCGCGAGGAAACCCAAGCCATCGCCGAGAGAGCGGGCATCCGCTATCCCGTCGATAGCCATACACGGGTGCCGCTGGTTCAGACCACGGATTTTCTGGTGGACTACGTCGTTGCCGGGGGACTGCGGCGCATAGCCTATGCGGTCAAACCCGTCGAGGCATTGTCCGAAAAGCGCAAGGCCGAACTGCTGGACCTTGAGCGGCTGTATTGGCTTGCCCGGGACGTTCCCTGGGGCATCGTCACTCCCGAGGATATCTCTAAGACCCTGACCAGGAACATCGCTTGGGTTCACAATTACGTCGATCTGGACGATCTCAGCCAGCCGCATCCTGGCTATTATGCTGAGAAGGCCACTCTGGTCCTGAACGAGATCGTGTCGTGGCGCGGCGTCTCGCTGAAACAAGCCTGTCAGGGGCTGGATGATCGTCTGGCCATGCAGCCGGGTACAGCCCTGTTACTGGTGCGCCATCTGATTGCCTGCAAACGGTTGCTCTGCAACATGTCCGTGCCGCTGGGTGAAGCGTCTCCGGTGGAGAACTTCCGTGCCGCCTTATCGGCTCCCAGGCAGGGGAGGCTGGGATGACCGAACTGCTGACCAACCAGCTAATCGAGATCAAGTCGGAAGACATTGTTTTCCGGGTCCTCTGGGTCGATCCGTTGGGGCGGGGATATTACGTCATCGACGTGCGGTCCACGGCGGCTTTCCCCGAATTCCGGGAAGCGTTGGAATTTCAGGAATTGATGGAACGCAATGAGGCCGTTCTTTCTCCCGACGACCAATGGCTGGCTCCGCTCATGGACGTGGGATTGCCGAACAGCCACAAGGACAAGCGGGATCAAGCCTGGGAGATGATCCAGCCGCTGGTCCTGAATGTCCCAGACATCTTCAAGCCCAAGGTGCGCGGAGAGGCCGTCGCAGCTTTGGTCGATGCCGGCAGGGCGACCAAGCAGACCCTGTACCGACTATTGCGGCGCTATTGGCAGCGTGGAATGGTTCCGAATGCTCTGTTGCCCGATTACCCCCGAAGCGGTGCTCGCGGACGGGAGAAAAACGTGTCTCTGAACAGGCGGCGGAGTGGCGGCGAGGGCAACGCCTACAGCGCCATCATCGACGCAGAGACGCGGCAAATCTTCCTGTCAGCGATCGTCGCCTTCAAACGCAACCAGCAACTAGATTTGCGGGCGTGCTATGAGCAGATCATCAAGGATGACTATTCCGACCGGGTGATGAACGAGCGAACCGGTCGCGTCGAGTACGTGCCTCGACCGCCTTATCCCACCTTGCGGCAGTTCCGCTATTGGTACGAAAAAGACAACGACATCTTTTATAACGAGCGCATCCGGAGGACGCCGCGTGTCTATGACAAGGACATGCGCGCCATCCTTGGTTCCTCCACGGCAGAAACCATCGGTCCAGGGTTCCGGTACCAGATCGATGCCACCATTGGCGATGTCTACCTGGTGTCGCGCTTCGATCCCAACAAGATCATCGGTCGGCCAGTGGTTTATATCGTCATCGACGTGTTTAGCCGGATGGTCACCGGGCTCTATATCGGGTTGGAGGGGCCGTCCTGGGTGGGGGCGATGATGGCCTTGGCCAATGCCGCCGAACCTAAGGTCGAGTACTGCCGCCGTTTCGGCATCGAGATTGAAGAGGCAGATTGGCCTTGCGCCGCCATGCCCGATAGGTTGCTGGGCGACCGTGGTGAAATGGCTGGGAGCATGGTGGAAACGCTGATCAAGACACTGCGGGTCAACGTGGAAAACGCTCCTCCATACCGGGCTGACTGGAAGGGGATCGTCGAGCAGCGTTTCAAGATGATTCCGGATAAATTCAAAGCCTACGTCCCCGGCTATGTGGCCCCTGACTTCGGCGAACGTGGTGTTCCCGACTACCGGTTGGTTAGCAAACTGGATCTGGATGATTTCACGGAAATCTTTATCCGCTGCGTCCTCTACTACAACAACCATCACCTCCTGAAAGGCTATCAGCGGGTGCCGGAAATGATTGCCGACGAGGCGCCGCCCGTGCCGATCGAGTTGTGGCATTGGGGTATCGTCAATCGTAGCGGCTTCCTGCGATCGTTCCCGTCCGAGACGGTTCGGTTGGCCTTGCTGCCTAATGACGAAGCCACGGTGACGGCCAAGGGCATTCGTTTTTTTGGCTGTTTCTACAGCTGCGCCAAGGCGCTGGAAGAACATTGGTTCGAGCGCGCTCGGCAGAAAAAAACTTGGAAGGTTCGGGTGTCCTATGACCCGCGTTTGATGAATGAAATCTACCTGCAGGAAGAGGGGGAGCGGGTTTGCTTCATTCCTTGCGCTCTAACGGATGCCAGCGCCGATTATCGTGGAAAATCCCTGTGGGAAATCGATCAGTTGCGCAAGGAAGACCGCCGCCAAGTGGTGGCCAGCCATCCCAATCAGCTAAGCGGTCAGTTCAGTCTTAACGACGCCATTCAAGACGTACTCGATAAGGCAGAGAAGAAGACGAAGGAGGCCCAGGCCTTCAACACGGACAGCGACAACAAGCGCACCAAAGGCATTCGAGTGAACCGGGCAGCGGAGAAGCTGGCCAACCGTCCGGACGAGGCCTTCCGTTTCGCCAAGCCGGAACAACCCCCGGCCAAGGTATTGGCCTTCCCCAGGAACCCGACCACAGACGCCAGCGAGCCCGATATCACCGAAATCCTGCGTAGTCTGGGGGAGGATGGCGATGACGACAAATGATCCCCAGGATTTCCAACTGCCGGAATATCGGGACAATCCCTTCATCGCCAGTCTGCCGCCTATTCTGTCCATGGCTGCGGCGGTCAAGGCGCTTAACGCGCCGCCGCAATTTCACGAACGGGAACGCGGCTTTCCCGATGAACTGCGGGTGCACTGCATTCAACGCCTGAACAATTACTTTCTGCCGCTGGAACAGCATTTGAAGCTGGAAACCGCTCTGTCGGTTTTGATCCGGCAGGGGTATGTCAGTCGAAATCCGCTGAACGGGACGTATTTTCAGCGCCTTCAGGACGGTCATGACCGGATCGTTCACAAGGATTTGCTCTTGGGGCATCAACGATCGCCTTCATCTGCATCCAGCATTGCCTTGGTTGGCTGCTCTGGGATGGGCAAGAGCAAGACGGTTGAGCGCATCCTGAACCTCTATCCGCAGATTCTTTACCACGAGGCCCCGTACAGCTTTTACCAGATCGTCTGGCTGAAGCTGGATTGTCCGCTCCAGGGCTCGCCGAAGCAGCTATGCATCAGCTTTTTCCAGGCCATCGATAGCCTGCTTGGGACAAACTACATTCGGGACTATGCCGGGCCGCGCCGGGGCCTGGATGAAATGATCCGCAACATGTTCCACGTCGCCAATCTTCATGCCGTGGGCATGCTGGTCATCGATGAAATCCAGCATCTCAACCAGACCCGTGGCGTGGGGCCGGATGTCTTGTTGAATTTCCTGGTCACTCTGGTCAACACCATCGGCATTCCCGTGCTGATCGTCGGCACGCATGGCGCGATGTCGGTCCTACAGGGGAACTTCCGGCAGGCGCGCCGGGCCAGCGGCTTGGGCAGCTTGGTTTGGGACAACCTGAAGCCTGACCGCACCTGGGAGCACTTCGTCGAAACCATGTGGCGGTACCAGTGGACCCAGGAAGTCACGCCCCTGACCGACGATCTGCGACAGGTTCTATATGAGGAAAGCCAGGGCATCATCGATGTGGTGGTGAAGCTCTTCATGCTGGCCCAATTACGCGCCATCCGTCTGCGGGCGGTGCGTCGCCGCCCTGAGCGGCTGGACCGCGAATTGCTGCTTCAGGTGGTGGCGCAAGATTTCAAGCTGATCGCCCCCATGATCAACGCCCTGAAACGGGGCGACGAGCGGGCAATGGCGAAATATGATGACATTCGGCCACTCCAGAAACACGTCCAGCAGGTGTTCGCGGATTACGCGCTGCCCATGCCTGTCAGCGAGGAGCCGCCAGCGGCAGAGACGTCCCAGATATCCCCGCGCCAAGCCCTGGCGGCCATGGGCATCGCTGACGATCTTGCCGAGATCTTGCTGACCCGGGCCCGACAGGATGGAGCTGACGAATTCGATCTCCTGGGGGCGGCTTTGGCGCACTTTCAGGCCGGGAAGAAGGCGGCAGAGCCAAAGCCTGCGAAGAAAAAGAAACCGCAGGCCGCTCCCGATTCCGTGCACGGCATCGTGCAAGCCAGCATCGCCGCCGGGCTTTCACCCTATGAGGCGCTGAAGGACGCCGGGTATGTGCGCGACCCTCTCCAGGATCTGGCCGGATAGGTGCGGCCATGCTGCCCTATTTGCCGCCCGCCTATCCCGACGAATTGCTCTACAGCCTGCTGGCGCGGTTTCATCGTCATATCGGCGAGACCAGTCCCAAGCGAACCCTGGATATGCTACCGCTCGGTTCGGGCTGGGGTAAGGCTCCAGGGGCATTTGGGCGAACTGAGCCATCACCTGCCGGCGGAGCGCCATTTGACACCTGAGCGCTTGCTGATGGATTTTATCCTCTATCCCTATCTGACGGCCTTCCAGCCCGCAGACGTCCGGCAGTCGGTTCAAGATGCCTTGATTGCAGGGCATGCCGAATGGGTCAATGTGCGCTTGGGGCTGGCCGCTAGCCAGATTCAGGCGGCGGTGGCATTGCGTTACTGCCCGGCCTGTCGACAGGAAATGTTGGCTCGCTATGGCGAACTTTATTGGCGGCGTGACCACCAATTGCCGGGTGTCGCCGTCTGTCCTGATCACGGAGTACCGCTGCAGGACAGTATGATCCGTCCTGGAGCCGAGGGTCAGCACGACTTCCTTGCGGCCGACGAAGACAATTGCCCAGACATCTGCGTCAATCCTGTCACGGAATACTCAATCCCGTGGCTGACCGCAAAGCGCTGCGCCGACCTGTTGCGCAATCCTCCAGACGCCAGACCGCTCCGGGCTTGGGGCGAACGTTATCGGCAAGAGCTACGGCGGTGCGGCTTCGGCAAGGGGGATGAACGTGTCGATCAGCAAAGGTTGGTGGAGGCTTTTGTTCAGTGGTGGGGTGAGCCGGAAGCTGGCTGGGACTGGCTGACCGCCATGGCGCGGAAACACCGAAAGGCCTTCCATCCGTTTCATCATGTACTGCTGCAGCTTTTTCTTGATGCTCATGACCCTGTGGTGGCAACGCCGCCCTTCGGCCCTGGCCCTTGGTCATGCAGCAACCCATTGGCCGAGCATTTTGGCCAGCCCGTGGCGCAATTGTGTCAATTCGCATCCAACCGTGACCCCCATTTCGCTTCCAATCTTGACCCCTCTGGGTGCTGTTTGGGCTTGTCCGCATAGTGCATAGGAGGGACCCGCGCCCGTA
>Ga0302156_10001576_pt1 | contig 19843 bp, 10 predicted proteins | sample I_Bog_N3_2_FD_193503 | JGI IMG/M metagenome (GOLD analysis project Ga0302156, IMG submission 193503) | Peat permafrost microbial communities from Stordalen Mire near Abisko, Sweden - I_Bog_N3_2 | ecosystem: Environmental > Terrestrial > Soil > Wetlands > Peat | place: Sweden: Abisko, Stordalen... | reverse complement strand
CCGTCGAGCGCACATGGAAGAACGGTGATCGGATCGAGGTGAGCCTTCCCATGACGCTGCGCCAGGAGCAGGTGGCAGGCAGTCCAGAGTTGGCCACCGTGGCCTATGGTCCGCTGGTGCTGGCTGCCTGCATGGGCCGCGATGGATTGAGCCGCGACATGATTGACGCCGGCCAGGGGCCAGATATGGCGCGTTTGCCTTCGTTGCCAATGCCCCAGTTCGAGGCGGGCAAGGAAGGCTTCTGGGTGAAGAAGGATGGCGATGGAGATCTGAGCTTCAGAACAGTGAGCCAGGCGAAGGAGATGGAGCTGCGGCCGCTCTATCAAGTGTTGGATGAACGGTATTCGGTCTATTGGCAAGAAGCGCGGAAGGCGTAAGCGAGGGAATGATGAAGCATTCAATGACACGGCGGTCGTTCTTGGCGGCGACAAGTGCGGCTGCTGCGGTGACGGCGCTGCCGCGGAGCGCGTGGGGAGCCTCGGAGAGCAAGCAGCGGTTTCTGATCCGCACCGAGCAGGAAGAGGGCCGGGTGAGCCCGCTGCTGCATGGGCAATTTGCCGAGCACCTGGGTTCGTGCGTCTACGGCGGACTGTGGGTGGGCGAAGGTTCTTCCATTCCGAATATTCGCGGATATCGCAAGGGCGCCATCGACTATCTGAAGGCGCTGGAGGTGCCGGTGTTGCGCTGGCCCGGCGGCTGCTTCGCCGATGACTATCACTGGCGCGAGGGCATCGGCAAGAACCGCTCCAAGCGCGTCAATATCAGTTGGGGAAATTACATTGAGGACAACGGCTTTGGCACGCATGAGTTTATCGGTCTCTGCCGGCTGATCGGAGCCGAGCCGTATCTGGCGGGCAATGTGGCATCGGGTTCGCCCGCTGAAATGCGGGACTGGCTCGAATACTGCAATTACCCCGCGGGCAGCAAGCTCAGCGATGAGCGCGCAGCCAATGATTCGCCCGAGCCATTCAAGGTGAAGTACTGGGGCGTGGGCAATGAGAGCTGGGGCTGCGGCGGAAATATGCGCCCGGATTACTACGGCGGACTCTATCGCCAATTCGCCAGCTTCCTGCATGAGATGGGCGGCACCGAGCCGTTCCTCATCGCCTCCGGACCTTCGGGCGACGATGTTCGCTGGACGCGCGGGCTCCTGGATACGACGATGCCCATGCTGCCAGACGGCATCAGTATGCACTACTACGAAGGTGGCCGCTTCGAGGCGACCAAGTTCGATGCGGCCGCCACTGAAGATCAGTTCAAGATATTCAAGGAAGTCGAGTACGCCATCGCCCATCAGCGCGAAGTCATCAACGGTTATCGCGACGGCTCACGGGTCGGCATCGTTCTGGATGAGTGGGGAGTTTGGGATCAGATTCCAGAGGCAGACGAGAAGCGGTATGGCAAGCTATGGCAGCAGAGCACGATGCGCAGCGGAGTGGCGGCAGGACTGGGTTTGAATATGTTCAATCGCCTGGCGTCCAAGCTCTATATGTGCAACATCGCGCAGATCACCAACGTGCTGCAATCGCTGCTCATTACCGACGGGCCGGAAGGAAAGCGCTGTGTGCCCACCACCACCTACTATGCGTTTCTGCTCTTCAAGGAACATCGCGGCAATACCGCGGTGCATACGGAGAGCGACAACGACGACCCGCTGGCCGTTTCCATTTCGGCATCCAAGGCCGAGGGGAAGCTGGTGGTCAGCCTGGTCAATCCCAAAGACCGCCAAGAGGTCACGGCTGAATGCGTGCTCCATGGTGTGACGCCGCGCAAGGCCACGGCCCGCATTTTGCACCATGCCGACCGCAATGCCGCCAACAGCTTCGATGCTCCGGACGCGATTACTCCCGCGGCGCACCCGGCACGAATCCAGGCAGGGACGCTGGTGGTGGATTTGCCGCCGCTCTCCGTGGTGACGGTGGTAGTGGAGTTGTAGCCCGCAAGATTCATGATTCAAGAGATGCGGAAGGCCTCATCTGCTATAAGACGGTGTTTGAATTAGCGAGAGAGTCATTCGCGTGTCAGGGAACAGCACAAAAGAGCGTTAGTTGTTCACGATGCTTTCGATAAGCCTACGGTAATGCAGTTCGATCAACGGTAGGCCAGCCGGAAGCAGGACAAGAGCCGATTCATGCATGGCCGTCACCGTCTGAATGCATCAACCGCCGCGATTTTGTGATTGTCAGCACATGCGGGAAGAGAAAGACAAGTTGTATACTTTATTGAATACGTAGGCCAGCCTGGCAGATGATCGACTCACAACAAACCGTCGCGCAAAACCATCCCCCCATACAATCCGGGACGGCGCCGTCGGGCCTTGTCTTCAACCTCATGCGTTTTTCGCTCCATGATGGCCCAGGAATTCGAACGACGGTATTTCTCAAAGGTTGTCCATTGAATTGCCGCTGGTGCCACAACCCCGAAAGCCAATCGCACGAACCGGAACTGATTAACTTTGACGAACGCTGCATCCATTGTGGCGATTGCGCTGCCGGATGTCCGCATGGCGCGCTTCATTTGGACCAGCGGCTCACCCGCGATCCTGAGTTATGCCAGCGCTGCGGAGAATGTGTTCAAGCCTGCCCAAGCGGTGCGCGTCAACTCGCGGGCCGTTGGATGACTGTGCCGGAAGTGCTGACCGAGGTTCTGAAGGACGAAGTGTTCTTTGATGAGTCCCGCGGTGGAGTTACCATTTCGGGCGGCGAACCGCTCTTTCAGGCGGGTTTTGTAGAAGCTCTGCTGGCCGCCTGTCATGCCCGGCGGATTCGAACCGCTCTCGACACCTGCGGATTTGCCGATCCCGGCGTGATGCGCCGAGTCAGTGAGCACGTCGATCTGTTTCTCTACGATCTGAAACTGATGGACAGCGAAAAGCACCAGCGCTATACCGGCGTGAAGAATGACGTGATCTTGCAAAATCTGAAAATGCTGGCTGAACGCGGAAGCCACATCGTTGTCCGCGTCCCGGTCATTCCAGGCGTGAACGACGACAGAGAGAATTTCGGCGCATTATCTGAGTATCTATCTTCTCTGGGACTTAAAGATATTGATCTTCTCCCTTATCATCGGCTCGGCAGCGACAAATATCTCCGGCTGCATATGCTGTGCGGCATGGAAGAAATTGACCCGCCCACAACCGAACAGATGGAAACTATCGCGTCGCGCCTGAGACGCGACGGATTTCATGTGCGGATCGGAGGATAATGTGAACGCACGCGTAACCAGACTGAGACAGGCAACCCTCGATACAAAACCGTGGCTCTCCATCGAACGAGCGGCTCTGCTCACCGAATTCTGCCGGCAGGATAAGACAGTCCCCGTTCCTCTTCGCCGCGCTCGCGCGTTTCTGTATCTCATGGAGCACAAAGAGGTCTATATCGGAGCCGAAGAGTTGATCGTCGGCGAGCGAGGCTCCGCGCCCAAGGCGACACCCACTTTTCCGGAGTTATGCTGCCATAGCGTCGAGGACTTTAAGACTCTGAATTCGCGCGAAAAAGTCGGCTACTCCGTCGATGACAACGCCCTCCGGGTGCAGGAGAAGGAAGTTATTCCATATTGGCATGATCGCTCTATGCGCGATCTGATTTTTGCCGAGATGACCCCGGAGTGGAAGAACGCCTACGAGGCGGGCGTCTTTACCGAGTTCATGGAACAGCGCGCCCCCGGACATACAGTGCTGGGAGACATCATCTATCGCAAGGGGCTGCTGGACGTGAAGGCCGATATCGAAGCGGCTCTGGCGCGCCTGGATTTCTTCAATGATTCCGAAGCTTCCGTCAAAAAAGATGAGCTGCGCGCCATGGCCATCTCTGCCGATGCGGTGATGCGCTTCGCGGAGCGTCATGCGGAGAAGGCTGAAGCGCTGGCCCGGACGGAAACCAATCCTGTTCGCCAGGCGGAACTGCGCCAGATCGCCGAAGTGTGCCATCATGTGCCGGCTCATGCGCCGCGTAATTTCTGGGAAGCTTTGCAGGCTTATTGGTTCACGCATCTGGGCGTTGTAACTGAGTTGAATACCTGGGACTCTTTCTGCCCAGGACGCTTTGATCAGCATCTGGATCCCTTCTATCAAAAGGACGTTGAAGGGGGCGCGTTGACCAGGGAGCAGGCCAAGGAACTGCTCGAATGTCTGTGGGTCAAGTTCAACAATCAGCCCGCTCCTCCCAAGGTCGGAGTGACTGCCGCGGAGAGCGGCACTTACACGGACTTTGCGAATATCAACAATGGCGGATTGAAACGCGACGGCTCCGACGGCGTGAACGACGTCACCTATCTTATCCTGGATGTTATCGATGAGATGCATCTGTTGCAGCCCTCCTCGAATCTGCAGTTGAGCCGCAAGAACCCGGATGCGTTTTTGAAGCGCGGCCTGGAAATCGTACGCGAGGGCTGGGGACAGCCTTCGATCTTCAACGCCGACATGGTCGTCGAGGAGTTATTGCGTCAGGGCAAACTGATAGAGGAAGCGCGCTGCGGTGGCATCTCTGGATGCGTCGAGACCGGCGCGTTTGGCAGGGAAGCCTATATCCTCACGGGTTACTTCAATCTACCCAAGGTGCTGGAAATTACGCTGAACAACGGCGTGGATCCGCGCACCGGGAATAAGATTGGAAAAGAGACCGGCGATGCGCGCGCCTTTGTTTCCTACGAGCAACTGTTTGCGGCTTTCCGCGAGCAACTGCACTACTTTGTGGATATCAAAGTGCGCGGTAACAATGTGATTGAGCGCCTCTATGCGGACTATATGCCGGCGCCCTTTCTTTCCTCGCTGGTCGATAACTGCATCGAGAAGGGCAAGGACTATAACAACGGCGGTCCGAAATATAACACTACTTACATCATGGGCGTTGGGCCGGCAACGTGTACAGACGGCCTTTCAGCAATCAAATTCCACGTCTTTGAAAACAAAACGATCACCATGGACGCATTGCTGGAGTCGCTGGCCCGCAACTTCGAGGGCGACGAAAAACTGCGTCTGCGGCTGTGGAACAAGACGCCTAAGTTCGGGAACGACGAAGACTACGCCGATACGATCCTGCAAGATGTGTTTAACGCCTTTATGGATGAGGTGGATAAGCGGAAAAACACCAAAGGCGGATGTTATCGAGTCAACTATCTCTCGACTACCTGTCACGTATACTTCGGGTCGATGACCGGGGCTACGCCGGACGGGCGGCGCGCCGGGGACTCGCTTTCTGACGGCATTTCGCCGGCGCAGGGCGCGGACCGCAAAGGGCCTACCGCCGTGGTGAAGTCTGCCGCCAAAATGGATCACGCCCGCACCGGAGGAACGCTGCTCAACCAAAAATTCACGCCCAAGTTAATGGAAGGCGAGGATGGAATCGACAAGGTAGCGTATCTGGTTCGCTCCTACTTCCGCATGGATGGACACCACATTCAGTTCAATGTTGTCACCGCGGCTACCCTTCATGCCGCGCAAGCGGAGCCCGAGAAATATCGCGATCTGATCGTGCGGGTTGCAGGTTACAGCGATTACTTCTGTGATTTGACGCCTGCCTTGCAGAACGAGATCATTGCGCGCACAGAGCAAGAAGCCTTCGCGTAGCGTAAGCGCTGCGCGAAGCCAGACGCCGGAGTAACTGAGTCCTTCCAGACTGACCAGGCGTGCAACGTGAGGGGCTGTTCACTACGATCGTTTTCAATCAATGCGGAAAGAGGCGGAAGCGAATGAGAGTAAGACGGTGGGCGGTGTGGGCGTTTCTGGTTATCTGGGTGGGGGCCTGTTCATTCTTGGGAGATGCGCAGGTAACCCGCGCGGATTATCAAAGCTCCCTGGACCTTCAGAATAAGTACAAAGGCCTGGTGTTCAACTTGCCGGAGACTCCGGAATGGCAGGAAATCGGAAGCAGCTTTGTATACAGGAAAACAGTCGAAGGCGGACACGAATTCATGCTGGTTGATGCAGTTGCTCTGACGAAGCAGCCGGCCTTCGACCATGCGAAATTGGCCGCTGCGTTTTCTGCCGCGAGTGGCAAGGAATACAAGCCCTTAATGCTGCCGTTTTCGCACTTCCGCTTTGTGGATAAGCTGTCTGCCATGGAATTCGTTATCGAGAAAGTGCGCTGGCGCTGCGACTTGCATGCATATACCTGTGCAAACCATGGGGTGCTGCATCCCGGTGACGAGGAATATGACGACGACGATGATTCCGACGCGAATTTCTCAGAAGACGCGCCGAATGCTATCAACAGCGGAGAGAAGACCAAAGCTTCTCCAGACGGAAAATGGCAGGCTCTTATTGAGAACTACAACGTCCGGGTGCGATCAGCAGATGGGAAACAACAGTTTGCGCTCAGCGGCGACGGCTCGGAAGGTAACTATTACGATTTCGATACCATCGCTTGGTCGCCGGATTCCAAGCGCTTAGTGGCATATCGCATTCGACCCGGTTTTCGGCGTCTGGTGCATTACACCGACTCATCGCCATCGGACCAGATTCAACCGAAGTATTCGTCCATGGTGTATCCGAAGGCTGGGGATGTGCTGCCTCTTCCGCAGCCAGTGCTTTTTGAGGTCGCGGTGAAGCGGGAGATTTCCATCGACAACGCACTGTTCCCGAATCCCTATGAGTTAACCCCTGCCACATGGTGGAAGGACAGCCGTGGTTTTACTTTTGAATACAACCAGCGGGGTCATCAGATCTATCGCGTCATCGAAGTGGACGCCTCGACGGGCCATGCGCGCGCACTGATCACCGAGGAGAGCAACACATTTGTCGATTACCGGCCTCTGGTCACAAACCAGTACGATACCGGGAAGGAATACCGCGACGATGTGGCCGACGGCAAAGAGATCATCTGGGCGTCGGAACGCGACGGCTGGGAACATCTTTACCTTTTCGACGGAAAGACGGGAAACATCGAGAACCAGGTCACCAAAGGGCCCTGGGTGGTGCGCGCTGTTGACCGTGTGGACGAGCAGAAGCGGCAGATATGGTTTGAGGCCAGCGGCATAAATCCCGATGAGGATCCGTATTTCGTCCACGCGTATCGGATCAACTTTGACGGGACTGGCCTGACCCCGCTGACCCCTGCCGAGGCAAATCACCACGTCGAGTTCTCCGCCGATGGGAATTACTACATCGACATCTGGTCGCGCATTGACCTGCCACCGACTATGGACCTTTATCGCGCCGAGGATAACAAGCAATTGATGGTGGTGGAGCAGGCCGATATAAGTAAACTGATTGCCGCGGGTTGGCGCCCACCTGAAGTTTTCAAAGCAAAAGGCCGTGACGGAAACACGGATGTCTGGGGCGTCCTATATCGGCCCTCCCATTTCGACCCCGCCCGGAAATATCCGGTGATCGAGGATATTTATGCCGGACCGCAGGGATCGTTCGTGCCAAAGTCGTTCACGACCAGAACTGAGTCGCTCACCGAACTTGGATTTGTAGTGGTTCAAATTGACGGAATGGGCACCAACAACCGCTCCAGGCCGTTCCATGATGTGGCTTGGCATAACCTGAAAGACGCAGGTTTTCCGGACCGCATCCTCTGGCACAAGGCGGTGGCGGCAAAGTATCCCTGGTATGACATTTCGCGCGTGGGAGTATTCGGAACCTCTGCGGGAGGTCAAAGTGCAATGGGAGCGCTGTTGTTTCATCCGGAGTTCTACAAGGTGGCCGTGTCCAACAGCGGCTGCCACGATAACCGCATGGACAAAATCTGGTGGAACGAGCAATGGATGGGCTGGCCTGTCGGACCACAGTACTCCGAGTCGTCGAATGTCGACAACGCGTGGCGTCTCCAAGGAAAACTGATGCTGGTTGTGGGCGAGATGGACAAGAATGTTGACCCGTCCACGACCTTCCAGGTGGTCGACCGTCTTATCAAGGCGAACAAGACCTTTGATCTGTCGGTTGTTCCAGGCGCCGGGCATGGAACGGGCGGACAATACGCTCAGTTTACAGAGCGCAACCTCGCCGATTTCTTCGTCCATAACTTACTGAGACAGGAACCGCCGAACTGGAATACCGAAGCTGCGAAGCCAGCCTCTGGTCAAGCAGGACGAGAGTGACCCGCGGATGCGTCTGAGCTGACGTCGGCATGGTTTATCGTGCAGTCACTCGTCTCATTGGCGCCGTTTTCGCACTTTGATTCTCGCAACGGTTCTCGCATCGCCTTCAGGCGGCCCTTCTGTCCATCGGAACCGACACTTCGGAAGTGCAAGAGGTAGACTTTCCGCACTCCCTGCCCTCGAAAGCGCTCTTGAAGCTGCTTCGAGGGCTAAGGCAAAAATCGCCATTCAGCAAGGTCGCAACATTTCTATTTTTCAAGCTGCACCAAATGTTGGGGAAGCGCCCGATTGCGGATAAGTGACAGCATGGCGCGTAGAGTTTGCTTTATCACAACTTGAATTGCAGAGTCTGCCTCAGCTTCCTTTCCTCCATGCGACTCAAAATAGCTTTGAGCCTCATCGGCCTCCCAAACAACCAGCCTTGGGCGAAGCGCACACCGCGTTCGGCAAGGAACTGCGCCTGCTCCTCAGTTTCGACACCCTCTGCGGTCATCCCCAGGTTGAGCGCATGTGCCATCAAGATAATGTGCACAACCACTTGGCTAGTGGCGCCGTCCGTACCGATACTTTCCACGAAAGATCTATCGATCTTGAGATCGCTCACGTTAAGCTTTTCCAATACGGAAAGACTCGAATGGCCCGTCTCGAAGTCGTCGATTGCCACGTCGATGCCGAGGGCGCGGATGCCGTTAATGATCGTCGGTACAGACGCATCTTCAAGGAAACCGTGCTCTGTTGCCTCCACAATTAGCTGGCTCGGCGGCGCGCCGCTCGCTGTCAGCAACCTTTGGAGAGCGTCGAGCGTCGACGACGACCGTAGATCCTCGGCGGAAAGATTGATCGCTAACCTGAAAGTCAGGTCTTCCCGGAGGAGCAGGAGGAGATCAACGGCCACCTGCGCGAGCAAGCACTCAGTGATGAGTTTGATTACGCCACAATCCTCCGCAACGGGGATGAACAGATCGGGTCGCACGATCTCGCCGTAACGCTGCCAGCGCACGAGGGCTTCCGCGCCCACCCATTCGCGGGTATTCAGATCAACCACGGGTTGATACTCCACGAAAAACTCTTTGCGCCGAGCAGCAACACGCAACTCAGCGGGCATTGACAAATGGATGCGTGCCAGGTAAAAGACTGCCCCCGCCAACACAAGCCCGCAGATCATTCCCCTCGGAATGAACAAAAGCAAAGCCTCCCTCACCTTTCGATCAAGACCCGTGCTCGGAGCAGAAGCAATAGCAGCAACGTCATATCGCTGAGAGCGCAGCACCGTCACGAGCGTTCCATGGTCGATAAAATCTGATTCAGGACCACCCCCTTTGTGCATCCAAAGGGGGTCGATGCGCCCGCGATGCAAAATCAACACTTGCTTCCCTGGTGAAAAGTTGCCCAGCGCCACACCTTGGCCCTCGGTTATCACGTCCACCGGCAGGCTTGGCAGGAGGATGGAGGCGAAGCCATCTAGCTCGAGAACGCCAAGTGGCTCGCCCCGCTGAACGGGAGGCGCAAGTTTAGGCGAAGGATCTCGCCGGTCTTTGACACGTACGACACCGGCCCAAGAGGGATTGGCCGATCCGTGCCGAGCGAGGTGCAAATAAGCTGGTTGTTTCGAATCCGCCCTACCGCCATTAAGTAACTTGATGTGATGGCGATTTGCCGCATCAGATCGATTTCGGCCGCAGAGCATGGCGGAAGGCTAGCCTGGCAGAGCCGGCGAAAAGCGGAGATCGACTGATCACCTACGCCATCAGCGCGCCGCAGCGATTCGTGGGCGTAGTCGCGTAGCAGCGTGAACTCGTTTTCAACGACCTGTTTTCGGGCGACATGCACAGACGTCAGGATCGGGAGCACGATCACCCCCAAGCCGATCGCCGAGGAAATTACAATTCCGGCCAAACGCTGCATAGGAGCTACCCCGGATCAGATGCTGATCGAACCCGATGCTCGGTGAGCTAGCTTCATCAGCATACGTTGGAACCGGGCAACCGTCTAGGAGTGTGTCGGGCATAGCGTTTTACCAAGGCCGATTCAGCCGTATGTGGGGGTGGTTTTCGAACTGGGGCGCAAAGGCAGTAATCCTGCCGGCAGCTTACAGCAAGTCTCCAGTGCTGTTTGGGGCAGGACTGGGCCAATGCGATGATGAAGATTGCAGTCTGAAAAGTTGGCGGCGACAGAATGGGGCCGTGGAAAGGGTGGTTTATAGAAAGCCCGGAAAACGAAAGTGCTGTTTCCCGCCCTTTCCGCAAACCTCGGAAATAGATAAAGCCGATTCCCACATTCCACCGCCCCGACGACGAGGATGATCATGATTCTCAAACCCCGACCCGTTTGGGCTTACGCATTCTAAGGGCAAGGTCACAATTCTCTTTCTCTCAACATGCAAAAGGCCCCCTGTGTGGGAGCCTTTTGGCTGAAACTGGATGGCCCCTGAAGCCGATGCGCTTTCAGTGCGCTTACGATACCCATTCAGCAATGGGCGTCGAGGTTTGCTCAGGCCTTACTCGTCCGTCTCGTTGGACTACGGTACTCACACAACGGATGCAAGCACTATTTTTTAGTATCGACAAATGCTGCACCAACTAAAGGTCAAGTGGTATATGAGACAGACCGTGGGTTCCATGCAGTCACCGCAGAGTCACCAAGATTCAGCCTCATACGTACATTTCCATCTAAGTTATTGATTTATTTGGCGTCCCAGACGGGATTTGAACCCGTGTTATCGCCGTGAAAGCGACACCGGCAGACGTAACTGATTGAAACTAAAGAGCACGGTTGGCCTCAAAAAGGACGTTTTGGAACCCTCAGAAACGCTTATCGAACCCTCGAAAAGGGGCGACATCCTTGCTCAAGCAGAAATTCCTCCAAATCGTTGTCACTGCAAGCAAAGACGATTCGCGTGAATCCAAGACCCCTAACTCAAATCCAACCGGCGAGACCTCCACTTGTGGTTCAGCGCACCCAGCTTTAGTTATCATTTGGCGAATCTCTTCAATCCGATAAGCTTGTTTGATCAACATCCTGCGGAAGACTAACGTCGTAAACCGGCGGTTCAGCAGGGTATTCGCTCCGTTGATATCGTGTCACGAACGGACGCGACTATTCGCCCGCGCGCTGGCTGCAGTACTGGCTCCACCGCGGTCCATTGTTCATAGTTCAATTTCCAGCGTCCTGTCACGGCGTTTCGCGATTATCCCAGAGCAATCCCACGATCGCGCGAATTCGCCTTTCAAGTATTTATGAGACTGGCCCTATTGTGGAGAGTTTGGCTCTTGTTCCCCAGGGTCCTCGGGCTTGTTAAGCCGTAATAGGTGTCTGCTGCGCTCCTTCTGCTCCTGGTCAAGCCGGGCGGCAATTTCCATTTGTTCGCTCGATTTTTGTTTGTGCCCCATGCGAGCGAGAGTGAGGCCGAGATAGTAGTGAGCTTCCTGGAGGGAATCGTCCTGGCCTACGGCCTGTTGCAGAACGGATATCGCTTCCGGATAGTGTTTCTGCTCGAATTCCACTTTTCCGAGCGCCGTCAGAGCGGGGGCATCGGTCGGTTTATTCTCGAGAGCTTTGTGCAGGTCCAGCGCTGCTCGGTCGTAATCTCCCGCATCCAGATCCAGGAGGCCGAGCCGGTAGTACGATTCGCTTTGTGTGGGAAGCAGTGCGATAGACCGCTCAAATTGCGCGCGCGCGTCCTCCGGTCGCTCCATCGCCGCAAGCGTTATGCCCAGCGCACCATAACCGGATGGATCGTCAGGGCGTAATTCGACGTATTGGGCGAACTGCAGGTGAGCATCGTCGTACCTGGCTCGACTCATCAATGCGAATCCCAGGTAGAACATGGCAAGGGCATCGTTTTTGCGTAGCTTCAACGTTTGTTGAAATGCCGCGATCTCATCGTCGGCTAACGACAGTTTTTCGGCCACTATTCCGAATTCATAGAGGACGTCCGCATTCTCCGGCGCATATTTCCGGGCCTCTAACAGGAAGCGCAAGGCACCGTCCCAGTCTCCAGACGCCGACGCCGTCTTTGCCTGATCCATCAGAATGTGGGCCAGGGCGCCCGCCACATCGGTTCGGCCGGGATCGAGGCGCAGGGCCTGCTGCAACTCGGGAACGGCGTCCTGTGTGCGGCCCAGATGCAAATACAAAAGACCAAGGTGCGCGTGCCCAGGCGCAAAGTCGGGCTTTGCTTTCACAACCTGATCGAACAGTTCCTCTGCCTTTGCTTCCTGGTGCTGAAGCACACGCACAACTCCGAGCAGATCGAGAGCGCGATAGTCCTCCGAATTCGAGCGCAGGACAGACTGCAAGTCGTGCTCGGCGCGATCCAGCTTGCCGGCGGCGAGTTCTTTCGCCGCATCCTGCAATTGCGAGGACACGGACGGGCGGCTTGCGGTCGGGGATAAGGAGGCCGCACTCGTGGCGAAAGAGAGAACGACAAGAAATAAGGCGCGGCTTGTGCTGGTCGAAGGGGGCATTTAAGGGTTCGTCTTGTGGAGATTCTCCACCGGTTCGGTAACGGTCAGGATGGCATCTGCCTTCTGATTTGTCAGGACCTGACGGATGCCGCTTGGCCAGCGAATGTCGATCTCGCGGATGGAATCTGTACTGCCGAGGCCAAAATGCAGCCGTTTATCGGACGACGACTGATAACTTCCCGTTGTGGTGACCGTTGCGAACTGTTCTCCCGCGGATGTAAGCACTCGTACCTGAGCGCCGATGGCATCGCGATTGCTTTTTACTCCGACGAGCCGGAGTGTAATCCAGTGATTCGCAGTCTCAGTTTCATTCAGCAACACCCAGGCGGGCCCATCATTCGAAGTAACCACAGCATCCAGTTTCCCGTTGTTAGTAAAGTCGCCAATCGCCAAGCCGCGCGCCGCCCACTGCTGATGGAATACGCTGCCCGAAGCTGCCGAGACGTCGACAAACTTCTTTCCCTGCTCATTATGCAGCAGAGCGGGAGCCTCGCGATAATGCAGGCTCGGTTCGCTGTTCTCGATCGTGTCCATTACGTGCGACTGGACGATAAACAGATCCTTCCACCCGTCGTTGTCGTAATCCATGAAACTTACGCCCCAGCCTGAATGCAACAGAGTGATCGGTCCCAATCCCAAGATGGAAGTTGAGTAATCGAACGTGCCGTCTTTAAGGTTTGTGAAAAGAGCGAATCTCTGGTGGGCCAAATCCGTAATCACGATGTCAGGCCAGCCGTCATTGTTGTAGTCGCTGAAGTCAACTCCCATTCCTGAAAAGGCATGGCCATCGCCGTCGAAACCTACGCCTGAAGCCAGCCCAACCTCCTCAAAAGTTCCGTCGCCCCGATTGTGAAACAGGTATTGCGGGATCGCATCGTTGGCGATCAGGATATCCATCCAGCCATCACGGTCATAATCAGCGATAGCAACGCCCAGGCCCTTGCCAGGCTTATCGATACCAGCCTGATGAGACACTTCGGTGAATTTTCCGCCGCCATCGTTATGAAACAGCAAGACCGATTCAGGCTTGAATTTATCAGGATGGCAATACCCTCGGGAACCTTTGGAATCGCCGCAAAAAATGTCATTGAAGTCGTACTGCATGTAGCGCGCGACGATCAGATCGAGACGCCCATCGTTGTCATAGTCCACCCAGGCAGCGCTGGTCATCCATCCCGAGCCTGCAACGCCCGCGGCATCGGTAACATCGGTGAACGTTCCATCGCCATTGTTGTGGTAGAGCGTGCTACGCCCGTATCCTGCGACATAAAGGTCTTCAAATCCGTCGTTGTCGTAGTCCCCAACCGCCACTCCTGTGGAATAGCCATAGCCGGTGAGACCGGCTTTTTCAGTCACATCTTCAAAGGTGCCGTCTGGCTTCTGATGGTACAGGCGGTTCCAATACTTTTGTCCGTCTTTCTTTGGAATCGCCCCTTTGGGCATTGGATCAGTGATCGGTGCACCGTTGGCCAAGAAGATGTCGAGCCGGCCATCGTTGTCGTAGTCGAAGAGCGCAACTCCTGAACCCATGGTTTCCAGGAGGTACTTCTTCGCAGTTGGGGACGCTTGTTGGCGGAAATGAATGCCCAATCGTTCTGTGACATCGATAAAATTCCCGGCCACCGACGGCGCTTGTCCGCGCACTTGGAAGAACCCCGTGACGGCCACCACGATAACAAGAGCTGCACCAATTGCCTGTCCAATCCTGAGGTGAGAGTTCTTCATTGAAGTTAAGGCGATTTCAGCTAAAGCTAAGGCGTGCGCAACGCAACCATTGTAATCCCAGCAATGGTCGCTGACATGCCGAGTGTTCCGTGAAGAAACCTCAATTTGTTCGTTTGACATAGAAACAAACATAAGAATATCATTTTTATTGCAAATAGAAAAGCTCTATCGATGCGCTAAAACGTCCCAAAGGCCGCCTTGAAAATTGCCTTCGTGACTCGCGCGTACCATGACGTTTCGGCTTAATCCATACTGCTGGCCTTCCTTCCGCGAAAGCCAGTCTGTTTTTTGATGCGGTCAAGGGAAGGAATCCGGGGGAAACATGCAATTCAGAACGTTCTCAGGTTGTGTGGCGCTGCTGGTGGCCACCTGCTGCACGCTGGCCGGACAACAAGCCGAGGTCAACCGGAGCAGTTCCGGGATCCAGACAATTTTCATCATCCCCGGCAGCCATTGGGATCTGGGCTTCAAACTGCCTCCACAAGAACAACTCGAAGACATCAAGCCTCACCTGGACGGTGTGATTCGCGCAGCCAAGCAGGATCCTCAGTTCCGCTGGGTGATTGAGAGCGCCTGGCAAGTGCAGGCCTGGCTGGATCGGACCAAGGATCCGCAGGCGATTCAGGACTTGACGAGCCTGGTCCGAAGCGGGCAGATCGAATTGTCCGCGTCATGGGGCAGCGAGCACACAGAGTTCATGGGAACCGAGCAGCTCAACCGGATCGTCGATTTGTCGCGAGATATCGAGAAGCGGTTGGGCGTAACGACCGACATGGCCATGATGGACGATGTGCCGGGATTCACGCTGCGGCTACCCCAGGTGCTGGCACGCAGCGGGATACGCCATTTCGTGACCGGCTCGAATCTGGGTATTTTGGGCGGAGGTACGAGTCTGCATCCGGGAAAGATGCCGATTCACTGGCAGTCCCCGGATGGAAGCACGGTGCTGATGTGGCAGACAGGCAGCAAAAGTGGCGGGTACACCGAGGCCATGTCCGATTATTTCCTCGATCCTTCTGCCCACTACTACAGCGCCGCGGCGGACACGCGTTTTTATCCGAAAACCTGGAGCAACCTGACTTCGCTCGAGATAATGCAGCGCGGCGTAGACAAGCTGCAGGCGGAATACCACAAAGCAGGCTACCCGTACGACGCGATGATGGTTCTTTACCTGCACGATTTCATCCCGGCGTCATATGAGGAGGAAGGATTGCTGCCGGCGGTGCGCGCGTGGAACGCAGCCGGCAAACAGCCTCGGTTGGTAGTGGCGACCCCCAAGGAGTTCTTTGATTACATACAGCGTCGCTACGGAGATCCATTTCCGACTTATTCGGGCGATTTCAGCGGGCTCTGGTCGGAGGTCAAGACGAACTCGCCAGGCATCACGGGCGACGCGCGCTGGGTGCAGGATTATCTGCCACAGGCTGAGGCGCTGTGGTCGCTGTTGACGATTCGTTCCGGAACGCAATTTCCGGCGAACACCATTGCCGACGTGACGAATAAGATGCTTACTTACGACGAGCACTCAGGCGCGGGGCAGGGGGGCTGGCCCAAGGTGATGACGCAGGCTCAGGTGAACCAGCAAAACCAGGAATATGCGACTTTTACCCAGACCTCGCGCGTCGAAACCCGTAACATGCTGATCGTAGGCGTGGAGCGGATGTTCGCCGCGAAGAGCGATCCGGAAAAGAAGCCGAAATGTGTGGTCTATAACGCGCTCAGTTGGGAGCGCAGCGGTATAACGCGGGTGCATCCTACCTCGCCCGATCTTACGCAAGTCCGCGACGCCGCGACGGGCAAGGTTGTGCCCTCGCAATTGAATATAGACGGGAGCATCAGCTTCACGATTGAGGATGTTCCGCCGGTTGGGTTCCGCACTTATTTTCTCGAGCACTCGTCAGCACCGCCCGCAAAAGAGGAAGAAGTAAGTGGCGACGTGCTGGAGAACCAGTTTTACAAAATCCGGCTGCGCGAACTGGACGGGGCCGTCGACAGCATCTGGGACAAGCCAATGCACCGCGAGCTCGTGAATCAGCAGTCAACGCAACGCGTGGGCCAACTGGTCCGGTGGTCGCTTATGAGTTATTTGCCGGACGAGGAATGGAGGACGAAGGTGCGTCACTTCCGCGGTCCTCTGACCGACGAGCTGGTGATCGTACGGCCGAGCACGTGGTGGCCCGAGACACGCGTCACGCTCGATTCCGGGGAGCGAACAGTGTATCTCGACGAGGTGTTCGATCGCTCGCGCATGCCGCCTGTGCCGCTGAGCAAAGGCAGCGAGTACTATAGCTTCGAATTCCCATTTAACTTTGGCAACCCCGCCAGGATCATGGTAGACGACGGAATCGGCTTCCACGACCTACCGAAAGATTACCTTCCGGGAGCGAGAACCGATGAGGCCACGCCCATCCATACGCTCGCGCTGATGGACAACGGCGCTGCGCGGTCAAACTCGATCAATCTGCTGCAGCGCGAAGACTTCCTCGATCAGCCGTTGCTGGGTTACGGCGCAACCGGACTGCTGGATCACTACACGAACGATGTGCGGGTAACGGCTTTGCGCAAGGCGGATCAAGGCGACACGAAAGATGCGGGTGTGGTGACATTTCCGACATTCGAGCCAGGCTATGGCCCGCGCTATACTTCATCTTTCGCCATCACCTCGGCGGCGAGTTTTGATCCGGTGGCGTCGTATCGTGCCGGCTGGGATTTCAACGTGCCGCTTATCACGGCGCTCCTGCCTCCTGACCGAGAACCGGATGAGAACACTGGATCGTTTATTTCGGTCACTGCGCCCGGCGTGGCAATTCTCGCTTTCAAGCCATCAGACGATGGAAACCCGGATCACTTCACACTTCGTCTGCAGGAGATTGCGGGAAACGCGACAAAGTGTACCATTCACTCTTCTCTCAGGATTAGCGCTGTCGCGGAGACTGCCATGACAGAGGACGTCATCCTTCACCCAGGGTTAAACGAAGACGATATCAACATTGGTGCACACGAAACCCTGACTCTGCAGTTGACAATTCCCCACAGCAAGAACGATCGCCAGCGATGAGAACGGGAGTAGCAAACGATGAAATGCTTCAGCATCGATCTTGGCGGAACTCACGCAACTTGCGGTCTGGTCGAGGACGACAGAATTCTCGCATCGGAGACCCTGGATGTCGAGAATGCGGGAAGTCTTGCGAGGATACTCCCCCGACTGGCCGAATCGCTCAAACGACTGGGCGGCGGGAAGATCCCGCATGAAGGGGAAGTGAGCGGCGTTGCCATCGGGCTTCCCGTGATTGTGGATTTTTATCGCGGGAAAGCTCTGGGTTGCAACGGCAAATATTTTGACTCGCACGAGGTTGATCTGCAGTCATGGGGTCAGGAGTCGCTGGGTTTGCCGCTGTTCGTTGAAAATGACGCGCGCATGGCTTTGCTTGGAGAGGCCTACGCCGGTGCCGGACGAGGATTTCGAGACATCGTGATGATCACGCTGGGAACAGGGATCGGCGGAGTCGCGATGATCGAAGGGAAACTGCTCCGCGGGAAACATGCGCAGGCCGGTTGCATCGGTGGACATCTCCCAGTCAAGTTTGACGGCCGCAAATGTACCTGTGGGGCTGTAGGATGCGCTGAGGCGGAAGCATCAGGATGGTCGCTTCCGTTAATTGTGAACGAGTGGACAGGCATCGCCGACAGCTCTCTCTGCCGATACGAAAACATCGGTTTTCGGGAGTTGTTTCGAGAGGCGGCGCGCGGCGACAGAAGCGCGTGCGAAATCCGCGATCGTTGTTTGCGGGTCTGGGCAGCAGTCGCGGTCGGACTTGTGCACGCCTATGACCCCGAAATCGTGATTTTGGGCGGCGGCGTGATGAAGAGTGCCGATGCAATCCTCCCATATATAAAGTCGCACGTGCAAAAGTATGCCTGGACGCCCTGGGGCAAAGTCGAAGTGCGCGCTGCTGAATTAGGGGACAATGCGGCCCTATTAGGAGCAATTCCGATGGTGGCAGAGGCTAAAGCCTAGAGCTTACGAACGGGCCAAGGGCAGGGCTTGGTTTCTCCGTGGGCCTCCCCCAGTTTCAGAACAAGAATAGACTTTGCGATCACCAATTGTGACGCCGTACACACTGTTTTTCCTGAGTTTTGGCGTGTCCTGCCAGATATTCTCACAATCTCGCCTATACGTCGATGCCGCTGAATCCGGGAGATCTTGTGTCCGTCGAATGGAAAAACGAAAGTGATAAATTTCGCTTGACATCAATTAGAAACCAGTAGTAATCTTTATCACTGTAAACGGAACAAGCCGAGTTTTGTGCCGTAAAGAAAAAAGCAAAGGATCTGAAATTTTGAAGGGGGCAGGAATGTCGAAGCGATTCAGAGTTATTTCAATTGATAGGGATGGGACATTTGCCGGTCACCATTGGTTGAGTTTGGCCAGCATGGCGATCCTGGCGATTCTCTTGATGTCGTCAACGTCGATGGCTGCAGCACAGAGCGCTGGCAACTTCGATACCGGTACGATCACCGGCGCGGTCAGCGATCCAACCGGCGCTGTGATTCCGCACGCGTCGGTGGCGATCACCAATACCGGGACCGGCATTGTGACGAATGCAAAAACCGGAGACTCCGGGCTCTTCACGGTTCCCGCGCTGCCTTTCGGCACTTACGTTGTGAGCGCCTCGGCGGATCGCTTCGGAAAGGCCGCCACAGCGCCATTTGTGCTGAATGCCGGCGCCACAACGCGAGTAGATTTAAAGCTCTCGCTGGCCGCGATATCGGAGAGCGTTCAAGTAACGGGCACGATGGCGACGGTGAACCTGAGCAACAGCACAGCGGGAACCACTCTGAATGCAAATCAGATTGAGAACCTGCCCACCAATGGGCGCGATGTAATGGATTTTCTTGAGATCGCGCCAGGCTCGGTAAATTCGACCAGCTTCTTCCAGGGAAGCGTGAACGGCCAGGAGAATTTTATGACTGGCATTGAAGTAACGCTGGACGGCCAGAATGCATCGCGGCCCGACATCAGCGGCTTCGACGAAACTGAAGGCAACGAGGCCAACCGCATGACGCGGGCCAGCGTCGACAGCATTCAGGAAATTGATTTTGCCAACAACGGCTACAGCGCCGATGTGGGACATTCACTTGGCCCACAAATGAATATCATTACCAAGGGCGGAACCAATCAGTTCCATGGAGAAGCGTTCGAATTCTTCCGCAACGATGCTCTGGACGCGAAAGACTATTTCGCCAACTCGCTCACAAACCCGAAGGTTCCTCTGCGGATGAATCAGTTCGGCGCCAACCTCGCCGGTCCCATTGCGACGAGTAAACTTTTCTTCTTTGCCAACTACGAAGGCCTACAACAGCACACCACGGCCATCAATTCTCTGTATTCGGTTCCCAGCGCATCTGTCCGTTCGCAATTCGTTGCCGCGATGCAGCCGGTTTTGGCGCAGATGGCGCCTCTGCCAGCGGGTTGCGCGACGATTCCCGTTTCGACTTCGTGCAACTTCGTTCCAGGTTATGGCACCAACCTCGTCTACGATCCCGCTGCTCTGCCGACGACTGTAAGTGAAAACAGCGGAGCAGTTCGTGGCGACTACACTCCCACCAGC
>Ga0302156_10001571_pt1 | contig 19896 bp, 16 predicted proteins | sample I_Bog_N3_2_FD_193503 | JGI IMG/M metagenome (GOLD analysis project Ga0302156, IMG submission 193503) | Peat permafrost microbial communities from Stordalen Mire near Abisko, Sweden - I_Bog_N3_2 | ecosystem: Environmental > Terrestrial > Soil > Wetlands > Peat | place: Sweden: Abisko, Stordalen... | reverse complement strand
GGTTAAAGGGGAGTTGTATCCCTGCCTGGGAAGCAACGACGTGGTGCATCTGCTACCCGCGATACGCGGCGCGGCGCCCGATGAAGCGTTGCGACAAATGATTCTTGATGGCTTGCGTGAGACAAACCGTGGCCATGATTTCGGGCGGCAAATGGTGGTGCCGCAGGTGTTGCGCTTCATGTCGATGAGTGGCGGCTGAGTGTCCTTTCCTATTCTGGATATCTGGCCGCCATTCAAGCTATTGCTCACTCATCCCTCTGTACTGCTCTGGCCGCTGGTGTTTTGGCTGTTGAGCCGGCTGTGCCGCCGGATGACCCGCTTATCCATCCTGTTTGCGCTGCCGGGCACGGTATTGCACGAGGCCGCGCATTGGTGCGTCGGCCTGCTGCTCGGCGCGCAGCCACGGCCGTGGACGGTGATACCGCAAATCCAGCAACAGCACCTCCGCCTCGGGCAAGTGAGCTTCGCCCGCTTGCGCTGGTGGAACGCGTTGCCGGTGGGACTGGCGCCCCTGATGTTGTTGCCGCTTGGCGTGTGGCTGGTGTTGAGCGCCGGGCAGGGCGCGTTGCTGCATCCGCTGACCATCGCGCGCGGCTATTTGGCGCTGCAATGCTGCGCCGGCTGTTGTCCCAGTCGGACTGATCTGGCGCACGCCGGACGTTCCGCGTTGGCGTATGCGCTATTCGGCGCGGGCATTTGGTGCTTGGCGCGATTGCTGGCTTGAACCGCGGAGTATGGTTTCAATGGGGCGCCAGCCATTTTAAAATAATCATAATTCAAAGGCCTTGAGCCGCGAGGGACATTTAATTTTGTATGAGTTTTATCGAAAGCCTTGAAAAACCCTGGAGGCTGAGATAGTATTTTGCTGAGGATTGGGTTGTTTGGAAAAAAACCTCGCATTGTTTTACTACCCCCATGCTGGTTGGCGAGTCGGTTATTGTTCCGGCACCGCGTCAATAAATTGATCAGTGGCTTTAGCGATCGATTTTTCTCGCGATCAACGCTCAGCGCCAAGAATGCTCGACATGAGCGATCTATTCTGTTTAAAACACCAATTTCTCCAAAGCAATCGGCACTGATTGTGCGCTTAAGGTGATTTATTGTGGGCACCAGGCGCTTTTAATTAGATTACGCATATGCGTTTGGCATTGCCTGGTCACTGAAAGTCAGTGCCCTTGGGTTGGTTTTCAATAGTCAAAGCAATTTTGTCGGACAATAGCCGGTTGGGAAAAATCGGTATTTATTGTGGCCGTGAATATTATTATTGCCTTGGTTAATCTATTGTTTAACACCGACAATCTTGCAAAAATATTGATTAATTCAAAAGATATTTTTTTGCAATTTTAAAAGTAATGCCATATTGCCGATATTTACATTGTCAGGTTTCACCATAAACTTGGTGAGGAGTAAACATGAAGTCTGATTATAAAATTGGCGTCGGATTAGCCACGTTTCTCGTGATGGCGAATATGCTTGGATCAGGAATCTCCATGGTCCCGGCCTATATGGCTTCAATTGGCACCGTGGGGATGATCAGCTGGCTGATTGCCATTGTGGGCGCGGTTTCCTTGGCCTTGGTTTTCTCGCGTTTGGCCATTGTCGATCCGGCGGAAGGCGGGATTGTGGCCTATGCCTCGAAAGTGTCTCCAGTCTTGGGCCGGCAAACACAAATCTTCTATGTGCTGGCCAACCTGACCGGTAATCTGGCGGTGGCCGCGACCTCCATAGCCTATTTCAGTATGCTATTTCCGGTCATGCAGGACCCTCTGATCGCATCGATTGCCATTATTGTTGAAACCTGGATTCTGGCGTTTATTGCCATGATGGGGATCAGCTGGGTCGCCCGTTTGGCGACACTGGGGGTGGTGATGATCGCCCTGCAAATTTTTTCCGTTGGCTCTTATGGCTGGGTTGAATTCAGCCCGGTGCTGTTTGCTAAGAACTGGAATGTATCTGGAACCGGCGATCTGTCAGCCATTTTCTCTGGCGTTCTGGTCTGCCTCTGGAGTTTTCTCGGGGTTGAAACCGCCAGCGTCAACAGTGGCTTGGTTAAAAATCCGACGCGCACGGTTCCCCTGGCAACCATGCTGGGGGTGGGCCTGGTCTGCGTGATTTATTTCTTGTCGTGCACGGTGATTGGCGGTTTGTTTACCATGAAAGTCCTGGCCAGTACCCCGGCGCCGTGGGTTTTAGCGGTCAGTACCCTGTTCTCGCCTAAGTTGGGGCCCGTGGTTGCCGCCGCTGAGTTTATTTTATGTTTTGCGTCTTTGTGCTCCTGGATCTTGATCGTGGCCGAAGCCGCCGCGCGCGCGGGCAAGGATGGTTCGCTGCCTAAGATTTTTGCTGAAACCAACGCGCGTGGCGTGCCCGCCAAGGGAATTATTATTGAAGCCTGCATCATGACCGCCGCGATGATCGTGGCTATTGTGCTGAAACAAAACCTGGTCTCCATCTTCGGAACCACCGCGGTTCTGGCTTCGTTGTTTGTGCTGTTTCCCTATTTTTATTCGATTCTGTATCTGCTCAAACGCAAGGAGAAGAAGGGCGCCTTGCTCACGAGCGCCGCAATTTTAGGGATGTTGTTCTGCTTTATCGCGATTGCCGGCGGCACTCAGGTACAACTGGCTTTGACACTGATTGTCGCACTGTTGCTGTTCCTGTTTACGGTGCGCGCTGATCATGAAGAAGTCGCGCTAGAGGGTGAAGAGCGCTCTCCGGAGTTGCAAAGCGCGCCTGCGGATTAACCCCCCATTGATTTGGGTGTGAAGACACCAACCCCGGACATGGCTGTTCGGGGTTTTTAATGGTGCGCTAGCGTGTGACTTATTGGGGCGGGAGCACCGGAGCCCGGCAGCTTGCTTGCGTTGTGGCCAGCGCGTTGACCGCTATAGCCTCATGACTAACGATTTTTCCATCGCAGCCCAGCGTGGCGGGTGCGCCTGGATCATTGCTGGAAACATAGCCGGGCGTGACAGGCATCGGTAACTCACAGGCCGATAACAGACAGGTCATTGCTAACGCGGTGAAGAGGGCTTTCATGTCGTCAACTTTAGTTTTAAAGCATTACATCAGTAAAAAAACAGTTAAGTCACCCGTCGTTGCAGACTGAATAACCATACATGGCTATTAATTATAGTAACGTGATGCGTTTTGTCATCAGCGCGCTCCTCATCCCGGTTCTCACTCATTCAGTCGTTTGCTCAAAAAACGATCAATACGGTATGAGTGTTTCTTAGCGGGGCAAAGCCGGTTTCACCCACAGCTTTATCCACAGATGATGTGGATGGCTAAGAGCTCGCTGATTGACTTATTTCAAGCAGCTTTAATACCTGTAAATTCATTTTACTGTGGTGTGGGCGGCACGCACAATCCACTGATTGATGTGATCTTGAAGGAGTGAAACATGAGCGAAATGACGGAGTGGCATGCCCAGCAATATGTGTTGTTTGAGCAAGAACGCACCCGTCCGGTGCGTGATTTGCTGGCCGCCGTGCCACCCACCACGGTGCGCGCCGCCCTGGATCTGGGCTGTGGTCCCGGCAACTCGACCGAGGTGCTGGCGGCGTATGCGCCAGAGGCCGAGATTCTCGGTCTGGATCTTTCTCCCGACATGATCGCGGCGGCGCGCCAGCGTCTGGGAGCATTGCGTTTCGACGTGGCGGATATTGCGCGCTGGGACGGTGCCGAGTCATATGACTTGATTCTGGCGAACGCGGTGTTGCAGTGGCTGGGGCAGCATGAAACGCTACTTCCCCGTTTGGTGGCCAAGTTGAATTTCGCGGGCAGCCTCGCGCTGCAAATGCCGGATAACCTTGATGAGCCGGCGCATCGCCTGATGCGCGAGATTGCCGCCGACGGACCTTGGGCGCGCAAACTCAAAGGGGTGGCGCGTACCACGCGTTTTGATGCCAGCCAGTATTACGCGTTACTTAAGCCGTTGTGCGCGCGGGTCGATGTCTGGCGCACAGTTTACTACCATCCGCTGGCGGGTGGCGCCGAGGCGGTGGTGGAGTGGTTTAAGGGTAGCGCGCTGCGGCCGTTTCTGGCACCGCTCGATGCGCAAGAACAAGGCGCCTTTTTGTTGCGCTATTGCGCCGGGATACGCTCTGCGTATTCCGCCTTGGCTGATGGCAGCATGCTGTTGCCGTTTCCGCGTTTGTTTGTGGTCGCGACTCGATAAGGCGGGCCATGCCTGGAGCGCCATCAGTTGCCGTTATAAAACGCATACTCGATATGGTGAAATTCCGCTGTTTCTCGAATATATGCCACTTGCCGCCAAATCTTGTCCGCCAATTGCGGGGATTGCTGGGTGAGTTGGAACGACAGCATCAGGAAATACGGTTTTTCTTGAAGAAGCAGTGGCGCCGCTTCAATTTGGCGCGCTAGCTCGGCGTCGTGCAGAAGCACCCACTCCGCCCTGGAAGTTTGTAATGCGGCCCCCTGAACATAGCCTAGCGCCACTTTGCGCAAGGTGGCGTCCGGCTGCGAGGTGCCTTCATCCACACTGACGTCGTGCTGGCGCAGGAAATGACCAATCGACGTACTGCGGATGATCCCGATCGAGCCTTGCAAGTGCAGGAAGTGTTGCCCATCCCAGTCGAGCGCGGATCCTTTTAGACGATAGAGCGAATAGCTGGACATATGCAGCCGTAGCGAGGGGTCTGGCAGTCCATTTTTTCCCGGGGGATAGTTTCCCATGCCGAGTCGTTCCGCTTGGAAGCTGGCGGCAAAGGCCCCATCCACATGGCTGGCCTGTAGTTCGGTCAGGCAGCGCTTCCAGGGCAAGGGTAGTAGGGCAATATGCAAGCCCAAATCTCGCTGCAGAAGATTCATCAGGCTCAGATTCAGGCCTGTATGGGTTTTCATTACCCAAGGATAAGAATCCTGATCTTCGTAGCAAAATACCAATTGGTTTGGGTTCGCATAGACAGGGGCGGCTAGCGCCAGAAGCAGCATGTTTAACCAGAGTCGCCTCCAGAGCGGTTGCATTCAGCTATCTCCGCACAAAATTGTTCTCACTGGATGGAGAATAAATCAGGCGCAACGGGGATCTTGGCGTTGCTTATCGTCAGGTATAGCAAAACGTCGCTGAATTTTCAGCAGAGTTAGATGGTTTTAATGACTAATTTCTTTTATGCAGTGCCTGATAAAAAATGAGTCGCGATGAGCCGTAGAACACTGAATACCCGGTCGGTCGGTTTGGGAAGCGAGTGGCTTTGCCCGTCGGTGGGGACAACCGCTCTAAGCCTGCGCAATGACGATTGGTTTGGTGGTATATATTTGATAATATAAATGAGTCTTTGAATGGTTTTCTCTATGACTTGAGATGGCGAATAACGTGTAGCGCGGCTTGGACGACTACGGTTGTTTCGCCTTTCGTGGTTTAACCAGCACCATCCATGGCCTGTGGAGTGCGGTTTGAAAAAGACTTTCGGTAGTAGCCTGGTGCTCAGAACCTGCGGCCTGATTCTATTGTCGCTATCGGTCTTTGCCATCGGCAGCTACCGTGCCATCGTGCAACCGGCCATCCATGATCTGTCGCAAGCCGAGATGGGGGTGGTGTCGCAACGTGTGGTCGAGCGGATTGACAATCTGCAGCGCGCGGTCGAGACCACTTTGCGCATCAGTCAAGTCTGGGGCGCGCGCGGTGATTTTGATCAGAATCAGTTGTCACGCTTCAATGAGTATTTTTTCCCGATTATCGAAAATAACCACGAGATTGCCTCGGTTAACTTTGTCCATGATTCCGGGCGCGAAATTTTGTTATTACGCAGCGCCGACGGGCAGTGGGTTAATCGCGTTAGCGACCCGGTTCACTGGGGGCGAAAAACCTATTGGTATTTCTGGAGCCGACAACGCCGGCTCGAAAAAACTGAAATCCGCTGGTTGGACTACGACGCGCGCACTCGGCCCTGGTTTAAAGGGGCAATGGCGCTAGCGTCGGATACGCAGGTGTTCTGGACGCAACCCTACGTGTTTTTTACCACCCGCTCGCTGGGGATGACCGCCGCGATGCGCTGGACCGCCAAGGACGGCAGCCATTATGTGATTGGCCATGACGTCGATTTGCTCGACTTGTCGCGTTATACCGCGAGCCTGAAGATTGGCGCGCGCGGCTCCGTGGCGTTGATGAATGACGATGGCGCACTGTTGGCGCTACCGTATGCGCAGAATTTGGTGACCGACGCGCAATTCAGAGCCGCGATGCAAAAAACCGCCGCCGCCGATGGCTTGGCGGGGCCCGAAGCCGGTTTTGATGCCTGGCGGCGTGCAGGCCGGCCAAATGGTCAAGTTCAGGCGTTTGTGTTTGGCTTGCAACCCTGGTTTAGCCTGTTCAGTCCCACCATGCTCGGCGGCCAGCGGGTTTGGCTGGGTGTGTTTGCCCCGGGGCAAGACTTTATTCCGGGCAACGCGCGCGATCTGTGGATGTTGTTGTTGATCTCTGCGGCTGCGCTGGCGATCGGTTATTTGGTGGCCTTGCGCATGGCCTACCGTTTCGCGTTTCCATTAAAGGCGCTGGCGCGTGACAGCGAGCGCATCGGCAGTCTGGAGTTGGGCGATATTGTGGCTTTGAGCTCGCGCCAGGCGCCCTGGCGCGAGGTGCGACAGTTGGCCGAAGCGCATGAGTCTATGCGGCTGCGCTTGCTGGACGCCAAGCACTCATTGGAACAGGCAAACCAGCAATTGGAGGATAAGGTGGCGGCGCGCACCAGCGAGCTATCCCATCAGGCGGCCTTGCTCGGCGCCTTGCTGGACTCGATTCCCAATCCGATTTTCTACAAGGGCGCTGACGCGCGCTATCTCGGTTGTAACCTGGCTTATGAGCAGGCGTTTGGGGTGGCGCGCGCCAGTTTGATCGGGCTGTGCGTGTTTGACCTCGACTTCTTGTCGCGCGCGCAGCGTGAGGTGTTTCATGCCGATGATCAAGCGGTAATCCACGAGTGCGGCCGTCGAATGCGCGACGAAACGCTCCGTTTTGCCGATGGACACATGCATCATGTGTTGTATTCGGTCAGTGGTTTTCGCGATAGCGATGGATCGCCCGGTGGGGCCATCGGGGTGATTGTCGATGTTAGCAAGCTGAAGGCCGCGGAGCAGCAAGCACGTGACGCGCGCGAGGTTGCCGAAGCCGCAACCCAGGCCAAGGCGGAGTTTCTGGCGAATATGAGCCATGAGATTCGCACCCCGATGAATGCCATTATCGGTATGACGCAATTGGCGTTACATACCGAGCTCACCCCACAACAGCGCAATTATCTGGATAAGGTCAACGGCGCGGCTAACGGGCTATTGGGGCTGATTAACGATATTTTGGATTTCTCCAAGATCGAAGCCGGCATGCTGTGCTGCGAGCGTACTGAATTCTCTCTGGAGCAGGTGATTGAGCAGGTCGCCGATCTGGTGGCATTGCGTGTGCTCGATCAGGGGTTGGAGTTTTTATTCGATGTCGCCAGCGATGTGCCACTCTTTCTGTTAGGCGACCCGCTGCGCCTGGGGCAGGTCCTGAATAATCTGGTGAGTAATGCGATCAAGTTTACCGATAGCGGCGAGGTGACGCTGGCGGTGGCTAAATTGAGCGAAACTGTGTCTGAAGTGGTGCTTGGGTTCGAAGTGCGCGATACCGGAATTGGCATGCAGCCGGCAGAGCTCGAGAGGATCTTTAGCGCATTTTCTCAGGCGGATAGTTCGACTACGCGCCGTTATGGCGGCACTGGTCTGGGGTTATCGATCAGTAAACGCATTGTCGAATTGATGGGCGGGCAGGTGGCGGTAAGTAGCCAGCCCGGAGTGGGGAGCTGCTTCAGTTTCAGTGCGCGCTTTGGCTTGGCCACCCGCCCGCCCGGGCAGGCTCGCGCGCAGGTGTCTCAGCACGAGGCCCGAGAAATGTCGGTGTTGGTGATCGATGACAATGCCGCGGCGCGCGAAGTATTTGAACATATGCTGCGCTCGCAAGGGTTTCCAACGCGCGCGCTCGCGAGCGGCGCGGCGGCTCTGCGTGAATTAGCCCGTGCCGAAGAAGCCGGCTCGCCCTATCAGGTGGTACTGATCGATTGGCAAATGCCGCAGATGGATGGGGTGCAAACCTTGCGTTGTATTCGGCAGTCGGGCGCGCGCCACCCTCCGGCCTGCTTGCTGGTTACCAGCCACGATCGTGATCGCCTGGCACTGGCGCTAGGCGATACGCCGGTCGATGGTCTACTGGACAAACCCACAACGGCCTCGGCTTTGCTCGATGCGATTCAAGGTGCTTATCGGGACCGCGCGCCGCTGACGCGCCTGGTCGCGCGCGGCGCCGAGTTTGATTGGCTGAAACTGCGCGCCATGCTCAGCGATGCGCCGGTGCTGCTGGTGGAAGACAACCCGACCAACCAAGAGCTGGCCCGCGAGCTGCTGAATAAAGTCGGGATTAACCCCGACCTGGCCATAAATGGCCAAGAGGCACTGAGAAAAGTGCGCCAGCGCGACTATGCGCTGGTATTGATGGATTGCCAGATGCCGATCATGGGAGGGCTGGAGGCGACTCGGCAGTTGCGCGCCGATCCCAAGTTCCAGGCGTTGACGATTGTCGCTATGACCGCCAGCGCCATGGCGGGTGAGTCTGAAAAATGCCGGGCCGCCGGCATGAATGATTACTTGTCGAAACCAATCAATATCAGCGATTTTTATCGTATGCTAACTCGATGGATTACACCGGATCAGACTTTTCCCTTCGAGAGCCAAGCGCGTGAGCCGCGACCCGCGTTGAATCCGCTTGCGGTCGAAGAAGCAATGCATGTCTTGGCCGGCCAGTTGAACCGTAACGATGCCAAAGCGAGTCGCGGCGCGACCGAGTTGAAGTTATTGCTGGCCGAGACCGAGGTGGCGGAGTTGGCGATGCGCGTGGCGCGTCACGCCAGTCAATATGACTATGACTCCGCACTGACCGCGCTGCATCGATTGGCCGCATCGTTAAGCGTGGAGTTGGACGTTTGACGTTAACTAGAAGAGGCTCCCCATGGTCGATTTGCGTCACCGCCCCAATATCTTGATTGCCGATGATGTGCCGGAAAATATTGAGTTGTTGGTGTCCATCCTGGAAAACGATTACGACATTCGGGTGGCATCAAACGGCGAAACGGTACTGAAAATTGTTTACTCCGATGTGCCGCCTGATTTGATTCTGCTCGATGTGATGATGCCGGGTTTGAGTGGGCATGAGGTGTGTCGCCGTATCAAGGCTAATCCGGATCGGCGCATGATCCCGGTGATCTTTGTCACCGCCATGTGCTCGGTCGAGGCTGAACAGCTTGGGCTGGAAATTGGCGCGGTGGATTATATTACCAAGCCCATCAGTCCACCTGTGGTCAAGGCGCGGGTACGAACCCATCTTGCGCTCTATGACCAAACGCGCGAATTGGAACGAATGGTGACGCAGCGGACGTTGGACTTGCTGACCTCGCGCCAGCAAATTATTCGCCGCCTGGGACGCGCGGCGGAGTTTAAAGACAATGAAACCGGCAATCATGTAATTCGCATGGCGCATTACGCGTGCTTGATCGCCGATGCCGTCGGGCTTGGCTGCGCGACGCAAGAGGTGATTCTGCAAGCCGCGCCGATGCACGATATTGGCAAGATCGGCATTCCTGACAGTATTTTACTTAAACCGGGAAAATTGAGCGCCGAAGAGTGGGTGCTGATGAAACGTCACCCCAGCATGGGGGCGGAGATTATCGGCCTGCACGATGATGATCTGCTCAAAACCGCGCGGTTGATTGCGTTGACGCACCACGAACGCTGGGATGGCGCCGGCTATCCACAGGGCTTGAGCGGCGAAGCCATACCCTTGGTCGGCCGGATTGTCGCCGTGGCCGATGTGTTTGACGCGCTGATTTCGGTGCGTCCCTATAAGGCGGCGTTTCCCGTCAGCGATGCGCTCGGCTATATGACCGAGCAGTCGGGGCGACATTTTGACCCAGTGTTGATTCCGGCTTTGAACCATGTGCTGCCGCAGATTCTGAAAATTAAAGAAAATTACGCGGATGAATTGGGGGTTATAGAGGATGAATAGCGCTATGTGCCCAGGCGGTTGGTGAAGGTGGTTTGCAATGATTTCAGAAGACCCGGCAAAGCCGGGCCTCCGCGCAAGTTATTGATTCACTGCCTGCCCATCGGTTCCCGTTCCCCCCGACCCGCTTAGAATTCAGACCAGTTCTCCTCCGCGCTTCGGCTGGCGAGCGGACCGGTAGCGACCGCCACCGGGCGCGTCTCGTGCTTGACCAGTGGGAGAGGGCGCTTCAGCGGCGGGTGCGCGCTGGCCTTGGGTTTGGACGAAGCCGCTGGCTGCGCGGGCGCGATCGGCGCGGCATGGCCCGACGAGGTGATGCGGAAGCGGCCAACGGATTGCAGCAGGCCTTGCGCTTGCTCCTGTAGTGCCATCGATGAGGCCGCGGCCTGCTCAACCAGCGCCGCGTTCTGCTGGGTGGCATCGTCCATCTGCGCGACCGCGATATTGATTTGTTCGATGCCGGCGCTTTGTTCGTTCGATGCGCGTGAAATATCCGTGATGATTGAGTTGACCCGGCGCACGCTATCGACCACTTCGCTCATGGTCGAACCGGCGCGGTTGACCAGGGTGCTGCCCGTGGCAATTTTATCCACCGAGTCATTGATCAGGATCTTGATCTCCTTGGCCGCCGCCGCCGAGCGCTGCGCCAGATTACGCACTTCTCCCGCCACCACCGCGAAACCCCGCCCTTGCTCACCGGCGCGCGCGGCTTCGACCGCGGCGTTCAACGCTAGAATGTTGGTCTGGAACGCAATGCCGTCGATGACGCCAATGATGTCGACCACTTTCTTCGAGCTCTGGTTAATGTCGTCCATGGTGGTGACTACTTGGTCGACCACTGAGCCTCCTTTTTCCGCCAGACTGCTGGTGTTGTCCGAAACCTGGCTGGCTTCGCGCGCGTTATCGGCATTTTGTCTCACGGTGGTGGTGAGCTGCTCCATGCTCGAGGCGGTTTCTTCCAAACTGGCGGCCTGCTCTTCTGTGCGTTGCGACAGGTCGAGGTTGCCGCTGGTAATTTCTTGTAGCGCCGTCGAAATCGAGTCCACGCTGGAGTGAATGTCACGCACGATATCTTGCAAGCCCTGGTTCATGCTGCTTAGGGCGGTCATCAATTGACCGGTTTCGTCGCTGCTGCTGACGGTGATCTTGCGAGTCAGGTCGCCGGCGGCCACCCCTTCAGCCACGCTGATCGCTTCGCGAATCGGCCGTACCACCGAGCGAGTGATCAGCCAGGCGGCGAGCATGCCGCTGATCAGGGCGAATACGCCCAGAATGATCAGCGCCAGACGCGCCGAGCCAAAGGTGTCGAGTACCATGCTGTAGCGCTCGCGCATCTGGCTGAGCTGTTGATCCTTGAGGTCGGTGGCCAGCTTGCGTTCTTGTAATTGCACCGGCTTGATCGCTTGGTTGTAATAGGCAAAGGCCTGATCGTTTTTGTTGGCATAGGCCAGAGCAGAAACTTGGGCCAGCCTGGGCCTCAGTTGTGTTTCCTGGGCGCGAATACCTTCGACCCATAAGCGCGCGCTGGGATTGTCAGTGACCTGTGTGCTCAGTTGCTCTAGCGTGTCATCGATGATTTTGTTCTGCGCTTCGACCAGCGCCTGTTGCTGATCCATCTCTTGCTTGGTGGTGTACAAAATCAGATCGCGCACTCCAATGCCTCGCTGGAGTAAGGCTTGATAGATGTTGCTGGCGTTGGATAGGGTGCTGAAGTTGCGGTTGATTAACTGGTCGGTTTCGTCGCGGATCGACATCATGCCGTACACGCCCAGGGTGGCGATGATGAACATCAGGAGAAACATAAAGCTGAAGCCCAATCCCAGCCGGGTACTGATTTTCAGATTACTCATTCTCTATCCCTTTCTGAAACGTAATTCTCCGTGGAGTGTGGTTGAGAGCCGAGCGAGGCTGGCTGAACCGAGTTGCGATGCGTAGTACAAGCCTTGGGTTGACGGACCCATGACTAAGGTATCGGAGGCTCCGCTGGAGGCGGGCACGGTGGGTTGTCTCTATTTATGCACAAAAAATCTTTTATGAAAATATCGAGTCAATAAGCATATTGTAGGTAGTGGAATTCGGTTTAGCACTGTCAATGGTGTTTTATGAAGAATATTTTTTGCGAATTTATTGGATAAGATGAGCGGTAGTGACGGGAGGGACGGGTTTGGGACAAAAAAAGAGCCGCTGGTGAGCGGCTCGAATCCGTTAACAAATCAACTTACCTGTGTTTTTGCCCGGTTAACTCAATTGTTAACCACTCAACGGGTGAAAACAGGCTCCAATACTGCCCGATTGCCTGTGACAAGTGGCGATTGTCGTGTAATTTCTTAGGATTTATCGGCTATGCTTGATGGTGAATTTACATGGCATAAGTTTAACTCTCTATTTTTTATGTATTTTAGTAGTGAATAAACCTGGCTAATTGTATTTTTTTGGTGGTAAAGATTGGTGTCGTTGCGCGGACTTATAAAGTCGCACTTTGGCAACAGTTGCGGCGCGCTAGAGGGGAGAGTGTGACCCACGGCGCAACGGGTCGGACCGGGAGTGCGGGCGCGAGGTGCGCGAGCCTCGGTTTGTTGGTACAGTGCGGGTGGACCTGGCACGATTTTCTCTGGGTTGCTGCGGTTACGCTGCCCTTGGCGCCGCGCGGTTTGTGGGTGAATGCAAACAAACTGTCAGCGGTGCTTCGCTTTTTCAAGGGTTTTGGCATAAGATACGCCCTCTGCCGTCCCACTGGGTGGCGACTACGGCACAGGGTTGCATTTCGACGTGCAGACAACAGACGGGCGGCAAGTTCTGCCCGGCGCATTAACCGACTAGATTGAAGTTCATGAAGCCAAATACTGAAACGGCACTTGGCGCCGCTCTCAAATCCGCAGTCCAGAGTCTGAGCAAGAAGAAGCAGACTGAGATGATCGCGGAGCACGTTTACAGCAAGTTCGAAGTGTTCCGTCAATTCCGTCCACTGGCTTTGGGTATCCACGAAAGCCTGATTGCTGCTTTGCCTCAATTCGATCCGGTGCTGATTTCGCGCGTGGTGGCCAACCATTGCCGTAAACCGCGTTATATCAAATCGCTGGCACGCGGAGGTAAACGCTTTGACCTGTCGGGCAAACCTCAGGGCGAAGTTCGGCCTGAGGAGAAAAAAGCCGCCGAGCTGCAATCGGCCATAAAGTCGGCGCCAAAGCCACCGACCGCCGAGAAAGAAGCCGCGCCAGTCGCCGAGCCCGTGATCGCACCGGTTGCCGTCACAACGCCCGAGGAGGCGGTTGTGGCCTGCTCCAGCGAGGCTCAGCCTAGCGAGTAAGGCGAAGCCCTCGTGAAGTAAAAAACCCAGCATTCAGAAATGAAGCTGGGTTTTTTGTTGGCAGCCCGTATGCTGGCGCGCAAGGTGTCTGATGCCTGCGGATCAGTGGCGCCGTCGCCAAGATATTTCGGATGAGCGGGCTGTTTGCGTGTAAGCACTGCGCGCGGCGGCCGCTTTAGCAGGGTGATCCAAGTCGCGCGCGGGTGGCGGTAATGGCTCGCTGCAGAACTTACAGAAACGAGCATCCCAGTCATGCCCTTCGCTAAAGCAGTGAGGGCAGAGTCGGGTCGCGGAGCGTTGGCGCGGGTCACTGTTGCGCGCAATTGACGCGCTGACGATGCCGGTAGGGACGGCGATGATGCCGTAGCCCATGATCATCACAATGCTGGCCAGGCATTGTCCCAGTGGGGTTTTGGGGGTGATGTCGCCAAACCCTACGGTGGTCAGGGTGACAATGGCCCAATAAATACTCACCGGAATGCTGGTAAATCCATTGGCCTCGCCTTCAATGACATACATCAGGGTGCCGAGTACCACGGCCAAGACCAGGACGACCCATAAAAACACCACGATTTTGCGCTGGCTGGCGCGCATGGCTTGGGCCAGTTCCTGGGCTACGCTCAGGTAGCGTGTCAGTTTGAAAATTCGGAACATACGCAACAAACGCAGAATGCGCACTGAAGATAAAAAGCGGCTTTGCGGCACGAACAGCGAGATGACCTGCGGGAGTATCGCCAGCAGGTCGATGACGCCAAAAAAGCTGCGCGCATACTTGAGAGGCTTGGGCGCGCATAACAGGCGCAGTAGGTATTCGATGCTGAACAGGCCTGTCAGTGTCCAGTCGAGCAGATTTAATGGCACTGCGTAGTTGTTGCGGATACTGGCGACGCTTTCCAGGGTTACCGTCAGGGCGGATAACAGGATCGCGGCGAGTAGCGCCGAGTCGAATAATTGGCCGAGCGCGGTGTCCGCCTCGAAAATGATGATGTAGAGTTTGCGTCGCCAGCCGGCGCGCGGAGCTTGCAATGGATGCATGGATAAAGAGGCTCTAGGGTTAAAGTAAGGGCCAATCAGCGGCCCGGACCGCCATCCTATTCGAACTATATGCTACCTTAATTGATGTTGTTCTTTGGTTTGCCTGTTCACACCGGAAGATTGCATTACAATCCAGACATGAAATCATTCGCTCCATTATTCCTGATGTTGGCGCTGGGCGGCCTCGGTGGCTGCGCGGGTCTTCAGTCCGCTTTGTTTCCGGCGTCGGAACGAACGGCTGTATCCGCTAAACAAGATCGGGCCAGCCAGATTTTGATTGAGGCCAATCGCCTGGCCGACCGGGTAAAGAATGGTGAGTTGACACGCCTGCAGGCCGCTGATCAACTCAACCTAGTGCGTTTGCGTCTGGTGGGCGCAAATCAGGTAGATGATTCGACCTTTGCCAGTTATCGCTACTTGGCGAAGCAACGTGACTTGGGGTTGTTGACCCAGGAACAATCGCACGCCAAGTTGGAAACGAGATTACGCGATTGGCAGCAACGCTGGCCGCGCATGTCCAAGCGCCCTGCCGATCCGGCGTTTACCAATTTTTTGTTGCGTCTGTATGATCTGCCTCCGTTAGGACAGTAGCGCTATGACCGCCAAACCCGTTGCGTTATGCCCTTGTGGACTGCCGCTGGCTTATGAAGCCTGCTGCGGCCGCTATGTTGACCATCCCGAAGTGCCTGCGCCCACGGCTGAGGCTTTGATGCGCTCGCGCTATTGCGCGTATACCCGGCGCAACGAAACCTATCTGCTGTCCAGCTGGCACCCTGATACCCGGCCTGATCGGCTGGATCTGTCGCAAGATGAAGGACTGATCAAGTGGCAGGGTCTAGAGGTGCTGGGGCGCGCGGCCGGGCAGGAGGGCGACCAGGAAGGCGTGGTTGAGTTTGTGGCGCGCTATAAGGTGGCAGGGCGGGCGCAACGCTTGCACGAAATCAGCCGTTTTGTCTGCCAGGATGGGCGCTGGTACTATTTGGACGGCGATATTAGCGACTAGCCGGTACTGGGCGCCCATTGCCTTCGGTTCTAACACATAAGCATAGTTGATTAATTTGATGTCGCTGTTTGCCGCGGATCAACTCTGGCACGATAAATCATTTTTCTTGCTTTTCTTCCATCTAAGCTTCTAATTAAGAGACCATGGCGAAAGACAAGGAGGGTGATATGGGAAACTCGCTGAAGGACCTATTGTCCGAGCTCGAGGCCTGTCGAGGCGAGTCGGCCGCAAGTAAACTGTTGGTTTGCGACACACCGCATACGTTGCTGATGCCGATTGATTTGCAAACGTGTCATGAGCTCAAGGCGCTGGCGCAGGTTTTCGACTGTGAGCCGCCGCACTTGGCGCTGTTGATTATGAAAGCCGCTTTGGTGGAGATTCATGCCGGACTGGATGACGATCTGGCTCGCCTGGCGCTGGAGGCGCGACACACGATGGGTGAAAGCTGTTCAACCGCGGCCTAGTGTCGCCAGATTAAACCGGGGCTAAGTGCTCCGGTTTGCTTTTGTACTGCGTGATTTTTAGGCAAAAAAAAGACGAAGCGGCAAGGGGGAACCGCAACGCCTTAAGAATTAAACTGGACTATAGGCCAGGGTCAGTTAAACCTGGCCCTAGTTCATGGTAGGACACTCAGACAAAATTGCGAGCCCTGATTTTGATCAAAACCTGGGGGGGCCGCCGCGGGCCGCTGCAGCCGCGGCACAGGGTTTGGCTGCCAGCATTAGGGTTTAGGCAGGGTGACGCCGCTTTGCCCCATGTACTTTCCTTGGCGGTCGCGGTACGACACATCACACACCTCATCCGACTCGAAAAATAGCACTTGAGCCACGCCTTCATTGGCATAGATTTTGGCCGGCAGCGGCGTGGTGTTGGAAAACTCCAGCGTGACATAGCCTTCCCACTCGGGTTCGAAGGGGGTGACGTTGACGATAATGCCGCAACGGGCATAGGTTGACTTGCCCAGGCACACCGTCAGAACCTGGCGCGGAATGCGGAAGTATTCCACCGTGCGCGCCAGGGCGAACGAATTGGGTGGAATAATGCAGCAACCATTGCCCGAGACTTCGACGAACGATTTTGGATCGAAATTCTTGGGGTCAACAATAGTGCTGTTGATATTGGTGAACACCTTGAATTCGTCAGCGCAGCGAATATCGTAGCCGTAGCTGGACGTACCATAGGAAATTACCTTCTGGCCGTCCACGTTCTTGATCTGGTTCGGTTCGAACGGATCAATCATGCCGTGTTCCGCTGCCATGCGACGAATCCACTTGTCGGATTTAATGCTCATTGCCGTGTCGTCCTGAAGATAAATAGTAAATAGAAGTAATTCTAACCGGCGGTGGTCAATCAGCGCCAGCCAAGCGCGCGTCGCGGCGTAAAAACCCGGTTAAAACTTGATCTGCGCGAATTGGTGAACAATCAACTCACTGTTATCTAGTTTATTCAACGAGCATCTGCTCTTATGATCGTGGTCATACATTCCCACTTGAGAGAGCATCATGAGTCAAACACGACAACCCGCGCTGTTTATTTCGCATGGCGCCCCGACTTTGGCGCTTGAGGATAGCCCGACCAGTCGCTTTCTTGAGGAGCTGGGGCAAACGCTGGAGCGTCCGGCCGCGATTGTCGTGGTATCGGCGCATTGGGAAACCCCGCAGGCGACCATTGGGGTGCATCCCACTCCAAGAACAATTCACGATTTTGGTGGCTTTCCGCAAGTGCTCTATACCTTGCGCTATCCGGCCAGTACGGATCTCGCCTTGGCGCAAACCCTGGAGCAGCGTTTGACTGACGCTGGGATCCCCGTGCATCGAGATACGGTGCGCGGCCTGGACCACGGCGCCTGGACGCCGCTGATGCGCATGTACCCCGAGGCCGATGTGCCGGTGGTTAACTTATCGTTGCCGCAGCAACTGGACGAGCCCGGTCTGCGTTCACTGGGGCGCGCGCTACGGTCATTACGCGCCGAGAATGTCTTGATCGTGGCTTCGGGTAGCTACACCCACAATCTGTGGGCCATGGAGCCGGAGGGCAGTGCGCCGCAATTCTGGGCGACCGAGTTTGCACAATGGGTGGATACGCGGTTGTTGCAACGGCGCGATCAAGAACTGGATGCATGGCAGCGCGATGCGCCGCATGCGCATGACAACCATCCGAGTATTGAGCATTTTCTGCCGTTATTTGTGGCGCTGGGCGCCGCCAGCGATGACGAGCCGGCGCGCAAACTGCACGACGACTGGCGCTACGGTTCATTGTCGATGGCCTGCTGGCGTTTCGACTGAGGCACTATGAGCCTGTCGGGCTAAAGTCCGACAGGCTCCTGGCCAGGGGGGGCTTAGGCCTGGTTAGGGTCCAGGCCGCCCAGGGCCTCGATCAGGGCTTCGACCAGCTCGCCCAGCTCCTCGCTCATCAGCGTGAAGGTGGCCTCGAACAGGCTGGCGCTGTCGTCGCCCGCCTGACTGGCTTCATCCTGCAGTACATCGAGAAACTGAATCCGCTTGAGTTGCAGCGTATCGGTCAACAAAAAGCGCACGCGCTCTTTCCAAATCAAGCCGACCTTGGTGGCTTGCTTGCCGGTGGCAATGTGCTGTCGAATCTCATCCGAAGTCAGGTCCATGCGCACACAGCGCACCACCGCGCCGTTTTCGCTGCTGTCCTTCAGCTCGCAATCCGCGTCCAGCTCAAAGCCTTCAGGCGCTTCGCCCGCCGCCAGCCAGTCGGTCATCGCGGTGTGCGGTGCGATCTGAGTGCGTGGCAGCGCCGCCGGGAACGGGGGCAGGGCCTCGCGCAGTTTGCTGACCAGCGCTTCGGCCTTGCTGGCGGTGCCGCTGTCGACCATCAGCCAGCGACGGCGCGTATCGAGATAGGCCGACATCCGGCTGGAACGCACAAAAGCGCGCGGCAGCAGGTCATCGGTCACTTGCTCCTTGAGCGCCTGCTTTTCCTTGCGTCCGACATTGCGGTGCTCGCGCTCTTCGATCTCGCTGGCCTTGATTTCGACAAAGTCGCGAATCACAGCGGCGGGCAATACCTTGTCTTCGCGCTTGAGCGAAACCAGGATATGTCCGCGCGTGCTGAATACCGGCTCGTCCAAGTGACTGGCGGGCCATACCCAGCCTTCAGTGAACCAGTCCAGGCCACTGCAAGCGTGAAAAGGGGTTTTATTAAGCGCATCAGATAGATGCGCCGCGTCCGGGGTCGATTCCCCGCTTAAACGATAGAATGAGAGTTGCTTAAACCACATAATTGTTTCATAATGCGCGGCCTCAGGGATCGGGATTGTACCGCAGAAGCGGGGCGGTCCGCAGGTTTTCTTGAGAAGCGGAAAACGGCATCGGGGTGTAGCTTAGCCTGGTAGAGCGCTACGTTCGGGACGTAGAGGCCGGAGGTTCGAATCCTCTCACCCCGACCAGTTTCGGCTTGAAATATTTCAAAACTTGGTGTAAATTGCGTGTCTCTTGCAGTGTGAGATATCGCAGGAATTCGGGGTGTAGCTTAGCCTGGTAGAGCGCTACGTTCGGGACGTAGAGGCCGGAGGTTCGAATCCTCTCACCCCGACCAGAATTCAAAAAAGCCTTGATCAAGCAAACGCATGCTCAAGGCTTTTTTAACAGGTTGGATTGCCGTTGTAGCTCAGTTGGTAGAGCAACTGATTCGTAATCAGTAGGTCGAGTGTTCGATTCACTTCAACGGCACCATAAAAATCAAAGGGTTACAGCGTTTATTCGTTGTAACCCTTTTTGTGTTTTTGGGCTGTGTAGCCACGGTGTAGCCACCTCAGGTCACTCCAAAACCTCTTATCTCCACGGTGGTATCTGAGAAAACGGCACGATTCATCTCCCCCGGGCGGTAGTACGGCAGGTGGGGTAGGGCTTTTTGTTGTGATCGGGCCGAAATGGATCGGGGGCGATTTTGCATGGAGCGGTTTTACTGAAGCTGGAACAGGCTAGGATCGATGCCAATCAATAGCGTATGGAACTACTTGGAAGGCTTCCTCAACGAAGAGGAGGCCGTCCTGAGCGATTTATCGCTTTTCCGCCAGTTCTTTACCGCATTGTTCGGGATCTATTTTTTTTAAGATTTCGATCTTCTCGGCGTCATCAAGCTTCAGGTACCGGTTTATAGACTCCCCGGCTAATGCGGTCTCCGCGCGGATCGTACGGCGTCTCTCCGGCACCGATTCGATCAAATAGAATTGGTGAAGCAGGCGGTTAAGATTCTTCAACGCATCGTACAGGTCAATGCCGAACCCTTTAACGGGTTTTATGCGCATTACAGACTGGGGTAGTACATATTCCACATCGAAGAATTCGCCGCGATCCAGCTTGTCTAAGATGTGGTGCAATATTTGATCCAGTCCTTCAAGCGGATTGCATAGATCCGCTTCAATCCCTCCGCTCCTGACGTCGCGGTTGAACGTATAAATCGCCTTGGCGACATTAAACTCCGATGTATACGGCCTACCAGGAGCCTCCGGCCCGAATGGCGTTTCACACCGCAATG
>Ga0302156_10001555_pt1 | contig 20107 bp, 11 predicted proteins | sample I_Bog_N3_2_FD_193503 | JGI IMG/M metagenome (GOLD analysis project Ga0302156, IMG submission 193503) | Peat permafrost microbial communities from Stordalen Mire near Abisko, Sweden - I_Bog_N3_2 | ecosystem: Environmental > Terrestrial > Soil > Wetlands > Peat | place: Sweden: Abisko, Stordalen... | reverse complement strand
CGGCGCCATTGATGCATCCGGGCGGCGGTAGGGACTGACGGTGGCGCTAAAGCCGGCGTCAGCGGCAGGCATGGGTGCTTCGAAGATGTGCAGTGCGAAGGCCGTTGTTGCCGGATCAGGCAACAGGAAACCACCGGGACAGAAGAACAGCATCTTGATGTAGTAGTCGGCGTTGGCCGGTAGCCGCGTGAGACCTTCGCGCACCAGGTTTTCGATGTCGTGATGGTCGAGCTTGGGTTCCATGCCCATCACCAATGCCGAACGGATGGCACGTTGGCTATGAGCAGTGAGGTCCGGCAAGTGGCCGCCAATGGCACGGGCGCCATCGAACACTGTCGAGCCCATCCAGAAGGCATGATCGCTGGCGCCAATCAAGGGCACACCGCTGGTACTCCATTGACCCGCGTACCAAGTGATTTCGTTCATATGCATTTTTTCTTCTCCGTCACAATTAATTTGATCTGTTGCGCTGCTTTCTGGCGACACTAGCCCTTGGCAAAACGTGCGCATATTATCCACGGCAATGCGCAAGAGCGCTCTCATCATGATGAGGCAATCACATTTTTCGCTATGTACGAAGGAAAATAACGGAAAAAATTCTTCCAGTTTTGATGTCGTTGGGCCTGCAAAAATCTGCGGTTGAGCCTATGATCTGCAAACGCAATCGAGACAGCGGCCGTCGGCATTATCACTTCGGCGGGCGCCTCAAGCTTGCCATTTGAGCCAGGCATGGACCTGCACAGGGATAGACGTCACCTGTGCGAGGCCTTACCCAATGGACGTCGGAGGAGCAACAAGATGACTACCAGCTTTCACCTTAACGGCAAGCAGGTCACAGTACAAGCGGAGGCAGACACACCGTTGTTATGGGTGATTCGCGATGAAATTGGTTTGACCGGCACCAAATTCGGTTGCGGTGTGGCGCTGTGCGGTGCCTGTACGGTGCAGCTCGACGGTGCGCCGATCCGCTCCTGTCAGACACCGGTGTCGGCCGTCGCCGGCAAGCATGTGGCGACAGTTGAATCCTTGTCCAAAGACAACTCCCATCCTTTGCAAAAAGCCTGGATCGCCCACGATGTGCCGCAATGCGGCTATTGCCAGTCGGGCCAGTTGATGAGTGCGGCCGCACTGTTGCACGCCAACAAGAATCCCAGCGACAGCGACATCGACAATGCCATGAGCGGCAACATCTGCCGCTGCGGCACCTACAACCGCATTCGCGCTGCCATCAAGAGCGCTGCGGCTGACATGCGCAAGGCTTGAGGAGAACGCTATGAGCACATCACGACGAGATTTTCTCAAGGCCACCGCGATCGTTAGCGGCGGACTGACGCTGGGTGTTTGTCTGCCCGGCGCACTTACTGAGGCGCTTGCTGCGGCGACGCTGTATAGCCCCAATGCCTGGGTGCATATCGCTGACGACAACACCATCACTCTGATTTCAGCACGCTCGGAAATGGGCCAGGGCGTCTACACCTCCATGCCGATGCTGATTGCCGAAGAGCTGGGTGTGGACATCCGCAAGATCAAGGTAGAGATTGCCCCGGTGGGCGATGTCTACATCAACTCTCTGCTGGGCGGCCAGCTCACCGGCGGTTCTACTTCGGTACGCGATGGTTGGGAAAAACTGCGCATCGCCGGTGCGCAGGTACGCACCATGCTGGTGGCTGCGGCAGCGCAAAAATGGCAGCTCGACCCTGCCAGTCTGCATGTCAGCGATGGCAAGGTGATCGGCCCGGGCGGCCGTCATGCGACCTATGGACAGTTGGCTGAGGCCGCCGCCCAATTGCCGGTGCCCAAGGACGTGGTGCTGAAAGATCCGAAAGACTTCAAGATCATCGGCAAGGCTACCAAGCGCCTGGATACGCCGCGCAAGGTCAACGGCACGGCCGTATTCGGCATTGATGTGAAACTGCCGGGCATGGTCTATGCCTCGCTGGAACAATGTCCGGTCATCGGCGGCAAGGTGCTCAGTTTCGATGCCAGCAAGGCCAAAGCCATGCCTGGCGTGATCGACGTGGTGCAAATTCGTGACGGTGTGGCGGTGGTGGCCGATAGTTACTGGCGTGCCAAGAAGGCGCGCGAAAGCCTGACAGTGACTTGGGACGAAGGTCCCGGCGCGCACATTGACAATGCTTCCATGCAGGACAGCATACGCAACGCTGCCGATGCGCCAACGCCGATCAAGAAGACCGGCGACGCAGAAGCTGCGCTCAAGAGCGCAGCCAAAACCCTGCACGCGCAATATTGGTCGCCGCTGCTGGCGCATGCCACCATGGAGCCGCAAAATTTCACCGCCGATTACCGCAATGGCAAATGTCTGGTGGTGGGGCCGGCGCAGTTCCAGCAGGGTACCGCCGGCAATGTGGCTGCGGCTGTCGGACTCAAGCCGACAGATGTGACGGTGCAGACGACATTCCTGGGAGGCGGTTTTGGTCGCCGTCTGGAATACGACTTTGCGGTGCAGGCGGCGGAAATTTCCAAGGCCGTCGGCAAACCGGTCAAGTTGCTGTGGACCCGCGAAGACGATACCACCCATGATTTTTACCGGCCGATGGCTTTGCATCGCATGTCCGGCGGTCTGGATGCGGCCGGCAATCCGGTCGCGCTGACCTTTCAGTTGACCTCGCAGTCGGTCACGCAGCGTGCCTTCGGTCTACCCAAGGGAACGCTCGACCCCTTCATGGCCGAGGCTGCAGTGGTGGGGTACAACATTCCCAACATGACCCAGTCGCTCATTGAACACGACGCCGGCTTGCGGGTCGGCTACTGGCGTTCGGTCAGTCATGCCTTGAATGCCTTTGCCAATGAAAGCTTCATCGACGAGATGGCCACCGCCGCCGGCAAGGATCCTTACCAGTTCCGGCTGGACTTGTTGCAGCAGCAACCGCGTCTTGCCAATGTGCTCAAGATTGCCGCCACCAGAGCGGGTTGGGGCAAACCGCTGGCCGCTGGACGCAGCCGCGGGATTGCACTGATGGAAGGTTACGATACCTATATGGCGCAGGTGGTCGAAATTTCGGTCAAGGACGATGAGATCACGGTGCACAAGGTCGCAGTGGCTGTGGATCTGGGCCAGATGGTCAATCCCGATACCGTGCGCGCGCAACTGGAGTCGAGCATTGCCTTTGGCATGTCGGCGGCGCTGGGGTCCGAAATTACATTGGAGAAAGGTCGCGTGCAACAGAGCAACTTCAACGACTATCCGGTCATTCGCATGTATCAGATGCCGGCTATCGACATCACGCTGGTAGCCAGTACCGAAAAACCGGGCGGTATCGGCGAACCGGCCACCGCCCTGGTCGGTCCGGCGCTGGCCAATGCCTTCTTTGCGGCTACTGGCAAGCGCGTGCGCAAGTTGCCTTTGTCGCCTGACAATATCAAGTCAGCCTGAGGTCGTCAGCAGCTTTACTGCCGTCGCGTTCATCGCGGCGGCAGTTTGCCTGTCCGGCATATTGCGTTGTTGCTGCGTCAAGACACTGCAAGGCGCTGACGCGATGAAGGCCGGGACGGCGCTACTTTCTTGACATACACTTGTCAAGCAGCACTGTTTCCCTCAACTAACCCCAGCTCACCATGCGACTACCTTCCTTGCTTGCGTTTCTGCGGTTTTTTGCCACCGCCTTATCTGTCTTGCTGTGCAGTTTGCCTGCCCGTGCCGCCAATCCTGATGCCTTGTGGCAACTGGTGAGCCAGCAATGTGTACCCAACAGCATAGAGAAGGGCGATCCTGCGCCTTGCGCCTTGGTTGACTCGGCGCACGGCTTCGTCATCCTCAAGGACAATGTCGGCATCGCCCAGTATCTGCTGATTCCGACGGCACGCCTGGCCGGCATTGAAAGTCGCGAGTTGCAGCGTGCCGATGCCCCCAATTTCTGGCGCTATGCCTGGGAACAGCGTCAGCGTATCGGTGCTGCCTTGGGGCAAACCTTGCAACCCAGTCAGATCGGCCTGGAGGTCAACTCTGCGGCCGCTCGCAGCCAGTTGCAATTGCATATCCACATGGATTGCATGCGCCCCGACTTGCCCCTGGCGTTGCAGACGCATCAACATGATCGCTTCGGACAATGGATGCAGCTGACCATCGACGGCCATACCTATAGTGTCATGCGCTTGCCGGCCGACGTCTTGCAAAGCGATGACCCGTTCAAGCTGGTGGCCGCCCGCAGCGACTTTGCCGCCAGCGCCATGGCAGCGCAGTCGCTGCTGCTGACCGGCGCCCGCTTTGATGACGGCAGTAGTGGCTTTTACCTGATCAACATGCCAGTCAATTTCGACAAGGGCGAAGCCGGCAGCGCCGAAGTGCTGCTGGACCATAGCTGCGCTATTGCCAGAATGACCAAATAAACCACACGTCTTGGCAGTATTGCGTGAGGCCCGCTTAATGGTGTCAGCCTGACTACAGACACAGAGCGTGCTTTTCTATATCATCCCGACCTTTGGTAAAAAAGGCGGGAACAGCATGTCAGAGGCTTGCGGCGTGGATTTCGGAACATCCAATTCCACCATGGGTTGGAGCCGGCAGGGGCAACCCGCTTTGCTGGCGCTCGAGGACGGTAAGCTGACTTTGCCATCGGTGGTGTTCTTCAATGCCGATGAAGACGAATTCAGTTACGGCCGCGCTGCCTTGTCGACTTATCTGTCCGGCTATGAAGGCCGTCTGATGCGCTCGCTCAAGAGTCTGCTTGGTTCCGGCATGATTGATGGTCAGACGGAAGTGGGCGGTCGTGCCTTGCCGTTTCGGGCGCTGTTGACACAGTTTATCGGCGAACTCAAACAACGCGGTGAACGTAGCGCCGGGCGTCGTTTCGATAGCGTCGTGCTGGGCCGTCCGGTGCATTTCGTCGATGACAATGCTGCTGCCGATCAACTGGCCCAGGATACGCTCGAAGAAATTGCGCGTGCGGTGGGTTTCAAGCACATTGCTTTCCAGTACGAACCGATTGCTGCCGCTTTCGACTATGAATCCACCATCACCCGTGAAGAGCTGGTGCTGATCGCCGACATCGGCGGCGGTACTTCGGACTTTTCGCTGGTGCGATTGTCGCCCGAGCGTGCCAGACAGGTCGAACGGCGCGACGACATCCTGGCCAACGGCGGGGTCCACATTGGCGGCACCGACTTCGACAAATACCTCAGTCTGGCCAGCGTGATGCCCTTGCTGGGACTGGGCAGCCAGCTCAGCAGCAACAGCGAAGTACCGTCCAGCTATTACTTCAATCTGGCGACCTGGCACACCATCAACCAGATTTATACCCGCAAGGCCTGGCAGCAATTGCAGGATGTCTATCGCGAAGTGCGCGAGCGGGACAAGTTTGCGCGCCTGCTCGATCTGGTCGAGCAGCGCGCCGGCCACTGGCTGGCCTTGCAGGTGGAAGCGGCCAAGATCGGTCTGTCGGCCGAGCAGACGGTGACGCTGGAGCTGGATCGCCTGCGTCCATCCGGCTCTCTGCATTTGCAACGCGCTGACTTTGACGCCAGCATCGATCATCTGGTGGCGTCGGTCGAGCAGACGGTGGGCAGCTTGCTGACCGATGCCGGTGTGCGCGCCGAGGATATCGATTCGGTATTTTTCACCGGCGGCTCCAGCGGCGTGCATTTGCTGCGCCGACGTATTGCCGCGCTGGTGCCGCAAGCCAAGCAGGTCGAAGGCGACCTGTTCGGCAGCATCGGCACCGGTCTGGCGCTGGACGCGGCGCGCAAATTTGCCTGAAGCCGCGCTTGGCGGCGTCAATTTCCTGGTGAATTGGGTTGTGAATTTCGTTGTATATAGCGGACTCTACTGGCATCATCGCAAAAAATGATCCTAGGGGGGATGTGTGCGTCGTCTATTGGCAAAACACGCGGCACGTTGGTTGCTTGCGCTGGTCGTGACACTGATTGCCGGGAGCCAGATCGTCGGCTTGTTGCCAGGGCAACTGGTGGAGCGCTTCGATCTGTTTTTCTACGACTTGCGCATGCGCATTGCCAAGGTCGAGACTGATCCACGCATCGTCATCGTCAATGTCGATGAAAAAAGCATCGCCGAAATCGGCCGCTGGCCATGGAGCCGTGACGTGATCGCCGACCTGGTTGAGCAAATGGCCACGCACTATCAGGCCCAGACCATTGCCTTCGACGTCTTGTTTGCTGAACCCGACAACAGCTCCGGTTATGCCACGCTGGAACAATTAGCCAGGGCCGAACTCAAGGGTGTGCCCCAGTTCAGTCAGCAATTGCAGGCGCTCAAGCCGAAACTCGACTTCGATGCGCGGCTGGCAGCAGCGCTGAACGGTCGGCCAGTGGTACTGGGATACAACCTGTCCAATGAGTCCGGTGCCATCGCCAAAGGGGCGCTGCCGAAACCGGTCTTCACCAGCGCTGACCTGGGCGGACGCCGCCTCGACGTGACGCACTGGAAGGCCTATGGCGGCAATTTGCCGCAATTGCAGCAGGCAGCGCCAGCGGCTGGTTTTTTCAATTCCTTGCCCGACAGCGACGGCCTGGTCCGTGCAGTGCCGCTGATTGCTCAGGTTGGCGATAACTTCTACGAGTCGCTTGCCTTGGCGAGTGCCCGCATGGCGCTTGGTGCCAAGCGCATGAAGCCGATCTTTCTGCAACAGGACGCCGTGTTGTCGGCGCAACAGTTGCGCGACTATGGCGCGCTGGAATCGATTGCGCTCGATACCAAGCCACGTCCGCTATTCATCCCAGTCGAACGGCAACTGACCACGCTAGTGACTTATCGCGGGCGCGGGGGTATTCACGGCGGTGCCTTCCGTTATGTGTCGGCCGTCGATGTGCTCAAGCAGCGCCTGCCAGTCAATGACCTGGATGGTCGCGTGCTGCTGGTTGGCACCACCGTGCCCGGTCTCTATGACCTGCGCGCTACCCCCGTCAATCCCGATTATCCCGGCGTTGAAATCCACGCCAACATCATTGCCTCGATTCTCGATGGCGACTTCAAACAGCGTCCGGAATTTGCGGTCGGCTTCAATCTGGTACAGATTGTGGTGATCGGTTTGTTGCTGGGGTTGCTGTTACCGCTGCTTGGCCCCTCGTGGGGGATTCTATTGTCCTTGGCTGCCGCCAGTGGTGTGGCGGGCTTGAACTTCTGGCTCTACGACAGTGCCGGCCTGGTGCTGCCGATGGCGGGCGCGCTGCTGCTGATTCTGACCTTGTTCGTCGGCAACCTGGGTTGGGGCTATTTGTTCGAATACCGCAACCGGCGCGCCATCGTCAACCTGTTCGGTGAGTATGTGGCACCGGAACTGGTGGCCGAGATGGCGGCCAATCCCGCCAGCTATAACATGGAAGGCGACAGCCGTGAGCTGACGGTGATGTTTTCCGACGTGCGCGGGTTCACCACGATTTCCGAAGGATTGGCGCCCAACGAATTACGCGAATACATCAACGCCTACCTGACCGCCATGTCCGAAGACATTCGCGGCAATCGCGGCACGCTCGACAAGTACATCGGCGACGCCGTCATGGCATTCTGGGGCGCGCCCATGGATGTGCCCGATCATGCCGCACGCGCTGTCGCCACGGCGCTCAAGATGCAACAGACCGTGGTGGATTTGAATCAAGAGTTCGTCAAACGCAATTGGCCGCCGCTGAAAATTGGCATCGGCCTCAATACCGGCACCATGCGCGTGGGTGACATGGGTTCCAAGATCCGCAAGGCCTATACCGTCATGGGTGATGCGGTGAATTTGTCGTCGCGCCTGGAATCGATCACCAAAGTGTATGGCGTCGGTATCCTGGTCGGTCAGGCCACACGTACAGCAGCGCCGCAATTTGCCTACCGCGAATTGGACAGCGTGCGCGTCAAGGGCAAGAACGAACCGGTGCCGATTTTTGAACCCTGGGGTTTGGAGGAGGCATTGACGCCGCTGCAACGCACTCACCTGGAACAATGGCATGACGCCTTGAAATTGGTGCGCAGCCAGCAATGGGATGCCGCCGAACAAACCATACGTCAGTTGCAGCAGGAGCAGCCGCACGGACTGTATGAGTTGTACCTGGAACGGATTGCGCATTTCCGTTTGCATCCATTGCCGGCTGACTGGGATGGCGTGACAAAATTTGAAACAAAATAATTGTCGTGCAGTGAGGGTCTGACTGTTGGGCTGTTGCGACCACGATGCATCGATTCATTTCTGTGTGGCAATGATATTTTGCCGTTGAGTCAGTGAATCTGAAACCGATCTCAGGTTTGTTGCTTTTCGGCAGATATTATGTCGACAGAAGCAAAAAACTTTCCCTATACTGCAACGGCAGACGTAAAGAGGGCAGGGATTCATCACAAATAGAGATGGCAACGAGCGGTGGCCGTGCGAGCAAGCACCGCCGCCACTTGTTGCGTCCAGGATAAAAAATGAAACAACACTTGATGCAATGCTTACTGGGCTTGGCATTAGCGATATCCGGGGCAAGTGCGCTGGCCGAGGAGCGTTTTCGTATCGAGCACTTCCAGATTGATGGCAACAGTTTGCTGGCCGTCGACGAAGTGCAGCGCCTGGTGGCGCCATTTACCGGTGACGCGCGCGACTACGGTGACGTACAAAAAGCACTGGAGGCCCTCGAAGGCGCTTATCGCCGGCTCGGCTACAGTGCCGTGCAGGTCTATGTGCCGGAGCAGGAGCTGACTTCCGGCGTGGTCAAGATACAGGTGACCGAGAACACACTGGCCAAGATTGTTGTCACCGGCAATCAGCATTTCAGCGAAGACAATATTCGCGCCAGCCTGCCGCCGCTGCAAATCGGCCAGTCGCCCAATCTGCGCAAAATCTCCGAAGCGGTGCAATTGAGTAACGAGAATCCGGCCAAGCAGATCAATGTCGCACTGAGTACGGATGCCGATGCTGATAACCAGATCGATGCTGAGGTCAAGGTGGTCGACAATGATCCCTTGCGTGTGATTTTGTCGCTCGACAATACGGGTGCTGCGTCGACAGGTAAATGGCGTTCCGGCGTCGCCATTCAAGACGCTAACCTGTTTGGTCGCGACCATGTCGGCACGCTGGCATACACCACTTCACCCGACAGTCCGCATGGCGTGAGCGTGAACGTCTATTCGCTGGGTTATCGTGTGCCGCTCTATAGTCTGGGTGACAGTCTTGACTTCATCTACGGTAAATCCAGCGTCAACACGCCTGCCGCATCACCGACGCTGGGTGGCGAACTGGGTTTTACAGGCAAGGGCGATGTCTATGGCTGGCGCTGGAACCACTTCTTTGCGCGTCAGGGCGAGAACAGCACCAAACTGGTGTTCGGCGTCGATTACAAGAAAATTGACTCAAGTTGCAGTGTCAACGGTGTGGCGCTGAGCACCGCGCCGCCGACACCGCCGGTGGCCTCCTGCGTACCCTATACCGTGATGCCGTTGAGCCTGACCTATAGCGGCCAGCGGCGCGGCGTCGGTCAAAGTATCGATTACAACATCGGCGTGGCACGCAATGTGGGCGTAGGCACAGCCTATACCGACACCACCTCGGATGGCCGCACAGACCGTTATTCCTATCTGACACCGGGCAGCCGCAACACCGTCGATGACTTCATTGTGTGGCGCGGTGGTGCGTCTCTCTTCAAGGGTTTGCCTCAGGATTGGCAGATGCGCTTGGCCGGTACCATGCAATACGCCCCCAATCCGCTGGTATCGGCGGAGCAGATTGGCATGGTTGGTGCCTCTGCGGTGCGCGGCTTTACCGAGCGTGCGGTGGCCACCGATAGCGGTGCGTTCATCAATGCTGAACTCTACACGCCGGAGCTGTTGAAGCAGGGTAGTCTGCGCCTGTTGAGTTTCTATGACGTGGGGCGCGGCTATAACAACCATCTCGGCAACAGTGTGCTGCCGTCCACCGTGTCGGTGTCGAGTATTGGCGTAGGAGCGCGTTACGCGCTGGGGCGTGACTTCAACCTGAAACTGGATGTGGCACGCGTTGCTGTGCCTGGCAACTCCACCACCGAACATCGCGGCGATTACAACGCCCACGTCAGCGCGACCTTGGGATTCTGAGGACATCATGCACAATCAACCGCACACCGCTGTTCCGGTATCGATCGAACAATTGCCGCCCTCATTGACCTTGCGCATCGGCAAGCGCCGCCTGACGTTGGCGCGCCGTTCAAGCCAGCAGATGCCGCAGCTGTTGCAGTGCTTGTTGCAGCGTTCATGGCGCGCGATGTTTGGTGCTTCTCTGCGTATTTCGCTCATTGCCGCGGCCGTGTGCGCGGCATGGAACACTAGCGCGCTGGCTGCTGCACCGGCATCCAACACCTTGCCCACTGGCGGTACCGTGACTTACGGCAACGCGACGCTTTCGCAAAATGGCAATACGTTGACCATCAATCAGGGCAGCAATCAGGCCATCGCCAATTTCAGCACCTTTAGCATCGGCGCCAACGCCAGTGTCAACATCAACCAGCCAAGTGCAGCCGGCTCTTTCCTGGCGCGCGTGACCGGTAACGATCCTTCTCAGATTTATGGTTTGTTGCAATCCAACGGCGGAGTGGCGCTGATCAATCAGAACGGTATTCTGGTCGGTCCCACTGGCGTGGTCGATGTCGCCCGCTTCATTGCCAGCACGCTTAACATCAGCGATAACGATTTTCTGGCCGGGCGTTTGAACTTCACCAGTCAAGGCATTAGCGGTGATGTCGAAAACCAGGGGCTCATCAAAACTGCCAGCGGCGGTAGCGTCTATCTGGTCGGTGCCAATGTTACCAACAGCGGTGTGATTCAAAGTCCTGGCGGTGAAATTCTGCTGGCCGCCGGACAAACCGTACAACTGGTCGATACCGGTACGCCCGGGGTGACGGTCAATGTCACCGGCGCGGCCGGCAATGTCACCAATCTCGGCACCATCGCCGCAGCTGCCGGCAGCATTGGCGTCGCCGCCGGCTTGATCAATAACAGCGGCACGATCAATGCCAGTAATGTGGTCGCTGACGGTGGCCGGATCTTTTTAAGGGCTTCACAAGCGCTAACTACCACTGCCAGTTCCAGCATCACGGCCGATGGTGCTGCCAACGGCGGCAGCGTCGTGCTGTATTCCGCCGGCAGCGCCAATATCGATGGTCAGGTGTCGGCGCGCGGTGCCAGCGGGCAGGGGGGCTATGTGGAAACCTCCGGCCTGAGCTCGCTCAATGTGAAGAATGTACCAATAGTCGGCTCTGGTGGTACCTGGTATATCGATCCCTATGACTTGACAGTGGTGTCCGGTAGCGACAGTGGTGTGAGCTCCAGCGCCGGCGTGATTACCTCGACTGGCAGCGGTGCGACGATCAGCAATAGCACGATTGACACTGCGTTGAACGACGGCATCAGTGTGCTGCTCAAGACCGGCGCCGGCGGCAGTAGTACGGGCGGCAATATCACGGTCAGTGCGGCGATAGAAAAAACGATCGATTCGACCGCCACGCTGACGCTGGACGCCAGCCAATACATCAATATCAACGCCAACATCACGAACACTGCCGGGACTTTGAACCTGAACCTCAACAGCAATTATCAGGGTAGCAATTCTGGTGATCACACGGTCCAGGTCAATGGCTCAGGTACCACCATCGCACTCCATGGCGGCACACTCACTGTCAGCGACGGCAGCAGCGTGGTTGGCAGCGGCAATCTCAGCCTCAACAGCGGCGCCGTGCTCGACCTCACAAGTAGTGGAAAGATCCAGGCAGGTACGCTTGGTGTGGCCAGCGGTGCGTTCTTGCTGACCGATATTGGCGGTAATGTGGCGTTGAGCGGCGCGCTCAACAATAGCGGTAACGTGACCTTGCAGAACTCTGTCTTTAACGCGACCAGCTTGAACAATGCTGCCACAGGCAACGTCACGCTAAGCAATACCAGCGGTTCACTGACGACGCTCAATAACGACGGCGCCCTGACTCTGAGCAATACCTATCAGTCGTTCTCACTCACGACGCTTAACAACAATAGTAGCGGCACCGCCACCCTGAGCGGCATTACGTCGGGCTTGGCGTTGACGAATTTCAATAACAGCGGCGCTCTTACTCTCAATAACAGCGTCATCGGTGCCGGCATCACCAACACTGCTGCCGGCACCATCACTGCGGGTGACGGGACCGAGTTTAGTTCGCTGGTCACCAATGCTGGCGTGTTCAATGCAAGTGGCACCGATGGAGGGGTGACCCTTGATACGGGCATGACCAATACGGGTACGCTGAATGTATTGGGCACTCTGACCGCCAACGGCGCCATGCTCAATGCCACAGGCGGCACTGTCGTCTTGGGGCAATCATCGGCCAGCACCACCTTGAATGGCAGCGGCACCTGGACCAATAACGGCAGCCTGTCGGTCAGTGGTAGCAGCAATGTGGTGAGCATGTCCAATAATCTGGTCAATAACGGCTCCGTGCTGATCACTGGCAGCAGCAATACTCTGGCCACCGGCGACCTGAGCAATAGCGGCAACATTTCTATCGCTGCCAGTAACGTGCTGCGCGGCGGCGCCTTCACCAATACCGGCAATGTGACGCTCGCGTCGTCGAACATGACGTTTACCTCGTTCGACAATCAAGCCGCCGGCACCATCGCCGGTAACGGCAATATCACTGTCAGATCAGGCGAGACCGACGGCACCCTCACCAATGAAGGCACATTGTCGCCGGGTGGCGTGGGCACGGTGGGGTCGCTCACCATCAATGGTAGTGTTAGCCAGAGCAGCACGGGGATTCTGAACATCGATGTCGCCGGCGACAGCAGTTACGACACCCTCAACATCAATGGTTCCTACACGATGGGCGGAACCCTGCAGACCAGTTTGTTGAACGGCTATGTTCCGACGCTCGGTACCAGCTTTACGCCGGTGACAATATCGGGTTCATCGAGCGGCTATTTCCGTAACGTGCTGGGTAATGTGCTCACTGTCAGCGGCACCGAGGAAATGATCAAGGCGAAATACAATGTCGATGGGCAAGGTTTGCAACTCATCATGGCGGCACCGGAGAGCATAACTTTTCTGGGCGGCGAAGGTGGTTGGGGCATCAACAACTCCTGGTCGACCGGTTATATTCCAACCGCCGTTGACAACGTGATCGTGTCAGGCAGTACGAACCTTGTGCACGACAGTGGCAGTGATACCGTGCAGAGCATCACGATTGGCTCCGGCAGTTCTTTGAGCCTGACTGGCGGCACGCTGGCGACGACCACGATGGATTCGTCCGGTGGCGTCAACATCAGCAGTGGATCGCTGACGATTTCCGGTGCGGCGCGCATGTATTCGCTGGCAATGACTGGCGGCAGTCTCCTCGGCGGCAGTAGCTCCTTTCTTACGGTCGACGATGTTTTTTCGCAGAGCGCCGGTACCATTGACAGCAGCGGCACCGTGGTACTGCACACCAACAGCGGCAACCTGGTCGTAGGTAACGTCACCGCCGCCAATCTGGGACTGGCGGTCAATAGCGGCTCCATCAGCCAGCTATCAGGCACGTCGCTGCATGTGACGCAGCAGTTGCTGGTCTCGTCGACCACCGGCAGTACCCTCAACAGCAGCAGCAACCAGATCGCCGCGTATGCCGCCAATAACACGACGCAGGGTGATATCGTGCTGGTGAACAATCTCGATACCAGCGATACCAGTGCTGTCAAAATTGACGGCGTCACCAATGCCAACGGCAGCGTCAATATCAGCAATACCGGCGCTGCCGTGACGACTACGCTGGGCACTGGCGCCGCCTTCCTGTCCGGCGTGCAGACCGATTCCGGCAACATCATCACGCTGGCCTCGGTGGGCATCACCAGCAGCGGCGCGGTGAGTGCGGCTGGCACCGGCAGCACGGTGACCCTGGCGACCCACAGTCCGCTGACCATCGGTAGCGGCGGTGTCAATGCTGCGGGTAACATTGTTTTGTCGGCCGGCAATAGTGGATCGTCGACCGATAATCTGATCGTCAACGGCACTGTTGTTTCGGCTGGCGGCAATATCAATCTGTTTGCCGGTAATAACATGACGGTCAACGCCAATATAACGACGTCGGCCCCTGGTCTGGCGTTATTTACGGTAGCCAATGGCGTCATTTCGTATGCGGCAGGGGTATCCATCACTGACGCCAACGGCACGCGCATACCTGTGTCTACCGCAGTGGCGTCGCTGGTGACGCCGGCCGTGACAACGGCGGTGGCATCTGCGACGAGCACGATCATCAGTAGCACGAAGCTAACCACCATTTTGGTGACACCGACGATATCGACCATCACCGGCACGACCACAACATCTGAGACCATGACCACTGGCGGCGAAGCGGGTACTTTCGGCGGCACGGATACGTCCGAGTCGAGCACAAGTACGGGATCGAATTCAAGCTCAAACTCAAGTTCCAGCACGGGCACAAGCACAGGTACAAGCACAAGTACCAAAAAAGCCGCCACCAAAATGTATTGCAGCTGATATCTCAAGGACATCATCCAATGAAAACAATCATTCAATCGAGATATCGCCTCACATTGCGGCACCTGTGGCAGGTGGTATGTCTGTTGGTCATGCTGGGCTGGGGTAGCCTGGCGCTGGCGCAAGCTGTCGGCGTGGTCACGCATTTGTCAGGCGTGCTCACGGCCAAGCACCGCGACGGCAGCACTGCGCTACTGGCAGTGCAGTCGCAGATCCAGCAAGGTGACACCTTGATTACCGAGGCCAATACCTATACGCGTGTGAAATTTCTCGACAATGCCGAAATTGTCTTGCGGCCCGCTTCACAGTTGGTGGTCAAGAATTATCTCTACGATGCCGACAAACCGGAGCAGGACAACATCGCCATGACGTTGGTCAAGGGGGGCTTGCGGGCAGTCACCGGATTGGTCGGCAAACGTAATCATGACGCCGTCAGTTTTGAAACGCCGACCGCCACCATCGGTATACGCGGCACCAATTTCGGTGCGCTGTTTTGCCAAAACGATTGCGGCGGGGTGCCGACAACCAACGGCAACGTGCCCTCCAATGGCTTGTACGTCGATGTGACGCAGGGCGCAGTGATCGTGGCTAACAACGCTGGTCAGCAGATTTTTCAGAGCGGGCAGTTCGGTTTTATCGCCAATCTGAACACGCCGCCGATGGTGATCCCGCCAGCGCAAGGAGTACCGGTCACCATGCCGACGTCAATCAGCAAGAATGCACCCGCGACGACGCAGCAAGGCAGCAATAATGTCGATTGCGTCGTCCAATAGCAGAACCCGGTGCCACCTAAAAGCTGAGCACCGATTCACCGATGAGCATGTTGATGTTGTGGGCGCTCGCGCCTTGCCGCAGCTCTTGTTCGATCTGTTCTGCTAATCCGGGTTTGGCATGTGTGATCAGGATTTCTGGGCGGGATTTGAGTTTGTCGAGCTCGCTTAGCAGCATGCTGGGACAGAAGTGTTTGGACAGCTGCGCCAACTCGCGCTGACTGTTGGGGAAGGCGGCTTCGATGAGCAGGTAGCGCAGGTCGGGAATGCGGTTGACGACTTCCCACAACGGCGGGCAACTGCCAGTGTCGCCGCTGAACACCAGGCTGGCGCCATTGTGCAGATTGTCGAGCTGATAGCCGACGGCTGGCACCGAGTGGTTGGCTGGCAGGGCAGTGATGCGACGTTCGCCGATGACCAGAGGTTTGCCGACGGCGATCGTGTTGAAGCAGAGGAAAGGATTTTCCGGTGAAGGAATTTCGCTGAAATCGGGCCAGATCTGCCAGTTGAAAATATGCTTGCGGATGACATCCTGGGTTGCCTGCGTGGCGTGCATGGTCAGCGGTGAACTGCGCAAGTCACCGACGCTGTCGAGTATGAAGGGCAGACAGGCAATGTGATCGAGGTGGGCGTGCGTGATAAAGACATGATCGATCGCCTTGAGTGCTTGCAAGGACAGGTCGCAAACACCGGTGCCGGCATCGATGAGGATGTCGTTATCGATCAGTAAGGATGTGGTGCGCAGAGTACTGCCGCCTATGCCGCCGCTGCATCCGAGAATTTTTACGTGCATTTTTAGGAACCGGACTGAAATGAAGAGAGCGATGGCAAGGTAATATTTGTTTGCAGAAATATTGCTCGGCGTTGCTCCTGATTGGTGCCATCGCATCAGCACTAAATGATTGATTTTTTTGAAGAAATTGCCGTATAGAAGCAAAATATAGCAATCTATGCAACATCACTCGATGGTAAATTATCTACAGGTCTAAATCAACCGGCAACTTGGCGTGTCAATGCGAGTGAGGCAGAATACTTAGAGCAGCAGTAGCGGAGCACAATGGAGGCTGGCGCTGGCATCGCGGTAGCGATAAAGTCGGCGGCATGTCATAGTCGGTGCCTTGACGCAGCGCAATAGTTCGCCACGTCCGGTCTGGTCAGTTTTTTTCGAAGCCAAAAATATGAATAATTCACACCTCGATATTGCCCATCGTCTGGAACAACTGACCGAGCTCAGCGTGGCGCTGAGCACCAGTCGCAACATTCCCTTGCTGCTCGAGCGGATTTTGCAAACGGCACGCAGTATTACGCGCGCCGATGGCGGCACGCTCTATCGCGCCGTCGAAGACGGCAACGGTCTGGCCTTCGACATCTCGATGAACGATACCCTGCACATGCATCAGGGCGGCAGCAGCGCCAATGCCATCAGCATCCCCAACATTGCGTTGCGTAATCCTGATGGCAGCCGCAATCTCAGTGCAGTGTCTGCCTATGCTGCCAATGAACGCAAGTCGGTCAATATCGCCGATGTGTATCAGGCCGACGGTTTCAATTTTTCCGGCATGCGTTCGTTCGACGAGAAATACAACTACCATTCGCAGTCGTTTTTGACCGTGCCGATGGAAGATCACGAAGGCGAGTTGGTTGGCGTACTGCAACTGATCAATGCACTTGATCCAGTCACCGGCAAGCCGCAGCCGTTTTCCGAAACCGATCAATATTTCATTGAAGCGCTGGCTTCACAAGCAGCCATCGCCATTACCAATCAGCAGTTGATTTATCGCCTGGAAAACCTGTTTGAACATTTCATCCAGCTCATCAACATGGGCATCGATGAAAAATCGCCGCACACCGGTCGTCACTGCGAGCACGTGCCGGTGCTGGCGATGTTGCTGGCCGAAGCCACGCACGATACGACCGTTGGGCCGCTGGCATCATTTCAGATGAGCGAACGTGATCGCCGCGAATTATGGGTCGCCGGTCTGCTGCATGACTGCGGCAAGATCACCACGCCCAATCACGTGGTGGAAAAATCGACCAAGCTGGAAACTATTTTTGACCGCATCGATTTGATCGATACGCGTTTCGAAGTGCTCAAGCGCGATGCTGAAATTGCCATCCTGAAGCAGAAATGTGCCTTGGGCAGCGCACTCGATGAAGCGCAAAGTCAGGCCCTGGATCGCCAGTTGCAAGAACAATGTGCACAAATCGATGCTGATCGTGCGTTCTTGCGGCACGCCAACATCGGCAGCGAAGGTATGAAGCCGGAAGACCAACTGCGCGTGACCGAGATTGCCAAACATCAATGGCGTGATCCATCCGGCCAAGTAGTGGCAGCCTTGACGGAGGAAGAAGTCAACAACTTGCGTATCCGCATGGGTACCCTCAATGATGCGGAACGTCAGATCATCAACAACCATATCGTGGTGACCATCAAGATGCTGGAATCGTTGCCGTGGCCCAAGCAATTGCGCAACGTCACCGAATACGCCGGCGGCCATCATGAGCGCATGGACGGCAAGGGTTATCCCAAGGGACTCACGCGTGATGAGATGTCGTTACAGGCGCGCATGATGGCCATCGCCGATATTTTTGAAGCGCTCACTGCGGCCGACCGTCCTTATAAACGTGGTAACACCCTCAGCGAAGCGCTGGAAATTCTGGGCGGTTTCCGTCAGCGCGATCATATCGATCCGGATTTGTTTGATGTTTTCGTGCGCAGCAAGGTGTATCAAAAATATGCCGAGAAATTCATGCCTGCCAATCAGATCGACGAAGTCGACCACAGCAAGATCCCTGGTTTTGTTCCCTGACGCTTGCGGGTGTGCCTTAAAGATTGAGCACGGACTCTGCCATCAGCATTTTGATGCTGTGGGTACCGGCGCCTAACAGCAGTTCCTTTTCAATCTGGGCGAACATCGCCGGTTTGGCGTTGGTGATCAGAATTTCCGGGTTGACGCGCAGTCTGCGCAGTTCCGCCAGCAGCAAGCTGGAATAAAAATGCTTGGTATGAATGGCCAGCTCGCGCTGACTGTTGGGGAAGGTATTTTCGATCAACAGGTAACGCAGGTCGGCAATGGCGTTGATGGCTTCCCACATGGGTGGGCAAGTGGTGGTGTCGCCACTGAAGACCAAGGTGCCGCCATTGTGCAGATTGTCGATCTGAAACCCCACTGCTGCGACCGTGTGGTTGGCCGGCAAAGCAGTGATGCTGCGGTTTTTGATCACCACCGAGCGGCCGACTTCGAGGGTGTTGAAGCACAGATAGGGATTTTCCGGCGAAGGAATGACGCTGAAGTCGGGCCAGATCAGACCGTTGAAAATATGCTTGCGGATAGTGTCCTGAGTCTCCTGGGTCGCATGCATGGTCAGTGGCGTGTTGCGCATCTCGCCGACACTGTCGACGATGAAAGGCAGGCAGGCAATGTGATCCAGATGGGCATGGCTGATGAACACATGATCAACCGCCTTGAGTGCCTGCAAAGGCAGATCGGTGACACCAGTGCCGGCATCGATGAGAACGTCGTCATCAATGAGCAGCGATGTAGTGCGACGTGAAGTACCGCCTATGCCACCACTGCATCCTAATATTTCTACGCGCATTGTGAGTCGCCATCTAGCAAGATCGCTTGATGGTAAGTGATCTGCCGGGTTAAATCAACCTGCATGGCTAGTGGTCTTACTGGTCTTGTCGTGACTGTGAAAAATAAATAAAAAAGCCGATCAGCACAGCATGGGCTACTGCACTGACCGGCAAAGGGACGAAACTATGACAGCTGCTTACGCCTACTTGGTACTGCTTGCCAGGGTGGCGCTGGTCGTTGTATCCAGGCCATGCCAGCCGCCACCAAGCGCGCGAATCAGGTTGACAGTGGCGCGCGCACGTTCGCCGTCCAGTTGCACCGCGCTACGCTGTTGTTGCAGCACGGTGCGGTCAGCGTCGATGACGTTGAAGTAACTCACCGAACCTTCACGGTATTGCACATGCGACAGTTTGGCGGCGCGCGTAGAGGCGGCGACGGCGTCGTCCTGGGCGCGGGTCTGATCTGTCAGGATGCGCAAATTGGCCAGGTTATCTTCCACTTCGCCGAAGGCTTTGAGTACGCTCTGGCGATAGTTGGCGACGTCTTCTTCATACACGGCACGGGCGCGGTTGATGCCGGCTTCACGTCGACCGCCGTCAAAAATCGGTAAGGTCAGCGCCGTGCCGACCAGCGGCCCCAGCAAAAAGGTGCGGCTGGACCAGTTGAACAGATCGCTCAGTTTGGCTGATTCATAACCCAACGCACCAGTCAGATCCAGGCGCGGAAAGTAAGCCGCCTTGGCTACGCCCACGCGGGCGTTGGCTGCTGCCATGGTGCGTTCGGCGGCGGCGATGTCGGGACGGCGTTCCAGCAGGTCCGATGGCAGACCGGGCGGGACCGTGATCGACAAACGCGTCAGTGGTTGCGGTGCAAAGCTGAACTCTGCCGGTGTTTTACCCAGCAGGATCGCCAACGCATGTTCGGCGACGGCGCGTTGGCGGGCAACGCCGTAAGAATCTGCCTGTGCCGAGGCCAGCTCGGATTTGGCGCGGGCCAGATCAACTTCATCGATGTCGCCGGCGTCGAAACGATGTTGCACCAGTTTCAAGGATTCCTGGCGCAGGTCTACCGTGCTGCTGTAGAGCGCTTGTGTGGCATCGAGTTCGCGCAGCAGAAAATATTGCTGGGCGACGTCGGCTTGCAGGGCCAGGCGTACCGACAGGAACAAGGCTTCGCTGCTTTGCGCATCGGCGGTAGCGGCATCCACGGTGGAGGCGACGCGGCCAAACAGGTCGGCCTCATAGGAGACATTGACCTGCGCTCGCCACAAGGTCGTCGGCGATGTATTGGCATTGTCTGCCAGCCCTTGTGAGGCGGGCGAAACGCGTTGGCGGGTTGGGCCGAAGCCGGTGTCGAT
>Ga0302156_10001547_pt1 | contig 20128 bp, 18 predicted proteins | sample I_Bog_N3_2_FD_193503 | JGI IMG/M metagenome (GOLD analysis project Ga0302156, IMG submission 193503) | Peat permafrost microbial communities from Stordalen Mire near Abisko, Sweden - I_Bog_N3_2 | ecosystem: Environmental > Terrestrial > Soil > Wetlands > Peat | place: Sweden: Abisko, Stordalen... | reverse complement strand
TGTGATGATCGGCGCCGAGCCGAACACCGGGTGGCTCTACGGAACCGTGCGGCTGGACAAGAAGGGCTTTATCCTGACCGGCGGCGGCGAGGGCTTTGAGAACACTCCCTACGCGACCAGCGTGCCGGGGATGTATGCCGTGGGCGATGTGCGTTCGAACTCGGTGAAGCGTGTTGCGTCCGCGGTGGGCGAGGGCTCGGTGGTGATCTCGGACGTTCACCGCTACCTTGCAGACCATCGCAACCACTTCGCGGCGGAGCCGAACTCCGCGCTGGCGGCGCTGCGGCTGGCGAGCACGGCAGCACCCCCGCAGAGCCAGGGGTAGAGGTTCCCAGGGTGCGCGGGTGTGCGTCCTGGCGGGGGGTGGGGCCGTCAACCCCCTTGGAGTGCGCTGTGAGCGGCGAGGGGCGGCAGCTTCGCCAAGCGCGTTCTGTGCGGGTTACAATTCACACCGAATTCCAATCTGAAAAGAGTCCTCTAATGAAGATTGCCCTGAAGATGTTCCTGCTAGTCCTGATGCCCACAGCGATGCTCGCGCAGCGGCCGTGGCAGGAGATTACCGTGCCGAGCGTAAATGAAGCTGCTGCGAACTTCGCCGCGCCGCCGCATGAGTATGGCGCGATCCAGCCATTTGCGAGCTGGAACGGCGCTGACCCCGCCGAGGTGCGCGCGCGCATCAGCCGCGACTTTGACCGGCTGGCGGCGAACGGGATCTTTATCGTGAATCTGTCGCCGGGACGGCGCGTGCCCGGCGAGGGCAAGTACCTTTCGCCCGAGCACATGGACCAGGTGAAGTACACCGTCGCCGAGGCCGCCAAGCGCAATATGCGGCTGTGGATTCAGGATGAGTCCGACTACCCGAGCGGATTTGCAGGCGGGTATATCAGTGAGCGCTATCCGCAGCTTGGGATGCAGGACATTGTGGACGACATCAGCGTCCACGTGCAGCCGGGGCAGACGCTTTCCATGCCGGTGCCTCCTGACACGCTGGCCATTATGGCGATTGAGACTGACGCCAAGCAGCAGATTAAGCAGGTGATTCCGATCCCAGTGCCAGCGAACCTGGACCTGCGCTGGCTGACTCCGGCCGAGGGCACAACGCCGAATGAGCCGCGGTACTTCTGGGAGGTGCAGTTCGTGCGGCACGTTTACCTGAGCTCGCCGACGCGGAACTTCAACCGCGCCGACGGCACGCGCGCCAAAGATGCAACGTACTCGATCATCGACTATCTCGATCCGAAGGCGACGGACGCTTTCCTCGCGACGGTGCATGAGACCTACCGCGCGGCGGTGGGCGACCAGTTCGGCAAGATCGTGATGGGGTTCTTCGGCGATGAGCCGGACTACACGAGCGGGATTCCGTGGACGCCGACGCTGCTGGAGAAGTTCAAGGCGCAGAAGGGCTACGATCTGGCGCCGTATATTCCGCAGTGGTTTGACCACCAGCCGACGGATGCCTCCGAGCGCGCACGGGCCGACTACTACGACGTGTGGAGCGGCATCTTCCGGAGCTCGTTCTTCGGCGAGCAGGCGGAGTGGGCGAAGAAGTACAACGTGGAGTACCTGGTCCACCTGAACCACGAGGAGACCATGCTGGCGCTGGAGCGCAGCGAGGGTGACTACTTCCGCGATGAGCGCTACGTGGAGGTCCCGGGCATCGACAACCTGAGCCAGCTGATTCCGAGCGCGGTGCACCGTCCGGACGGCGTTTGGAACATCAACAACAACTTTCCCAAGCTGGCTTCGTCGTCGGCGCACCTGTTCGGCAGGCCGCAGGTGTGGGCCGAGGAGGGCGGCGGCACAGGCATAGACGGCAAGTACCAGCTCGACTTCCAGTTTGTGCGCGGTGTGAATGCAATGCAGATTCGCGTGCCTGTGCTGCGGCCAGGCGGGGGCGAAGCGACGACAGGGCCGCCTCCCGATGTTCCGCCTGAGGCGCCGATGATTGCGTGGTACACCAACCGCGGCGGCTACCTGATGGCCGTGGGACGGCCGGCGGCGCAGGTCGCGCTCTATCACCCTGGCAACAGCATATGGATGGGCGGCGATGCCGCTATCGAGGCAGACCGCAGCACCACCAAGCTCGGCTGGGAGTTGTTTGAGCACCAGGTCGACTGGGACTACTTTGACGACCAGTCGTTGAGCTCGGTGGCGACGCTCGCGAATGGAACGTTTACTAATCTGAGCGGGCAGGCATACAAGGCCATCGTGCTGCCATCGATGACGGTGATCACGCGCGCGAGCCTCGACAGGCTGCATGCGTTCGCTACGCAGGGCGGCAAGGTGATCTTTGTTGGCAAGACGCCGACGCTGATCGTGGACAAGACCTTTCTGGATGCGAAGGAGGTTCCTGACCTGAGCTTCGCCACGCTGGTGGAGTCCAGTGGCGACATTACGCCGGCGGTGCTGGCTGCGCTGCCCGCGCCGGATGTGAAGCTGGATGCCGCCTTCCCGCGGCTGACCTACACGCACCGAACGTGGACCGATGGCGACATGTACTACTTCTTTAATGAGAGCGACAAGGCCGAGACGCGCATGGCCACCATCGTGAGCACGAAGGCGAGCAAGGGCAAGGCGCAGGACTGGGACATGGGCACGGGAGAGATTCATCCCCTGGCCGCCGCGACGTACGAAGGCGACAATGTGACCTTCCCGCTGATACTGGGACCGTATGAGGCGAAGGTGATTGTGGTGGGACCGACGCCCGCGAAGGTGGCGGAGCCGGAGCCGGCGTTTACCAACGGCCTGAAGATCGCCGACCTGGACGGCGACTGGGAGCTGGCGCTGAACGGTAACAAGCAGACCACGCCGTTGAAGTCGTGGGAGGATCTGGGCGTGACAGGCTTTGCCGGGCCGGCGACGTATCACAAGCAGTTCACCGTGGCTGCGCTGCCCGGCAAGCGGCATGTGTATCTGGAGATCGACCGCGTGAACGACTACGCCAAGGTCACACTCAACGGCAAGGAGCTGGGAGCGCATGACTGGCAGCCGTATCGCTGGGACGTGACCGGAGCACTGAAGGCAGGAGCGAACGACCTGACGATTGAGGTGGATACAACGCTGCCGGCACGCACCGCGGTTGGCGGAGGAACGCTGCCTGCGGTGAAGGTGGAATCAGGCCTGCTGGGCGATGTACGGCTGGTAGCCTACTGAGTTCACGGCTCCGGCGGGCCGCCGGGGTCGGGTTGGGCGGTGATGGCGAAGGTGCCGTCGGGCAGGCGTGTCAGCGTGGGTCCGTAGGTGCCAAGAAGTTCGCGTCGCCACCATAGGCCCTGCTGGTGCTTCTGCTCAGGCGTGCTGAACCAGTACTGCCACAGCACGGTGCGCACGTAGCGCGGCGGTGTGCTGCCGAATGGGTTGCCCGCGAAGAGGTTGAGGACCGGGCGGTCGTTGAGCAGCAGCAGGACTTCCGTCTGGGTCACAAACGGAGACTGGAACGAGGGGCCGAGCGAGGCGAACCACAGGTTCCAGTCAAACCGCGGCTGGTAGGGCGCGTAGATGCCCGGCGCTTTGGCGGGGTCCTGCGGCTTGTAGCGGAAGGGATACGCGGTCCAGGTCTGGCCGTCGTTGGAGCCCTGGAACTCCACCTCATAGCGGTGCGGCGTCATCACGGCGAAGAGGCCGTACTGGTTGGCGATACGGAAGGGATCGAGCGCGGCGACCGGCGAGGTGGGCAGCGGTGCGGCGGCCCAGAACATCTGCACCAGCGGCGCCAGCGTGGCGTAGAAGATCCAGGTGAACACGAAGGCCGAGAGGGTGAGACGAACTCCGGCGAGAGCGCCCTGCGGCTGTGGTGAGTTCGCGTCTTCACTCTGCAAGGTCAAGCCGCTGAGCCAGCGCTGCGGCATGAATCGTTGCAGCGTCGTGTCGTTCAATAGCAGGATGGCCAGTACCAGCACGAGGTAGTTGAGGAAGGCGTAGTTCGCCGTGGCGATGACGCCGATCTGCCACGCGGTGACGATGCAGAAGCACGTGATGCGCCAACGGCCGGGCAGCAGCGCCATCCAGACGAGTACCAGTTCCATGAAGAGCGTGGCGGCGGCGGTGGCGATGTGGAAGCCGTGTGGCAGATGCTGGAGATACCAGCCGATCCAGGTGGGCAGCGGGCCGTTCTGGTAGTACTCATACATCGCAGTGAGGTTGCGCCAGGTGGGGTCGCCGCTGATGAGCTTGACGACGCCGGACTCGAAGTAGATGCGAAACCACTCCCAGAGCAGCAGCAGGATTGCGGCGCGCGGCGGCGGATTGCGCGCGCCCCATCCGGCAAGAAGACCGCCGGGCGCGAGGAAGAGCGAGAGGAAGCCGGCTTCAAGCAGCATGCCATCCGACTGGTAGCCGGAGAAGTCCTGCGCGGTGCTGACGAAGGAGAGAAAGCAGACGAAGCAGACGACAAGCGTGGCTCGCGGCCAGACATTCGCGACGAGCAGCAGCGACGCGATCAGGCCGGCCCAGCAGAGCGCCATGAGCATACGGTCGCTGCTCGAAAGCCAGAGCAGTGAAGGCACGTCCCAGAAGCGCATGGCACCGAGGCTGCGCGCCTGTATCAGATAGTTGGCAGCAGGCAGGATGCCCTGCGTCCCGATAAGGCCACGCACCTGGAAGAGCAGAGCGAAGAACGCGGAGAAGTAGATGAGCCCCAGAGCGCGGAGAAAGAGCCAGCGCGCGATCAGGCGATCACGGCAGGGTGCGAAGAGCCATCGCAACACATTGGGCATGGCAGATCTCCCGGCAACCGCAGAACGATGCTTCGAGAGATTCTAGCCGAGAGATTCCAGGCTGCGCCCTGTGGTTACGCCAAAGGTCTCACTGCTGCGCGTCGCGCAGGAGTGCGACCGCTGACCAGAGGACCGGCGCCTGGCCGTGGTCGTCGCCGGTGCGGCGCTTGCGCTCCAGGTAGTACTCCAGGTCGTTCTTCTTATTGGTGCCCTCGCAGACCTGAGTGACATCGTTGTTCTGGTCGACGTATCCGACGACGGCGATCCATGCCTTGCGAGCCGCGGGACCGTATTTGGCGGCGTCGAGCCAGCCGTTCTTGACGCCGGTGATCATGGCGAAGCTGAACATCGCGGAGCTGGAGCTCTCCGGCCACGCCTCGGGGCGGTCGATGAGCTGGCGCCACATGCCGTCCTTGCCCTGGTACTTGAGCAGCGCGGCCATCATCTTCCGGTAGCCCTTGAGGATGCGCGGGCGATCCGGATTGTCTGCCGGGAGTGAGCGCAGCAGCTCGGCCATGCCGGCGGCGATCCAACCGTCACCGCGGCCCCAGTAAAAGGGCACATCCGGCGCGTGGTAGAAGAGGCCGTTCTTCTGCTGCAGTTTGTCGAGATAGGACACCATCTCCTTCGCGGCGCGGTCGATGTACTTCTTGTCGCCGGTGGCGCGATAGGCCTGGACCTGCAGGATGGTGAGCATGTACATGTCGTCGATCCAGTAGCGTGACTCGTCGGAGAGGCCATCGGGCTGCGGCTTGGCCCACTGGTCGTCGGCGAACTTTAGGCCGTTGGCGATGTAGCTCTGGTCCTTGGTCTCAATGCCGATCTCGATGGGGACGATGCCGAAGATTTCGTCGTCTACGTGATGGCGCTTGGGGATGCGGGCGACCTCGGCGCCGCCGGGCAGCAGCGGGTCAAAGCGCTTGATCAGCTCGGCGCGCAGGGCATCGTCATGCGTGAGGGTGGCGAAGGTGAGCGAACCGTACCACGCGGCGGCCTCAGAGTAGTGAATGGTCGGCGAGTACTGGTGCGCACTGGTGACGAAGTGCTCTGCCAGCTTCTTGCCAACCTCCTGCGGTGAGGTGCCCGCAGGCCAGTTGGTAAAGTCTGTGTTCTGTGCCAGCGCTGCTGTGGAACCCGCTACGAAGGCTGCTAGTACGACCCACTTCGATAGACCCTTCACTGTGCTACTCCTTGTGTCTGCCCGCATCCGGTTTGCCGAGCGCAAACCAGCATATAGGGACGCGAAAAAATCCGCCATCAGGGGGCCGGTTTGATGTCCAGCCGCATCGAAGTGATGCCGGTGTAGACCAGGTCGACGGAGTCTGCCCCGGGTGTGGCGCTGAAGTCGACGGCGTCCGAGGTGACAGCGACGCCCAGGCCCGGAAGCGACCAGTTCTTTGCGACCACCTTCGCCGGATCCAGGCCCTTGGCATGAATGCGCAGGCGAACAGTTCCGGTGGTTGAGATAGTCAGGCCGCGCTCATCGGCGGTGGCGTCGACCGCGGGGCACTGCACCAGCTGCACCCAGCCGATCTCGCCGGAGGGCGTGCGCCACTGCACCGTTGCCGGATGAAACTGCGTGGTGTAGCCGGCGTTCTTGGTCTTGCTGGTGGCCTCACCGCCGAAGAGGACATGGGCGCCGATCCACGCGGTCGCAACGCGCTGGTCGGTAATCTGCTTGCGGACGAGGTGCGGCCCGGCGAAGTGTTTCATCTTCGCAAGTGCATCAGCAGGGATGTGTGTCCCCAGAACAGCGAAGTGCGGTGCAAACCAGATGTCGGCCATATGGTCCGTGGTTGCGGTGAGCGGGTTGGGCAGCGGAGCGACCTTCGCGTCCAGTACCGTGCGGATCCACACGCCGACCACGCTGACGTAGCTCTCCATGTCCATGCCGTAGGAACGGTCATAGGGGCCGGAGATGTTACGCAGATTGGGTTGATAGAAGTCCGCGATATCGCGCCAGAGGGTGGACTCCATCTCACTGCCGATGGTCCGCATACGTTCGGTCGAGCCGTAATCGCGCCACAGAGCAAGGCCGTAGAGATCCACGCCATAGTAGGTGGGCGAGTTGTACTCAAAGAAGGCGTTGTACTGCGTGAAGAGCTTGTAGACGCTCTCATTCCACGCGGTGGACTGCGTCAGCCAGTCGGCTCGGTTGTCGTGCACGGCGGCGAAGTCCCAGAGGAAGCCATACATCAGCGCGATGTTGCTGTAGCTGGGCACAAGACGCTTTTCGGCGATCTCGCCTTCTATGGAGTGGTCGATGGCGGCATACATGCGCTGCGCCAGATCGGGCGGGATGCGGTCAGGGTACTCGATGAGGATGATGGCGAAGGTGGTGCCGATGAAGACCCGCCAGTTGGGATCGTAGCCACGGAACGGCCCCGAGATAAGAGTGGGATCAGGTTCTTCCGGGGTGCGGCGATAGGTTCCGTACCAGCGCACGCCGGGCGTGACGTACTGCTGCTTCAGCACGACGTCGATGATGTCCGCGGCGCGCTGGCGGTCGCCGGGCGCATCGCGGAGCAGGAGTCCTAGCGCGTACCAACTGGACTCGCGGACCATGTAGCGGCCCTCTTCCACGCCGTTGAAGCCGGGAGAGGGATTGCGAATAAGCTTTGCGCTGTCATCCCAGAAGTGCTCGCCCAACTCAAGGGACTGGGCAAAGACTTGGCGAGTGTTCGCAGGCAATTGCGCCGGATTGACGTGTCGAGGAACCGCCGCTCTGCTGCACACTGCCCACGCCAACACAAAAACCAGCCCAACTGCATTCCGCTGCTTCATTGCTGCTCCCTGCCGGTGATTCCAGCCGTGCCTGTGTGGGGCGTCCGCCCGCCGGAGCCTTGTAGAGGGCTCCGGCGGAGGGACGTCGATGCTGTTGATGCGAGTTGTCTGGTTGGCGTTCCTAGAAGCTGAACTTCGCCGCGAACTCCACCGTGCGCTGCTCATAGCTCGGTGTGCCGGAGATTGCTGTGATAGTGCCTACGCTCGCCGTGTTGCTGATGGCTGCGTTCGGCGTGCTGAAGTTCGGATGGTTGAACACGTTGAATGAGTCGGCACGCAGCTGTATGTTGTACCGCTCCTTGAACAGGATGTTCTTCTGCAGATTCATGTCCCAGTCCTGGAACGCCGGTCCACGCAACATGTTATAGCCGGAGTTGCCATAGCTGTCGTACAGCGTGGCTCCTCCCGTGTTGCCGTACAGCGACGCGCATGTTCCGCTCAACCCGGTGGTCGTGTAGCAAGGCGGGGCCGTGAATGCGGCTGGGTTGAACCACTGTGCGCGGGTCTTCACCGCAGGGTACAGCGGCACACCGGGAACGCGGTTGGCACGGCCACTGACAAGCCCCGTGATGCCGGAAGCAGAGTATGTCACTGAGAACGGCTGGCCGTTCTGGAAGTCGGTGATGCCGGAGATCTGCCAGCCGCTGACGATCTTGTTGACAAGGTTGCTGGAATCGCCCAGGAACCGCTGCCCATGACCGAACGGCAACAGATAGGAGTAGTTCAACGCCAGCGTCTGTGTAGCAAGGCCGCCGATCGGGCCGTACGAATCGTTCGGTGTTGCGCCCGAAGGATTTTCGATGTTCTCAGTGCCCAGCACGCGCACGAACTGGTACTCAGCACCGAAAGCCAACCCAGCGTGGTACTGCTTGTGCACACCGACTTGTAATGAGTTCTCCGAACTGTGGAAGAGCGGGTCGAACAGGTAGTTGATCGCCGCGAACGGCTGCACGAGGTTGGTGCTCTGAGAGCTGACTCCCACCACCGGCGGGTTGGCCAGATTGATGTTCGGGTTGTAGTTGCCCGAGCCACCGTAGTTGTTCTGCTTCAGGTTGTGCTGTCCGACGTAACCGATGCGCACATCCAGTCCCTTGTTGAACTGGTGCTCGATCGCCAGGTTGTACTCCTCCGTGTAGGGCGTCGCCAGCTTGGCCATCGCCGAAACTGAGGGGTTGGAAGTAAACGTACCTGTCGCGGAGAATGGATTGTTCATGGTGAAGCTCGGTGCTCCGGTGGACGAGTTTGTGTAGTTCACCGAGCCTTCGAATGGCAAAGTGCCAAAGGGCGCAGTTCCAACATATGAGGCCGGCAACAGGTTGAAGTAGATACCAAAGGCGCCGCGGATGACTGTGTTGGGTAACACCTCATACGCAAAGCCGAAGCGCGGTGCCACATTCTTCTTGTCCTGGCCGATGTAGTCAAACACGTTCGTCGACAGGCCTACGTTGGGCGCCAGAGTAATGGGGATTGATCCGTTGATGAAGCTGGGAATCGACGCCGCAGGATAGGCGTTCGCGAAGACCACGACCTCCTTCAACGAAGGGATATAAAGCGAGTTAAGGCCATACGGGTTGGGACGGAACCACTGCAGGTCATAGCGCAGGCCGGCGTTGATCGTGAGATGGGGAGTCAGCTTCCAGTCGTCCTGGATAAACAGACCGTACTGACTGGAGATGTTGCGCGTGATGTAGTTGTTCGGCACGCCGTTGCCTGTGCTTGTGGGGTCGCCCAGCAGGAAGTCAGCAAATGCAATGCCGGAATTTTCACCGGCAGGCAGTATTGTGCCATACGTGCTGGCGGTCGTGTAGTGTCCGTTGAAGTTGTAGGAGCCGCGCTGCGGGCTGGAAGCTGAGTCGTTCCAGTGGTTGTCGTAGAGATAGGCAAAGCCGGCCTTGATCGTGTGCCTGGTCAGTACCTTCGTCAGGACGGAGTCAAACTGCGCCGCCTGCTCCAGGTCCTTGGAGCCGGACTCGCTGACGCCGGTTATGTTGCTAATGCTGATCTGCGGCGCGCCCTCAATCAGCTCCGGCCCAAGACCGGGGATGATGCCCGAATAGTTGGTCTGATAGTTCTGCGGCGTGCGATAGATCGGCAGATGGAAGAACGAGCCGTAGGTGTCCAGCAGCAGTGTGGGTGAGAACGTGTGGGTGTAACCGAGGATGAAGTTGTCGTTGTGTTCGCCGTCCTGCGAGTTACCACCCTGCAGGCTGTCGGAACCATTCGTCGCGTTGGGACCGTAAAAGGCGCGCAGCCAGGTGAAGCGAATTTGGTTCTTATCGTTCAGCTTGTGGTCCAAGCGCAAGGAAAAGCGGCTGGAGTGGCTGAGCTCCTGCACTTCTTCAAAGGTGTTGGTGCCGCAACCCGTGGTGGTCGTCTTCGGATAGAGCAGCGTCATCAACTGCAGGTCGACGGGATTGAGCGGCGTGGTGATGACGTTGCCCGTGAAGGGCTGTCCAGTGGCCGGATTGATGATGACCGTTTGGGTGTTCCCACCCGTGGGCGCGCAGGGTCCGCCGGCCAGGAACTCACTGAAGTTGCCCTGGCGCTCCAGCGCGGTAGGCTGCTGCGAGGAATCAGCGTAGGACTGGGTGAGATGGAAGCCCTCATACGCGGCGAAGAAGAAGCTTCTGTCCCTGCCGTTGTAAAGATGCGGGATGTAGATAGGACCGCTCAGGTTTCCACCGTACTCATTACGCTGGTAGGGTGGGCGCGGAGACGCACCGCTGAAGAAGCTCTTCGCCGAGGTGCCCTTGGAGCGGTTGAACTCGAATGCTTCCCCGTGCAGCTTGTTGGTTCCGCTCGCGCTCACCACGATGATCTGTGCCGGCTGGTTGAACTGCGCCGGAGCGCCGTTGCCCAGGAACTTGAACTCGCCGATCGCGTCCAGTGAAGGCACTTCACCCTCACCGCGCTGCAACGTGATCTCCTGATTGGTGACGCCATCGAGCGTGGAGCCCAGACCGCCATAAGCGTTGCGTGTGCCGGTGCCGACCGCCGGCGTCAGGCCACGCGTGTCCAGCTGATCCTGTGCTCCGACGCCCTGAACACCCGGCGCGAGTGCGATCAGGCCGTTGATGCCCAGGCGGCCGTTCAGCGGCGTGTTCTGGATGGCCTGGCTGTCAATAACCGAGCCCACGGAGGAGTCGTCGGTCTGGAGGACAGGCGCCGTGGTCGTTACTTCCACAGTCTCAGTGCGCGCGCCAATCGGCAGCTGCGCGTCAATCTGCAATACCTGGTCGATCTGGAGGATGATGCCCTTCTGCGCGTAGCTCTTGAATGCGGTCTTGTCGACAGTCACGCTGTATTTGCCGGGTGCGAGCTGTGTAACCGTATAGGTGCCGGCGTCAGAGGTCATCTCGACGCGCTGAGCGTTGGTGTCTACCTCACGTATGGTCACCGTAGCTCCCGGGATCGGGGCTCCTGTGGGGTCGGTTACGGTTCCCGTAATCGAACCGGTGATTCCCTGTGCCAGGGCCCTCGGCGTCAGAGCCGTAGTCAGCAGCACGGCGGCCAGCAGTATGGCGACCCAGCAACGCTGCGCAAAGCAGGCAGCTTTCTTTGTCGCGTTCGGCATCTCCCAGAAAGTGTTCATCGTCTCTCCTTACAGTTCAGGTTTTGAGGGCGGACACGTCCATCTGTTGCTGCGTTCCGTGAGGTTGCTACTGGGACTTGCCACGGGGCCGCGTACCGCTCCAAACCTGTTTTATGAGTCCTGAGTACAGTGCCCGCCCGCAAGTGCCGGAGACAAGTGAATTTACGGTGAGACAGCGCCAAAGTCTGCTAACGTTATCGGTAACGCTATTTCGCAGACGGGACATCAGCCTCAACTCCAGCATTTGCAGCAGAAGCAGATGTATGAAGTCTGTGGGCTGGTTTTACCGTTAGGAGTTTTCTCCTTACAGTAAGGATTGCAACCCCTGACTTACCGGCGTTGACGTGTTAGACTTCAGCCTACCCATCGAGGAAAACCCCATGAATCCAAGGGCGCAAGACCCGATTCTGCGGGCAGCGGAGCCCGACTCCGACGCCTGCTGGGCTCTGCTCGAACGCGTGGTGGCGAGTCCGCAGTTGCGGCGCGCGGCCCGGATGCGGGAGTTCCTGCTGTTTGTAGGCCAGCGCAGCCTGAAAGACGGCAGCGGACAGATACACGAGCAGGAGATAGGCTCCGAGGTATTCGGCCGCCCCGTCGGCTATGACACCAGCGTGGACAATATCGTTCGCGTAAATGCGACCGATCTGCGCAAGCGCATCGAGGAGTACTTCGCCACCGACGGCGCCAAAGAGCCGCTGATTCTGGAGATTCCGCGGGGCAGCTACAAACCGGTCTTCCGGCAGCGCGTGCTGGAAGCCGCAGAGACACCGAATACAGCTCCAGCGCCTTTTGTCGTCACCTCCGCATCAACACCAGCGACGCCAGCGGAAGAACCCACTGCGGGTACGCATGGCAAACCCCTCTGGAGCATTATGGCCGTCGCAGTCATCGTTGTGCTCATCGCCTGTTGCGGATGGCTCTGGACGCAGAACCGTGCCATGCGACGCTCGCTTTACCCCTGGCGGAGTACGCCTGCGCTGCGTGGGTTCTGGTCGGGGTTCCTCACCGCGAGACCCAGCACAGATGTCATCCTGGCCGATACGTCGTTCGCTCTGGTGGAAGACATCACCAAAAAGCCGATACCGCTGAACGAGTACCTGAACCGCAGCTATGTGGATACGATTGAGTCCGCCGATATGAGCCCGGACCGTCGTGAGGACCTGAGACTAATCATCCAACGTAACTTCGGCAGCATGGGTGACTTCCGCGTTGCAAGGCGTATCGGAGCGCTGGACCCGCTGGGCCGGAACATTCACATCTACTCCGCGCGCGCTTATGAGCCCGCGCTGGTCAAGCAGGACAATGTGATCCTGATAGGCGGCCGCAAGTCCAACCCCTGGGTGGATCTGTTCTCCAGCCGGCTGAACTTCACCGTGGAATATGACCCGATCCGCCATCTCAACTTTGTCCACAACCGCGCCCCCGCCACTGGAGAGCAGGAGATTTATAACTCACCCCCGGCACCGGGCCCCAACAGCGGCTACAGCATCGTCGCGTACCTGCCCACGGACGAGGGCGGCAAGGTGCTAATCGTCGCTGGCACTGGATCAGAGGCCACGGAGGGCGCTGGGGAGTTCCTGACCTCAGAGAATCAACTCGCGGCGTTTGAACAACTGCTGCACGTCAGCACACTGCCGTACTTTGAGGTACTGCTCAGGACCACTCACCTGAACGGCACTCCGATGGAGGCCACCGTGGTGGCCTACCGCGTCTACCCCGGACCGAACTAATAATTGGCGGGCAATGGCCAGACCCATTCGCGTTGCCGCAGGACTATTCGTCGTTTACCGGGGGCTAAGCCTAGTTTCATGAGTAGTTTAGGCGTGGAGATCACGAGAAGGAAAGTCCGGCTCAAGATGTCCCGGGCAAACGGCGCCTATGGATGCCGCCTGATATCAGTTGCATTCAAAATATAACCCTGCTATCCCTTTCTTAACCGAGACTTTTTGCAGCAAACTCACGTCTCTACCCGATAAGAGAGTTCTGTGCCTTGAGACAAGCTATCCTTCTTTCCGCCGAAGCTGTTCAGCAAGTCGAGCGTGAAAACGCTGAGATTGCGCGCGGACTAAAACTACAGGACCCTGAGCTGCTGGACCGGCTGATTGAACTGCATCAGCATCGCCTGATGCGCTACCTGATGTTTCTGACCGGCAAGCGCGAGGTAGCCGAAGACCTGTTTCAAGAGGTCTGGATTCGCGTCCTGCGCCGGGGTTCGCAGTACAACGGCAAAGCCCGGTTCGACACCTGGATCTTTACCATCGCACGTAATCTGGTGATCGACCTATCGCGCAAGCGCACGATGTCAAGCCTGGACGAGATGTGCGAAGGCCACGACGACGAGCGGCCCTTTGAGTTTGCCGGGGATGAGCCTTCTCCGCTGGAGCAGTTCGAGTTCCGGGAGAACGCGCAGGAGATCACAACGGTGATGCAGACGCTCGAACCCAGCTATCGCGAGGTTTTGACGCTGCGCTTCCATGAGGACATGTCGCTGGAGGAGATTGCCAGCGTTACGCGAGCGCCACTCTCCACAGTGAAATCGCGGCTGTATCGCGGACTGGCGGCGCTGCGGCCGCGGCTGGAGAAGATTCGCGCCATGCGCAGCGATTGCGAGGAGGCCACACGATGAATAGCGTGCCCCAGCGAGCGAACTCCGAACCCGGCGGTCCATCCACTACGCCGAATCTGGATTTCAGCGCAGGGGCTCGCGCCGTGGTTGTGAATCGTACCCATCGCGTGGTCCGCGAAGAGGCGCTTACCTTGCGTGCCCAGCGCAGCAAGTCGCGCAGCCTGTGGCTGCCACTGACCATCTTCACGGTTCTGACACTCGCCATCTGCTACGCGATCTGGTTCATGCTCGACGGGTACGACATTACACCCAACGGGATTCCAGATGCTGATGACCAGCTGGTCGTGCTGCTGCTGTGGTCGCTTCCGGTGACGGCTCTGCTGCTGGCGATGGTCTGGCTGCGGCGCATACGTTCGCGGCGCGATAACCATGAGGAGACACAGCGATGAGCCAGTGGATGTGGATGGCTTCGCAGCACAGCGACCCGGCCGAGAACGGGGACGAAGACCTGCGCATGATTCCGCGCTGGTCCATTGTGCTTGCTGTACTGCTGTTCACAGGCATGCAATACGTCTTCCATGTTGTAATGCCGCATCACAAGCACGAACTGCTGTTCCTGCGCATCGTGATGGGGTACGCGTGGGGCGCATTGTGGGCGAGTTACGCACTGCTTTTGGGTTACGTGAGTCGTGACACCAAGCGCAGAGGTATGTCTGCGGGATTGTGGATGCTGGTATGCGTTCTGCTGCCTGGCGGAATCGGCGCTGTGGTGTACTTCCTGCTGCGCCAGCCCATTCTCTCGCATTGCCCGAACTGTTCGACGACGATCGCGGCGACCTACAACTTCTGCCCACAGTGCCAGTTTCAGATGTTCCCCGTATGTGGTGTGTGCCACCGTGGCGTGAAGATCACGGAGGCCTTCTGCACGCAATGTGGGCATGACCTGGCCCAGGATGGCGCTCCGGCACGGCTTCGCGTGTACAGCGACTAGCGTGCGAGCAGGCCGCGAAGCAGCGCGTTATAGTGGCTAGGAGCATGGGAATATCTCTTACAGCTCTAATCATTGATGACGAGCCGCTTGCGCGGCAGGAGTTGCAGTACCTGCTCGATGCTGCAGGCGGCGTTGTGATTCTCGCGCAAGGCAGCAATGGTATTGAGGCAGTGGAGCTAATCCGCACTCACAAACCCGACGTTGTCTTCCTGGACGTTCGCATGCCGGCACTCGACGGCTTTGCCGTGCTCAAGAAGCTGCTGACGCTGGACCGCAAAGCAAAGCTGCCAGAGGTAGTGTTTGCAACAGCATTCGACCAATACGCGGTCAAGGCGTTTGAAGTAAACGCCGTCGATTACCTACTGAAGCCCTTCGATGGCAAGAGAGTGATCAAGACATTAGAAAAGGTCAGAGCGCGCCTCGCGCTGCTGAGTGAGGCGCCAGAAACTGTTGACGTGCTTGAGCGCACACGAGGTGGAAACGTAGCTGGTCGAGTGGCCGGCGCAGAAGCGAAGCTGGACGCTCTGCTTCGCATGGTGGAAGAACAAGCGGCAATATCCTCAACGCTGCCTGTAGCAACAGGAAGGGGCAGCACAGCGCGATCGGGGAAGGTGGTCGTGCGCGCACAAAGTCGACTGCTGCTGGTGGATCAGAAGGATGTTTGCTTTGCGACGATTGAGGACGGAAGAATCTCCGTAGTGACTCGAACGGTTGAGGGTGATTCGAACTGCCGCACGCTCGAGGACTTGACTGACCAGCTCGACACGGAACAGTTCTGGCGCGTACATCGGTCTTTCGTGGTGAACATACAGCATATTCGGGAGGTAGTTCCGTGGTTCAAATCCAGCTATCAGCTGCGTATGGATGACCGCAAACAGACAGAGATTCCTGTGAGCCGATCGCAGACGAAGCGGTTGCGGCAATTGTTCAACCTGTAGAGGGGTTCTGCAGGGACTAAGGCCGAGCCTGATGCCAACATCCGAGGCATTGCATGACAGAGCAATACACGATCGAACGTTATATGGTGAGGCTTCTGGTGCGGGGCATTATTGCTGTCGTACTGTTGGCGATGGCGGCTTATCCGTTGGATTGGGCCATCTGGCGGTTGCGCGTAGCGGCGGGTGGAGGAATGGGCAAGATCACCATAGACCACTTCGTCGTCGCGGAGCTGAAGGGGAACAAAGAGGACTATTACTCTGACGGAAGCAGAATTATGGATTGCAGCAAGTCGCTCTTTCCGGAGGCTGGAAGCGGAGCTTGCTGGTGGTTGGCTCGGCACCGCGAAGTCTTCGAGAAGTATTAAGTGACGTCAGGGCATTCGCTTGTCAAAGTGTGCATGGCGATTGAAGTTGAAGTTGTAGATGACTCCAAAGGTGAGCGGAGTTGCATAGATATAGTGCTTTGCCGTAACCGGGGTTGCAATGCGCTGATATTGTCCATCCAGCTTCACACTGAAGTGTTCCGTTATGCTCAGGTTGATTCCAGCGCCTGGCGAAAGGACGTTGCCTGCGGTGTGTGTGTAGAGCAGTGTGAAAGACGAATTCGGATAGCCGCCATGACCATAATCAAGGATGCCGCGGCCAAACAGGAAATCAGCATAAGGCTGAATATGACCGAAGTTGCGAGAGACAGTTGCCCCGATCAGCGCATTCTTCTCACCTGAGACCACACCACCCTCAGAAGTTTCGGTACCGCGCAGCTCGATTCCCGGTTGCACGCCGAAGAATCTCCCCAGTCCCACATCCAGTCCTGCGGTTGCGCCGATCGTCTGGCTTCCTTCGAGTCCGATATCCATGCCTGTTGCTCCTCCGAATACGGAGAGCCGCAACAACTGCGTGGCAGTCGGAAGGGCCTGAGCATTCGCCAGCGGTGACAGCACAGTGAACGGCAATAGGATGAGGAAGTTGCGGGCCCAGAATCTCACACGGACTCCTTTCGACGACAAAGGACAACAAGCCAAAATCTTGCTCCAGATGACCGAGATGGTACCAGGGGCCTGAAGAGAGGCTGGAGTAAAACCGGCGTAGTCGAGACAGAGTATCAGATGCTGGCGTGGAGTGTCCCACCGGCCTGCGAGGCTACTGATCTGCGGCCGCCTGCCTAGAGAAGTCGAAGGCACGGAACGTGTTGCCAGTCACATGCATCCTATGGCAAATAGAGCTATCATTCCGGGCAGATGCAAGCGCAGCTGGTTCAAGTTGCGTGTTCCAGCGAGGTGAAGAAGATGAGCAGAGACTGTATGGGCATTCAAGAGAAATCCATTGGCTGGACCATCGCCATCAGCTGCCTGCTGATCCTTCTGGGCCTGTTCGCGCTCTTCGCTCCTTTCTTCGCCGGCGTAGTTGTGGAGGCCGTGGTGGCCTGGCTGCTGATCTTCGGCGGCGGCGTGCATCTGTGGCTCGCGTGGCATGTGCGCGGCGCGGGCGCGCACATCTGGGAGATCCTCGTCGGCTTCGCCTACATCGTCGCGGGCGTTTTTCTGCTCTTCCATCCGCTGGTCGGCCTGCTGAGCCTGACGCTCATTCTCGCGATCTACCTCTTCATCAAAGGCGTCTTTGAGTTCGCGATGGCGGTGCGCGTTCGTCCGTTGCCGGGCCACGGCTGGCTGTTCGCCGATGCGGTTATCTCGATCGTGCTGGCGGTGCTGATTGCGTGGCACTTTCCGGGAACCGCGGAGTGGGTCGTCGGGACGCTGGTTGGCGTGGCAATCCTGTTCAGCGGAGTCTCGAGGCTGGCGCTGGGACTGTCCGCCCGGAAGGCGCTGCCGGCGGCTGCGTGAGCCTCCCCTCCCCCTGTTTTCGCGCAAAATCTTCATAAATAAAGACTTAGGCTTGGACCTCCACCGAATCCAGGGCTGGGAGATCCAGGGCTAAACCCTTTGTTTTCAATGGCGGCTGTGGTTGACCTATTCCGACGACATATCTTAAGAATATGTCGTTATCCCACTGAAAAGAAAGCATTTCGTCCGGATAGCCCCGGAGACGGCCTGGTGTGTCAAAGATCCGCTCGTTTGGTGTCCGGCGCTGGGCCGGGGATGAGAAGAGCCAGACCTATGGCCTCGCTGCTTGCTCGCTGGCTATATCCCAGCTTTCTCACTGTATTGATTATAAAGGCCGTGTCAAGTGATTTTGGTTGTTGCGAACGCCGGTGGGCCGTAGACTTCTCGAAATGAAAAGCCTCTTTCAGGCAGAGACCCACAACGAGGTGCAGCAGCGGCTCGCACAGTTGCAGCCGGGGAGCGCGCGGCAGTGGGGCAGGATGAACGCAGCGCAGATGCTGGCACACTGCTCGGCGGCGATGGAGTGGGCCATAGGCGAACGGGAGCCGCCGCTCGCGCCGCTGCCACTGCGGATCATCGGGCGGGCGATCAAGCCGTTTGCTTTCAGGGATGACGCACAGATGAGGCGGAACTCTCCCACGGCGAAGGATCTGATCGTGACGGATGCGTGCGACTTCCACGCGGAGCACGAGCGGCTGCGCGGACTGGTCCGGCGCTTCGCCGCGGGAGGGCCCGCGGGATGCACCACGCATCCGCACAGCTTCTTCGGGCCGCTCACGCCGGAGGAGTGGGGCGTGCTGGTGTACAAACACCTGGACCACCATTTGCGGCAGTTCGGGGCGTAGGCGGTTCGACCCGGGCCGTGTGACGGTATTACAGTAGAAGCGTGGGCTCGAAGACGTTCGACGGTGTGTGGTTTCTCGCCTATGTGCATGACCACTCGCCGCCGCATGTCCACGGCAAGTATGCGGGAACGACGGTGATTCTGGATTTGGACTTTATGACGCGGGAGGTCCGTTTGTCGGACCGCCGGAACAGAATTCAACCGAGCAATGCCAAGCGATCCGATGTAAACCGGATACGCCAGGTAGCAGACGAGCATGCAGAGGAGCTGTTCGCATTGTGGGAGGCGGCAAGAGTATGAGAGTAGCCAGGGTAGTCATCAGCGATGAAGAGATCGATCGGGCGCTCGAAGAGGCCCGCAACGCGCCGGACCCGCCGAGCATTGTGCAGGCGACGTACCACCCGGAGCGCGGGCTGGACCTGTTTGTGCTGGTCATCAGCGATGGACGCCGGCTCATGATTCCGCGAGAGGAGTTGCAGGCGGTTGCCGGGGCGACCCCCGAACAGGCCGCGGAGTTCACCACGGAGCCGCTGGGGTCGCATCTCTGGTGGACGAAGCTGGATACGGGGTACCCGACCTCGGCGCTGCTGGAGCATCGGTACGGGTCGGACCAGTGGATGGAGAGGCTGGAGCGGCGCGGGGTCGCGGCGTAGGAATCCAAAGAAGCATAGGCTTGACTCAATCGCTTCATACGCCCAATGGTTGGGCGCGGGCAGCGCAACACACAGAGAAAGCAGCCTAAACCATGCACACCGCCGCCATCTGCGCACAAGTAGTCATTGCGCTCTCCATCGCGTTCGTTTGGATCGTACGCCTGCCCAATATCGTGATTGAGTTCGACGAGTACGGACTGCCTGACCTGATCCGGAACTCCGTCGGCGCTGCCAAGATATGCCTGGCCACGTTGCTGATCACCGGCATCTGGTATCCGCGACTGGTACCGGCCTCGGCGCTGCTGATGGCTTTCCTGATGCTTTGTGCCCAGATCGCTCATCTTCGGGCGAAGCATTCCTGGCAACGATACATGCCCTCGCTCGGTTTGCTGCTGCTCTCTCTTTTTGTGTATGCCGTGTATTCGGGGAAGCTTTCGTCTTGAACCTGCTTCCGCTGCTCATTTGGGCCGACGGCATCGCTTTCCTGGTCTATGGCGGACTGTGCCTGTCGTCGTTGTCGATGGTGGCGGATTTTCAGCGATTCGGTTTAGAGCGGTTGCGAGTGCTTACCGGAGTGCTGGAGCTGCTGGGCGGATCTGGGTTGCTGGTGGGATGGAAGTGGCCACCGGCGCTCACACTCTCCTCCGCAGGCTTGTGTCTGTTGATGCTGATCGCCTTTGGCGTGCGGCTCAAGATGCATGACAGCGTTGGGCAATCGCTGCCCTCTCTGACGCTGATGCTCGCGAACGCCTACATTCTGATCAAGTCGGTGGAAAGGTGAGCCCGAACGTGTCTTGGCCCGAGGTCTTGAAACAAACGCCCACAAAAGGCCGAGGGAGACAGGATTCGGAAGGGCCCGGTTTCAACCGGGCCGATCAAGGCCCCCAATCCCCTCCCTTCCGGCGGCTTCAGCCGCCTTATAAGCAAAGGCAATTCAGTCGTTCCGGCTGTGCCTTCACTCCTGCCTGCGGCAGCGCGGAAGGGTCTTCGACCCGGCTGTTTTGCGGCCCGGTTGAAACCGGGCCCTTCCGTTCGTGCCGCACCTGCTGGAGCATCGGTACGGGTCGGACGCGTGGATGGAGAGGCTGGAGGGGCGCGGGGTCGCGGCGTAGGTGATCGAGGTTCCCCGCTCATCGCGATGAGGCCGCGATGAACGGGCCACCCGGAGGGTTGTGGTGGGTGGGACAGGCGCGCACACGGTGAT
>Ga0302156_10001543_pt1 | contig 20163 bp, 8 predicted proteins | sample I_Bog_N3_2_FD_193503 | JGI IMG/M metagenome (GOLD analysis project Ga0302156, IMG submission 193503) | Peat permafrost microbial communities from Stordalen Mire near Abisko, Sweden - I_Bog_N3_2 | ecosystem: Environmental > Terrestrial > Soil > Wetlands > Peat | place: Sweden: Abisko, Stordalen... | reverse complement strand
GTCTAGAAAACCCCCGGCGATGGTTACCACAGGAGAACTGGTATTGACTTCCCCGTTGGAGGCTATCACTTCCTTGATGCTCCCATCTCCCGAATTCGCAATGAACAGGTCTCCGGCCGCATCCACGGCAATGCCTTGAGGCTGGTTGAAATCGGCGGCGACAGTTGTGACGGTTGAGTTGCCATTCACGCGTCCGTTCACCGCTGAGAACTCCTGCACGGAGCCTGTAGCGCCGCTCGCGAAAAATACGTTTCCGTTTGCGTCGACAGCCAGAGCGGCGGAGCCTTGGGTTGTCAAGGTAAGAGGGAGTCCGAACCCTCCGCCTCCAAAAGGCTGGCCATAGGGCGCCCCGAACTCGTAGACAGCTCCGCAGACCACAAAGCCGCACCCGCCCCATGCATAAACAAACGCATTTCCATCCCCGTCAAGCGCCAGAGCCGGCTGCGAGGATCCAAGCGACCGAGTCAGGAGCGGGGAAACGGACTGTCCAGCCTGTGCATTGGAAAGCGGAATCTCATAGGCGGCACCGTCGCCGGAGTCTATGACGTAGACGTTGCCGTCTCCATCCACTGCGATTGCCTGGGGCGCGTCGAAGCCCGTGCCAACCGTAACAAGATAAGAGTAGGAGGAGACAGCGCCTCCTGTTGCGACGATCTCTTTCACGGAGTTGTCGCCGGAATCAGCGAAAAAGATGTTGCCATTTGCATCCACAGCAATTCCTTGCGGCTGATTCAAGCCGCTCCACAGTGGGACGGTTGCGAACCCGCCTGAAAAAGAAACTTGCGGCGCGATGCCTGTCCCTCTCAAAGGAACCGGGATGACCGACATGGGCGTATCCCGCAGAACGGTCGAACCCTCGACATCGAAGAGCACGGCCCCGGCGCGCGCTCCTGGCCGCTGCGGGGTGAACTGGACCGCCACCGAGCAGGTGTCCCCTGCGACGTAAGCGGCTGAGGTAGAGCAGGTGGTGCTTGATTGAACTTCCTGAAAATCCAGTCCCGCAGCCCCTTCCGTGACGACCTTCCAGCCCTTCAGCGATCCAGGAAGCCCGAAGCGGTATGGGATCATCATGACCTGGCCCTGCTGGCCGACAGCAAACGAGCCGAAGTTGGCTGCCGGATGGGTGACTTCCGCCAGCCCAACTGCCCCGTCAGCCACCAGGACGTTCCCGTTCGGCTCCAGTGCCACGCCGGTCGAGGAGGAGAGGTCCTGGGCGATGGATATCGCGGGCGATGCAGGACCGGCCGAGCCATTGACCGCGGCAATTTCCACCATCGAAGTTGAGTAGATTGGTCCGTCAAACGATTGCGGGCAAGTTTGGCCCGTGCAGGTAGTTTGGACGATGACATTCCCCATGCCGTCGACGGCCAGGAAGCCCGGTTCGGCAAGGCTCGGCCCAACCTGCGTAACTGGCGAGCTGGTGGAAAACGCACCGCTGACCGGCGTCACCTTCTTGACAGTCGCTGAGCCTACGTCAGAAACATAGAGATTGCCGGTGCCGTCAAGGGCTAGCCCAAATGGATTTTGGAATCCGCTCCCAACGGCGTGGCTCTCCAATATTTTCAAGTGACCAAACGCCCCGTACGAAACCCACGAGAACTCTTCCACCGTTCCAGCCTGGTAGTCAGCGACAAAGACATCTCCGCTTGCATCTACGGCGACTCCGGCGGGCCATTTCCAGCTACTACCCAGCGTAGTTATGGTGGAGGTTGCGGAAATCTGGCCATTGGTTTCCTCTATCTCATATACCGCGCTCTGGGTGCTACCGGGGACTGTAACAAACACGTTGCCATAGGGGTCGACTGCGAGTGCTGCCGATCCGAAGGTGGCGACATTCAGGTTCACGGTGACGACCTGGGAACTAGAGTCGATCAGACCACTCACCGCAACCACTTCGTACACCAGCAGGTTCGATGAGCCTTGTTGAGAAACGGGAGTGGATACCAAATATACATCTCCACGGGAATCGACTGCGGCGGCCAGAAACGGGTACGAGCCGTAGGAAGGGGTAATGGCGCTTGGCAAGTCGGTCACTGCCGCGCTGCCTTGGCTGTAGTCCCAGGTCTGTGCTGCGGCCGCGGCAATGCCGATGCAGGCGACTAATACGGCTAAGGCGAAGCGCTGGACGCGCCTTGCGGTTGCAAAGCCCGAATTCTCGTAGATCGAAACTGATTTGCAGTTCATTGGGATTCTCCTCATCGATGCGACCCCGTGCTGTTGAATGCAGCGATGAGAGGAGTCTGCGGCACTCCGCGAAGGGAATCAATGAGGCGGAGATGAGTTGTGGATGAGTTGTTTTCCGCCCTCCAACTCATACAGAACTCATACAAAGGGTGAGAATTCCCGTGCTATGCTCCGGTTGTGTTACTGGAAATGGAGGAAAAGAACGCGATGGGCAAACGTAGAGCGATCGCGATTGTGTTCCTGCTACTATTCGGGTTGTTCTCGCTTCTGAACAGCTTGAGCAACCCTCGCGTCGAAGGTCTTCACGGGGCCGACATCGTGCGACTGGTCGCTGCGGGCCTCTGCTTCGGGGTTGCCTTGGGAATACTGGTCGGCAGCCGCAGATTTCCGGGCGAGTAACCTATCAGCTATCTTTCGGCGTTCAACTCACAGAGGCCTGATGCACTGGGACAAACGGCCGGGTAAGGCCCCGGACGCAATCCCACAAACAGAGAAGCTCATAGACAGGGAGAGAAAGCCAATGAACTTGAACCTGGGGTGTCCGGTGCTGTGCGAGGGCGACGAAGGATATGAGGCCGCTCGCCGCGTGTGGAATGGAATGATCGATCGCAGGCCACGCTGGATCGTGCGTCCCCGCAGCATCGCGGACGTGATGCAAGCCGTGCGTGGTGCAAGCGAATCGAGCCTGCCGATCTGCGTGCGCGGCGGGGGGCATAGCTTCTCAGGCAAATCAGTGGCCGACGGTGCGCTGATGGTGGACTTGTCGCTAATGAAGAGCATTCAGGTCGACCCAAGGCGCCGAACCGTCATTGCGCAGGGCGGCGTCAAGCTGGGCGAGTTCGATGCGGAGACGGAGAAGTATGGGCTGGCCACAACCGGCGGCGTGATCTCGACCACGGGCATTGCCGGGCTGACGCTGGGAGGCGGGCTCGGCTGGCTGATGGGAAAGCACGGGCTCACCTGCGACAATCTCATCTCGGCCGACCTGGTGGACGCCGGAGGCCGGCACTTGTCGGCAAGCGCGACGGAGAATCCGGATCTGTTCTGGGCCATTCGCGGAGGAGGCGGCAACTTTGGCATCGTCACCGCCTTCGAGTATCAATTGCATCCGCTGGACTCCGTCCATGGCGGCGTTATGCTCTATCCCCGCGATAAGGCGAAGGAGCTGATTCGCCAGTATCGAGACATTACACTGACTGCGCCAGACGAACTCACTGCCTACGCTGCGCTGCTGACCGGCCACGGCACGCCGATGGCGGCTATTGCCATGTGCCATAGCGGAGAGCCTGTAACAGCCGAGCGGGAGACCAGGCAGTTTCTGCTTGCCGATGCGCCCATTGCGGATATGACAGGAAAGAAGAAGTACACCGAGATCCAGTCGATGATGGATTTCTCAGCGCCGGCCGGACTCAACTACTACTCCAAGTGCCCCTTTCTGCGCGAGCTGACCGACGGGGCCATGGACACGATCATTGCGCACGCGGCGGCGGCGCCGACCGAGCAGACGCAGGTGGTGATCGAACACATGCACGGTGCAGCGAGCCGTGTGGCGGCAGATGCCACTGCATTTGGATTGCGCCGCGTGCACTACAGCGTCAACATTATGGCGGCGTGGGATAACCCCGCGCTTGCGGAGAGTTGCATTGCCTGGGCGCGAGGCCTGGCGACGGCATTGGAGGCTTTTGGCGCCTCGGATACGTATGTGAATTACCTGGGCGACGAGGGTGCTGCGGCGGTGAAGGCTTCGTACGGGCCCAACTATGATCGGCTGGCGCGATTGAAACACAAATACGATCCGGAGAATGTGTTCCGGTTCAACCAGAATATTGTGGGGGCGGCCTAAACCTGACCTGGGATGGGCAGTCCCAGTGAAGCTATGAATGCTCGAAGCCGCGCGTCGGAATGGTGACGCTTGAAGTAAGTGCTGAAGGTGACGAGGTAGATGGGCGACGACTTGCGCTCGTAGGCAAGTTGCAGGTACCGCAGCATCTCCTCGATATCGTCAAGGCCGGCGTAGACGGAAGCGATGTGTAAGGCCGGCTCGGACCACGTCTCCGTTGCCTTGACCCTCTCAAGTATTTCGAGAGCCTTGATTCTATCCCCCGCGATAGCTATGGTTGCGCCCATAAATGCGAGCGCTTCAAGGTTGTGCGGGTTGATGGCCAGCGCCTTTTCAAAAGCTGCTATGGCCTCTGTATGACGGTCAACTGCGCTTAGCGTGTGTCCCAGAAACATATAGGCGCGGTAGTAATGGGGGTCGAGTTCGATCGCCTGATTGAGCTGCCTGATTCCGAGATCGTATTGGCCCGCATGCGCTCGAGCAATTCCGAGATATGCGTTCACGACCGGGGACAGCGGCTCGCACTCCAATGCCCGCTGAACGCTGGCGATTGACTCCTGATGTCTGCCAAAGGAAGTGAGATAGAGCGATCGCCAGATGAGCGCGGTAACGTTGGCGGGATCGAGACTGAGCGCGGTTTGAAACGCGCGATCGGCTCCATTCCAATCGAGTTCATACCAGGACTTGAGAATTCCTAGCGTACAGTGCGCCTCGACCAGGGTATTGTCCAACGCCATGGCGCGATCGAGCAGGGGCCTGGCCTTGGCGAGCGCATCGAGAGGCTTCATCATTGCTACACGGGTCGAACCCATCTGCGCATAGCAGTCGGCGAGTCCCGCGTAGGCCGCGGCGAATTTGGGATCGATAGCGACGGCCTCAGAGAAATGCTCGATACTGCTGCGCATGGAATCGTTGGTCATCTTGTGCCAGAAATATCTCCCCTTGAGGTAGGCATCGTACGCGGCGGCCGAGGGCGCGTATTTCTTTGGCCCGCCCGCAGGCCGTGGCAACAGTTCAACGGCCAGCGACTGGCTTACCCGATTGGCCACCTCGCTTTGCACTTCCAGCAGGTCGTCGGACTTGCGATCGTACGCTTCCGACCACATCACGCACTTATCCCTAAGGTCGTGCAATTGAGCTGTGATGCGCAGTGACTCCGCAGATCGCCGCACCGAGATGCGCAGCAGATGATCCAGAGTCAATTCTCGCTGTAGTCTGTCCAGGCAGGCTTCGTCCACCTCGTGCGGCAGAAGCCGGGGCCCCAACACAATGCGCAGCCGCTCCGGATCCAGACGGGCCAGCGCCGAAACCATGTCCTCGGTCAGACCGATGGTGAAGTAATCCTCGGAATCGCCCTCGAGGTAGCGAATGGGAAGCAATGCGATGCGCAATCTGGATAAGTGGCTTGGCCGCTGTTGACCAGTTGTTCTCTCGCCGACTCTCTCGACAGGCGCAATGAATCGATAGCCGAGTCGCGGCAGTGTCTCCAGAAAACGGGGGCTCTCGGCACTGTCATTCAGCACCAGCCGGATTTGCCGAATGCAGAAATTCAGACCCTGCTCAAAATCGACAAAGGTGTCTTCGCCCCAGATCGAGGTCCGAATCTCCGCGCGGCTGACCAGCATGCCGTTGCGCCCAACAAGCAGCGCGAGAACACGCGCCGGCTGCTGCTGAACCTTGACCGGGAAGCCGCCTTTGCGGAGTTCGCAGGTCTGCTCGTTGAGCTCAAATTCTCTAAATCGAATCCAGGCCATCGTTGGAGAACAGTCTAATTCGTTCAGCGCGGAATCCAGCAGTTTTCTCGCCCGTTCATCCCTTCAGTAACGTTTCGGCTTGCGGATGGTCGAGTCAACATGCGGTAAACATGCCCTTGCCGATCCGAAGGCATCTGCCACGGGACAACTCATACACAACTCATCTCCGCCTCATTTCCTTTGCAAGCGATTTGTCGGAGAATCCGCTTAGCTCAACGGGAGATGGAGGGTATCAAAATGATGGCAAACAGCGAAATGGCAGTATCCAGCGGCTTCAGCCTTTCTGGACAAGAAGGATTCAAGGCAATCGTCATTGCGCTCGAAGACCGGCACTCCGGCGACGGAGAATGCCTCGAAACCGAGTGCAAGTGCGGGTCAGAAACCCCAGGAGCTCGTCATTCGCGCGGCATTCAACGCCTCTTTGCTGCACTCGTTCTCTGCCTGGTGTGGAGCCTGCCCATCGGTCTGCGGGCGCAAAGCGTCGTCTTCACCCACGTCCAAACCGAAGCGGATGCCGGAGCGCTGCTCTCTGGGGTTACAGCAGACGGCGCGGGAAATGTCTTCGCAGTGAACTATGAGTTGAGAAGCGTAGTCGAATTCCCCGTCGCTGGAGGCCCACCCGTAACGGTGGCTAACCCAACGGGAGGGACTTCGGGAATCGCGATCGACCCGGCAGGGAATCTATTCGTGGCACAAGCAGATTCAACACCATTCGGTGTATTGGAAATTCCCGCTGGCGGCGGAGCCCCCAAACAAGTGGGCGCAGGCCTGTCGCACGCATCGGGTGTCGCCGTGGACACTGCGGGCGATCTGTTCATCGCGGATTCCGGTAATAGTCGGGTGGTGGAGGTTCCTGTCGGTGGCGGCCCGCAGATAACAATCGGCGCGACTGGATTGGGCAGTGCCTTGGGAGTTGCCGTGGACGCTGTGGGCAACGTGTACGTCTCCGATTCCTTCCACGATCGAGTGGTGAAGGTGGCGGTGGGCGGTGGACAGACCACGGTGAGAACTACCGGGCTTTTCGAGCCGACGGGGGTTGCGGTCGACGGCGCGGATAATATATTCATCGCGGATTATGGCAACAATCGAGTCGTGGAGGTTCCGGCCAACGGCGGCCCACAGATCACGATAGGCACCGGGTCTGGAGCAGGCGCCGTCCAAGGAGTTGCCGTGGACGGTGACGGCGACATCTTCTTCACCAATCCCGGCCAACTGGGCCTGGTCGAGATACAGACCCATGCCGTGAATTTTGGTAGCCTCAACGTCTGTCCGGCTGGCCAATCAAGCCCTGCGCCGTGCAGCCAGACCCTCACTCTGAACTACAACATTACTTCAGGGGGCGATCTGGGAACGGGCGTCGCGCTGACAATGGGCGCCCCGAACCTGGACTTCAAGATTGCCTCAGGCAGCACTTGCGTTGGTCATTTCAACGCGGGAGCTACATGCTCGGTCACCGTCACGTTTGCTCCCACAAAGGCAGGAATTCGTCAGGGAGCGGTGCAGATCACCGACGATTTGGGCAACGCCCTCGCAACCACTTACGTGACCGGTACCGGAATCGGCCCCCAAATCGCCTTCGCTCCCAGCAGGCAAACCACGGTAGGCAGCGGATTCACACAACCGTTCAGCTACCCCTCGGGCGTAGCTGCCAATGGCGCGGGAGATGTCTTTGTAGCCGATACCTATGGGGTGTATAAGGTGCCAGCCGGCGGCGGACCAACCACCACAGTCGGAACCGGATTGGTCAGCCCCACCGCGGTTGCCGTGGACGGTGCGGGCAACGTGTACATCGTCGATCAAGGGAATTACTCCGTCTATGAGGTGCCCGCCGGAGGTGGTGCGCAGATCACTGTCGGCTCCAACATAATCTCTCCGGTTGCGGTTGCGGTTGACGGCATGGGCAATGTCTTCATCCTGGATTACGGCCGTTCCTGCGTGGTGAAGATGCCTGCCGCGGGGGGCGCAGAGACCTTCTTGGGCACGGGGCTCCAAACGCCATTGGGAATCGCGCTGGACGGTGCGGGAAACCTGTACATCGCCGATAGCGGAAACGGCCGGATCGTGGAGGTTCTGGCCGAAGGGAGTGCGCAGACGACCGTCGTCAGCGGTCTCGAGTCGCCTCAAGGCATCTCGGTCGACGCCGCAGGCAACCTGTACATCGCCGATGGGAGCAGCATCGTGGAGCTACTTGTCAAAGCAGGCACCCATGTGTCGTTGGGCACTGGCCTGAATGGCGCGTCAGGCGTTTTCGTAGACGCCTCAGGCAACGTCTACGTCGCTGATACCAACAATGGCCGAGTGGTTGAACTTCCGCGATCTCAGGCTCCGGCGCTGAGCTTTGCCTCCACCAAAGTCGGGGTGGTCAGCGCCGATAGCCCGCAGACCGTTGAAGTGCTGAACATCGGCAACCAACCACTTATCTTTAACACACCCACAACTGGCGCCAATCCGAGTTACCCGGCAGGCTTTCCTGAAAACACGTCGGACTCGAATCTTTGCAGCTCCAGTTCTCAAGTTGGTCAGGGCGCAAGCTGCGACGTGTCTTTGAACTTTATTCCCACCATCGCAGGGACCAATAGCGGCAGTGCGGTCCTCACGGATAACGCCCTGAACGCGGCCGCTGCAACCCAGTCGATCGCCGTCAGCGGCACCGGCGTGGGGCAGACAATTAGTCTCTCGGCCACCAGCCTCTCCTACCCCTCAACCACTGTGGGAACATCCAGCGGTTCCCAATCAGTAACGATGACCAACACCGGAACCGCGGCCTTGTCGATTACCAGCATTGCTGTAACGGGCGCAAATGCCTCTTCGTTCGTCTTCGCGAACAGCTGCGGGTCGAGCGTGGCTGCCGGGGCTAACTGCACCATCCACGGCCACTTTGCGCCTACGACCGCCGGCGCATTGAAAGCTGCCGTCACCGTTACTTACACCAGCGCTGGATCGCCGAGCAGTATCGCGCTGAGCGGGACTGGCGTCAAACCACCGGTCACTCTTTCGGCCACCAGTCTTTCTTACTCCTCAACCACAGTGGGTACATCCAGCGGATCTCAGTCCGTCACCATGACCAACACAGGGACGGCGACGTTAACGATCACCAGCATCGCGGTGACGGGCGCGAACGCATCTTCGTTCATCTTCGCCAACACCTGCGGAACGAGCCTGACGGTTGGAGCCAGTTGCAGCATCCACGGACACTTCGCTCCCACAACCGCCGGCGCATGGAAGGCCGCCATCACCATCACTGACAGCGCCGGCACATCCCCGCAGTCGATCGCGTTGAGCGGAACGGGCAAAGCTGCGGCGGCGCCAGTCACACTCTCAGCCACCAGCCTGTTGTTCGGTACGGTGAAAGTGGGCACGTCAAGCGCTTCGCAGTCGGTGACCATGACCAACACTGGAACGGCGGCATTGACGATCACCAGCATTGCTGTCACGGGGACAAATGCATCCTCGTTCGTCTTCGCCAACACCTGCGGAGCGAGCCTGGCCGTGGGGGACAGCTGCACCATCCACGGGCATTTCGCACCCACCGCAACCGGGGCGCTGAAGGCTGCGGTTACCATCACCGACAGTGCTATGGGCTCACCGCAAAACATCGCGCTAAGCGGAACCGGGCAGTAAGCCGAACTGGTTGCGTCGTGACCAAACCAACCCCTTTTGGCACGGTCGGATCGACGTTTTCCCTGAAGCGGATGAACTCAACCCCCAGGGGATTGAGTTCATCCGGAACATTCAGGAAGTGGTTGACCGACCGCGCCAACCGGTCCGAGGCCCCGACCAGAACAGCATCGAACTTGCCGCGACGGACATCGGACATCATCCGATCCGGATCGAGCCCGCAGTTGCTCTTACGGCTGTACTGAAGCACGGGCCGAAAGATCCTCGAGGGCTTCGGCAGCCTCGTGGCGAATGCCGGCTTCAGGGTCGAGTTCGGCAATATGCTTGAGAGTTTTCTGGATGCGCGGCGAGCCGGTGAGGTTCTGGCGGAGCACTGCGAGGGCGTCGCTGCGGACATAGGTCACCTGGTCGGTGTCGGCAACTTTCAGCAGCGCATCGGCGAGCGTCGTGGGCAAAGGGTGACGGAAGCGCGTGGCGAAGATGGAGTCAGCGCGGACGGCCGCGTCGCTGTCATTGAGCATCAGGGTGGCAAGACGGTGGTCGACGTCAGAGCCGGGAGCCAGGCGGAGGGCGCGAGCTGCGGCGGCTCGGGTGGGCGCGGAGGGATCATTGAGGGCTGCGTCGATGGTTTGGGTGGCCGCGAGCCCGGCGCTATTGCCGAGCGCTCCAAGCAACTCGGTCTTCTCGCGCGCATCACGGGCATTGCGATAGAGAGCGATCAGCGACGCGTCGATCGCATCGGCTTCGGCAGGGTGCTCGTGACGGCCGGCATGGGCTAATGCGCCGCTGATCATACGCGCCGCGGATTGAACGGCAGGGTTGACATCGTCGACGAGATCGAACGGAATGCGCATGACTTCCGGTGCAGGGTGCTGAAGCTGCACGAACGCGAGCAGAGCGTCAACGCGCAAATCCTGGGGGAGGGTGGCGTTGTGTGCGAGCAGGCTCAGCGAGGCGGACGCGGACAAGGAACCGGCCGCCCCGAGTGCGTTGGTCACAGCCCTGTTCGGGCCATTCTCGATGAGGAGCGCAACCGCAGGGGAAACTGCGTCAGGCCGGCTGCGGAAGAGCGCGGTAAGGCGGTCGGGCGAGGCGACATTGCCCGGAACGTTTGTGAAGGCGGCGTCGAGAATGACTTCAGTCGTCAAGTCCTTCAGCAGACGGTCATCGGCTTCGGCGCGGACCACGCTGGGATCAAGCTGCTGCGTCACAATCGGCAAATCGACCACCTTCGCATGTTCACGGACCAGGCTGCCGACGAGATCGGGCGCTCTGCCGGTTTGAAGATCGGACGCATGAAACTCGGTAACGGCCTCGATCTGCTGTGACTTGTCCTGGGAGAGGCTCATGCGCACGCGATCGACGCCATCGGCGGTTTGCAGGCGGTGATCGGAACTGAGAGAGAAGGTGATGTCCGATTGATCGATAGAGATCTGAATTGCATTGGCGGGCGCACCGGACATGCCGTCGGCATAGATGTATTTCAGCTTGCGCTTGAGAATGCGATCGGGTTGCTGAGCGAGGTAGAGGGCCGAGTATTCCCCGGCGCCGTCGCGTTCCTGTGCGGTCCAGGATTGGCGTGCGACGTCGGGCCGCACAAGTTGCAATTCGGTGGCGATCATCTGCAACAGGTTCCGGTCAGAGGCGGACATGTCGCGATAGAAGTGGACAGAGAGCAGGCCGCCGTCGTTTCGGTAGCTAGCCCAGAACGGTCGCGACAGGCGGGAATGCAGATCCTTGAGAGCTGCGGCCGGGGTGTCTTTCAGTGCGTCACCGCTGAACTGGATTTTTGCTAACTGAAGTTGCGCATCGTAATCATTTGCGCGCGCCGCGCTGATGGTGGAGGTCCACAGGCCGGATATGTGAACCTCGATGGGCCGCGTGGAAGATTGCTCCATGGAGGCGCGGAAATCGAGAGACCAGCAGGACTGGTCGCCGGGTTGAACGGTTGGGGAAGCGGCGGCCGCCGCCACCAGAGTGGCGGCGACGGCAAGCCCGAATGCAGCAGTGAGGTTGCGAATCATAGTCAACTCCTTGTTAGCTGATCCCTCGTCAGCGGGTTGCGGTTTAGATCAGGACATAGCCGTAGACGATCGCAGACGCCGTGCCGAAGCTTGAGCCTCCGGCGGTGGTTGTCATGGTGATCTTGTAGTAGCCGCCCTGGAAACCGCTAGCCCATACCGCGGAGGGCGATGTGGTAGCAGCGCCGGTAACGGGGAGGCTCATGGGAGAGACAGGGTTGGTGCATGCCGCGGTTTGGTCGTTGCAGTACGCCACCGTGAATGTGGTGTTCAGCGTACCGGTGGCGCCGGAGACAATGCCGGAAACCGCGACGGGCAACGGAACATTACCAATGTTGTAAGCTCCGCCAACCGTCGGGTCGGGAACAGCCGGCCCATTCGTGCTCACAATTTGCCCGATGTACACGCCCTCTTGCAGGTTGGTGACGGAGACGGTAACCGGTGTCGCGGTTGTGGTAACCGTGTTCGCCGAACCACCTACTCCAGTGACGGTGGTGGTGGCGGTCAGGCCGATGGTCCACGTGGAGGTGTTGCCGGAAGTGGGAGCCCCGAAGGTGACCACCGGGTTGGGTCCGTTTGCTCCGGCGGGGTTGATGGTGATCGTGCCGGCGTTGGCGCCAGGGGTGTAGGTCCAGTTGTATGTGCTGGTGGAGGCGATTGTATCGTCGGTTGGACCGGCGGTGCCGACCAGTGTGACAGGCAGTCCGGAAGACAGGCTTGCGCCGTTCGTTGGAGAAACTATGCTCGCCGAGGCGGTGTAAGGGCACAGTGACGTGGGCAACGGAAATAGCTGCACGTCGATCGAGTCGTTCAGCAGTGACCACGACTTGCTGACCAGCGGATTCCACTTGAACAGCGTCCAGGAGTGGGTGTAGCAGATCGGGCAGTCGCCCACGGACGCGTCCAGATCGACTTCGCCGCCGCCGGAGCTGAGATTGAGGTTGCTGTTCAGAGATCCGTTGAGTGTGGTTGCGCATACCTGCGGGGTATTGTTGAGGACCCACTTTACCTGCGCCGTGGTGGGTGTGGAAAGGGTGATGAGGTTGACCTTTGCGTCGACACTGCCGCTGGCAACGCCGAGGTTGATACCGCCGCTGACGTGCGCGCCGATAGCAGCATTGGGGGTGACGCTCAGGTCGGCTCCTGAGAGCGCAGCGGAGCCCTGAGCATTCAGGTCGGCATCAATGAGTGCGCCCAATGTGATATCGAAGATCCAAATCTGGATGGGAGGCAGATCGTACTCCTGGTTCCAGGACGGATCGATGCTGAAGCCGACACTGGGCTTGAAGCTCAGTCCACCGGATGGGATTTCTTCGCCGAAAACATAGAAGCCAAGTGTGCCGGTAGACGTGGCCGGTTTGTAAGCGGGTTTGGTTTCGCCGCTGTCGGTGTCGGCCGTTACCTTGGCGTCCACCACGTCGACGTCGTCGCCGAAGAGGACGCTGTGGGCCGTGAAGGCGGCGTCGAAGTGAGTCAGGTTTTCGTCGGTCCCATTCACCACAGTGGGGTCGAGATTGCCGGAGAGCTTCCAATAGGCGTCAAAACTCCCACCCGGGTTCAGGTCCCCGCCGGTGCTGAAGGGGACGTTGTTGCCGCTGGTTGCGCCGGCGCCGAAGGGGGTGCCGTCGCCGTTGCGGAGTGCCGCTTGCGAAACAGGGGCAACGATCCAGTTTGGGGAAGGGTGTTCGCTGTCTGCCTGGTTGAAGTAAGTGGTGACAATCTGGTTGGCTTGCGCTGTTTGGGCCGTGCAGCCCGTTGAGCTGGTCACTACGCTGCCGGCCACGGGAGACGGTGTGCAGGCGTCGGAGCTACCCCAGAATGTTGGCATGGCGGGAATGAGGCCGGAGCCCGTGAGGTCGCCGAGAGGGCTAAGCGCAAGTTGGGCGTCGAGCTGCTGCCCAATCGCGCCGCTGGTAATTGCCAGGCTCACCCAATTGGCGCTGACCAGATCGCCGGCCTCGTAGGTGTCGGTACAGGACTTGAGAACGTAAGACTCGCCGGTTTTGTCCGAAGTATCGGGCTTGTAGGTGCAGGTAAGCGCGGCGGCGCCATCCAGACCGTACTGCAACTGGACTGTGGTTGAGCCGGCGGTTCCTTTCTTCAGGTGGAAGCCGCTGGGAATCTGTGCCGGACTCAGCGCGAAAGTCTGGGTGAGCGGCGCGTTGCCGGGCACAACCAGATCGACTGAGCCGCCGTAGCCAGAGGGCGGCGCGGAACCAGTTGGCGACTGGTCCAGCTCGACCGAGTGGACGCGCAGGTTGTCAAACAGGTAGGCGCCACGAACTCGGCCTGGAGAACTTATCTCGAACTCAACGACCATGTCGTTGAAAGTGGCGCCGTTGAGAGCCGAGCTGATGTCGTTGGGAATTGAGAAGCCAATGGTGCTGTAAATGCCGGTGTGGTAATTCTTCAGCGATACATGGCCCAGCGAAACGTGCTGCAGGCCGAGCGACCGAACGCTGACGAATCCCTCAATCGAACCGCTTCTTGGGTCGCAGTCATCCCGGTCGTCAGGGCCTGAACCGCCTACCTGGGTGGGGAGCAGCAAATCAAGCTGGAGCAGAGCGCCTCTGTTCCCAATGCCGGCAAGGGCGCCCGCGGTCGAGCTGATCGGACTGCTGGTCAACGTCATCAGGCTTGGGGGATTGGAAACAGCGAAGGCGGCGCTGCCTTGGGTGCGGTCGGTGGTGGACTTCACATTAAAGTCTGGAAAGAACCCATCGATGCGCACGAGCCATACGTTGGGAACCTCGAAGCCCATGATGGCGTTCGAGTCCGGGGCTGAATGGTTGCCCAAAGAAGCGTTGGTGAAACCATCCCCAACGCCGTGGGAGCCGGAAGCGGCTTGCTGAGCTGCGCCGTAGTTGAAGACGGCCAGCGCGATTCCGGCCGCGATGATGCCGGTTCGAATCACGGTTGGTGTCGGTTTGAAGCAACCGCGGGTTGGCGCCAGGCGCGTTAGCCCCGAGCGTAGCCAATTGGGACCTGTGAGGCCTGCGAGGCGGGCCGCGAGCAATTTCGTGTGACTCATAAGGGAACCTCCGGTGTTTCTGCGTTTCTGATGTGGAACCGCACAGGCGCTGCGGAAAGGCGGCAAAACGGCGACACATCGCGCTCAATCCGGGTAAAGCTTGTTGACCGGGTGTTGCGCCGCGTTTCAGGCCTCTGTCCTACAAGGCGTAAGCCGGCTGCGGGAACTATCATTGGCTGCGGAAGTTTTCAGAAACGTGATTTCGGGCCATCCGCGAGCGGGGTATAATTGCTCGAATTCCGGTGCCTCGATGCAGGATGACGTATGGAACCCGTTTTGAACCAGTCATCGGACGTGGAGATCGGCACTTTGCTCCAGGCCTGGAGCGATGGCGACCGGAATGCCCTGGAGAAGCTGACGCCGATTGTCTACGAAGAATTGCGCCGGCTTGCGCGTCACTTCATGCGAAGCGAACGCATCGGCATTACCCTGCAGACCACAGCCCTGGTCAACGAGGCCTATCTTCGCCTGGTTGGATTCAAGCACATGCGGTTCAAAGATCGCGCTCACTTCTTTGCCGTGTCGGCACAACTGATGAGGCGGATACTGGTGGACCACGCCCGCAAGCGCAACCTGAAGCGTGGAGGCGGAATCCAGCACATATCGCTGGACGAAATTGGCGCCGGCGGTCCGGAGCCGGATCCCGATCTGGTGATGCTGGACGATGCGATGCTGGCTCTTGCGGATTTTGACGCGCGCAAGGCACGTGTTGTTGAACTGCGCTTTTTTGGCGGCCTGAGTGTAGAAGAGACCGGAGAAGTGCTGAATGTCTCGCCGATTACTGTGATGCGCGACTGGAACACGGCGCGCGCATGGCTGTTTCGCGAGATGAGCCGGATGAGTGCGGAGGATGTGTGAGCGAAAAGCGGAGCAAACAAGGCAACGATTCCAATTCCCAAACACACGGCTGAATCATGGAAATTGAACGCTGGAAGAAAGTCGACAATCTGTTGCAGTCGGCGCTGGAGATTGCTCCGGAGCGTCGCGAGGAGTTTCTGCGACAAGAATGTGACGGCGATCCAAGTCTCGCCGACGAGGTGATGTCGCTGCTGACCTCGTACCGCCGAGCTGGAGGTTTCCTTGAGACGCCGGCGGCGGAGATGGCTGCCCGGGCGATTGCGGCAGAAGCGGCGCCCGCGCCCTGCTCATCGCGCGCCGGCCAGGTTGTATCGCATTATCGGCTTTTGAAAATGATCGGCAGCGGCGGGATGGGGACCGTGTGGCTCGCAGAGCGCTGCGACGGCCGGTTCGAGCGCAAGGTGGCCATCAAGTTCATTCACCTGGCAGTGCTGGACCAGGCGGCTACAGAACGATTCAAACGTGAGGGAGCGATTCTGGGCAAGCTATCTCACCCGCAGATTGCCGAGCTCGTCGATGCCGGCTTGACTGCGAGCGGCGAGCCTTTCCTCGCGCTGGAATATGTGGAAGGCCAGCCGATTGATGTGTATTGCAATCGGAAGAAGCTGGATGTGGAAGCGCGCATTCGCCTTTTCCTTCTCGTTCTGAGCGCCGTAGCGCATGCCCACAGCAACCTGATCGTCCATCGCGATATCAAGCCGACAAATGTCCTGATCCGAAACGATGGCGAGGCGAAGCTGCTGGATTTCGGGATTGCGAAAGTGCTTGCCGACGAGACAGAGGTTGGCGCCGCAACACGGCTCACAATGGACGGCGGCGCTGCGCTCACTCCACTGTTTGCCGCGCCGGAGCAACTGAGCCAGGGCGCCATCACGACGGCCACTGACATCTACAGCCTTGGCGTCCTGCTGTACATGCTTTTGGCCGGGCAGCATCCGGCTGGGCCGGGGCCTCATTCGGCGGCCCAACTCATCAAAACGATTATGGATCAGGAACCGCCGCGTGCCTCCGGGGCCATCACATCGACGAACTCCGATGCGGCCGCGGCGCGGTCTGCAACGCCGGAGAAACTGCGCCGCCAGCTTCGCGGGGACCTGGACAGAATCATTGCCAAGTCGATCAGGAAGAACCCGGCCGAGCGTTACCCATCGGTGGGGGCGTTTGCCGATGATTTGCAGCGGTACCTTGAACATGAGCCGGTACTGGCGCGGCCCGATTCTGTGGGATACCGGATGGCGAAGTTTGTTAGGCGCAATCGCGTCGCGGTGGCTTTGGCGGCGATTGCTTTTATCGCAGTGACCGCGGGTGTGACGTGGATTGTGATTCAGAACCGGAAGGTCCGTGCGGAGCGGGATTTCGCGTTCAGCCTATTGAGGCGCAGTGAGGAGCATGATGATTTTCTTGATTTTCTTCTCTCAGATGCAGCGCCGTCGGGAAAGCCGTTCACGGTAAATGACCTCCTGGGCCGGGCCGCGAAGATTGTCGAAAAACAAAAGCCTTCGGCGACACAGATCGAACTGCTGGACTGGATCGGCGTTGACTATAGCGCGCAGGATCAGCACGGTCTGGCCCGGCCGATCCTGGAGCACGCTTACCAGTTGTCAAGGCAGTCCTCCGATCCCGGAATCCGTGCGTCGAACTCTTGCGCGCTGGGATTTGCGCTGGCGCGAGATGAAGACCTGTCCAGAAGCGAAGCGTTGATCGAGGAAGGCCTGCGCGAACTTCCCGATGATCCCCAGTACGCGGTGGACCGGGTGACCTGCCTGCGCCAGGGCAGCATGGTCTCGCGTGAACGGGGCGAAACGGACGAAGCTGTACACCGCATGGAAACAGCCCAGCGCGTTCTGCGCGCGTCGCCTTTCGATTCCGACTCCTTCGAGATGTCGCTCTCGCTGGATTTGGGAGAGGCGTACAGTGAAGCGGGAAGAGACAAGCAGGCGCTGGCGGAATTTCAGCGCGGAGCCACGTTGATGTCCTCCCTTGGCCGCGACAAGACCGAAACCGCCGTTGTGCTCTACAACAACTGGGCGCTGGCGCTGGACCAGGCCGGCCGGCCTTTGGAGGCGGAGAAGATCTATCGGCGCGTAATCGATATCAGTCGCGATGATTCGACGGAAGAGGCTGTCTCGCCCATGGTACTGACAAACTATGCGCGCGTGCAGAGGGTACTGGATCATCTGGACCAGGCTGCGGACTATGCGGAGCGCGCTCACAGCAAGGCGGTAAAGACGAGCGACGAGCTGGTAATTAACCAGTCGCTGCTGGAGCTTGCGCGAATCTATCGCGAGCAACACGACCTGGCGCGCGCCGAAGCTATGATCGCTGAGGTTGAGCCCCGTCTGCACAAGGATCTGCCGCCCGGCCACTATGCATTTGCGGCCCTCACCACGGAGCGTGCATTGATTGCGCAGCAGAAGCACGATCTGCCGACCGCCCTGCGTCTGATGGACCAGTCGATTGCAACCATTGATGCGGCTGTCAAAGCAGGTGGTGAGGGCGCATTTTCGCTGCCCGGCTTGTACACATACCGCTCCGAGATCGATCTCGCCATGGGCCAGGCGGACCAGGCCGCTGCAGACGCAGACCACGCACTGGCAGCATTGCGAAGCAATCAGAGCCCTGGCGAGTTCTCATGCAAGGTGGGCCGCGCATACCTGGCACAGGCACGCGCACTGGCGTCGGACGGGAAACCGGCAGCTACCCGTGCCGCCGCATCGCAGGCGCTCACAGAACTCGAGGCTTCCCTTGGACCAGACCATCCCGACACAGCGGCAGCACGGCTGCTGGCGCGGTAAGAGCGCGCAGGTGGACGTCGCTCCGTCCTGCGGATATCGATAAACCGATCGGGAGGGAACTGCAAGCTTCAGACAGCATCGAAGTCATGAACACCCATGCCCGGCAGATCGGTGGCCATTTCTTCCTGGCCTGAGAACCGCCCCGCTTTCCCATTGCGATGACTAACATGGAATCATCCCCAGTCGGCGAAGTGGGTGCTCACCTCTGCGGGAACGGGGCGAGTCAAATCACGATCGAGGAATCATCGGGAGTCAAAAGAAGGATCGTCAACGTCCCAACGGATCTCCACGACCAGTTCAAGTCCGCGGGCACGCGAGCGCTCCCTGCAGATGGATTGGTCCCTGGTGGCTGTTTTGGTGGCTGTTAGTTTGGTAAATATCTGCCAAGCCGTGCGGCGCACCACAATGGACGTACAACTCGTATCTATTGATTATAAAAACGGTATTCTCCATGCTGCACGGATATGCAGCTTGCTGCTGAATGCTTGAAAACAGGCTTATAACTCCTTGGTTGGGGCTTTGAATCCCTCCGGGCCCACCAACACATGAGTCGTTTGAGGCTGCCACTTCACAGGCGGTATTGAGCCTTTCCCTGCCGATTCCTCTGCCGGATGTCCGCCGTGGCCGCGCGCGTAGGCCCAAAGATAGAAACTTCCCGTCACCAGCAGAATCAGCGGCGCCGGAAACATCTGAAGAGCGGTTCGAGCGGTCGTGCCAACTCCGCTCGCGGGCAGCGGGAGGCGGCTGATGACGCCAAGCAGAATAGCCCAGGTCAAGTCGCCTGTCAGCACGAAAGCAGTCGTGTTGATCAGCATCGCCAGCCATCCAACCAAGCCACCCTCAGCCCAAAGCATCACGCAGGCAGGGACCGTGAGCAGAAGCAGTTTGGAATCGTATTGGCGATGATAGACGGGCAGCATGGAAATGGCCGCAATCGAAGCCAACGCCAGCCATGCACGCGAGACTGAGGCCCGCCTTCGCAATGTAATAAATCCCCATGCAAGCAGTAGCGGCGCGCAAATGAGATCGCTGCCAATGTTATAGAAATGCGGATCGTCTCGAATGACGCTCAGAAACGCCTGCATGCTGATAACCATGGCAAGGCCATGGCCGCCCGAGGAGGCTGGGCCCGGATCGTTCATGGCTCCATGCGCGGAGAAAGCCGCGAGATTGAACCGCCACTCCTCAAGCCAATGGGGAGACACCTGCCAAACCCACAGGACAGCCGGAAGGCTAATAGCGATGGTTGCAAGCAGCGTTTGCCATGCATACTTGCGAAATGCCCCGCCGGCCAACAGAAAATAGAGCCACACAAATCCTGTTTCCTGCGGTTTGATGCTGAGGCTGATCGCCAAACAGACGACACCGAGAATCACAAATCGACTGCGGAGAAAGCAACAGACGGCCACTACGCAAAGACTCACCACAATTCCAGCGGCATTGGCAGAGATGACAAGCAACTCGCTGTTGACCAGGAAGAGGCAAATCAGCGCACCGCAAGCGATTGCCGCGTACTCCGCGCTCACCTTCCAAACCAGCCCGGAGACAGAGAGAAGGCCGACGATTGTGCAGATAATCCAGAGAATGTGCGCCGGCTTCCACGACAGCACGGCGAACGGGAACATGAAAGTGAATGCCGTCGGCGGATAGACATTTTGTGTGGCTATTTGCAATGACTTCCAGCCATCGCCAGGGAAGTTGGCTCGGTCTGCCTGATAGATAGGCTCAACCTGGCCTACAAGGTATGGATCGGAGTTGCTGACAAGCGTTCGCGCAGGATAGTACAAAGCTCTGAAGTCGGCGGCGGGAGCGGTGGCCGAGTTTTCCAGCGCGACGCCCAGAAGCACGAAAACTACCGCTCCAAGCACCAACAGGAGCAGCCCGTCTCGGCGCGCTTTCTTGACTCTAACGTCGTACTTCTCAAGTTCTGTGTTCATGCAATGTTCCCGAACTGATCCTGGAGCGCTGGGCTCTCTGGCGCGAGGAACTTTGAGCCGGATAAGCTGTTCAGTATTCAGTGGATAAGGCCTCGAAACACCGATTCCAAAGGGAAAGGCGGTTT